>Ga0209577_10000548_pt1 | contig 37872 bp, 24 predicted proteins | sample GraSoiAngelo_109_FD_185874 | JGI IMG/M metagenome (GOLD analysis project Ga0209577, IMG submission 185874) | Grasslands soil microbial communities from the Angelo Coastal Reserve, California, USA - 14_0903_12_20cm (SPAdes) (version 2) | ecosystem: Environmental > Terrestrial > Soil > Grasslands... | reverse complement strand
CACGATCAGCCGAGCGAAACACGCGCGCCACTTTGCCTCCGGTCGCGAACCAGACATTTCGACGACCTTGTACCGCGATGCAGGAACCGCTGGCCGCAAAAGCGCCTTCACCTTCTTGCGCCATGGGAAGGTGGTTCGGAGAGATTTGTTTCCAGACTCGACCGCCATCGTCGGTCCTGAGCAAGACGAACTTGCCGTCCACCGGATCTCCCATCACAATGCCGTGATCACCGTCCCAAAACGCCATGCAATCGAGAAAGCCTTTTGGATCCCGGTTGGTGTATTGCAATTTCCAGCTCTTGCCCGCATCCCTAGTCTTGTAAATTCGCGAGCTCTCCCCGGGACCAGCGCTCAGCAAGTACGCGGTGGTGGCACTGAACGCCTCGACATCGCGAAAATCCAGCGCCTCTGCCCCCGGAACCTGCCTCACTTGCCACGTGTACCCGCCATCCAGTGTGCGCAGGAAAGTGCCGTGCGTGCCGCTTGCCCAGGCAATCTGCTGAGACACTCCGCTCACGCCTCGCAAGGTTTCATTCGTACCACTCTTCTCGATCCGATATTGCTGAGCGGAGCAAAAACTTACAAAGAAGAGCGGCGCTATGACTAGAAATGCACGGTGGCTGGGATCTCTCACGATAATATCGGGAGCTGCAGGTTCGCCTCGCAGCCACGTTCTTGCGAGCGATTCGCCAAGGTTAACGTTCCACCGTGAGCTTCGGCTATCTGGCGGCTCAGGACTAGGCCGATTCCTGAACCTCCCGGCTTAGTGGTGAAAAACGGTACGAACAGGTTCGCGGGATTAGCAATTCCCGGCCCTTGATCCTGAACGTACAAATGCAATGAGCTGCCGTTCTTTGACCAGCCAATGCGCACCTTGCCGCCGTTTTCAAGTGTGGCGTCCACAGCATTGCGGATAAGGTTGATCAGCAACTGTTGCACCTGGTCAGGATCAACGTTAACCGTGAGTTCGGGCCCGGGTGCCAACTCAACCATCATTCTTGTTTCCAGGACCACTGCACTACGGACCAGTGTTCCAACTGAAACCGGACGCAGTTGCGGTTTGGGAAGGCGCGCAATGCGGCCATAATCCCGCATGAACCGGCTTAGCGCCTCGGAACGGTCGGCAATGATGTGCAAGCCGCGGCGCAAATCCTCCTCCCAGTCAGAAGGGCGAGATTCGCGCTTGAGAATATCTTCCAGGCTGCCGGCAATCGAGCAGATGGGGGCGAGAGAATTATTCAATTCGTGCCCCAGCACGCGTACCAGACGTTGCCAGGCTTGCCGTTCCTCCTCGCGCAGCGTGCGGCTGAGGTCCGTCAGAACCAGCAAGTAATGAGGTACACCACCCTGGCGGAAGACGTTACGCCGCACACCCCAACGTCCGGAGAGCCCGGGAAAACTTTTTTCCAGGGTGCGCGCGGATTCTCCTTCCAGGCAATCTGCCATCCCAAGTTCGTCCGCGGTCCTGCCCAGTAGTCGCTCGGAGTGCTGCGCCAGAATCCGTTCTCCCGCGCGGTTCACCAGCCGTAAACGGTGCTCGCCATCAAAGGCAAACACGGCCACATCAATTTCCGACATGATGGTGGAGAGCAGCGCGCTTGCCTCCATGGCTCCGAGGCGCTGCTCCCGCAGCATGTCTGAAAGGGCGTTCACCTCCAGCATGAGCTCTCCCAGAGAGTCGCCCGACCCAGCTCCGCGCACCCGGAAAGAAAAATCTCCCTCACGCAATGCGGACTGCATGTTCGATAGAGTTTGCAGAGGATGAGCAACCGCGGAGCGCACGGAAAAGGCAAAGCCCAGCCATAGAACCGTGATCAGGCCCGTAATCGTCCAACGGGTGCTATCGCTGTAATCGCTGAGCCAAAGCAGAACAATAGAGACGACCAGCCCTGCGGCACCGGCGCCCAGAGCGAGAAGCAGGATTCTGTTCTCGTGATTTAGACGTTTTGATTTCTTGGGGACAACACGCGATTGAGTCCGCTGGCCTGCTGAGGAGGCCGTGGGACGCGGATTCTGGTTAGCTGCCGCCGATTCCATGTTTCTGCAGGCGCCGGTAGAGCGCACTTCGGCTCAGGCCGAGCGCCTCCGCTGCCTGGCTTATGTTACCTCCATACCGGTCAATTGCCTTACGAACCAGCAGGGCCTCCACCTGTTCCAGGCTGAGTTCTTCCATGCTCGGCAAGCCGCCGCGCGATTCCTTCAGGCCGAGGTCACTGACCTGCACAGCACCGCCTTGCGACAGCAGGACTGCGCGTTCGACTGCATGGTCGAGCTCGCGGACATTTCCCGGCCAGGAGTATTCCAGCATCGTCTGCAGCGCAGCGGGTTCGAAACTGGTGGTCGGTTTGCGATAGCGCTCGGCATAGCGCTTCAGGAAATGCATCGCAAGCACGGGGATGTCGCGGCGACGCTCGCGAAGCGGCGGGATGTGGATCTCGACCGTATTGAGACGGAACAGCAGATCCTGCCGGAACCGGCCGGCAGCGGACTCTTGGTCCAGATTGGCGTTGGTGGCCGAAATGATACGCACATCCACGCGCTGAGTCCGAGAAGAGCCCACGCGTTCCAGTTCGCCGCTTTCGAGAACGCGCAGCAACTTGGCCTGCTGCGCCAGTGGAACGTTGGCGATCTCGTCGAGAAAGAGGGTGCCGCCATGCGCCAGCTCGAAGCGTCCAATGCGGTCGCTCTTGGCGTCGGTGAACGCCCCGCGTACGTGGCCGAACAGCTCGCTTTCAAAGACGCCTTCCGAAAGACCTCCGGTATTCACAGTAACCAGGGGCCTCGATACGCGGTTCGAGAGAGCATGCAGAGTGCGCGCGACCACTTCCTTGCCGCTACCGTGCTCCCCCGTGATGAGGACGTTGGCATCCGAGGGCCCGACTTGGCTGATCAGACGCAACACCGGCTGCATCGACTCCGCCTCCGCGATAAAGGAAGGTGCGCCTTCGGCACGCAGCAGCCGATTCTCCGCTTCAAGGTGCTGGCTGCGGCGGATCGCGCCACTCAACTCGATCTGGTTCCTTAGGACAGCGAGCAAGCGGGCATTTTCCCAGGGCTTTTGAACAAAGTCGCGCGCTCCTCGACGCATAGCTTCAACCGCCAGGTCCACCGTGCCCCAAGCCGTCATAACAATTACCGGCAGCGTGCTGTCGATGGCCTGAATTCGAGAGAGCAGGTCGAGGCCCTCCTGACCTGAGGTAGTGTCGCGGGCGTAGTTCAAGTCGATGAGAACCGCATCGAATTCGCGCGCCTGCAAGGAATCCAGAACTCCAGCGGGAGAGGAGGCGGTGTGGATACCAAAACCTTCCCCCTTGAGCAGAAGCTTCAGCGCTTCCAGTACATCGCGCTGGTCGTCAGCGATAAGAACACGCGCATTGTTGTTGGCCATCATCAGGGCTGTCTGATTTACGAATTCTACGCTGTTCAAAGCCATGATTCGCTTGCGTTAGCTCTTGGGCGGCGGTTCGGTTGGAGAAACCTCAGGTCGCGGCTCAACCCCCGGCAAAGTCGGGACCGCTTGTACGTGACCGCTCTCTGCATCTTGAATCTGGATACCGATACGGGCGAGAGTGAGGCCCGTGACCCGATCGAGTTCTACCCTCGATTTTTCATAAGCGGACATCGCCGATACCAGATTGGACTCGGCTTGCGTCAGGTCCCGCTGGCTCTGCAGAACCTGGTAGCTAGTAGAAGCCCCGAGAGAGTACTTCTTCTGCTCGATTTCCAAAGTTTGCTGAGCCAAGTCGCGCGCTTTTCGAGCTGTATTCACGCGAGCGCGATTCTGTTGTAACGAGAATTGGGCGTTCCGCACCTCGATGCCAATTTGATTCTGCAACTGTTGGAGTCGAAGTTGCGCCTGGCGGTACTCGAGTTGGGATCGTATCTCATCCGCCTGCGCTGCGCGGTTGCGAATCGGTATGCTCACGTTCACTCCCACTCCGTAGTCAGGAAAGTCGTTCCGAAACAAGATCGCGAAGGCGTTGGGAAATCCGGAGCGTGGCACGACGCCGGGCGCGAGGTTGGAGTTATAGGGATTCTGCATGCCGGCCAATCCTGTCGCGCCGTAGAAGCCGATCAAATCCAGCGTAGGCAGCATGGCATTGGCCGCGGCCTTACGCGAGATGTCGCGATTGTGCAAGTCGATGCGAGCCTCGGCCAGTTCAGGCCGGTGAGATAAGGCGTCGGCCATGAGATCCTGGACCGGCGTAACCGGTTCCTGCTCGGGAACGCGCATGGTATCGGTCGGTACGACGGGAGCGGACGAAACGACAGGATCGCTAAGGTCGCGGGTAATCGCGTTCTTGATCAGCAATTCCTGGAGCTGCAATTCATTTTGTGAAAGCAGGAGGTCCTGGTTGCGAGCGGCGACTTCGCTTTCCGCTCGCAGGACTTCAATCGGCGCCATCGCACCGATTTTCACTTGCTGACGATCATCCGACAAAGTTTTTTCCGCTAACGTCAGAGAACGTTCTTTTACCTTCACATCTTCGTAAGCGTTGACCAGGTCCCAGTAAATGTTCTGGATCTGTGAGACCGTGGCAATCACCTGGTTGCGAAATGAAACATCAGATATTTCGCGGTTATTGCGCGCGATTTGGATGAATCGTGTGTTTGGTCCCAGCCCGAAGCCGGAGAGAATCCTTTGGCGTAAGGAGAGCCGGAATCCGGACTGGATTTGGGGGACCAGCGTGCTGGTCAGAGTGTTATCAGTGCCCCGGGTGTTGTCGAACTCCACCGTCATGCTTGTTCCGGAACGAAAAGCCTGCTGGTAATTGAAGTTCGCGGTCCCCAGGTTCTGCTGGAGGAAGGGCACAGCTCCGCTCAGTACATTGCTGGAGAGTGGGAATGTGCCATGCTCGACGCGCAGATTGGCATTGAGGCTAGGATCGTACGACTGAACCGGAGCCCCCACGCCAAGAGTCGATTGCACCAAACCGGACGCTCCTGTGCCCGCGCCGCCGGCACCGCCCGTGGTGCCGCCCGCCCCAGCACCCGAAGCTCCGGTGCCGAAGCCGCCAATCCCGCCGCCGGGTGTTCCCTGCACCAATCCAGTTGCGACGCCGCGCACTTCCGCTCCGGATTTAGCGCGCAGCACATCAGTATCGGCGATAACCAGGTTGTAGCGCGCGATGGCGAGATCGAGATTATTCTCCAATGTCAGCGTGACGGCATCGCTCAGCGAAAGCATCAGCTTGCCGTCTTTCACCAACATCTCCAGCCGCGGGGTATTCCCGAAGCCTGGTTCCGGCACCTGGCGCGCGAGGTAAGGACCGATTGGGTTCGGAAAATGCGCGGCCGGTTTGACAGAGGATTGAAAAGATTGTGCTGCCGCGATTGAGCAGAATAGGAATATGGCGAAAACAACTCCGGCTCTTGGAATTGGTGCGTGGTTTTGATCATTTGAAACGAACGTCAATAGGATCATATGGGTTCCAAAGTTCCCGACTGGCTTCTTATTCATACCGAAGAGCAACTAAGGGATCTACTTTCATCGCCCGCCGTGCAGGCACGTAACCCGCGGTCACTGCGACGACCAGCAGCAGCGCTGCCAAACCAGCAAGGATGCCGAGGTTAAGTGACACCACACCAAACAGAAAACTGGACATGACGCGAGTGAGCAGGATGGAAATAGGCAAGCCTAGTACCAGCCCAAAGGCGGCGAACCGGAGCGCCTGCCCGACGACCAACTTTAAGACATCGACTGTTCGAGCTCCTAACGCCTGCCTGATGCCGAACTCCTGTGTCCGCTGAGCCACGCTCTCGGCCAACACGCCATACACTCCAAGGGCAGATAAGCTGAGCGCCACGGCGCCGAAGACCATTAACAGAATTCCGATCATACGAACCGGAGACAGCGCGTCGTCGATCAGGCTTTCCATCGGCTGCACATCTTTGAGGGGGACGGTCGTATCGATGCTCTGCACTACCGAGCGCATCTCCGAGACGATGCTGTTGGGATCGGCAGCCGTACGCACCACAACGTTCATAGTTCGGTGTGGCGCTTGCTGGTAAGGCAAATAGATGGTGGGCCTAGGCTTCGGATCCCACCAGTTCTGCTTTACATCGTCAACGATTCCGACAATTGTGATCAGCGGTTCTTTGCTGCCGGACTTACCTAATTTAAGACGCCGCCCTAAAGCATCATGGCCCGGCCAGAAGCGCCTTGCCATACTCTGGCTGATGACGCCAACACGCGGAGATTCGACACCGTCTTGATCAGCGAGCGGTCGTCCCTGCAACACAGGAATGCGGAGCGTATCGAAGAAGCCGCCGCTGGCCGATTCCAGGTCGGCGGTGGGCGCTTCACTTTCCTTCAGTGCCGGCTGGCCCTCGATACTGAACATAGTCTGCAAGTTTTCCACATTACTGGCGGGAACATTGCTGGCGATTCCGAGCGACCGCAATCCCGGTAGGGCCGCCGTGCGCCTGAACAATTCTTCATAAAACTTTTCCACTTTTGCATTGGGATATGTCTTCTCCGGCAAACCGATCTCAAAGCTCAGCACTCGGGACGGCTGCAATCCCTGGTACACGGTGACCAAATGGGAGAAGCCCTTGATCATTAATCCCGCGCCCACAAGCAGAACCAGGGCGAGCATGATCTGGCCGATGATCAACGAACTGCGCAATCGATCTCTTCCGCGACCGGACGATAACGCCCGGCTGCCTTCCTTCAACGTGTTGTTCAGGTCGAGGTGGGTAGCGCGAAACGCGCTCAAGGCGCCGAAGATGCATCCAACCAACACCGTCAGCAGCAGCGCGAAGGTGAGCACATGGCCATCCACGCGAATATCACTCCATCCAGCGATCCATTTCGTCATGCCCGGGGGAAGGCTGGCGCGGATCAGGTTGATGCTCCAGAATGACGTGGCCACAGCCAAGGCACCGGCTATTAGCGAGAGCAGCACGGTTTCGCTAAGCAGAGTTTGCGCGAGGCGGTTCCATTTGGCGCCGAGCGCGGTGCGAATCGCGAGTTCGCGCTGTCGACCGATGAGCTTGGCAAATAGCAGATTCACCAGGTTGGCGCAAGTCAGGAGCAAAACAAAAATAGCCGCAGCCTGGACCGTCAAGAACATGGGAGCGGTGTACTGGTACTGCATCTCGCGCAGGCGCATGAGGCTGATGTTTCGGTTTGAGTTGGTAGCCGGAAATTCTTGCGAGAGCCGTGCGGCAAAGGCCTGCAATTCCGAGCGCGCTTGCGCGACGGATGTGCCCGACGCCAACCGCGCCACCACATGAAGCGACAATTGCTTTCGCTCGGTTTGTTCCTCCGGACGAAGCACCAACGGGACCCACACGTCCATTCCGACTGGGAAATTGAACTTTTCCGGCATGATGCCGATCACGACACGAGCCTGCCCATTGACCTGAACCGCTCGGCCTATCACACTGGGGTCGCCTCCGAAGCGCCGCACCCAGTAGCGGTGATTCAAGACAATTACCTGGTCTCGACCTTGCTGATCTTCATCCGGCGAGAAGGTTCGGCCCGAGGCCGCATTGACTCCAAGGAGCTGAAACAAGTTGCTGGAAACGGCTGCTCCTACTACCCCTTCGGTCTCCCCCTCAGTGAAAACCAGGTTTGCGTAACGGTAGGCGGCAACTCCGTCCAGACTGTGAGTTTGCCTGGTCAAGTCGATATAGTCGGCAGGGGCAAAGCGGTTTGTATCTTCTCCTTGAGTGTCACGAACTTCGCTAGGGAGCACGAGCCGATCCAGATATGGGAACGGAAAGGGATGCAGCAGGAGCGCATTGACTGTACTGAAAGTAGCCGTATTTGCACCGATGCCCAGTGCCAGCGTGAGTACGGCAACCGTGGTGAATCCACGATTCTTCAGCAGCATTCGCGCGGAATAACGAAGATCTTGCATGAAGTGGTTCATCGCCCAGTCTCCCTCGCCACCACTATTCGTAACGTAGAGCCACCATGGGATCGATCCGCGTGGCCCGTCGTGCAGGGACATAACTGGCCAACCCCGCAACCGCGCCCAGTGTCAAGGTGACGAATCCTAGCGACGCCGGGTCGGTCGCCTTCAGTCCAAACAACATGGTGGAAAGCACGCGGCTTCCGGCCAAAGCCGCAGGAATGCCGATCAGTATTCCTACTCCTACCAGCAGCAGCGCTTCTCCAAACACCAGCCAGAGCACATCGCTACGCTGCGCGCCTAGGGCCATGCGCACTCCGATCTCTCGGGTGCGGCCTGCTACTGTGTACGACATGACGCCGTACAGCCCGATGCAAGCCAGCAACAGGGCCAAGCTGGCAAAAAATGCTGAGAGCCTGGCCAAGGTAATCTGCTCACCGATGGAGGAATCGATCAATTCCTGCATGGTGCGCACCCGGTCAATGCGTACCTGAGAATCCATAGATTCAATCTGCTTGCGCAAATCGTTGACGACTGCCCCCGTTTCGCCGAAGGTCAGGACTTCAAGGTTTATGCCAAGACTCCTTTCCGATTCCTGGAAAAATGGCCGGTAGTAGCGGCGTTGGGCCGGCTTGGATAGTGAGCTCTGCTTTGAATCGGGTACCACGCCGACAATCTCGATCAGCTGGTCGCGGTGCTTAAGATCGTCCACATAGAATTTCCGACCGATCGGATTTTCATTGTGGAAGTAGAATTTCGCCATTGCCTGATTTATCACCGCAACTCGCGGCGAAGCGTCCGTGTCCTGAGAACCGATATCACGCCCGATCAGTATCGGAATTCCAAGAGTGCTGAAATAGTTCGGGGCGATCAGGTCATTCGTCACCACTCTGTCATTTTCTGGGGGCTGGGGTACTCCGGGTACGGCGATCGCCTCGGCACCTTCGGTTCCGCTGAACAGGCCATTCTCCGAGAGCGTCACGGCGCGAACGCCGGGAGTGCTGGGAAGTTTGTCGAGAAGCTGGCGAGCGAAATTATCTGTCTGCGGAACGTTGTAGCCGGCAGCAATGGTGTCGAGGCGGATCAGCAAAAGATGGTCGTGACTATAACCCGTATCAGTAGCTTTGAGGTTGCGCAGGCTGCGCACCAACAGGCCCGCCGCGAACAGCACAAATAACGAGATGGCTACCTGGCCAGTGACCAATCCCTTGCCCCAACTCCAGCGTGCCCGCGTCTTGTCACCCGCCGGAACTTCTTTGAGAGCCGGCGTTAAGCTGAAGTGAACGGAGCGTAACGCCGGCACCAGTCCGAACAAAATTCCGGTGAGCAGGCACGCACCCGCCGTGAAAGCCAATACGCGCAGATCCGGGTTGGTTGGGAGATCAGCGTGGACAATTTTTACCAGCAGTTTTACTCCCCATATTGCGAGCAGCGATCCCAGCGCGCCGCCCATGAAAGCCAGTAAAACGCTTTCGGTGAGCAATTGACGCACGATGCGCTTGGGAGCGGCTCCAATGGCCAGCCTCACTGCCACTTCCTTATTACGGCCTGAAGCTCGTGCCAGCAGCAGATTGGCCACATTCACGCAGGCGATCACCAGAACCAGTCCCACGATGCCCATTAGAAGAATCAGCGGCATCTTGTAGTCACCCCTCACCTCCGAGAGACCTCGGCCGCCCGGCACAACATCAATTTGCCTTTTGCGAATGACTCTCAGGTCCTCAGGATCAAGCGCCGCGCCAAAACTTCCGTTAAGGATTTGCTGAAAGAGAACGTTTATCTGTGCCCGGGCTTGGGCTACGCCTACTCCAGGCTTCAGCCGGGCCATCATCTGCAGCCACGACGCGTTACGGTTCTGATACCAGTCGCGCCCACGCATAACCTCCGACTGCATGGTGAGGGGCACAAAAAAATCCATCTCTTCCCCAACCACATCTCCGAAAAATCCCGGCTGTGTTACACCGATGATGGTGAACGGGTATCCGTTCAGGCGGAGGGTCTTGCCGATAATGCTGGGTGAGAGCGCGAACCTGTTCTTCCAGCATCTGTAGCTGAGCACGGTCACCGGAGCAGAGTGCTGAACCCGGTCATCGTCGGGGCTGAGTGTGCGGCCCACGACAGCTTCTGTCCCGAGCACGGAAAAGTAGTTGCCCGTGACCAGACGCAGCATGGCGTTCGCTTCGCCTCCGAAAGATTGGTTTTCATCTTGCACCATCGCTCTGTGGACTGTACCTGCAGCAAATGCGCCGGAAAACACCGTGTTGCCGTCGCGGATTTCGCGGTAGAGCGGATACGAAAAAACATCGGTCTGTGGCGTGCCGAGCGATCGATTATTAACTTCTGTCGGATCCCCGATCACCACGAGATGCTGCGGATCTTTAATAGGCAGCATTTTCAGCAGCACCGCGTTCACTAGCGTGAAGATCGCCGTATTTGCCCCGATGCCGAGAGCGAGCGTAAGCACGGCTATGGTGGTGAACGCCGGATTTTTTACCAGCATCCGCAAGCCGTACCGAGCATCCTGGATCAGAGTCTCCATTTGCCACCCACTTAAACTGGTCTTATCGTTACTCGTACTTAAGCAGCCCGATGAGATCGAGATTGGCTGCGCCGCGCGTGGTGCCTCAATCGGTCGTGCTACCTGACGCTGGAAGTCGCCGGAGCCTCTGCCAGGGTGTTGGGATCATTCACGATCCACCCGTCAAGTAACTGGATAGTGCGATTCCCATACGCAGCATTCGCCTCCGAGTGTGTGACCTGCACGATCGTCGCACCCTGCTGGTTTAGTTTCTTAAACAACTCCATGATCTCCTTGGCTTGGCTGGAGTGCAGATTTCCGGTAGGCTCGTCCGCCAGGATCAGCCGTGGATTGCCGACCACGGCCCGCGCCACTCCCACTAATTGCTGTTGTCCACCAGAAAGCTGGCTGGGATAGAGATCTTTCTTGCCGACTATCTGAAAACGATCCAGTATCTCCGCCACCATCCCGGCACGTTGTGAACGTGAGATATTGCGATAAGAGAGCGGAACGTCGAGGTTCTCGTACACGGTGAGATCGTCCAGCAGATGATAGCTTTGAAAGACAAAACCGATGTACTGGCGACTCAAGTCAGAACGCTTCTTGCGATCCATTTTGTGGACTGCATGCTCCAGGAAGTAGTACTCGCCCGACCAATTGTCGTCGAGCATGCCCAGAATGCTCAGCAGGGTTGACTTCCCTGCTCCTGATGGTCCCATAACGGTGATGAAATCGCCCTGTTGAATGTCGAGACTGATGCGACGCAGCACATAAGTCGCACCCGGGCCTGTCTTGTACGAGCGTTCAACGTTCTGCAGTTGGATCATTTCCATCCCTCACTCGAGCTGCAAAGTACTTCGGCTGAATCTCATTCATAGCGCAGTGCCACCATCGGATCGACCTTGGTGGCGCGACGCGCTGGGATGTAGCTGGCAAACAGAGCGGCCAGTGCCAACACGACAACAGCGATCAGGAAACTCCAGGGATCACTTGGACTGATCCCAAAGACCCACGTGCCAAGCAAACGCACTACTGCCAAACTCACTAATGTGCCAACCGCAGTTCCGACCACAGTCAGAATGACTGCCTTTCCCAAGATCATCGTGAATACGTTACTTGGTTGTGCTCCGAGCGCCACTCGTAAGCCAATCTCGGCTGTCCTTTGTGCAACACTGTAAGAAACCACTCCGTAGGTTCCCACTGCGGCCAGCAGGAGGGCTATAGCTGCGAATAACGAGAGCAACTGCATGCTGAAATGGCGCGGCCCAAGCGAATCGCTAATTCTTTCGTCCATGGTCGCAATGTCTTCGACGGGCTGATCTCGATCGATAGCCGCGATGGCATTGCGCACAGCGGCGACTTGCGATGCGGCCTTTCCCTCTGTTCGTGCGACCAGGTACTCCCAGCCAAAAGGAGACTGTTCACTCGGAACATAAATGTCCACAATAGGGTCCGCGTCCAAGCCTTCGTCCTTGACGTCCGCAACAACGCCTACAACCTCGCGCGCAACTTCGAGACCGAATCCGAAACGATCAACGGGACGGGTAGGAATGATTAGCTTTTTGCCGATGGGATCCTCGCCCTTGAACAAACTTTCAGCCAGGTTTTTATTAATGATGACCACCGGGCTGGAACTGGCAGAGTCGTTTTGCGTGAAGCTGCGCCCCCACAGCAGCGGCATATGCAGCGTGCGAAAATAATTTTCGCTGACCACCAGATAGTTGGCGCCTTGGCGAGTGCTTGCGTCCTTACTTTGGTTCTCGCGCCGAAATGGAGTTCCAGCACTTTCGCCAATGATCGGCAGCGTGCTCGAGATATCCGCGCTGATTATGCCCGGCAACGCGCGAACACGAGCCAGAAGGGCGTCATAGAAACCACGGACCGCTTCCGGCGTGTGGTAGCGCTGGGGAGCGAGCACCACGTTCATAGTCAGCAAATTGGAAGAATTGAATCCGGGACTCACTTGCCGAACTTTGAGGAAACTCCGCACCATGAGCCCGGCGCCAGTCACAAGAACTAACGAAAGCGCCACTTCTGCGATTGCCAGAGCGCCGCGCAAGCGCTCATGCCTGCCAGTTCCTACGCAGGTTCGAGCTGCTGCCTTGATCTGGTCCTGCAAATTGACCTTGCTGATTTGCCACGCAGGAACCAAGCCGAAAACCAGGATTGTCAGCGCTGAGACAGCGATAACAAATGTCACCACTCCAGAATCGACACTTACCTCGGGCGCGCCAGGTGTCTGCAAGACCGGCAATTGCCCCAGGTACTTCACGCCCGACCACGCACCTAGTAATCCGATGAGGCCGCCAGCAGCTGCAATTGCGACGTTTTCGGCCAACAACTGCCGCACGATGCGTATGCGGGTCGCTCCCAGAGAAATACGAACTGCAATTTCTTTTTGCCTCGTCATGCCTTTGGCGAGGAGCAGGTTGGCAATGTTGGCGCACGCGATCAACAGCACGAACCCAACCGCGCCAAACAAAATAAGAATCAGGAGCCGGGTTCCGCTGCCCACAAGTTCATCCCGAATAGGAATGGCGATGGCTCCTCGTCCCGCATTCGTTTCAGGAAATGCAGCAGCAAGGCGTTTCGCTATTGTGGTCAACTCTGCATTGGCTTGCGCAACCGTTACTCCGGGGCGCAACCGCCCCACGACGAGCAGGTGATGGTAGTTGCGATTCAGTTGTTCCGCTCCGAAAGCAAGGGGAATCCAGACCTGTCCGCCGCGAATCAATCCGAATCCCTGTGGCATGACGCCAACTACGACCCAAGACTCGCCGTTCAGAGTAATGGCTTTTCCTATAATCTCAGGATCGGTTCCGAAATTGCTCTTCCAGATGGCATGGCTGATTATCACCACGTGAGCCGGCGAACGCGCTTCATCTTCCCGAAATGCTCGTCCACGCTCCGGTTGGACACCAACCGCGGAAAAGAAATTGGGAGTGACGGCGTCGGCGTCCAAACGCGTAGGCGGGTTCCCACGCAAATCGAGATCGGAATGCGCCGTTGCCGCTAAGTAAGTGAAGACTGTGTTCTGGTCCCGCCAGTCCAGATAATTTTGCGCGGAAACATTGGAATTGAAGCCAGCGGGCAGCCTCTCCCACACTGCCATCAGCCGGTCGGCATCGGGATACCGCAACGGCCGCAGCAGCGCCGCATTCACAATGCTGAAGACGCCAGAAGTAGAGGCGATTCCCAGCGCGACTGTCAGGATGGCAATGGCGGAAAATCCGGGAGACTTCGCCAGCATGCGAGTGCCGTAGCGCAGGTCCTGCAGCAGCGAATGCATTACGCCACCTCGACGGTTTCCTCCACCACTCTGCCGTCGAACAGGTGGATGGTACGTTCAGCGTGGCGCGCGAAGCGGGGATCGTGCGTGACCATGCAGATGGTGGCGCCTTCACGGTGCAGGTCGCGCAGCAAGTCCATCACCGCTTCGGCATTGCGTGAGTCGAGATTGCCTGTGGGTTCGTCGGCCAGCAGGATGGCAGGGCTTCCTGCCAAGGCCCGCGCCACCGCTACGCGCTGTTGCTGACCGCCTGAAAGCTGCGATGGATAGTGCTTAGTACGGTGGTTCATGCCAACACGTTCCAAGGCTTGGTGAACCCTGGTCTTGCGCTCGCCTGAAGACATTCCCCGATACGTTAGGGGCAGTTCCACGTTCTCGTAAACATTGAGATCGCCGATAAGATTGAAACTCTGGAAGATGAAGCCAATTTCGCGGTTCCGTATGCGCGACCGCTCGCTGATATTCAAGTTGGCCACGGAATGACTATTCAGCACATAGTTGCCCTCAGTAGGAGAATCCAGCAGCCCGATTAACGCGAGCAGCGTGGATTTGCCGGAACCGGAAGGACCGGCGATGGATACGTACTCTCCCTTGCGGATTTCCATGTGCACGCCCGCGAGAGCGTGGGTCTCCACCTCATCGGTGTAGAAAACTTTGGTGATGTTTTCCATGCGAATCATCGTTCCGGCGTCATTCATCGAATTCCCCTCAGCAGTTTGAGTTGTGTGCTAATCCAGGCGGACTCGGTCATAACTATCCCAGCGCGACATATCTGACAGAACTACCTGGTCGCCTTCTTTGAGTCCTTGCAGAATCTCCACCGTATTCACCGAGCTTCGGCCTAATTTCACCTGGGCACGAACCGCCGTGCGGCCGTCGGGATCTAGCTTGAATATGCCAACCGTGCTCTTCTCTTGACCGAACGCGGGACGCCCCACATAAAGAATGTCAGTAATGCGCTCCAGATCTATAGTGCCATCCACGCTGAGATCCGGGCGCGCCCCTTGGGGCAATGCACCATCCAGTGCCACATCGACGGTCACCGTGCCGTTCTGTACCGAAGGATCAATACGCATCACATGGCCGGAAATCACGCCATTGTGGGTATCAATGGAAGCCGGCTGCTTAAGCTGAATGTCTTTCGCCTGAGTCTCGGCTATCTTGAGCTCGGCCTTGAGCCGCTCGGGCTGAACAACTTTCGCCAGGGTGGTTCCCGGCGTCACCCATTGGCCAACCTTCAGCGTCTGTTCCTGCAGCACTCCAGTAGTTCCGGCACGCACCCGCAGCCCGTCCAGCTGAGTTTGTTTCAGCCGGGACAGTGCACGAAACTGCTCCACTTCCGCCTGCTTCGCCTGGAGCTGCGCTTCTAATACCTGTCCACTGTTCGCCAGCCGCTGGTGCTCGATTTGGTTGCGAATTGCAAGTTCCCGGGCTTTCTCGTCGGAAACTTTCAAGCTGTTCTGAGAAATCACTCCCAGCTTCTGCAATTCTGAATCGGTATCGGCCTGCATTTTGGCCTGGCTGTACTCTGATTGTGACTTGGCTGCCTCGGATTTTTGCGCCAGAACCTGGCTGGCGAGCTGCACCTCGAAATTCTTATAGTCTGCTTCGGCAGCCTTCAGCTTCCACGAGGCATCCAGCGCTTCCTGCTGTAGCTGGGGGTTGCTGAGCTCCAAGAGAACGGTTTCGGCTTTCACGGCGGTACCTGGTAAGACAAGAATCCGGTCGACTCTGCCCTCGGTCACCGCCGGGATCCAGCGAATATCTTCCGGAACCAGCGTACCCAACCCGCGTACTTGACGGAGCATGGGACCGCGTTTCACTGAATCGATCCAAACCGTCGAGCGTTCCACGCTAGGAGCTGCGGGCTTCAGCTTTGAAAGGCCCATGGTGACCAGCGCGACCAGGGCAATGCCGGCCGCGGCGTACACGATCTGGCGGTTGCGTCGCTGCTTTGCTGCAGATGGGCGAGGAATATCCATTTCAATACTGTACGGGCAAGCCTGGTTCCACCCCGTCGGCGTGTTAAGTCTTTGCCTTGCAGTCTGATGTGGTTAGACGAATGGAGCTGGGGATGGTCTCGCTGTTCATTGATGGGACATTACTGTTCGAAAACAGACACTTTGAGCTGGATGACATCAGGATATGGTGTTGAGTTTTCAAAAGAAAAGGCCACCCCGTGGGGCGGCCAACGTGCCATTCTTACTCACTCTCATTGCACAGAATTGAGGGTTGCCTTCGCCTTAGACAATATACCCGTCGGGAGTGTCGCGTAGCCCATACCACGGGCCATTTCTTGGCCGTCGGATAAGCCCCAGCTCAAAAATTGCTTCACGGCATGGCTGCGCTCGGCTGGCGCACCGGAAGCGGGCACATAGATCCAAGTGAAACTGGCGATGGGATAGGAATTCTTTCCTGGAGCCTCGGTCATAGAAACGTTGAAATCCGCGGGAATGGATTTTTCCACCGCCTTACAGGCCGCGGTAATAGTGTCAGCAGTAGCGCGAACAAACCGTCCTGCGGAGTTTTCCACGCTGCCATAGCCAATGTCGGAGCGCCGGGCGAAATTCAGCTCGACATAGCCGATGGCGCCGGGGTGGGCACTTACCTTTTCCACCATGTCTTCTCCGCGATTGGCCTCCATGCCCACTGGCCACTTGGGCGAAGCGCTCCTGCCTACTTGCGCGCGGAACTCTGGGCTGGTCTTGGAAAGAAAGTCACTGAAGATGTAGTTGGAACCTTTTCCCGGCGTGCGATGCACAACCTCGATCGGCAGATCGGGCAGGCTCGCGCCCGGATTGAGCTTGGCAACGCGAGAATCCTTCCAGTTCTTAATTGTCCCCAGATAGATTTGCGCCAGCACTTCGCCTGAGAAGTACAGGTCAGGAGTGCCTGGCAGATTGTAAATGGGAACAATTCCTACAATCACTGTAGGAAGCTGCACGAGCGATACCTTGCCGCCATGCATTTGTTCCTGGCTGAGAGGTATTTCACCGGCGGCAAAATCTCCTGAGCCTTCGCTGATCTGGCGAATACCTTCCATGGTGCTCATGGAAAGGTATCGCACCTGGATACTGGGATTGTTCTTGTTAAATTCCTCGGTCCATGCCGTATAGAGATTTATGGGCACATTGGAGCCGGAACCGACGAGAGAAATCTTGCTTTGGGGTGCATCGGATGCTGCAAACAGCAGTAAGCAGCCGGCTATGGCGACCAGAGATGAGCAGGCAAACACTCTTCTAAGCAATTGCATCAAGCTGCTCCTTAACACAAGAATACGTAATGAATCATGACTGCCTTCGCAGCTTGCTTGACTGAAAGTGTATTCGCTTCTCTCCTTTGAGTAAGTGGGGAATTCAGCTTCAGGGTAACTCTGTTGGTTACGCCTTTTCCGGTCCCCGCACCTCGCGGTTTGCTGTAGGCTTGATTCCAAAACGATCCCGCCCGAATTCACGTCATATTCAAATAATATTCATTTGTTTTTAACAAATGATACATAGCATCAACTGCTCCGACCGAATCCTTAACGGATGGTTAAGAGTGCAGGCGCGAGTTGTGTTTGCGTCTTAGTTTCTCCAGGAGAATGCAAAATGAAGAGCGTTTTGGCTTTGGCGCTGTGGTTGGCATTCAGTTGCAGTTTGTTTGCAGCGCCGCCTCAACAAAGTTCCACGAGCGGCGCATCGAGAAAAAAAACAACCGGCGCGACCACTTCCACCAGCGGAAAGCTCGACAGACTAGAGCAGGCGATCGAAGCCCAACAACAGCAGATTCAACAACTCCGTCAGGAGCTGCAAAGCCGTGACCAGACCGTCCAGCAATTGCAGCAGCGTTTGGACCAGAGCCAGAGCACCGCCACGCAAGCCGCCAGTAAGGCTGATGCAGCGGCCAGTCAGGCTATCCAGCAGCAGGAGGCAGTCACGGAACTTAAGACCGACGTGAACGACCTGAAGCAGAATTCCACGTCGACAGCCCTCAGCCTGCAGGAAACACAGAAAAGTGTTCAATCGGCCAACGAGAGCCCTATAGCTCTGCACTTCAAGGGGATCACCATCACGCCCGGTGGCTTCCTGGCGGCAGAAACCGTATACCGCAATCGCTCGCTGGCCTCTGACATTAACACCCCGTTCAACAGCGTGAACCTGCCCGGCGCTTCGCAAAGTCATCTCTCCGAATTCTTTGCCTCCGGACGCCAGTCGCGTGTTTCCATGCTGGCTGAAGGCAAGCTGAAGAGCGCCAAGCTGACCGGCTATGTGGAAGGCGACTTCCTCTCCGCGGGAGTTACCTCCAATAACAATGAAAGCAACAGTTACACCTTCCGCCAACGCCAAGCCTGGGGACAAGCCTCGGTCAACCGGTGGAACTTCACCGGCGGCCAGATGTGGAGCCTCGTTACCGAGACTAAGAAAGGCTTGGACAATCGCTCTGAAGCTTTGCCCATGACCATCGATGCACAATACACCGCCGGCTTTAGTTGGGCCCGCCAGTACGGTTTCCGCGTCACCAAGGATTTCGGAGACAAAGTTTGGGTCGGCTTCTCGGTCGAAAATCCTCAGACCCTCCTCACCACCCATGGAAATCCCACCGGAACCACGGCTAGCGCAACTCCACCTCCCGGATCAGTCCCGGGAACGGCTCCGACGCCAAATTCCACCAATTTTCTCCTCGGCGCTGCGGGCACCAGCGGTGGACTGTACAATCCGTCCGCCACTTACTCCTTTAATTACACTCCCGACGTCATCGCGAAGGTTGCCTTCGAGCCAGGCTTTGGCCATTACGAGGTGTTCGGTCTGGTCAGCAACTTCCGCGACCGCATATTCCCTTGCGGCGCTATATCCCAAACCACCACATGCAGCGCAGTCACCGGAGCTTCCGCAGTCGGGGCGTACAACAACACCGCCACCGGCGCGGGTGTGGGTGCCAACGCTCGCGTCTCCGCGTTCAACAAACACGTGGATTTTGGACTGCATTTCCTGGGCGGCAACGGCGTAGCCCGTTACGGTACGACCACTCTTCCCGATGCCACGGTCCGTGCCGATGGTGTTCTCCAACTGCTGCGCAGTTACCAGGCACTTGGCACCTTGGAATGGCACTCACCGAAGCTGGATATTTACCTGAATGGAGGTGGCGAATACGTAGGCCGCGGTTGGACGCTTACCTCTAGCGGTAAGCCTGTGGGTTATGCATCGCCTCTTTTCGCGAACAATTCCTGCTTCTCGGAGCCAGTTTCCACTGTTGGAACCCCCGGACAATTTCCGGTTTCAACGACCGGTTTCGTGCCGGGCTCGCTGGGCTCAAAGTGTACCGGTGACACTCGCAATATTATCGAGGGCACCTTTGGCTTCTGGTACAAGATCTACAACGGACCGAAAGGGCGAATACAGCTAGGACCACAGTATTCCTACGTAGTGCGAAACACCTGGCATGGGGTAGGAGGCGAGCCGCACGGCGTCGAAAACATGGCGTTCACGTCATTCCGCTACTACTTGCCGTAATCACATCGGCAACCTTTTCCCGGTGCGGCGACACCCCTTCGCCGTACCCGGGATTTTTTTCAATCGCCGAAAAAAGAGTTGCGATCCCGCCCAGAATTGGCCGCCGCATCAACAATAGCCAAACTTGCCCTGCACGCTACATCGCCCATACTGGCGGTCGGCAATCGGAGAAACACGGCTTCCTTCGCCGTTGGCGATGTAGATCAATCGGCGGCCGTCGTCCGCCAGGACGCTCGTGACTCCCTGGCTTTGAGCGCCCCGTCAGAAATTGAAAGTCATGCCGCCCGAAACTCCTTGAAGTCGGGTGCCGGCGAATCCCTTGCCCGTGAAGTCCCGCTTGTCAACAACAGAGCCGTGTCCGACGGCCCCCAAGTCGTAGTGAGCGTCAGCATGGTTGGCCTGACGCGCGGCGACAAAGTACGCTGACATATTCTTGCTTAGTGTATGCCTCAAGCCAAAGGCATACATGTTGCTTTGATTATTGACAGCGTCGACGAGAGAAGCCGCTGTCCCTGGAACGCCCGATAAGCTTGCGAACGCGGTACAGAGACCGCCGGTAGCGGCGACACATTGGCCTGGGTCTCCGGGACTCTTGCCGGCGTGAATCCAATCCGCACTAAGAACATCCTTCTGGCCCACCTTCTGGCTTAAGACCACCATAGTAGCCAGGGGCCGGGTACGTTCGTCGAGCGCAGGAAACTTAACGGGTTGTCCGTCGATGGCGGAAACCGTATTGGCGGCGTAGCGCTTCAAAGCTTCATAAATAAAGCTGCCCGTCGTTCCGGTTTTCTCGAACGTGTAGGACGCACCGAACCTCCACGCTGCTTCATCCGCGACTCCGACAAGGTCGGTCGTGCGGTTGACGCTTCCGTGGTGCTCGTATGCGCCGAACCCGTACAGCCCATGGTTCTTGTAAGTGACCGCAGCACTCACTGCATTGCTCCAGGCGCCGTCATTACAGGGGTTGATATCTGGCCCAAAAAGGCTGTAAAGATCCGCTCCCTCGGCGGTGTTCGCCTGGTTTTGGAAGCTCATCACAAACACGCCGTTGCCGCCAGTGCAATTGGGCTCGGCGCGAGCGTAGGCGCCGTCGTCCCTGGAGCGGTTTTGCCCCGGCGAGAATAGAATCTCTGCCGCGAGACCATGCGCAGTCGGAGACTCGTACCAGATAGAGTGCGAGAGGCGGCCCTCGAACTCCGCGCGGTTGTCGCCGCCGCTGTTTGACATAATGCTTCTGTGGTCGCCGATGGTGTTGTAAAAAGGATCAAGGGGAACAATGACTCTCTTATAGGGAGCATCTTCTTTACCGACCTTGATTGCACCCCATGGACCTTTCACTCCCACATAGCTGTCGCGCGACCCGAGACAGTACTTACACTGATTATCGGAGGTCGGCCCCGGCGTCGCCGCATAACTGACCTCGGTCTCGAACTGAAAGATTCCGGTCAGGTAGTTATTAATCTTGTGAGACCCGCGAACACCGAAATACGACAGGTTACTGGAAAGCTGGCCGAGCCACCCGTTGTTGGCACGTCCGACAATGTTGGGAGACTGCGTTAGCAGCGGATTGGTCGCTTCAATGGCGCGAGTAATACCGTTATCCACATAGTCGTACGAGACGTCCGCATGTCCATAAAGCTGAACCGTGGTACCAGCCACCGTCCATTCCAGGTTGTTCGAGGTTTTCGGAGCCTTCCCGGGAACTAACTTGGACTCCTGGGGTGGTTGCGATGCGGGAGGCAGTTTGTCGCCTTGCTGCGATTGCACAAACATCGCATTGACCAGTTGCGGCTCGCCCGATGCTTGCTGACCCGCAAGTCGCTGGACCATCGTCTTTAGTTCCTCGATAGTCTCCTGCTGTGCGGCCACCTCGCTGCGCAGTGCTTCCACTTCATCCTTGGTTGCCGGAGCAGCCGCGTGTTGATCGACCGATTGGTTAGGGTTTTTCGTGACTTGTGCCAACAGCGCTACTGGACTGATGGCGAGCAGAAATAGCACTACAAAGGCGGTCAGGCAGCGTCGCATTTTTTCATCTCCCGAGAAAATTTGACCAAGAGGACCTGCCCTCACGCGCGTATCACTTCCCGTGACTCAGGAGTGAGGGCGATGTACCAAAAAGCTGTCGTTCGCAAAAACTCGCCGGTATGAAAAGCGGACCATTCGCCTTGCCGCGCTCGTTTACCATATTTGGAATCGAGTGTCAAGAAAGCTGTGTGGGAAAAGCTTCTCGAGACGCTGCTTTCCTTGCTAACTTTTTCCAGGACGCGTTTACCTGCTGGATAACATACGGCCCGAGGGTCCGCAGTGCATTGCAAATAGGCCGGTCGCCTACCAAAAACCCTGTTTGATTCTGCACAAAAAAAACGAAAGAGCCCTATGACTTTTCGTGGTAAACCTTTCGCTTGCACCCTCACCAGGCAATCCTGCTTTTTTTCGTGGCAGTGATTGCCGGCACCCTGAATGCCGTTGCCGGCGGCGGCACATTCATCTCTTTTCCGGTTCTGTTATTTATCGGCATGCCGGCAGTCGAGGCCAATGCCACAAATACAGTCGCCTTGTGGCCGGGGTTAGCAGCCAGCAGCCTCGCATATTTAAAGCGCCTCAACCTACCGCGACAAATACTGGTTCCTCTATTGTCAACCAGCATGGTCGGAGGTCTGGCAGGCGCGCTGTTGCTCCTCAAAACTCCACAACACACATTTGTGCACTTGATTCCCTGGCTGCTCTTGAGTGGAACGTTGCTGTTCACCTTTGGCAACCGCATCCGTGCGATGGTGGGCCAAAGCTCCGCTCATGACAATCTGCAAAACACTTCCTGGCAAGCCATCACCGCTGTTTCAATGTTCGAGTTGCTGGTGGGAGTTTATGGCGGGTATTTCGGTGCCGGAATCGGTTTTTTGGCGCTGGGCATGCTGGCTGCATTGGGAATGCGTGACATGCATGCCATCAATGCCGTAAGAACGCTTCTTGCCGTAGTGATTAACGCTTCGGCGGTAGTGACCTTTGTGGTTGCGGGTGCTGTGTTGTGGCCGCACTGCGTAGTAATGATCGCTGGTGCTTTGCTGGGCGGTTGGTTCGGCGCGCACTACACTCAGAAAGCGGATCAGAAAAAAGTTCGTTACGCGGTGATCGCACTTGGCTTCGCGATGACTATCTACTTCTTTGCGACTACCCGCTAACCAAAACCGAGTCGGGCTAAACCCTCCCCAGCGCCAGCCTGCAATGCCGATCATTAATTTGCAATTTGCATTTCGATTGCAATTCTGAAACATTGAAGAGACTGGTCGCTAAAGGAGCCGGTCTATGGGCATCGTTCGAGAAGAAATTTCTGCATCGAGTGTTTTCCCTCCTCTGCAGCCGCCAAAACGCTACCTGTTCGGACCCGGACCGACCATGGTCCACCCACGTGTGTACCAAGCTCTTTCCAAGCCGATCGTGGGACATCTGGATCCCTACTTCTTCCAAGTCATGAGTGATGTCCAGCAACTACTTAAGCTCGCATTCGGCACAAAAGACGGCACCACCATGGTGATTTCCGGCACGGGCAGCGCCGGCATGGAAGCATCTGTAGCAAATTTCGTTGAGCCGGGAGCGAAATTTGCGGTGCTGGCCAATGGCTACTTTTGCGATCGCATCTCGGAGATGGGCAAGCGCCAAGGCGCACAGTTGGTGCGTGCAGAGAAACCATGGGGTGCGACGTTCACCGATTCGGAAGCCGCTGACTTTATTCGCCGCGAGAAGCCGCAGGTCGTGGGCTATGTGCATGCAGAAACTTCTACCGGAGCTTTGCAATCTGGACAGGCGATCTGCGCCGCCGCCCACGAAGTCGGCGCCTTGGTGATCGCCGATTGCGTGACATCGCTGGGTGGAATACCGGTCAATGCGGATCAGACCGGTATTGACGTCGCCTACAGTTGCACGCAAAAGGGACTGAGCTGCCCGCCGGGGTTGTCTCCCATCTCTCTGTCGAAGCGCGCTATGGACTGGCTAGGTTCGCGCACGACGCCACCGCGCAGCTGGTATTTCGATCTTAAGCTGATTTACGACTACGCGACCGTCTCGCATCGCTACCATCACACCGCGCCGATTTCCATGTTTTACGCTTTACGCGAAGCACTTCTGGTCATTGCAGAAGAAGGCATCGACAACCGTTTCGAGCGGCACCGCCGCTGCCATGAGCTTTTTGTCAAGAGCGTAGAAGCGATGGGACTGCGCATGCATGTTCCGGCGGGTCAGCGCATTTGGACTTTAAACACAGTGGCCGTGCCGCAAGGCGTTGACGAAACGAAAGTGCGGAAACGGCTGTTTGATGAGCAGGGCATCGAAATCCTCGGCGGTTTCGGACCGCTCGCCGGAAAGGTCTTCCGCATCGGCATCATGGGACCATTGGCCACAGAGGACAACGTGCAGTTCCTGTTGCGGGAACTGAAGAAGGCCTTGGCCGCCGAAGGCTATCGCGCATGACGAGTACAGTGCGGTGAACGAGACGATGACACAAGTCTGATTTGTCCTGCGGCCTCGCAAGCCGCGAAGGAAATAAACTCGCTCACAACCGGGCAAACAGAAGTGCGCGGGCCCGAAATCCACCGACAATTTCAACGTACTGATTAATTTCATGAACTCTGCGGAGTGGCGTGATAGAAATTCTCTATCAGCTAAATCCAAAGAATCAGTTTGACTCCCTTTGGTTTATCCCGCACCATCTTGGTCGTATGTGGGGTTACCGTTTGCGCCTTCAAGAGGCTAGAAAACGGCGATCTTTGGCCTACAAGCGAGAACGGAGCACGTGACGAATCCTCTGAACTGACGCGCCTGGGGCACCTGAGCGCAGGTATTTCATCTGTCACAAATCGATTCCGGCAACCTGCCGCGTGGGAACACTGGGGCATTGCTGTCTCGATTCCCGCAGCGAGCACACTGCGCGAGACAACGATGTGCGGCGCGCAGGAATCGAATGGCAGTTCGCTGGCTCTGGAATGTAGCGGACAAAACGACATGCTGTTTTGAATTTTCATGAGGCGAAGATGCATATCGATCGCGGCAGCAATGAAAACAATAATTCTCCCATCCCGAACTGGGCTCCCGAGTGGCAGTCTGTGACCACGGACCACGCCGAGGACGCTGTTTCGTCACAAAGTAATCTAGCTGCTCTACTACACATTGCACCTGGCCGCAGTACCGCCGTGATCGTTCCGGAACTTGGAATTCGGATCAGCTACGACTCCCTGCGACAGCAGGTAATGGCCATGGCCGAGTCCTTGGCCGGTGCCGGTATTCGCCGTGGTGATCGCGTGGCCATGGCTCTGCCCAATGGCCTTCCCGCAATTGTGAGCTTTCTGGCCGCCGGCATCGCGGGAACCGCCGCCCCTCTTAACCCCGCTTACCCCTACGAGGAATTCTTGTTTTTCCTGCAAGACACCAACGCTCGCGTTCTGCTTTGCCCGCCCACGGGTCACGAAGAAGCGCGCAGCGCCGCCGCGGACCGCGGCATCCCCGTGTTCTCCGTGGAAATGAAATCCGATGGAACTGTTCACTTGCTCGATGCCCCGAAGGGAGGCCCCTTGAATGAGCCTTCCCCCACCGATATTGCCCTGATCCTGCACACCAGCGGAAGCACCGGACGACCCAAACGTGTCCCGCTTCGCCATTCCAACCTGGCCATCTCGGCCAGGAACATCGCGGACTTTTACAAACTTTCTCCCGAAGACGTCGCGCTGTGCATCATGCCGTTATTTCACATTCATGGTCTGGTCGCCTCCACCTTGGCCACGTTACGCTCGGGGGGCATGGTGGTGGCGCCCACGAAATTTAAACCTCTGGCATTCTGGCGCACTGTCCGCGAATACCGCGTGACCTGGTATTCCGGTGTGCCCACGATGCATCAGCTTCTGCTGGCTCGCACTCGCCAGGAGAAGCCCGCGGACGCCGCATCTCTGCGTTTTATTCGTTCCTGCAGCGCGCCTTTGACGCTCGAAGTCATCCACAGAATGGAAGAAGTGTTTCGCGTGCCCTTCGTGGAAGCGTATGGTATGACCGAGGCCGCGCACCAGATGTCCGCCAATCCTTTACCGCCGGGCCGCTGCAAACATGGCTCGGTAGGCCTGGCCACCGGCATTCGCATCAGCATCATGGATTGCGACGGCAATCCGCTGCCCGCCAACCAGCGCGGCGAAGTGGTCATTCAAGGGCCAAGTGTGTTCCAGGGTTACGAGAACAATCACGAAGCCAATGGCGGTTCTTTTGTGAAGGGATGGTTCCGCACCGGCGATCAGGGATTCCTGGATGAAGATAACTATCTCCACCTGACCGGGCGCATCAAGGATCTGATCATCCGAGGCGGTGAAAATGTCTCACCGCGCGAAGTCGACGAAGTCCTGCTCAAACATCCCGCCGTCGCGGAGGCGGTCACGTTCGGTTGCGAGCATCCCACATTAGGCGAAGAAGTAGCCGCTGCGGTGGTCCTGCACGAGCCCAATAGCGAGACCGAACCTGCTCTGCTGAAACACTGCCGCGAACGGCTGGCAGAATATAAATGCCCCAAGAAGATTTATCTGGTAGAGAATATCCCGACGACCGCCACGGGCAAGATTCGCCGGCGCGCCGTTGCCGCTGTCCTGCTGGATGAAGAAGAATGAAATTCCTGATCGCCGGAGCCGGCGCCATAGGAGCCTACATCGGTGCTCGCATGGCGCACGCTGGCCTGGATGTCACGCTCTTCGCGCGTGGGTCGCACCTGCGCGCTATGCAGGAACGCGGCGTTCAGGTGAAGGGTGCTGACGGCGATTTCGTTGCGAAACCTAAAATAACTGGCACTCTGCGGGAAATCGGGCCCGTTGATGTTGTTATCCTCGGCGTGAAGGCCCACAGTTTGTCCCAACTTGCGCCCCAGCTTGGCCCCGTGCTCGGTCCCGAAACTACCGTAGTCAGCACGCAGAACGGAGTGCCCTGGTGGTTTTTTCAGGGCTTCGGCGGCGAGTGGGAAGGAATAAGTCTTGAGCGCGTTGATCCCGGCGGTGTGATTTCTGCCGCCATTGAATCCCGCCGTGTGGTGGCATCGATCGTTTACATCTCCACGGAAATTATCACCCCAGGTGTGATTCAACACATCGAAGGCAATCGTATTTCGCTGGGCGAGCCGAAGGGCGAGCGTTCCGATCGCGTACGAAAAATTTCTGAAGCCCTGATCGCGTCTGGCCTTCGCGCGCCCATCACAACCCGCATCCGTAACGAGATCTGGGTAAAGATTCTGGGTAACGTCGCCTTCAATCCGATTAGTGCCCTTACAGGCGCAACTCTGGCTGGAATGGCACGTGATCCCGAAGTTTCCACACTGGTCCGCAATATCATGCAGGAGGCCGAACTGGTAGCCGGCAAATTAGGGTTGGAGTTGCCGGTGTCAATCGAACAGCGCATTGCGGGGGCCGCAAAAGTGGGCGAGCATAAAACTTCCATGCTGCAAGACCTCGAAGCGGGTCGCCCTCTGGAACTGGAAGCGGTAGTGGGCGCCGTAGTGGAATTGGGCGAACATTTAAGAATTCCAATGCCGCATACTCGCGCCGTATATGCCTGCACGAAATTGCTCGCCGAATCTCGCGCTATCGCCACCTCCAAACCTGCTTCCGACCGATCTCTCGAGAATGCGCTCTCTTCCAGGCCAACCTAACGCACAAAATCAGAAGACAAGTACCCGCGCCAGGAATGTCCGGGTAGCCTAAAGCCCTCCGGATGTAGGGTCTCGCTAGAGTGGACGGCCGATATATCCCGAGATCCGCAGGTGAACCTCTGCCACGCGATGGATTTCCCCAGGATTTTTCGCTTCGTATTCGCCGGGTAAAAAAGATTTCGCGGTAGAATCCCAGCCTCTTGACAGAGTGAGTATAATCCTTTGGTCCACTTAGCAGACCAGTTGGGGGGCATGAGTGTCCACGACGGTAAGGTCCGATTTCGAGGCGATACGCCGTAACAAGGTTTACGAAGAAGTAGCTAAACAGATTGAACGCCTGATTCTGCAAAAGCTGCAACCGGGTGACAAACTCCCTTCCGAGCGCGAATTGGCCGAGATGCTGGGCGTGAGCCGCAGCTCGATTCGCGACGCAATTCGAAGTTTGGAATTGATCGGAATGGTCGAACCCCGTCAAGGCGCGGGCACAGTAGTGCGCGAGATTTCTGCCGATTCCGTAATTAATCCCCTGTCCACGTTATTAACACGCCAGCGCCAGTCGGTGACTGAACTCCTGGATTTTCGCAAAATGCTGGAACCACCCCTGGCCGCGCGGGCGGCGACCCATGCATCGGCGGAAGAAGTCGGGGAGATGGAAGAAATCTTGCGTCGTCAAGAACAGAAGTTGCAGGGCGGGCAGGTTGCGACCGAAGAAGACTCTGATTTTCATTACAGCGTGGCGATGGCATCCGAGAACAGCGTCGTGTTGAAAGTGCTGGACGTGCTGATGGACCTGTTGCGCGAGACTCGCGAGCGGTCGTTGCAAGTCGAAGGCCGCCCTCAGAAGTCGCTGGCTGGCCATCGACGAATTCTGACGGCCATTAAGCGGCACGACCCCGCCGCCGCCGAGGCTGCCATGCGGCGGCATATTCAAGACGTGGAAGAGATCGTACTCAAGAAGCTTTGAAAACAACGGAGGTTTGAAATGGGCCGGCTATTCGCAATCGAAATCATTTATCGCGGCATCTTTCAGAAACTGCTAGCGGGCCGCATCAGTCGCGCCATCGTGCTGGCCGCGCACCACGACGGTAAGCCGGGCATTTCGTTCGGCCGATATGGCGACAGCCCGGAACGCAATGGCATCCCCGCGAAGAATTTCGCCATCGTGGGCACCGATGAGGAGACGCTCCAGCAGGGCATGGCGAAATATGAGCCCAAGGAAGTGGACATTACCATCTGCGTAGACGACACGCTTTGTAAAGGCGTGGAGTCATGGGCGTGGTACGGTTTGCAGCCGGTCAACAAACTGCTCAAGCCCGGCGGAACTTTGATCGTCACTTCTCTCGAGTCTCCCGAAACCATAATCGGTATGGCGCACCGCAAAGACGAACCCTACAAGCTGGCGATCCTCAAAGGCACTCCCAGCTTTTCCGGTCTCTGGGTCTTCAAAGACGACCACACCGACGTGCGCATCCTGGGCGCGATTGCGAAGTTGTTGCCCGAACTGTTCAGCCTGAAAGCGGTGCAGGATGTAATCGTCAAGGAATGGAAAGACCCGGTGAAAGCTGAATCTGCAGCGCGCTCGCACGAGCGGATTACTACCAGCACGGTAAAGCCGAACCAGGGCAATCCCGAAACACCCTATAAGTTCGAATTTCCCAAATGGCATGAAATGGGCGAGGGCATTGCCATTCCGAGCATCCCTGCTGGTCACAGTTATGAGGATCCCAACACCCATGCGATGGGCGGATTCCGGCCCGATCGCAATCCCACGTTCAAAAAGTTCACCACCCGCACGATGCGGCCGGTCGTGAACTTCGATACCTGTATCAAGTGCACGCTCTGCTGGCTCCACTGCCCTGATTCCTGCTTCGATGTAACCCCCGACAATCTCTACGACGCCAACATGCAGGCTTGCTGCGGTTGCGGCGTTTGCGAGGCCGTTTGCCCTGTCAAAGAGTGCGTCACCATGGTGAATGAAGCGGAATTCAGCGATAACTCCAGCCAGTGGGAGTCGTGGAAAAAAGACAAAGAAGCTTACAAAGTCTGGTTGCAAGACAAGATCAAGGGGCACGGGGAACGTTCTCATGGTTTCCGTTACCGTGGGCAATACGAAGAGCAAGTTCCCGAGATGCTTCAAATCGCGCGCGAAGGCTAAACGGTCAGGAGGAAAGTTGTCATGGCGCAATTAGCCGCAGTTCTGGAAGATCAACGTAAGTCGGAAGAAACTGCATTAATCACGGGCAGCGAAGCCATCGCGGTCGCGTGCAAACTGGCCGATGTGGATGTAATCACGGCCTATCCCATCCGTCCCTACGACACGGTCATGCAATACGTGTCGAAATTGGTAGCCAACGGCGAACTCGACTGCGAGTACATCGTGGCGGAAGGCGAGCATTCACAGTTTGAAATCGTGAAACATGCTTCCGCATGCGGCGCTCGCGTTTTCTGCGGCTCCAGCGGCGTGGGCTGGATGTATGCCATGGAAGCGCTCACCGTAACTCCGGCGCTGCGCATTCCCATGGTCGCCATGGTCGGCAACCGTGCCCTGGACGATCCCGGAGCCTTCGGCGTGGAACACAACGACGCGCTCACAGTCCGCGATCTGGGTTGGCAACTGGTATGGGTAGATACTGCACAGGAAGCACTGGACACGGCTCTGATCGCGTATCGGGTCGCCGAGGACCGGCGCATTTTCCTGCCCTGCGCCATCAGTTGCGACGGCGCTTTCCTCACTCACTCGCAGGCTCTAGTAAAGATTCCTTCGCAAGAAAAAGTGAACGAGTTCCTCCCCCGCTACAACCGCGCTGACCTGCTGCTCCATCCTGATAATCCAATCACCGTCGCGCCGCAGGGCAACGAAGACTGGGTGATGGAAATTCGCCGCCAGAATTACGCGGCGATGGAACGCACGTCAGAGGTCATTCGTGAAGCCTACGCCGACTTCGAGCGCATCTTCGGCCGCTCCTACGGCAATCCATTCTTCGAGGAATACGAGACTGAGGATGCCGACGTCGTGCTCATGGGCATGGGGACGCTCTCGACGCCAGTCAAAGTTGCGATCCGCAAAATGCGCAAGGAAGGCAAGAAAGTTGGATTCGTGCGCATGCGCTGGTTCCGGCCATTCGCAGCCCAGGAGTTGGCAAAATCGCTCGGCCGATTCAAAGCCGTTGGCGTGGTTGATCGCGACTACTCGTTCGGCTCGCCTTACATGAGCGGCGTGGTGACCAACGAAGTGCGTAGCGCGCTGTACTCGGCCCCCGGGCCCAAGCCGCCGGTCGTCGGCTTTATCGCCGGTCTCGGTGGCCGCGAAGTTACGGTGCCGGATGTGGAAAGAATCACGGACGGCGTTTACAAAGCTGCGGAGGGCAAGTCGCAACCACTGACACAATGGATCGGGCTGCGCGAGTAATCCGTTTTTTTACTGATGTGTTCAACCATCAGAAAGGGAGATTAGCAAATGGCTACATATGTACAGATTGATCCGACTCAGAAACTAGATCCCTTCAAGGCAGTCAAGAAGATCCCGTTGGAGGAATTCTTCACTTCCGGTCACCGGACATGCCAGGGCTGCGAGTCGGCGCTGGTGATGAAGATGATGGCGAAAGCCGCCGGCCCGCGCACGATCGTGCTCGGCAGCACCGGTTGTATGTACGTGGCGAATACCACGTATTACAGCACCTCGTGGGTGGTGCCATGGATGCATACCCAGTTGGGCAGCAGCGGCTCGGCCGCCCTGGGCACCGCGGCCGCGTTGAAGGCTCTCATGCGCAAAGGAAAAATGAAGCGCGAGCCTATCAATGTGATAGCCTTCTGCGGCGATGGCGGCGGCGCGGACATGGGCGTGGGCGCGATTTCCGCGACTCTCACTCATCCCGACTACAACTGCCTGATCTTGATGTATGACAACGAGTCATACGCCAACACCGACATCCAGCTTTCCGGCAGTACGCCGTGGGGCGCTAACACAACGTTCAGCACGCCCGGTTCGGTGAAGCGCATCATGCATCGGCGCTGGAAAAAGAACATGGCAGGCATGATGGCGGCAGGTCATCCGGAGTGCAAGTATGTCGCAACCATTTGCATGTCGTATGGCTTGGCGGGCATGAATTCGATCCGCAAGGCCCTAACCATTGGCGGTCCAACCTTCATTCACTCGCTTGATCCTTGCCCAAAAGGTTGGGATTACGATCCTTATCAGTCCCACGAAATGGGCGAGTTGGCCGTGAATACCGGCATCTGGCCGCTCTACGAAGTGGAAAACGGCGTGCTCCGATTGATGGGCAGAACGCAGCAAATCGCCGCCGGCAAGATTCCGCGGCAGCCCGTACGAGATTATTTAATGAGGCAAGGACGATTCGCGCACTTTACCAACGATGATATCGATTACTTCCAGAATAAGATCGATGAAATGTGGCAAAAGTGGCTAGTTCCCGGGGTGATCCCATTCCGGAAAGATGTGGAGGCCGATACCGCGCCTGAATAAATTGCAGACGGGGTAAAGTCGGTCACACACTTCTGCGGAGTCGGTAGCAGGCAGCAAGGGAGCTGGCAGTTTACGAGTGAACCTTGAAGTCTGACCAGACACCTGAGGAGGTGTATCTATGGCTGAACCAACAGCCCCAGTCGCATCTGAACCTAGCGAGTCTAACCGTTGGGTTGTTCTCCTTTTCAGCATTCTTGGTATGGTGGCGGTAGCGAACTTCCAGTACGGCTGGACACTGTTCGTGCCTCCGCTGCAAAAACACCTCAAAGCAGATCAAGCTCTCATCCAAGTGACCTTCACCGTCTTCGTGCTCCTGGAGACTTGGCTCGTCCCCTTTGAGGGTTGGCTGGTAGATACGTTCGGCCCCCGATTGCTGGTGATGCTCGGCGGCGTCCTGGCCGGGCTCGGCTGGGTATTCAGCGGAAAAGCTGAGACCTTGACCGCTCTGTATCTTGCCTACGCTGTGGCTGGGATCGGAGCCGGCATCGTATACGGCACTGCCGTCGGCCTTGCTCTCAAGTGGTTTCCTGACCACCGCGGCCTCGCGGCAGGACTCACGGCCGCGGGCTTTGGTGCTGGTTCTGCACTAACCGTTGCTCCCATAGCGAGCATGATCAACTCCGCTGGTTACCAAGCCGCCTTCATTCGATGGGGGATCATCCAGGGATTAACGGTGATTGTGGCAGCCTTCTTCCTTAAATCGCCGCCCGTCGGCTGGATGCCCAAGACTTGGAGACTAAAAGGCAGTCCGGAAGTCAAGAAGCGCCAGACGCAGGTGGATTTTACATCCGCTGAAATGGCGGCCACGCCCAACTTCTGGCTCATGTACGTGATGATGGCGATGGTCGCGACAGGGGGCTTGATGGCGGTGGCCCAGCTCAAGCCGATGGCGGTAGATTTTAAGGTTGATAAGGTACCCGTCCACCTGCTGGGTTTCATGATGCCGGCGCTTGTCTTTGCGCTCTCCGCCGACCGTTTAGTCAACGGACTATGCCGCCCGTTCTGGGGATGGGTCTCTGACCACATTGGACGGGAGAAAACCATGACTATGGCGTTTGGTTTAGAGGCCATAGCCATCTACATCCTGCTCAAGTTCGCCTATAACCCGCTGTTATTCGTCATCTTCAGCGCGTTCACCTTCTTCGGTTGGGGCGAGATCTTCTCGCTGTTCCCGGCCCTCTGCGGAGACTTCTTCGGTCGCAAGCACGCTACCGAGAACTACGGCTTCCTGTACACGGCTAAGGGTACTGCCTCAATGTTCGTGCCCATTGGGTCAGCATTGGCAGCAGGTAAAGCTTTCGACTTCCGAGCTGACATCCTGCTAATCCTTGGCGGCCTGTTGATCATGTTTGCCGTATTCTTGGCTCCCACGGTGCTTCACATGTCCCTGGGTAGAAATGCCAAAGCGGTCTTGCTTTCAGTGGCGGGAGTGCTGGTTACCTACGGCATCATCCTCACTGTCGTGCCTACGGTCTGGACCCCCTTCAACGCCAAGTTCACAATGCCGAATGTGGGCTGGGTGGGCGTGTTCCGGGTAGCGATCGTTTTTGACGCGTGCGCAGCGTTTCTGGCCTACTTCGTCCTGCGCCGGATGAAAGCACCCGTGCTTCGGGAGGCAACCGGAACCGAGCCGCAAATGGCAGCGGCAAAGGTTCGCGGCGTTGCCTAGCTCTCCACAAAGGACTGCATGACGTAGCTCCCTTCTCTCAGGAAGGGAGCTTTTTATTTCCGGAACTGTCCGGCAGGGAATTCTTCGCGCTTTTCACCTGCCATGTTCCCAGCCAGCGATTGAAGAATGGAGACCGGCGATTGAGCAGTTCGTGAAGTGTAGAAAGCAATGTCGCCGGAGATTGCCCCTTGGATACCGAAGCGTCGATGCATTTCAGTTTGCTTGCTGATAAACCCTCGCAACCAGAAAGCATCATGATGGGAATATGCGAGTTGATGATCTTCATCCGCGCCGCCACAACATCGCCTTCCATTCCCGGCATGCGATAATCCAAAATCACCGCATCCACCGATTGTGAGTAAAACATTTCCAGCCCTTCGCCCGCGCTCGTTGCAGCCAGCACTTTGTAGCCGGTTTCTTCCAGCAACATCTTGTAACCGATGAGTTGATTCCACTCATCGTCAATGCACAAAATAATTGGTTTTCGTCGAAGCACAAATCACCTTTGGAGAGGAAGGGCGTTGTGCGAATCTTAGTTCCCGTCGCGCGCGCGACGCAACGCACCAAAGTCGCGTGAACGGTCGTGTGCCACTAAGAACGACAGAGCTGAAGAGCTGGGTCGCGAAGAGGAAAATCAAGAAAGCGTCAACATCGGGTCTCAAACGGAGGGGTGGGCGCTGCTTATAGGATCTTTGCAGCCAGCCCACCCATGAGCGCAATCACCTCGCCGGCGAACTCTGTTCCGCCGGTTGCGCCAGACCATCGGTGACGGGCGGCTGGTTTATCAACAACCAGTACAGGCCCACGTTCTTCACCGTATTCCGGAACTGTTCGAAGTCCACCGGCTTCTGGATGTAGCTGTTAGCCCCCAGATTGTAGCCGTTGACTAGGTCGCGTTCTTCCTTGGACGAAGTCAGGATCACCACGGGGATAGTTCTCGTCCGCGGATCGGCTTTAAGCCGTCTGAGAACCTCCATCCCGTCTACCTTGGGCAGTTTCAAGTCCAGCAAAATCAGGCGCGGCGGGTGATCGAAAGACCGCGCTACATGCGTTCCGTTGCAGAACAGAAATTCCAGGGCTTCTTCTCCGTCGCGCGCCACGTGAATCTTATTCGCCAGGTTCTCTTTCCGTAAGGCATGCAGCGTAAGCTCCACGTCATCCTTATTATCTTCGATCAGCAAAATGTCGATTTCGAGTGTCTTCATGATTGGTCTCCCGCCATAGCTGCTTTAGTTTTAAGTTCGGTTTTCTCGGACGCGCCGAGGGTGAAATAAAAAGTTGCGCCTTTGTCCAGTTCGGCTTCCGCCCAGATACGGCCGCCATGCTTCTGAATGATGCGTTGTACGGTCGCCAGCCCCACGCCCGTGCCTTCGAAGTCTTCCGGGCGATGCAGGCGTTGAAACACGCCGAAGAGCTTCTCGGAGTACTTCATGTTGAAGCCGACGCCGTTGTCGCGGACGAACAAAACCGGCGTCCCCTCTTGATCTTTCTGTCCGACTTCAATAATGGCCGGAGAACGAGGCCGGGTGAACTTGACCGCGTTAGAGAGCAGGTTCTGGAACACCTGCTTCATCAACGCAGGATCGCACTCCACGAACGGCAGGCTGCCAATCTTCCACTCCACTTGCCGTCCCTCACATTCCGCCTTCAGCTCGGCTACAACCTCGTTGACCACGGAATTCAGACCTGTGACTTGAAGCCTCACTTCGTGGCGGCCGACCCGGCCGAGATTCAGTAGGTCATCCACCAGCAACCCCATTCGGCGAGTGCCTTCGTGGATTCGCTGGAGATGGTGTTGGGCCTCAGGCGCGAGGGTAGAACCATATTCCTCGGTAAGAATCTTGGAGAACCCGCTGATATGCCGCAAGGGAGCACGCAGATCGTGCGAGACGGAGTAGGTGAAAGCTTCGAGTTCTTTATTAGCCGCTTCCAACTGAGCGGTGCGCTGAATGACGCGCTGTTCCAGTTCTTCGTTGAGGCGGCGAACTTCCTCCTCCGCTCGCTTACGATCGGTGACGTCGCGGGCCGCCGCAAAGACACCCTCGATCTCGCCGCCTTCGCTCCTGAATAGGGTCGCGTTGTATAGCACATCGGTCACGCTGTCGGAAGCGTGGCGAATGGCCAGCGCGTAATCTCGCACTGACCCGCGGGCAAATACCTGCTCATAGCCTTGTCTTGCCTTTTCGGGCTGGGTGAAATAGTTTGAGAAATCACTGCCGATCAGGCGGTCGCGAGAAATTCCAGTAACTTTTTCGGTAGCTTCATTGACGTCGGTGATCTTGCCTTCGCGGCTAATGGTCACCAGCGGGTCCAGACTGGCTTCAAGGAGACTGCGCGCGTAGAGCGAAGCTTGACGCAGTTTTTCCTCTGCCCGCTTCTGCTCGGTGACGTCGCGCGCCGCCGCAAAAACCCCTTCGATCTCTCCCAGCTCGTTCCTGAACACGCTGGCGTTGTACAGCACGTCGATCACTCGCCCGGATACGTGCCGGATGGCCAATGGGTAATCCTGCACGGTCTCTTCGGCAAACACCTGCTCGTAGCCCTGCCGTGCTTTTTCCGGCTGGGTGAAGTAGGCGCAGAAATCGCTCCCGTTGAGTTTTTTGCGCTCGACTCCGGTAGCCACTTCGGTGGCCCGGTTGACATCGGTAATCTTCCCTTCCCGGCTGATGGTCACCAGCGGGTCCAGACTGGCTTCAATCAGACTGCGCGCGTAGAGCGAAGCTTGACGCAGTTTTTCCTCTGCCCGCTTCTGCTCGGTGACGTCGCGCGCCGCCGCAAAAATCCCTTCGATCTCTCCCAACTCGTTCCTGAACACGCTGGCGTTGTACAACACCTCCATCACACAACCGGAGGTGTGCCGGATCGCTAGCGGGTAATCCCGCACCGTCTCTTCGGCGAACACTCGCTGGTATCCCTGCCGCGCTTTGTCCGGTTCCGTGAAGTAGTCGGAGAAATCGCTCCCGATCAGTTTCTCCCGGCTGATTCCGGTGGCCAGTTCTGTGCCGCGGTTGACGTCCATGATCTTGCCATCTTTGCTGATGGTGACCAGAGGGTCGAGGCTGGCTTCAATGAGGCTGCGCGCGTAGAGCGATGCTTTACGTACCTTCTCCTCCGCTCGTTTGCGCTCCGTAAAGTCGCGGGCGATGCTGGATACTCCCACGATCTTTCCCGCACTGTCTTTTACCGGACTGACCGAGAGAGATACCTGGATGGTTTGCCTATCCTTGCGCACCCATACCGTTTCGTAGTGGCTGACCTTCTCATCTTGCTTGATTCTTTCCATGATCGTGGCGAATTCTTCGCGACGATCCATTGGAATGATGACGGAGATCGATTGTCCTATGATCTCCTGCGCCGAGTAGCCGTAAATTGCTTCCGCCCCCGGGTTCCAACTGGTGACCACACCATCTAGAGTTTCCCCGATAATCCCGTCGTTGGAAGAGGTGACAATCGAAGCCAGCCGTCTGATGCTTTCTTCCCCTTGACGGCGCTCCCGATCGCCGCGATCCACCAGGAAGCTAGTCCAGACGGCGAGGCTGGCTAACAGCACGATGCACAACACCGTCATTAGAGCCACGCCGGTCCAATCCGAATACAGGCCGCCCATCTGCCCTTTCCATCGCGCCCAGCCGATCACCAGGGGAACCAGGATCGCGGCCGGGACCAACCGGCGGGTCAAAGTACCACCCAGAGTTGCGCTTGCGACCAGCGCCCCCAACCCTGACTGGGTGACGGCAAACATCAACCCGAACGAGATCAGAAACAGCATGAGCGCAGTAATCGAAGAGATGTAGGTATGCGTCGTATTCGCGTCCAGAACAAAGTCCATGATGCCGAACACGGAAGCAATGGCCACCCCGGCCGGCAACAACTGAGCTGACCAGCGGCCAAGCGTGCTCTTGGCGTGCAGCAGCAAGAGACCAGGTCCAAGACAGAAAAAACCCAAGGCGGCGATAGGTGACATCAGACCAGGGCGCACGCTTCCGGGGATGTCTTCCACTCCGGCGGTGAACAGTAGCTGATCGATGCCGAGATCCCAACCCCATAGGAACTCCAACAGGGAGAACAGGCCCACTACGCCGGCAATGGTGGCTGCGATCTTCGCGGCCAGCTTCCAGCCGGAAGCGACGGACGGCTGTTCCTTCCTCAGAAACCACAGCGCAACCCCGACCAAAATGAAGCACACGGCAGTGTTCGCTTTGACCGCAACCTGGCCAGGGAGAATGCTCTTCAAAATCTGAATATGAAGCGCCCACCCCGTCAGCACCCACACCCCGAAAGCCACCGCGAACACGCTGCACGCGGAGACGAACTGACCCAGCCTGCGCGAAACGTTGGGTTCTGTCCGAGGTGCTGGGACGTTTGTTTTTGGCGATTGCCGGTTCTTCACAAAACCTCCATCGCGACCTGCTGCTCTCTGCCGGCCTCGGCGCCTCCGCAACTGAAATAAAAGGTTGCCCCTTTGTCCGGTTCAGCCTCGGCCCAGATTCTTCCGCCATGCTTCTGCAGAATGCGTTGCACCGTCGCCAGACCTACGCCTGTGCGTTCGAAGCTCTCTTCGCTATGCAGTCGCTGGAACACCCCAAAGAGCTTGCCCGCATACCCCATGTCAAAGCCCACTCCGTTACGGCGCCAAAAGAGCACGGGCTCGCCGTGCAGCAACTTCTGGCCCACCTCGATAGTCACCGTGGTTCGCGGGCGCGTGAACTTGACCGCGTTCGCTAACAGGTTCACGAACGCAATCTTCGTCAGCGCGGGATCGCAGTCGGCCACGGGCAGGTCGCCTACTTTCCACTCAATCCGGGGGTCCTCAGCATCGGGCGCGAACAAACCCAGTATGGGGTGCGGATGTGCTGGAGGGAAGGTGATGACTATCACACGAAAGGCGCTAGTGGC
>Ga0209577_10000547_pt1 | contig 38008 bp, 45 predicted proteins | sample GraSoiAngelo_109_FD_185874 | JGI IMG/M metagenome (GOLD analysis project Ga0209577, IMG submission 185874) | Grasslands soil microbial communities from the Angelo Coastal Reserve, California, USA - 14_0903_12_20cm (SPAdes) (version 2) | ecosystem: Environmental > Terrestrial > Soil > Grasslands... | reverse complement strand
GAGGAAGGCGCCCGGAAGCTGCCCGGTGGCGGCGTTGGCCGGCAGGTTGACCGCGCTTCGCATGTCAAACGGTCCGGCCAGACGGAGGGTCCTCCAGGGTGCTGCGCGGTCGGTCGAGGATGCGAACCACGCGTCGGCGAGCGGGGCTGTGCCTGGCGCGCACTGACGGTAGGCGTAGTAGCCGACGCCGATCGCGCCGCGCGGGTTCACGGCGATGGAAGGGAGCAAGGTTTGGCAGGGAAGGTTCGCGACCGGCCGCGGGTGGGTCCAGGAGGCGCCCGCGTTTGTCGTTTGGGAGACCCACACGTGTCCGCGGCTGTCGGGGGTGTTGTCGTTCCAGACCAGGTTCACGGTGCCTTTGGGCCCGGGCGCGGCGAGGACGGTGAACCCATCGCCGTGTTGATGCCCGAAGCGTGGATTACGCCGGGTGTGACCGTGCCAACCAGGGTTGGTGTGCTCCAGGTTTGCCCGCCGTCGCGGGAGCGAAGCGCCTCGATCCTCCATCTGCCCACCCGGGTGATGTTGCGATAGGTGACGACGAGGCGGTGCCCGCCAGCCGGGAAGATCTGCGTACCCCAGAGACCGGTGCCCTGGGCGATGTGGATCGTCCGCACCGACCAGCGCTGCCCGCGGTCGCGCGAGGTCGCCAGCAGCACCTGGTCGCGGCTGTCCGGGCGGTGCAGCACCCAGATCACGTACAGGCGGGCCGGGTGGGCCGGATCGGCGGTCACCGTCGGGCGGTCGTTGTAGCCCACCGGAGCGGGGACGACCAGCGGCCGGGAAGCCCGGCGACCCGCGGGGTCAAACCGAAAGACCGCCAGCTTGGTCGTCGGAATGCCGTTGGCCAGGTGGCCCGGGTTGCCCACGAAATAGCTGCGCCCGTCGCGCGCCCAGTCGACCGCGGCGTCGGCGTCTTTGGGTTCGCGCCCTCCGATGCAGGCAGACGTCCCCCTCGCCGGGAGCAGATGCCAGTGGCGGCCCGCGTCGTCGGAGCGACTGAGGAGGTTGACGATGCCGGCATGGTCCAGCCCGTCGTAGTCGGGCGCGGCAAACCACGCTGCCAGCAGGCGATTCGGGCGTCTGGGATCGGAGACGATCGTCGGCTCGGCCGCCGAATCCCGATTGGCGATCCCGGGCGTGGCGCAAAGGCCGCGGTGATAGGGCAGCCCGTGCGAGGCCAGCGTCAAGGGGCCAAGCGCGAACGCCCGGCGGTGGAATGTTGCCGCGGCGGTTACTGGGACGGTCGATGCTGCGGCCAGCGCGCCGCAAACCGCCGCAGTCAGAAGCGCGCGTGCAGGGGGCTTCCCCGTGGTCGGGTTCATTGCACTCAGCCGGCCTGCCTAGTGTATGCGGCCGACCTGGGCCTTGACGATCCTGATCAGGTTTCCCAGCGCGATGTTCGCGTCCACGATGTGCACTCCATAGCGTGGAGCGGACTCGAGTGCAGGTGCCGCGCCGTCCAGCGGCACGATCTCGAGCACGTGCGTCGGGCCGGCAGTGCAATGGGCTCGGTATGAGTGCGGCGCCTCCACCCACACCGTCTTTTGCCGCGGCAGCGCGACCCCTAGCGCCTTGATCGCGAGCGCGATCAACGTACCGGGGGCGAATGGCTTGGATGGCGTGATCGGGTCGATGGGGCCCTGGGCGCCGCCGGGTTTGTGCACAGCACCTCGTCGCCCGGGAACCCGGCACGTGTACGGTCCACTCGATGTCCTTCCGGAATACGCAGGTGGTGGGCCGGGCGTATGAGGCGCTCAACGCGAGCGACATTGACGCCGCGTTGGCTTTGGCCGCTCCGGATGTGCAGTGGATTCCCTCGGAGGGCTCGCCGTTTGAGGGTTCCTACCGGGGCCGCGAGCGAGTCAAGCGGTTTTTCCAGGAGGAGTGGGTGGGGGTCTTTGACGATTTGCGTATGGAGGTGCGGCGGCTGGTCGAGGCTGCGGAGGGCGTGGTGGTGGCCGTGGTGCACTTCACCGGTCGCGGTAGGGCAAGTGGCGCCGAGCTGGCGATCGACATCGCCCACCTGTGGCGCTTGCGCGACGGGGTGGTCGTAGAAGTCCGGGTCTATCCCAGGCCCGAGGACGCCCTGCAGGCGGCCGGGCTGCAGGAGTAGCGCAAACCGGTGTCGGTGAGCCTCGTCGCCTGCCGGGGTAGGTCCCCGGCAAACAATACGGAGGTGCTCGATGCTCAGTTACTCGAACGTGATGTCGACGCTGGCGCTGTTCGTCGCGTTGGGCGGGGCGTCTTATGCGGCGGTGACGTTGCCGCCCAACAGCGTTGGCTCGCGACAGGTGCGAAACGGCTCGCTGGGGCAGCGAAAGCTGGCCCGCCGCCATCAGACGATCGAGGTCTTCAACAAGCCCACCTCGGCCCGTGTGGTGGATAACAGTCCTGCTGGCGACTCGCAGGGAGACATGCTTGTCTCGGTCAGCGACGCGTTGGACCGCTCAGGTCACCGAGTCGGCCAGAACCAGGGGTACTGTGTGGAGGTCAAGCCCGGCGGTTTCGGCGCCCAGTTGGGGACGGGTTCGGCGACTTGCACCGAGGTGTTCGCGCTCGGGCGCGGGGAGATCCACGTCGTGGGCACCACCGGGGCTGGCAGCGGCGTGGGCGTCGTGGTGGGAGGCACCGGAGCCTATGCCGGCGCGACCGGCACGGTAACCCCTGGCAAGAGGCCGGTCAATGGCACCTTCGCGGACACCCTGCGGATTACCGTTCCCCGGTGACGAGCTCACAGTGACCCTCCAGAGGCAGCTCTAGCCCATGGCTTCGGTCTCCGACTAGCGGCTCTGGCGCAGGCGAGACTTCGCGGGTAGCTGCACCTGATCTTAAGCGGTGAAGCGATGCGCAGGGCAGGCACGTGAGCGCGCCGCGGACCGCGCATACGGCTGGGTTGGGCCGCGGATCGCGCGCAAGGTCAGGCCGCGGGCATGCGGGAGCGGCGATTAGGTGTCAACTCGCTCGACAGCGTGCCCGGCGAGCTCCTGCGCGCGGCCCGGCGGTGCCTGCTCGATGTCCTTGACGCTCGAGCCGCCGACGAACTCGGGGTCGCGGCGTCCCCGTCGCCGGAGACTCCGGCGCAGCCGACCCGCCCTGCTCCAAGCCATCTGTCTGAGCCTCCCGAAGAAGCGCACCACGGCATCGATTACCCGTAGGCGAGGATCACATGCGATCAAACCAGCCTCCCGCTCGGCGTCGGGTTAGGCCGCGGACCGCTTGGAGCGGCCGACCTTGCCACGTGGGCCGGCTTCGCCGGCCCGAGGCTGGGCGACCACCGGGGGGTGGTCGGGAGGGGGGCTGACCCCTCCGGTTAGAAGTTGGGCCGCGGATCGCGCGATGTGGTCGAGTTGCTCGCGGCTTAAGCCATCGCGTGGTCTGCGGGATACTGCGCGGAGTGTCGCAGGAGAACGTGGAGCTGGTAGAGCGCGGGTTCGAGTCCTTCCTGGCCACGGGTGAGCCGCCCTGGGAGATGTTCGATGAGGAGATCGAGGTCTACGACCACGACACCCCGGACCAGGGCAGTTACCGGGGACACGTTGGCGTTGGACGCTGGGTTGAGGTTTGGGGGGCGGCCTGGGCTGAGTGGAGCATGGAGCCGAGCGAGTTCATCGATGCTGGTGACTCAGTCGTCGTGTGCGTTCGCATGAAGACGAAGGGGCGAGGCAGCGGCATCGAGATCGAGCGTCAAGACGCACTGGTGTACAAGGTCCACGAGGGCAAAATTCTCCGTTTGGACTACTACAACAGCAGGGAGCAAGCCCTGGAGTCCGTGGGGCGGCGGCAGCAGTCCGGGAAGTCTCGCCCGTCGCCTCGCTAACCCGCCTTTCGTTGGCCGCCGATCGCGCGGATCGCGCGAGTTGGGTCGCGAATCGCGCGGACGGGTCACGCAGGGGTGAGCGGGAGCTCAGCGGCCTGATCCCCTCACGCGCGGTGCAGCGGGCGGGCCGGTCGTGGATCCTGCTCCGTATCGGCGGGCAGCCCGCGCATCGCCCGGCATCTAGCCGCCGTGTGACCGCAGCTTGCGTCGGCGCCAGCGCAGCGCATATGGTCGGCTCCTCTGCAGTCCTCAAGAGAGAGGAGATGGCGTATGGCTGTCGGTGTGGTTCTGGAGTTCGAGGGCGCGACGCTCGATCAGTACGACCAGGTCGTCGAGAAGATGGGTTTCTCTCCTGGCGGGCCGGCGGCTCCGGGCGGCCTGTTTCACTGGGTCACCAAGACCGACGGCGGCTTCCGGGTCACGGACGTTTGGCGGGATCGCGAGACGTTCGAGCGGTTTGCCGAGGAGCAGATCGGGCCCTACTCCGCCGAGGTGGGGATCACGAATCCGCCGGAGATCTCCTTCTTCGAGGTCCACAACTACCTCACCGCCGGATAGGCGCGATCCGGCGCGGGCCCGCCGGCGGCCGGGCGGGCACACCACCACGCTGGCGATGACGGTTCCGCGGCGCGCCCTCCGCTGATCCTTTGCCCTCGCGTGAGCTTCCCGCGGGGGCCGGCCAGGCCGGCCCGGCGCCCGAGGCACCACGACCGGGAGGGGTGCTGGGGGAGGGCCCGCCCTCCCCCAGACACCAAGTCGGCCCGCGGATCGCGCGGAGCGGGGTTGGGCCGCGGATCGCGCGGGCCGGGTTACGGGCGAGGGTGAGGCAGTTCGGCGTGATCGCGCGCGGCCTGGCGCGGCGTCATGCGCTGGCTGCGGGGTTGAGGGTCTGCTCGTACTCGTCGTGGCGGCGGATCCACAACGGCCTCGAGGCGCTCTCGTCGCGACCCTTCGGCGTCCGGTCCAGCAGGCCGTAGTAGGCCATTGCGGGCTCGAGGCCGCGGGCGGTCGTTACGTAGGTCCGGTAGACGATCCCGTCCGACAGCGCGTACACGCTGAGGCCCGGTCCCTCGGAGACGTACCCCACCACGTCCGTCCCGCACATGCGCGCGTTTTGCTCGACGGTGGGCGGGATCTCGCCCTCCAGGAACGGCTTCAGCTCTTCCTCTGAGTACAGGAAGCCGAGGTCGCGGTTGAAGTCGCTGCCACCGCTCGAGACCCAGTCCATGCCCCAGCCCATCCGCTCTCTGTAGGCGAGGAGCTTCTCAAGCGGCGCGCGGGAGGCGAGCAGCAGAGTGGTGTCTCTGGCCTTGAGGTGGACGACCTGGGGATCGAGGGTGTCCGCGATCGAGGAGCACACCGGGCAGCCTGCCTCCCAAGACGGCCCGAACATGAAGTGGTAGACGAGCAGCTGGGAGCGGCCCTCGAAGATATCGGCGAGGGTCTTCGTGCCGTCCTGTGTCTCGAACCGGTAGTCCTTCTCGACCGGCACCCAGGGCAGCTCGTGCCTCTTCCTGGCCAGCTCGTCGCCGCGGCGGGTGAGCTCCTTCTCCTCCTTGAGCAACTCGTCGCGCTCTGCCCGCCACTGCGCCTGCGTGCCGATCCTGTGCTCTGTCATCAAGGTGTCTACCTCCTGTCTGGATCCGCGGGGCTATATATAATTAGCAAAATGACTAACGATACGTTCCGGGCCCTCGCCCATCCGCTCCGGCGCGAGATCGTGGAACGGCTCAGCGGCGGGGAGGCGACGGTGGGAGAGGTGACCCGGGACTTCGGCGTCTCCAAGCCGACCATCTCACGGCACCTGAAGATGCTGGAGGAGGCGGGCGTAGTGACCCGCGTGATCGACGGCAGGACACACCGCCTCGCCCTGCGGCCGGAGACGCTTGCCGAGGCCTCGGACTGGATAGAGAGCCAGCGAGAGCGCTGGGAGCGCCTCTTCGATGTCGTCGGCGAGTACCTGGAGGAACGGAAGAAGCGACGGTGACCGAGGAGTCCGGCCACGTGGTGCGTATCGAGCGGAACTTCGCGGCTTCGGCCGAGGAGGTCTTCGACGCCTGGACCAGCCCCGAGGTGATGCGGCGCTGGTTCCACCCCGCCCCCGACTGGGACACGCCGGAGGCCGAGGTCGATCTCCGGGTGGGCGGAAAGGTCCGGGTGGTGATGCGCAGGCCCGACGGAACGCAAGGCGAAGGGCAGGGCGAGTACACACTGATCGACCGGCCACACCGGCTGGCGATGACCTGGACCTTCGACGAGGATCCCTCCAACGAGCAGGTGATCGAGCTCTCCTTCTCGGAGTCCGAGGGCTCGACCACGGTACTGATGGTCAACAGAGGCATCTCGACCGACGAGCGCCGCGACGCCCAGGACGCGGGATGGCACGGGTGCTTCAACGAGCTCGAGCGGGTACTGGCCGGCTGATTCATAGCTGGGCCGCGGATCGCGCACGGGTTGGGCCGCGGACCGCGCCTAGGTCTGACTCTGCCGCGAGGTCCGGCTCAGGAGCCCGGCATTGGGAGTCCCCTCCGTGGGGGCGCTCGGGAGGGGGTGCTGGGGGCCTGCCTCCCTAGATGAGCCTCAGACGATGTCGAGGTCTAGGAGCCGGGGGGCGGAGCGGCGGTTGTGGGTGTCGGTGGCGATGATCGCCGTCTGGTAGTGGCCCGGCGGGAGTGGCCGGCGACCGAGGCGACCGCTGAAGGGGGTGGTGTTGGCGCCCTTGTGGGCGCGGCGGCGTACCGTGCCCACCCGCGCTGAGAGGAGGCAGGCCGGGGCCCCAGGCGAGGCCTTGCCCGGTGTGCAGCGGGTGCCGGTTGCATGTCCGATGTGGACCCGGGAGATCTGGATTTGCACGCGGGCGTTGGTGGAAAGGGTGTAGTGGAAGGCTGTGCCGGTGGGGACCTTTCGGGCGGCCAGGGCGGTGGGCCGGGGTCCGACCCGGAAGGCGGTGGCGCGGATGCTGTAGTGCTCGAGCACCGGGCAGGGTCCGCAGGCGATCGGTGAGATGGTGCAGAGGCGGATCAGGGTGCAGGTGTTGCGGCGCCAGGTGGGGTGGCGGTTGTCGGCGGTGATGGTGAGCGTGCGTTCGCCGGTGCCGTCGGCGTTTATGACGTGGATCTCGGCCTGGCCCGACGCGTTCAGGGCGGCGAAGGCGATCTTGGTGCCGTCGGGTGACCAGGACGGCTCGACCCCGGGGGTGGGGGTGAGCAGCCTTGGGTTCAGGCCGGCGGCGGTGGCGATGAGGATGTGCGGGAGGTCGCCGGGGAGGGCGCCGGCGTAGGCGAGCCGGGTGAGGTCGGGGGAGTAGGTGGGCGAGCTGTCGGTGCGACCGTCGGAGAAGAGCTGGGCCTGGTGGTTTCCGGCTGGGTCCATCGTCCAGATCTGGCCGGGCCGGGCGGCGAAGGCGATGCGGTCGCCCTTGGGCGACCAGTCGGGGGTGCTGTTTCGCTTGCTCCCGGTCAGCCGGGTAGGGAACTGAACGGTGGCGGTGGGGATGGTGAAGATATCGCCGGCTGGGGCGCGGTCGACGTAGGCGATGCGCCGGGTGTCGCGCGACCAGGCCGGCGTCGCCTGTGCGGGGTTGGTGACGACGGCGAGTCTGGAGAGGCCGCTGCCGTCGGCGTTGAGCGTCCACACACCCGGTTGGGGGACGGTCAACACCTCGCTCGGCGGGCCGACCAGGCTGGCGACCGCCACGGGGTTTCGGCGGCCCAGGACGGTCGCGCCGGCGGCCAGCCGCGACCCGTCCGGGGCCCAGGCGGGGGAGAAGAACTCGCCGGCGGCGTTTGATGTCAGCTGGGTCTGCCCGGTGCCGTCGACGCGCATGGTCCAGATCTCGGACTTGCCGCTGCGGGTGCTTGCGAACGCCAGCTGGCCGCCGGGGAGCGAGACGGCGACCGTGGTCTGCGCCGTCGCCGTAGCGCCGCCGGCGTCGCGCACGGTGATCGCGACCGGGTAGGTCCCGGCGTAGGTGTAGCCATGGCTGCCGTTGACCGCGAACCCTCCACCGGGACTCGCCGCGACAGCGCCGGGCGTGCCCGTCGTCCCGTCGCCCCAGTCGATGGTGGCCGTATAGTCGCTCGGTGTCCCGGCCGGGTCGGCGTCGGTAAAAGTCGCCAGGCGCTGGTTGGCGAGCGGGGTTCCGCGCACGACGTCGACCGGCACGCCGGTGGCCGTCAACGGCGCGTCGGCCACGCTGGCGGAGCCATTGGCGGTGGCGTCGCCGTTGCCGGCGAATAGCGTGACGGTGACCGCGAAGCTGCCCTCCTCACCGTAGACGTGCGTTCCAGCGACGTCGTAGGAGTTCGGAGCGCCGGTCGCGATCACGGCCCCCGGCGATGTCTGCCCGTCGCCCCAAACGATCGTCGCAGTCGGTGATCCGGTCGCGTTGGCGAAATGCGCCACCACCCCACTGAAGCCCCGTCCCTCCACGGCGCCGAACGGCACGCCGCCGCCGGCGGGCACAGATGCGCCTAACGCCACGCCGCTTCCGCTAACTGACGCGGCCAGGCTTACCAGTAGACCCGCCACCACCGGTCCGCGCCATCCCCTCCCGGTGCCGCGGGCGGTTCGCCTCCCCGAGTGGGCACGATCCTTGCGCACGCCGACGACGCTACCCGCCTCGTGCGGCCTCGGCAAGGCTACATCGCGCCACCTGGCCCGTGGAGCGGGCCGCGGATCGGTCGTCCGGACAGCACGGCGCAGCGCCCGTGCCGCTGGGTCGCAGCCGGCGGCGCCGGCCTACTCGCTCGCTATGTCGAGGAGGTCTTTACCGGCGGCGCGTTAGGTAGAGGTCGCAGCGCCAGCGTTGGACGTACTTCTCGACGCCGCTTTCGGCCAATAGCTGTTCGACACGGCGCAGGACATCGGCGCGTGTGGGCTCGTCGAGGGCGCCGATGAACGACCAGGAGCCGATCAGCCCAACTACGTCCGCGCGTGTCGTATCGCGCTCGTGGAAGAACGCGCGATACTCCAGCGGCTCGAACATCTCCCAGCCCCGCCCGGTCTGCCAGTCTCGCTCGTCGCGCGGATCGCGGGTAAACTGGTCTTTGCCCTTGGGGTGGTAGATATGTGGCGCAACGATGTCCCGTAGCGCTGCGCGCAGTCGCTTCTGCTCGTCGTCCTCGATCGCCTTGTTCCACATCACGGCGAGCCCGCCGCCGGGCCGCAGCACCCGGGCGATCTCGCCCAGCGCCGTGGGATAGTCAAACCAGTGGAAGGCCTCGGCGACGAACACCGCCTGGGCGCTGTCGTCGGCGAGCGGGAGCTGCTCGGCGGTGCCGACGACGGCCTGGGCGTCACGGATGTGGGCGCGCATCTCGGCGACTGGCTCGACGGCTACCAGGTGGGGGCAGCGTTTGGCCAGCTGGGCGGTCAGACGGCCGGTGCCGGCCGCGAGGTCGACCACCAAGCCGCCTGCCGGCTCGAGCCGCCAGTACTCGAACGCGGCATCCACTGCCTCGGTTGGCCATGACGGCCTGGCGTCCCGATAGGCGTCAGCGCCGGCGGCGAATCCAGTGGCGGCGACCGTATCCACGCACCGATCGTAGAGCCGTGGCGCCACCTTCGACTGCGGCCGTCGTTCAAGGCTCGGGGTCAGAGCAGGTCGCCGCGGCGTCCCACACGCTTCCGCGCGGGTGTCCGGGTCGCCGCGCCCTGCGGCGCTCAACAGACTGGCAATGAGGGGAGGGGAGCAGGAGGCGTTTCGACGGAAGGGAGATGGTCGACGACGCTGTGGCCGTCGCGGCGCGGGGGAGGGAGTTACGCGGTCCTCGTCCGGACAGCACGACGCGGCGTCCGTGCCGCTGGGTCGCAGGCCGGCATCGCCGCGTTCCTCGCCTGGTCGTCAGCGGTTGTCGCCGCAGAGTCCAGCGACGTTATGCGGCTAATCGAGGGGGTTGGTCCTATGCCGGCCTTGTCGGTGGTCATGGGCTTCCCGGATCCCGCGGCGGTAGAACCCGGCGGCGAGGGCAAGGGCACCGAGAGCGGCCGTGGCCGCTTGGGCCGCCGCGAGCTTCTCGCTCTCCCAGTAGGGGTTGTCTAGCTCGGTCAGGACGGCGATCTCGTCCAGGGTCAGCCCGGCGCCGGTGCCGAACGGGACGCCGAGCCAGAACTGGTGTCCGTCCTGGCGCTTGAGGATCGCGGCGGCGCCGGTGAGGAGGGTCAGGCCGATACCCGGAACGAAGTGGTGTATGCGGACTTTCTCCTGACCCGGGAAGTGGTATGCCACGCGCGCCCAGCTGCGGGTTCGCGGCGCGTTGCGGCGCCGCTCGCGCACGTAGTTGATGGCGCGGGAGGCGCCGATCGTGACCGAGAACGAGCCGAGCATGCCGAGCCCCGCGCGCTCGGCGCCTGACGCCACGCGAAACCCGCGCACCGCGCTCCGCCCGACGCTTACCGCTCCCGCCCACGGACGGACTAGCGGCTCGGCGGCGGTCAGCCCGCGGCGCGCCGTACGTGCGAGGTCAGCTGCTGCGGTTGGGGTAGGGGTCGTGGACGCTGTCACCGCCGCTGAGGGTCTGCGATTCGCCGTTGCCGCCGACCGCGATCGAGAGGATCGTCTCGATGTTCATCTCTCCTCCTCGATCTCGATAACCGACGGATACCCTCCGGGCCGCCACCTAACCACGGCAACAGCCGAGCTCGCAGTAATCAGAAGCCCGCCAGTGCAGGCTCCGCTACCTATGCCTGGGTCGGTCAGCGTCGACCGAGCGCTACCTTCGGCCGCGGCCGCCGTTGACTAGGTGTGGGCACCAAGCCGTTGTGGCGGTTGGGGCTGGTCGCTGTGGTGTTGGCGTTGGTGGCGCTGGCGCCTGTTGCAACGCAGGCCCGTGTGCGCGGCTCGGGCGCGCGTAGTCCTGGCGGTTACCGGCTGGTCGTCGGTCCGATCGCGGTGATCGAGCCCCAGCGCGACAGCCACGGCAAGCGGTGGTTCACCTATGCGGTCTTCGTGCGCCTCAACCGCCCGATACCGCGCGACGGAAACGGCAGCCCCCTCGGGGAGGCGCCGCTGGACGGCGCCGGCGGGGGCGGCGGGCTCTTCCTGGACGCCTATAGCCGACCCGCCCGCCACTGCTACATCCAGACCGTCGAGAACGACTTCGCCTACAGCCGCACGCTCAAACACCCCCACCCCGGTGCCTGGGTGACGCTCGAGGTGCACATCCAAAGCCCGGCCAACCGCGACCAGGACATCGCCCTGCTCACTCGGCGCATCCGGCTGCAACGACGCCGGGCCGACACCGACGGCCCGTACTACCCGCGCCGGCAGGGATGCCTACGGTAAAGGCGATCGGCCTAGCGCCGGGGTTAGCTGGCTAGCGGCAGGCGATGCCGTCGGGCCCGGGTCTGGTGGGGAGGGTGGTGCCGGCTTCGGCGAGCAGCTCGCTCAGGTTGCCCATCCACTCGGTGTAGTTGGGGCTGGGGTCGCCCATCGTCTTGGCTTCGGCGCGTTGCTGGCGGTAGCCGGGTGGGCGCAGCGGCCACTCGTACGCCAGCGGTAGCCCGGGTCTTCTTAGCTCGTCGTGGAAGTAGCACACCAGGGTGGGGCAGTCGGCTGGCCCTTCCACGGCGAGCCGGTCGAAATGTCGGCCGGGCTGCTCGCTCCATTCTGGTAGCTGCGGGGCGTGAAGGGCGGCTTGGTCGAGGAAGACACGCTCGTCGGGGTCGAGCGTGCCCCCATTCTGCTGCTGCCAGTCCCGGGCGAGCGCGCTGGCGGTCGGGTGGTTCAACAGATGACCGTGAGCTCGGGGTGCGAGGTTCCGGCTCCGACGATCTGGGAGCCGGACGAGCCGTCCGACAGTTGGTAGGCGCAATTCCAGCCGGTGGGATTGCGCGGACGGCACGACACCCGGATGAGCTTCGCCGGCGCGCAGCCCGGCCGCCGAGCGACCTCTTTGTCGAGCTGGTCGATCTGGGTGCGGGCGGCCCGCTCGGCGTCCCGCTTGGTCCTGATCGCGCCGTGGGCGGGGCTCGAGCCGCCGCAGCCGGCGGCGAGCACCACGGCAAGCGCACTCATGGTCGCGGCGGTTGCTCGACGGCGTCCGCTGACGGCGGGCGGGGTCACGGTGTGGCCTGTGGGTAGCGCACGAGGTTGCTAGCCGCCGACGGTTTGTCTGCCCGGATCGATCGCCAACGCGCGGCCGTGTTCGTAGATCACGGTTGGACCCTCTCGGTACCACCACACCTCCCGTTTGCGGTCGTCACGCCCGATCGACGAGGGCGCACCGAGAAATGCGCAAACCTCACGTTTTCCCATCCGGCTTGTCGCGCCGAAGAGGATCAGATAGCGCTTCGGCTGGCTCGGGTGCGGCTGACCGTTGCAGGCGGACGCCCCGCTGGTGCGCGAGCCGCCGCCGCATCCAGCAACCAAGGCGACGACCGCGCTCAACGCGAGGACGCCGGCCCGTGCTCTCAGCTGTCCTCGACGCATCTCTCGACCTTCTTGCGGTTGGTGTCGGTGGGGTAAAGGTAGATGACGGTGATGTTGCCGTGGCGGGTGATCGATCCGTGCAGTCGGGCGGCGTTGCGCGCGACGCTTGGCTTGGCACGGTTGGCGTCGGCCTGGTTTGAGTAGAAGGCGATGAACGTTCCGGTGGTGATCAGCTCGCCGATCGGCGCTCCGGGCGCCGGCGCGGCGATGGTGGTTCTCGTGGGGCCCTGGCCCGTGGAGCTGACCTGCGTGGAGCCACCAGTCCCACCGATCGAATTCAGGCCCGCGGCCTTCAGGCAGCGGCGCACCGACTCGATGCTCGGCGCCTTGTGAGGGCTGTTGCCTCCGCACCCGGCCAGGGCGACGAGTGCGATGCTCGCGGCGGCGGCCGGCAGACACGTCATCGGGTTACGGGACTCGTCCCGGGTTTGGGGTAGTTGAGGCGGCTGCAGGCCAGGGCGCCTCTCATCCCCGTGCGGTTGGGCGGGCGCAGGCCAGGCCGGGAGCGCGACGGGTTGACGGGCCGCAGCGCCGGGATGGCCCGCAGTAGTTGCGCGTCGCCCTTGCCCGGGAGCTCCATGTGGATGACGGTGGTTTCGCTGTACACCACGCCGTGGGTGGTGTCCACGAGGGCTCCGGCTCCAACCCTTCGCGTCGGTATGGGGAGGCCGGATGTGGCGTTTCCGCACAGCGGGGTGTCTGATATCTGGATCTGAGGAAGTGTGCAGGGGTGGTCTGCGTCGGGTGGGTGGTCGCCGGGCCGGATGCACTCTCCGTAGGTGAACGTGAACAGGGGCGGCGGGAGCTTGGGGTTCTCGCGCAGCACGGTGTGGATGTCCACGCCGGTCAGCGGTAGCCCCTCGAATGAGTCTCCGAGCGAGTAGACCGAAAAGCCCCCGTATGCCCGGGCCTGTCTCAGCGCCGCCCGATCGCTCGGGAACAAACCACGCTTGACACGGCTGCCCGAGCCTCCACACCCCCGCAAAACACAACAGCGCCGCCACCACAGCTGGGAGCAGCATCCCGACCCTGCCCATGCCCGGAGGCTACTGCGGCACGCTCAAACCCGGGTAAGGCCGGTCGCTGCGAGCTTGGCTGGCCCTATGGGACCTGGATGCGGATCGAGACGTGGGTGATCCGGCTGGCTCGGGCGACGGCGGTGCGCCGAGCCTTCGCGCCACCGGCGTTGCCCGCAGCGTGTACGTGCCCGTGCCAGCCGGAACCTGAACCGGGAGCCCCGCTTGCGCACTGTTGTTTGCCCACGACAGCGCGCTTGGCCCGCGAGCGGTCATACTGGGATTGTGCCCGAGAATGCTCGCACTGGGATGCGCTATGCGTGGCGTGATCCGCAACTTGATGACGGCGTGCTGCGCGGCGACTTCTGGCTTGGGCCGGGGAAGGGCGGTGCGCCCGATCACATCAACCCGCTCTTTGCCGAGCATTGCATGGTCATTTCCGGAACCGCCGATTTTCGTCTCGGTAACCGTCGGTGGCGCGCCGTGGTCGGTGAGCAGGTGGTCCTGCCTTCGGGGGTGCCGCACAACTTTCGCAACGCCGGCGCCGATGAGCTGCAGGTGTATGTGGAGGGGCATCCCGTCGAGGGTCATCCCTCGAGCGAGTACCGGGAGTTCCTTGACGCTGTGTTCGACCACGGCGGGCCGACGACGTCCCGCGGACTGCCGCTAAACCCGCTGCGCATGGCCGTGATCCAAGCCCGATATCCGGACGCGATTTACCTCGCCTCGGTTCCGAAGCCACTGCAGCGCGGGTTGACCAAGCTGCTGGCGCCGCTCGGGCGGATGCTCGGGTACCGCCCCTAGGGAGTATCTGGCGACCGCTGGTGGCAGCGGCCGGCACTCTCTCATGGCCGCGGGGGACCGCGCGATACGCATGCTCATAGGGTGACGATCCGCAGCTAAGCGCAGCGAAAGACCGACCTGCTCGCTGACCACCAACGAGCTTGCCCGAAAGCCATCGCGCGGCGTCGCTCGGGCCAAAGCAAAGTACCGCGCGCGAAACCAAGCAGGGCTCCGCCGGCGGGTGCCCGCAAACCCGCCCCTCGCCAATGGTTGAGGACAACGAGCACGCTCATGGCCTGTCGTAGGGCGCTCCTTGTGCGCGGTCTGCGTTTGGCGGTCGGCGCGGGCGGCTAGAAGCAGGGGGATGGCGACCAGCGAGAGGGCCGGGGTGCCTACGGTGTCGGCGGAGCAGTCGCTGTGGCTGGAGGAAGAGCCGGGAGCGTCGTGGCCGGCGCTCGAGCGCGACCAGCGCGTGGACGTGGTGGTGGTGGGTGGCGGGATCACCGGTGTGACGACGGCCCTGCTGCTCAAGCGCGGGGGGGCCAGCGTGGCGTTGCTGGAGGCGGCGCGGGTCGCCAGCGGCGTGACCGGGTGTACTACGGCGAAGGTCAGCGCCTTGCAGTCGACGGTCTACTCGGCGATTGCCGGCCGCCATGGGGCGGAGGGCGCGGCCGCTTACGCCGACGCCAGCCGCGCGGGCGTTGAGCGCGTAGCCGCGCTTGCGGCAGAGGAGGGCATCGAGTGCGACCTTCAGCGGCGCCCGGCGTTCACCTACGCCGCCGCCGACAATGATTTGAAGTCGATCGAGCGGGAGGCCGACGCGGCTCGCGCCGCGGGGCTCGACGTGGTGATGACCGACGAGGTCGAGCTGCCCTATCGGGTAGCGGGCGCGGCGCGCCTGGACGATCAGCTCGAGTTTCACCCGGTGCGCTACGCGCGCGGACTGGCCGCAGCCGTCGACGGCGACGGCTCGATCGTGGCCGAGCAGACCAGGGCGCTGGCGGTCCAGGAGGGCTCGCCCTGCCGGGTGCGCACGCCCGGGGCGACGATCACCGCCGAGCACGTCGTCATCGCCAGCCACTATCCGCTGCTGGACCGGGGTGTGTTCTTCGCGCGCCTGGAGTCCCAGCGCTCCTACTGCATCGCCGCCCGCGCTCGCGGGCCACTGCCGCAGGCAATGTCGATCAGCGCCGGCGAGGTGACGCGCTCGATCCGCTCCTACGGGGACCTGCTGATCGTCGGCGGCGAGGGCCATATCACCGGGGCGAGCAAGGCCACCGCCGAGCGATACGAGACCTTGGAGCGATTCGCGCGCGCCCACTGGGATGTGGAGGCGGTGACGCATCGCTGGTCGGCGCAGGATCCGGTGCCCTACGACCATCTGCCCATGATCGGGCGCTACACGCCGCGATCGTCGCGGCTGTATGTCGCATCGGGATTCATGAAATGGGGATTGAGCGGCGGCACGATGGCAGCCATTCTGCTCAACGACCTCATTGCCGGCCGCGCGAATCGCTGGGCCGCTCACTTCAACCCGAACCGCCTTTCGGTTCGCTCCGCGCCCAAGCTCGCACAGCTCAACGCCAAGGTCGGACTGGAGCTGATCGGCGACCGCCTGCGGCCAGCCCAAGCCAATTCACCTGCGGACGTCCCAACCGGCCAGGCCCGCGTCGTTCGCGACCGCCTGGGCAAGACCGGCGTCTACCGCGATCCCGACGGCACCCTCCACGCCGTATCGCTGCGCTGCACACACTTGGGCTGCCTGCTTCGCTTCAACACCGCCGAGCGCAGCTGGGACTGCCCATGCCACGGCTCGCGCTTCGACGCCGATGGCACCGTTCTCGAGGGACCAGCCACCAAGGCGCTCGAGCGTCGGCACCCCATCGATCGCGAATAAGCCACGCGCTGAGAGAACTTCGACGCATCCCAGGCAAACCGACTGAAGGCCCGCCGCAGCTGTTTGTCGGCTGACGGGGAGCCTAGCGCCGCCGGTGAGGCCGCGGATCGCGCGGCGGCATATGCAGCGAGTGGGCCGAAATTTGTACGGACGCCGACTCGCTTGGGTCGTGCGTTAGCCGGCGGGGGTGTTGGAGTTGAAGATGTCGAGCACGATCTTGGTCGAGCCGTCCTGCTGGGCCTCGTGCACGACGACATACTTGCCGATCTCGGTCATTGCTTCGCCGCCCTCGGGCTCTATGCCCAGTGTGTAGCGGCCGTACTCGATCGTCATGTCTCCGGCTTCGCGAACGTCGAGCGGCTCCACATCCAGCGAGCGCGCGCCCATGTCGAGCAGCTGCTGCATGGCCGACTGGATCTCGGTCCGGCCCTCGCACGGCTCCATACCCGCGGGCAAGAACCTGCCATTCTCGGCGTAGAGACTGGCCAGGCCCGCAGCATCCCGATTGGCCACCCCGTCGTGAAATGCCTGCGCTACCGCATCGACCTCGGCAACAGTCATCGATCCCTCCTTACAGTTGGCGCTCTGGGCACCCGCGCTGTCGCGGATCGACTCCGACCCTAAGCTTGCGCTCGCTCCAGGTCAAGCGCTCCTCCCAGCACACGCCAGTGGGCCGCGGATCGCGCACACAGCTGGGTTGGGCCGCGGATCGCGCGGACGACGCTCGTCGCGGACCGGGCGGAGCCACGAGGGAGGAGGCGGCGGATCGCGCACACGGTAGGGTCTCGTGTGCGTGGCGGATGTACCCAGACCCATCACAGGCCGCTGCCTGTGCGGTGGGGTGACCTATAGCGTCGACGCCGAGCCAGTCTGGCAAGGGGTTTGCTACTGCTCGAATTGCCAGCGCCAGACCGCTACGGCGTTCTCGGTGATCGTTGGCGTACCGAGCAAGGCACTCACGGTTGAGGGCGGCAAGCTCGCCTCGTTCAAGACTGCCAGCGAGGACTACCAGAGCACGACGGAGCGGCGGTTCTGCTCGGCTTGCGGGTCGCCGATATTCAGCACGATCGAGTCGATGCCGGGAGTGGCCTTCGTGAAGGCAGGGACGATCGACGATACATCGTGGTTCGAACCGACGGTCGAGATCTGGACGCGCTCGGCGCAGCCGTGGGCACCGCACTTTGAGAACGCCACGCGGTATGAGCGTACGCCGGACTAGCTGACACCCGTGGCCTCCGCGTAGAGGAGGCGTCTCCGCTCGTACCGGGGAGGGTTTGCCGTCCCCCAGAGATCGGTTGGGCCGCGGATCGCTTGGGCGGGGCCGGGCGCGTTAGCGAGAGGGGAGCATTAGCTCTCGGCGCCTACGCGCTCTGATCGGTTCTGCTGGCGGATCCAAGAGAGGATGGCGCGCGAGTGGGTGATGACCGTCCCGTCGGGCAGCTTGAGCGCCGGCAGCTTCGTCGCTCCGGTCGCAGCGCGCAGCTCGTCGCGCGAGCCCTTTCGCAGGAATGGGATCGGGCTGCCGTGGCCGGCGATCACCTTGTCGTACGCGATGCCCTTCTCGCGCAAGGCCTCCTGCACGCGGCGACATGGATGCATTCGCGGGCCGCCGTCATCGCCGTGGCAAACGAACAGCGTCGCGGTCTCAGTCATGTTGATCCTCCCGTTCGTGGGCTGGCGGGGAGCCTAGCGTCGCCGCTGAGGCCGCGGATCGCGCGTACTACTGGACGGGTTGCGGGGCGGCGAGCGCGGTGGCCACGAGTTCGGTGTCGCAGTACTCGGTCAGCTCCTGCAACTTGCCCTCGGCGAGACGGCAGACGTAGCAGTAGGTGTTGTTGTATGGGTCGCCCGCCTTCGTGGTGACCCAGCCGAGGCACTGGACGACGACGTGATCGTCCTCGGCGATGAAGCGGTCCGCAGTATTCGTGTACTGGTCGGCGAACTGGGCGAAGAGCGGCGCCATCAGTTCCGTCAGGACCGCCCGTTTGCCGCGATAGGTCCCCGACCACTTTGTGGTGCCGATGATGGTCCAGGAAAAGTCCTCGGCCATCGCGTCGCGGAACGGCTCGGTGTTGCCCTGGGCGAGCTCGGAGAAGATGTCCTGCATCAATCGCTTGTTCTGGGCTGCGCTCATGCTCGAAACCATACGCCCGTCGGGCCGCGGATCGCGCGGCGCCCGGGTGCGGCGAGCACCGGCCGGGTCTTGTGGGTTCGTTCCAGGCGGGCAGGCTCGGGGCGTGCTGGGTCCCGTGTCGATACTGCCGCTGTTGGCCGAGGCCGGTAGCGAGCGACCTACTCTTTGAGTCCGGCGGCTTTGAGGGCCTCCTCGGGGTCGGGGAACGATTTCATCGACAGAATGGTGCCGTCGCGAACCGTCCAGAGGTGTCCGTTACGGACCACGATGTCAACGCTGCCTCCCCGTGGTCGAGCGCGCCGTGTGACCAGGACCACGACCTGATCGCCGTGCTCGAGGAACTCCTTGGGCTCAAAAACCATGCTGTCGAACATCGCGATGTACTCCTCGCCGAACCGCTGAACTGCCTGACGTGGCCGAAGCGTCCCGGCATCGGGTCCGCGCTGGGTCGTCATCTCGAAGTCCGGGTGCGTCTCGCGAAGCGCGGCATCCCATTCGCGGCGATTTAAGGCGTCGTAGACGCGGCGCACAATCTCAACGTTCTGCTGCGACATTCCCCGCGCAGTATCGCGCGCTGAGGTCCACGGCTACCGCGGGCATGCAGCGCCGGCGCGCGCAGCGCCGGAGGATGCTCCTTTGCGAGCGTGCACTACCGCGCGGACGGCGGTTGTCGCCGCGAGCATCCCGCCTGCGGCGCTGGGACACCGCGTGCCATCGCACTCGGGCGAGCGTTGGCCGCGGACCCGAGCGGAGCGGCGGGCAGCCGACGCGTCTAGTCGGCTGGAGGTCGGACGCGCGTGGGCATGTCCTGTGGGGGATACTGAGGGGATGTCTGAGGAGAACGTGGCGCTGATTGGTCGGCTTATCGCGTTGGCAAACGCTGGCGATTGGGACGCGGTGTTCGAGCTGTATCACGACGATGTTGAGTTTCGCGATTTCCAGCACCCCCCCGATCTGCCCGAAGTCCTTTACGGCATTGAGGGTGTCCGGCTCGCGGCGGCGCAATGGCTGGAGCCCTACGACGACTTCGGAGCGGAGGTCTACGAGTACGTCGATGCTGATCCGTGGGTGATTTGCGATACGCGCTGGTACGGCAAGGGAAAGGGCAGCGACGTACCGACCGACGTTCGAGTCGCGGACGCCTACGAGATCAGGGATGGCAAGGTTCTCCGGATGTTTAGCGGCTACCCCGATGTGGCCACGGCCCTCGGAGCCGTAAGGCAACGCGCCTCGGGCGCCGCTGGAACCTCCTAGCGCACCAACCCAAGCGCCGTATCCCTGGGCGCCGCGGTTGCCCCGGCGGAGCTTGCTGACTCGCACGGTCGCGGCGCGGATCGCGCACCGGTGGGCTGGGCCGCGGATCGCGCGCCTGCAGCGGAGGCGGCGTCTGACCGTGCCGCGAGGGCCGGCTTCGCCGGCCCTCGCGTTGGCGCCACCACCGCCGGGGGGTGGTCGGGAGGGTGCTTGCCCCCCTCCCGTTGGTAGTTGGGCCGCGGATCGCGCATAGGCTGGGCCGGGCCGGTCGCCTCGCCACACGGACGGTATCCGGCCGAGAGCGTGGCTCGGCGACGCCTCGGCGCCGCTGCTCAGGCCGGAGGTCGCGCGGAGTTGGGCCGCGGATCGCGCGCCCCTTATTGGTCGGGCCGCTGGGCGACCAGCACGGCGAGATCCTTGTGCGCCCAGCTGACCGAGGCGGCGAACCTGGCCTGTTCGAGCCAGTGCAGCTGGTCGGCGATAGGGCTGGGGAAGTCGTAGTCGGGCCTACAGAGGGCTTGGGAAGGCCCGGCGTAGTTCAGCTGGACGTGAATCCGGCGGGCAGCGCGCTCATCATCGGCGCTTACGCTTTTTTACGCAGGTGGTCGAGCCCGACTTTCCGGACCACCCGTCGGGCGGCACGCTCATGATGACCTTGCCGCCCGTCGGCATGTCGAGCAGTGGGCTCGTGCCGTAGCCGCCCCGGCCCCACCGCTCGTTGTACGGGATCGCGTAGCTGGGCGAAAATCGGCTCAAGACCGCGGCGTAGAGGTTGTATGACAGACCACCCGGCGCGGGCGCGAAAGCAACCTTGCGCTTTGGGCGGAACGCTGGCTGGCCGTTTGTCTGCGTTGAGCCCATGCCAATCGGCCGAGAGAAGTCGATGGAGTTGTTGCCGTAGGGGCTGCCCCAGTATCCGTAGTCGAAGGCGGAGGTGAGATCACCCCAGATCCAGGCGTAAAGGTCGTTGCCGTTGCCTACGCCGTAGGTAAATCCCTGCTGGTAGATCCCGATGTCGAGCGTGGGCTCCGAGATCGTCATGTCCTGGGGAATTGGGGTGAACGTCCCACCAGGCTTTTGGGCGCCTTCCCCGAGGCCTTGGACGTGGAGCCCTCCATCGATGGTCAACTTGCCGCTGGCGTCGAAGAAACCCTCGACTTTGAACCATCCCTGGTTCGCTGCGGTCCCAGGGTCTCCGCCGTAGAGGTCGTTGATCACGAGTGGCCCGCGATCACCACGGAAGTATCCCGTCGTGACGAGCGGCAAGCGTGAGGCGAGCGAGTGAATGTAGGGGCCCATGTCCGGCCACCCGTTAGTCGACGAGTCCGGGGCAACAATCCGCACGAAGCGACCGCCTTTAGCGAACACGACATCTTTCAGATTGGCGGGCCGTCCCGACCCCCGGTTCTGCCGGCGAAGGTAGTTCAGGACATCGCATGTTGTTCCCGTGAAGACCGCGCTTTGTTTTGGGGTGCGCGAGCTCGGTGCCTTATACCTCTGCAAGTTGATGGGAAAGTCGAAATTGTTCACGTTCGAGGTGTCGAGCGAACCGTTAGCGGGATAGGTGAACTCGACAATGCCGAAACGGTACGGAGCCTCGACCGTCGGCTGGACCGTCGGAAGACCATGAATCGGCGACCCGAACGAGATCCAGAAGCGCCCGGAACTGCCGGGGCCCAAGCAGAAGTAGTAGGTGTGAGCCGCTCCCGCTGCTCGATAGTTGCCTAATAGGCGAAGGCTCTTGTTGCGCAACCTCGCCGGCATGACGCTCCCCGACGTCAACACGACGGCCCCGTAGACGTGCTTGTCGGAATAGCGCGAGCTGTTTCCGTTCACGAAGACCATCTTCTCGTCGGACGCCGGGCATCCCGCAGCCGCAGTACCTACCTCAGGCGCGCTCACGCGGGTCGTCGCTGCGGCTACCGTCGCACTCACCCCCGCGATACCGACGAGCAAGCCGACGATGGCTATCGCCAGCCGCTGCACCCTGTTTCCTGCAGGGGGGGTGCTTTCCAGCGTCGTCATGAGCAGGCAGCCTCCTGGGCAGCGGCGATCCTATCCGCTCCGCCAATCCGCAGTCTCGTGGTCGCCGGCCCGAGGCCGGCAGAGGGCTTGGGCGGATTGCCTTGTCCGAGCGTACCTGGACGGCAGCCTCGGCGCGACGGGGCAAGACAGCAATCAATGCTGCGAGGGCGGGTCCTACTGGTGTGACCGTCCGATGATCTCCGTGGCAATGTTGTGTGCGCTTACGGTGGCCGGGTAACGCGACATCCGCGCCGCCCGCTCCTGCTTCGGCGCCCAGACGAGCATCCCGCGGCACCCGGTGGCGTCCCTTCGGCACCTGACAAGCACCATGCTTTGCGCGGAACGGAGGACGCTCGGTTTGTCCAGAGGCGAGCGTCAGCGGCGATAGCCGGAGTATCACAGCGGGGACTGGGTTGGGGCGCGGATCGCGCATAGGCGGCGCCGGGCGCGTCCCTCGCCACGCGAGACGGCGTCCCTGCCGAGACTGTGGCTCGGGGACGGCCCAACGCCGCTAATCAGGCCGGGGGTCGCGCGGAGTTGGGCCGCGGATCGAGCGGGAGTACGCGGGTGGGTGCTACCAGGCGGCTTGGGTCGAGCCGATCCTCGGCGACGGCAACGATGTCCACGGGCCTATCGTCACACCCCTAAGTCCGCTGGGGATGGAGCGCCATGAGGCAGGTGCGGGGGTACAATGCCGTCGTGGGAGGGGGTTCGGCGAGTTCGTCCCTGAGGTGGCGCTTTGGGGGTCGAGGCATCGCGAGCGTGGTGGTTGCCACGACCGTGTTGTGCGCGGCGGCGTCTGCTCCTGCGGCGGGCGCTACGGCGCCGACCGTGATTCGCGTGCTGTCGAGCCGGGCCGATCTGGTGGTGGGCGACGAGGCGGTCGTCGAGATTGAGCTGCCGGATCGCGCCCGTGCGTGGCGGCCGGCGGTCAGCGTCGACGGGCGCGATGTGTCGGCCCAGTTCGGGTCTCGCTTCGGCACCCGCCTGCGCGGTCTGCTAACTGGGCTGCGTCCTGGCCCCAACCTGCTGACCGTGCGGTTGCCTGACCGCTCTGGAGCCCGGATCAGGCTTACCGACCACGCCAACGGTGGGCCCGTGTTCTCGGGCCCTCAGATTCAGCCGTGGACGTGTCAGCCGACCGCTACCGACAAGCAGTGTGACGAGCCGCCTCAATTCACTTACCTGTACAAGTCGACCGATCCGTCCAAGACCGACCTGCAACCGTATGACCCCTCGAGCCCGCCGACGGACGTGGCGCAGACGACCACCGACGCCGGGGTCACGGTTCCCTTCATCATCCGCAGAGAGACTGGCTATCAGGACCGGTCCCGCTACCGGATCGAGGTGCTCTTCCAGCCCGGCGAACCGTGGAGCCCGGGGGCGCCCCAGAAGCAGTTCAACCACAAGCTGCTGCTAACCCACGGCGGTAGTTGTCAGACGGCGTACAAGCCGACGGACCCGCCGTGGGGAAACGGCGCGCTGACCGGCACGCCGGGATTCACCGACATCTCGACGGTGGCTCTGGGGCGCGGCTTCGTGGTCGCGTCGACCGCGCTGGACAACTCGGGGGTCGACTGCAACGTAGCGCTGCAGGCGGAATCGATCCTGATGGCTCAGGAGCACATCTGGGACTCCTACGGCGACCTGCGCTACACGATCGGCGAAGGCTGCTCCGGGGGCTCGCTGGCGGAGCAGTGGATGGCGAACGCCTACCCAGGCCTCTACCAGGGGCTGATCGCGACGTGCACGTTCCCCGACGCGCTGTCGACCGGCCAGCAGATCATCGATTACGCCCTGATCGCCAACTACTTCGGCGTGCCGATCTCCGGCAGCCCCGCGACCACGCTGGCGGCGGCACAGACGGCCCCCGCCGCTAAGGGCTGGACCCCAAACCAGGTCGCGGCGGTGACCGGTGACGGAGAGGCCAACCTGCCGGTGGGATCGAACTGGGCGTTCAGCGCCAACGCCTACTTCGGCCTCGCCGACCCAGAGCAGCTCTGTCCCGGAATCAGCGCCGCGCAGGTATACGAGCCGAACAGCAACCCGGGCGGAGTGCGCTGCGGGATCCTCGACTGGGACTACACGCTGCTCGGGCCGCGCCCGGAGAACGTATGGAACGCCCAGGAGCGTCGCGCCGGCCACGGCTTCGCCGGTCTGGCCGGGGACGACATCGGGATCCAGTACGGGCTCGGGGCGCTGCAGAGCGGCCAGATCTCGCCAGAGCAGTTCGTCGACCTCAACGCCCAGATCGGGGGCCTGAACATCGACTTTCGCCCCCAGCCCCAGCGCATGGCTGCCGACTCGCCGGCGCTCGCCAACGCCTACCGCACGGGGCTGATCAACGAGGCCAACAACCTCGACCGGGTGCCCATCATCAATCTCGCCGGGCCCAACGACCCGGGGATCGCGCACGACAGCTACCGCGCGTTCGCCCTGCGCGCCCGCCTCGACCGCGAGCACGGCACGCACTCAAACCAGATCATGTGGCAGGGACCCGCCCCGGTCATCGGCGACCCCGCACAGCTCAACCAGGGGGCGCTCGTAGCGATCGACCGCTGGGTCGCCGCGATCCAGGACGACAGCTCGAGCCGGTCGCTGCCCGCGAAGGTGATCGCCAACCGGCCGCCAGACATCCACGACGAGTGCTTCGACGGCAACGGCAACAAGGTCTCGGACGGCATCTGCGGCCCCTCGGTCGTACCGGTGTACGGGACCCCGCGAACAGTGGCCGGCGAACCGATCACCACCGACCAGAACAGCTGCCACCTGCGTCCCCTGAACCGCGGCGACTACTCCGTCTCGTTCACCGACGCGCAATGGGCCAGGCTTCAAGCCGCGTTCCCCACCGGCGTCTGCAACTGGTCGCAGCCCGGCGTCGACCAGCAACCCACGATCGCCTGGCAGACCTACCAGGACCCCCGAGGCCAAGCCGTCATCGGCGGCAAGCCACTCGGCCCCCCGCCCGTGTCCGCGCCCTTCGGTCCCAGATCGGCCGTGGTCGGTTGCGTGGGTCGCCGCGGCCTGGTCCTGCACCTGCGCGTGCTGCGTGGACGACGGCTAAGAAGGGCGGTCGTGTACGTCAACGGCACGCGCGTACGCGTGATCGCGGGGCGGCGGCTGCGCTCGCCCGTCCGCCTGCGCCGGCTACCAACCGGTCGCATCAACATACGGATCGTCGGCCGCACCACCCGGGGCGGCAGGATCGTGAACCGCCGCCGCTACAGAATCTGCGCGGCGCGGAGCAACCGCCCGCATCGACGCCGACACGCGGGGCCCCACAGACGGCGCTGATCGCTCGCCGAGGACAGGTCACTCCGGGAGCGGGAACTGGGGGAGGGTCCGCCTTCCCCAGAGTCGAGCTGGGGCCGCGGAGCGCGCGCAGGGAGTGCGCAGAGAGCAGTCGTCACCCGCGGGACCGTGCGCTGTGGATGCTCAGTTCGCGGGCGAGGTCACGCAGCGGAAGGGAAATGTGTTGGAGAGGGGGGTGTCGCGGAAGCCGAAGTTGCGAGAAGTGTCCTCTTCGAGGGTCGCGCCCAGAGCGCTCAGGGCGGTCCCATTGGCGTCGCGATGGTGCGTGGCGACCCATTGTTGTGCTTGGGGAGCTCCGCTGTGCTCGAAGACGGCGGTGAGTTCGGCGTCGCTCGGCAACCGACGGCCTGCCCTCGCGCATGTCTTGAGCGCGTCCTCGAAGGTCGCGGCAGTCCGCAGCGGGCGTTCAAAGCACACGTCGCCCGCCTGCTGCGTATCTGCCGGGCAGTGAAGCTTCAGCGAGGCCAGTGACGACTTGAGCCCGGGCGAGAGGTCCTTGGTGCTGACCGAGCCGGCGATGAGGTTGGGGTGCTTTCCGGACGGCGGGTTGTGGCCGGAGATCGTGTTCCTGGCCACCTGGCGGTTAGAGGAGATGAGCACGGTCGCGGCCGCAGTGCCGCCGAGGGCGACGAACACCGCCACCGTTGCCATCACGTTCGCATAGGTGAGGTGGGAACGAAGCCGTTGCATCGAAGCCTCCGCGGAGCAGTTCTGGTGGGCGCACGCCCACTCCGGTCGCGCTCACCCTAGCCCGAGCAGTTGGGGGTGGCCAGGAGGGGGGCCCGCCCCCCTCCCGTTAGAAGTTGGGCTGCGGATCGCGTGGATAGGGGTGTCGGGTTTTGGCGTGCGCTTAGCCGACCGAGGCGATGAAGTGCTCGAACCGGTCGATGAAGCCTGGTGCGGCTGCGACGAAGTGTCCGGCGCCGGGTGCGACGACCCGTTCGGCTTGCAGCTCGGTCGCGAGGGCGTCGCAGATCCGCTCCAGCCCGGCGGCGTGACCTCCCGAGGCGACCAGCGAGGGGATGCCGGCGTCGCGCAGGACATCGAGCGGCGGGTGTGCCTCGCCGGGTAGCCGGCTGCCGTGCGCGCGACGAACACCGCGGGCGACATCTTCGGACAACGGTCCATCGCCTGCCGCGGGGCTCCCGCGAGCGCAAGGAACTCGCGCAGCGTGGCCGGGTCGGTTTCGAGACCGTGGGTGAGCACCGCGTCGCCCATGCGTTTCAGGCGAGCCACCTCGGGGTCGTTGGGGACGAGGTAGAGCGGCGGCTCGATCAGCGTTAGGGATCGCACCTGCTCTGGCCTGCGTGCGGCCGCGATCAGTGCCCCCAACACGCCGTAAGAGTGCGCGACGACGTGCGGGCGGCAATCGAGATGGGGAGCGAGGTCAGCGGCGTCGACGTCGAAGTCCTGGTGCCCCGCCTGCGGCGGGGGACTGGGCGGATAACCGCGCCGGTGCGCGAACGCCAGCGTCCAACGGCTACTCAAAGGCGCCAATGCCGACCACGTCGTTTGCGGGCTGGCCCCGCCGTGGACCAGGAGCACATCGGGCCCCGCGCCTTCGCGGACTACAGCGATCTGATCCACCACGCCCGACGGTATTGCATGCCTCCTTCCGTTAGTTAACGCGCGCAGCGCGAGCAGCCAGCCACCTCGCTCATTGGGGTGGGCGTCGTTGGTACTCCCGCGCGACTGCTCGTGTGGCTTGGGTCGGATCTCGCGGTCGAATCTCGTCCAGCAGCGGCTCGAACCGCCGCACCTGCCCAGGCGTCGCTGGGCCGTGGGTGAGCAGCCGCTCCGAGGCGATCAGGGCGTAGGCGGACGTAGCGTCCGCCTCGGGTACGCGGGTGTCGGGTTGGAGCCGGGGGAGGGCGGGCCTCCCCCGGTGCCCCCTCCGGTGGCAGCCGGGGGGCAATCGGTCGGGTTCCGTGGGGGCCTCTCCGACGGGGAGGGGCCGGGGGGGGACGCCGCGTGCTGGGAGCGGGGTACGCGGCCGCTTGTGCGTCACAGTGGGGCGGTTCGGGCCGTTGTTGTGGTGATGCTGCGTTTGGGCTCGCAGGGACGGTGGGCGGCTTTGCTGGTTGTGGTGCTTGGGCTGGGCGGGTCTGCGTCGGTGGCGCGAGGCGACGTGGGCGACTACCAGAACACCACGTCGCTGTCGATCGCCGCTAATAGCGGTGGCCCTCCGACAACCGCGTCCACGTACCCCTCCTCGCTTGGCGTGTCGGGTCTGTCGGGGTCGGTGACGCGGGTGACCGCGACCCTGCACGGGATCAGCTACAGCCAGCCCAACCCTCTCGGCGCGTTGCTCGTCGGTCCGGGCGGCCAGAACGTGGTGTTGCTGTCGGGCACGCCGGACACCCGCGACGTCAACGACGCGACTGCCACCTTCGACGACGCCACCGGTACGGCTGTGGCCTGTTCCACCAGCACGCCCGCGTACGGGTACGGCGGCACCTACCACACTTACAGCTGCAATCCGGCGGCGTTCCCCGCGCCGGCTCCTGCGGGGCACAACCCCGATCTCTCTGCGTTCAACGGCGCCATCCCTAACGGCACGTGGCAGCTGTATGCGATGAACTCGAGCAACGGTCCGGCGGGAACGATCACCGGCGGCTGGTCGCTGCACGTCGAGACAAGCCCCGCGACGGGGTGCGCGCCAGCGGCCAGCTCAGTCCGCTGGACCTGCTGGGGGTCCAGCACGACACCGTATGCGCCGCCGACCGGGGTCATCGCCACGGGCACGCCGCCGCCACCGCCCCCCAGCCCACCTGGCGGCTCGAGCACAGGGCCGACGCGCACCCCACCGTGCGCCGGTCTTCGGGGCGGGCGGCTGCGGCGCTGCCGCGCCGCTCTACGGCGCAAGGCGGCGATCGCGCGCTGCAAGCGCTACCGGGGCAAGCGCAGAGCGAGGTGCCTCAAGCGCGCCCGCAGACTGCGATAGCTCTCGCTCACTAGCGGCGGGCCCAGGTCGCGGGGTTAGCGGCAGCTCGCACTTACCTGGAGTGGGCCGCGGATCGCGCGGAGGGGGCTCGAGGATGGCGTGCGGCGTTGGGCGGCGAGGCCCTGGGGCGCTACCGTTGCTCTAGTCATGACTGCGAAGGAGAAGCTGCGAGCGACCGTCGAGGAGCTCTCGGAGACCGAGGCGGAGGCGATGCTCGATCTGATCGACAGTCGGCGCCACGGCCAGCGCGACGCGCTGGGCGAGCTGCTGGAGAAGGCGCCGCCGGACGATGAGCCGACGACTCCCGAGGAGGAGGAGGGGTTGCGCGAGGCGCGCGAGCAGGCCGCGCGCGGCGAGGTGGTTTCCGCTGAGGAGATCCGGCGCGAGCTCGCTTGAGCGGCGGGGGCGGCGGCTGGGTCGTTACCGGCCGCGCGAGGCGTGACCTGCGGCGCCTGGACCCGCCTGTCCAGCGACGCGTCATCGACGCGCTCGATCGCTTGACCGGGGACCCGCCCAGCGGCGACGTGGTCAAGCTCACTGGTGCAAGCCATGAGTGGCGCTTGCGCGATCTCGACGCCGTCCGCGCCCAGCTTGCCGGCACCGACCCGACCTTGCGATAGCACCGTGTCTTTCACCACCATCAAGCGCTGCGCGGTAGCGGGATGTGTTCTGCTGGTGGCCGTCGGGGTAGCGGGGTGCGGCGAGAGCGCCGGCCACAGCCGCGCGGGCACGGCCGCCAGCTCCTCCCAGGCGTCACCGGCGGGTGAAGGCTCTAGGGCAGCAGAGCTGTATGGGCTGCTGGAGGTGCCCGATGCGTTTCGCGCTGCCGACCGCGGCCCCAGCGTCGTCTCGGTCACCGGCGATGAGACCACCGGTATGACGCTCCAGTACGCGGCCGTGCTGTCGGTCCGTACCACCTTCACCGTCCTGCGCCACCAAGGCGGGCCGATGGTCGCCGTGGGGTCGTTCGCCCACATCGACCAAGGCAGCCAGAACGAGCTTCGCTTCACGGGCCGCCTCAGCGGACACAAGCTCAAGCCCGGCTCGTATCAGCTGCGCGCGGTGGCGGAGAGCGCGGACGGAAAGAAGGGCGCCCCGGTCACCCGGGACTTCCGCGTGATCCCCTAGGCAGACCGTCGGTCTGGCACACCCCGTCAAAGTCGATGTTCAGCCCGATGTTGGTCAGTTGGCCGCGGATCGCGTGGCCGGCGCCAGGGTTGGCCGCGGACGCGCGGAGCAAGGGGTCGGGGCCGCGGATCGCGCGCGGCCGGTTGGGCCGTGGGTCGCGGGGAACGGCTGGGTTGGGCCGCGGATCGCTCGGGGGGCGGACGTGAGACACCCGCCGTCGTGGGGTGTAGGGGTCAGCCGCCGTGGGCTGGCGTCGGCTGCCAACGGACGCTCTCGCTGCCAAGCCCCCTGAACGCGATGGACCCACGGCAGCGCATCGCTGACGGCCGCCAGCGCCGCGCGGACCTCGTAGATCCACGCCGGTTCCGCAGTAGGGACGACGGAGAACAGGCGCCACGGCAGTGACATGGACCGATTATTGCGTCCCGGGGTGTAGCCCAGGTGTACTCGTATGCACCGAGCGCTGATGCGGTTAGCCACGCGAGCCCGTTCGGCCGCGGATCGCGCGGACGAGTCCCGGGGTTGGGCCGCGGATCGCCCGCGCTTGCCGTCGGCTTAGCGGCGGTGGTGGCGTCCGCGTGTGCGCGGGCGCTTCTTGGTGCAGCGCTTGACCTTGCGGGTGCTGGTGCGGTTGAGTCCCCGGCGGTCGTAGGTCTGGATACGGATGCGCCGGCGCGCTCGGCCGGTTATCGTCACCGTCACCTGGCGCAGATTGGGACCGCGCCGGTCGAGCACCAGGCGCCGCCCGATGTAGACCCGTACGCGCGTGATCGGCCCGGAGCGGGTGCGGTGAAGCGCAAAGGTCAGGCGTCGCCGGCCGCAGCGCCGGCTGCGGGATGCACCGAGACGGGAGGGGGGACGGGCGGAGGAACCACCAACTGGTCCGCTCGCTTTGGGCCACACGCTGTTGGCGACGCGCAGGACGTAGAGGCCGCTGCCGCCATCGCTGTACCAGATCTCGTGGCGCTCGGGGATGATCGTAGGTTGGGACATGGCGAAGTCTGAACCCTGGTAGCCGTTCTCCGTGTTTCCTTGGGTGGGGGCCACGTAGTAGCCGATCTCCTTTGGATGCAGCAGGTCGGAGATATCGAAGACCCGCAAGCCGGAGACGATGAACGAGCAGGCCACCACCTTTGGGTCAACCCGGCTCGGCACATTGCAGTAGTGGTCGGCGTAGCCCTGCGCGCCGCTGGAGGTGCCCGGGTCACCCTGCGCGGCGTGGTGCTCTGCGGGGTTGTCGACGGCGAGACGCAAGTTGGCGATCACGCGCGGATGAGCCTCGTCGCCGATGTCGATGATGCGTCCCGCCCCCACGGTGTCGGGATCCGCGCCGGGTTTGAGCGTAGCGGCGTTGTACTCGTCGAACTCGAGCAGGTAGGGGTGGCCGTGCTCGCTAAAGGGAAGAGCGTTCTGGGGGATCGACACATTGCCCCAGCTCAGCCGGGCGACCTCCCTCACGTGAGGGTCGGCGATGCGCGCTTGTACCTCGCTGGTATCGATGATCGCCAGTCCTGCGTCACCGGTGGGCTCGCGCGGGTCGGCAAGGTATGCGCGGTTGCCGTTATCCGACAAGGACATGCCGTGTGAGTAGAGGTTGCCCTGCCAGACCACGTGCGGCTCGGTGGGAGTGCTTAGGTCGATCGCGGTGATCGTGTTATATGCGGTGCCCGTCGCGTAAAACGTCTTGCCGTCCGTCGAGAAGCCACTCTCGTGCCCGGCCTTCGCCAGCGGCAGAGAGAAATCAAGAGCGGGATGCCGGCAGTCGGCGTGGACGTCATAGACCGAAACGAGTCCCGGCTCGGTGGCCGGGTTACCATCGACGGCCGCGAGCAGACCACGGGCTACGTTGAGGTTCAGCGACTCGTGCGGGGTGAGCATCGAAGGGGCAGTCAACGTGTCGGTCTGGATCGGGTGGGCGGGATCGGACATGTCGACCACCGCCACGCCGAGCGAAGGCCCAGCCGGGTTGATGGCGTTGGTGGGAAACAGAAGGGCGGTGTCATAGAAGGCGCACTCGTGGCCCTGGGCGTCGACATAGCGCAGCACCTTGAACCCACCCGAAGTGCCCTGATGGGCGACCTCTGTCACGTTGCACCACAGGCCGTCGGCGCCCGCACCGGCGGGCACGCGCCCGTCCACACCAGGCTCGGGCCTGGAACCGGGCCCGCACGGCACCAGCGGCGTAGCCGCGTAGGGCGGCTCGGGAGGTCGCTGGACGGGCGCCGTCGCGGGAGTGTCACCAGTTCCCGTCCCGAGTGCGAATAGGTCATTCGGACCCGGCGGGACGAAAGACCCGTCCTGGGCCCCCGCCGCCTCGGGCAACGCCAACACAGCGACCACCGAGGCCACCAGGAGGAACCTAGAGATCAACGCTCCCATCGACCTCCCACGCCGCAGGAACACCGACGGATCCTACCCGCCAAAGCGCTTCCACAAGCCAGGCCCAGGCCGCGAACTCCCTCCGCGGCCGCCCTGCTGCCCGCCGCCGGCGCCGATCCGCATATCACGGAGCGCTGTCGAGAATGCCAGCGAGTGTCGACGCTCTCGGAGATCGGGCGAAGCGTTTGCCCATGCCACAAGGGCCGGCTTGGACGGCCCGACGCTCGTCCCGCCACTGCTGGGGGGTGGTCGGGAAGGAGCAGGCCCCCTCCCGTTATCAGTTGGGCCGCGGATCCCGCGGAACCGGCGGGTTGGACCGCGGATGGCGCATGGGCGCCGGGGCGGGTCGCCTCAACCCGCGGGACCGCCTGGGACGGTAGCGGGGCTCGGAGACGCCGCTTCCACGACTCGCTTGCCGGGGTGCCGAGCGCGCGGGTGGGCTGTTGGCCGGGTAGCGCCTTACCGCGAGGCCCTAGGGGGCAAAGGCCGCGGGTGGGGGTGCGCCGATCTCCGTGAATGGTGGTGCCGTATATGGCTTGCCCGGTATACCGCCGATCACCAGCACTTTGGCGGGCTGGTGGCGCGTGATCAGCTTGCGCGTTTGGCTTGGTCCGACCCGGACCATCGCGCCAGGGTCAAGCTGGTATTCGGTTCCGTCGGCGATCAGGGTCGCGGAGCCGCTGAGCGGGATGTAGACCTCCTCCTGACCGTCATTGGCGCGCTCCATAGGCATGTCCTGGTGGGCATGCTCCGGGATGCTCTCGTCGTTGGGGGGCAGGTCGTAGACCTGGAGGCCGAACGAGGTGACGCCCAGCTCCGCGCGGCAGCGAACGAATCTCCCGCCGAGCGAGTCCATCTCCTCGATGCGCTTGATCGTCACGTCTGGCATGGCTCGACCTCCTTGGCATCCGAAAACACCCCACTTCTACCCCGCGGCGACCGGGCTGGCAAGTGGCGGCAGCGGATCGCGCGGACATGTTTGGTTGGGCCGCGGATCGCGCGGCGGGGGACATGGGACGGTCTGCGCTCTGCTGGACATTGACGCGCCTGCGTGCCCACGTCGTCTACGGGATACTGGGTGGGCGTGTCGCAGGAGAACTTGGAGTTGGTAGAGCGCGGGTTCGAGTCGTTCCTGGCCACGGGTGAGCCGCCGTGGGACCTGTTCGATGAGGAGATCGAGGTCTACGACCACGACACCCCCGACCAGGGCAGTTATCGGGGACACGTTGGCGTTGGACGCTGGGTTGAGGATTGGGGAGCGGCCTGGGCTGAGTGGAGCATGGAGCCGACCGAGTTCATCGATGCTGGCGACTCGGTCGTCGTGTGCGTTCGCATGACTACCAAGGGGCGCAAAATTCTCCGTTTGGACTACTACAACAGTAGGGAGCAAGCCCTGGAGTCCGTGGGGCTGCGGGCGCAGACCGGGAAGTCTCGCCCGTCGTCTCACTAACCCGCCTTTCGTTGGCCGCCGATCGCGGGGCCGTTAGGCGGGTGGGAACGATCGGGCCAGGTTCGCGTGCAGGCCATGGGCCTGGGCGGTGGTTAAGGGTCCGGCGCGGTTGAGGCGCTTGGCAAGCCGGCGGGGATAGAGGAGGTCGTAGCCGTTGATCGTCAGGGTGCGCACCGGGGGGATGCCGCTGTCGGCTAACAGGCCTCTCGGGGCGACGAAGCAGAGGCAGCCATGCACGGGGATGACCGGGTCTAGGTGACCGATGGTGTCGTTGACGGCTGCGACTTGACGGGCGAGGCCCGCGAGGAGCTTGGTTCGATCGCGTCCTGCGATGCGCAGCGCGGGGTGTCCGAATAAGGGCTTTCGAACCTCGACTTTGCCGCGGTAGCGCTTGGTGTCGATGACGTAGACGCCGGAGGGGGCCACGGCGATGTGGTCGATGTCCCCCCGGCTTTTCGGCATCCGACAGGCATGGAGAAGCGCCACCTTGGGACAGCGGCTCTCGAGGTACGGCCCAAGGAACTCTTCCCCTTCCGCACCGACGAGCCAGCTCTCCCCACGCGCTCGACGCTGGGTACTCGGGGAGCGTCCGGCCAGGTGGGCTATCCGCGCGAGGCGGGGCTGCGACGCGTCCTCGCGCTGGCGGCGGTCCCTCCGGCGCTCGTACTCGCGGCGGGCACTCGAACCGGCACGACCATCACTCGCCTGCATACATAGCTGGTCGGCGCAGACAGCCGATCCCAGTCGACCAGCCGCCGTCTTCTGGACCACCTTCTGACCCGGGGGCGACTACAAGCCTTGGGGTTGGGCCACGGATCGCGCGGAACTTGCTTGGCGGTCAAGCCGCGGGTTGGGCCGCGGATCGCACACGTGAGCGGCAGGTTCGGCCGCGGGTCGCGGGGCCAGGGCGTTGGGCCGTGTGGGGAGCGCGAGCTTGAGCACGTTTCGCTTGACGTGGCTCGTGGTCACCGGGTAGCTTGGCCGCCGTGTCGGATAGGGCACTCCAGGGCACCGGCATTGCGATAAACGACGGGCCGTGGCAGACGGCACGCACGGCGGTGTTGCGGAGAGCACAGTGGCTCGTGGCTCGGGCCGTGGCGGTCGCCGTGCTGCTAGCAGCGGTCTCCCCGGTGGCCCATGCGGCGGTGATGACCCGGTTTGACCCGACGGTCCACGGCTTTCATTTCATCAACCAGTTCACCGCGCAACGCGCGGTTACGCTCAGGTTTCCCAAGCCGGTCGGCAAGCGCACAATCCGCATTGGACATGGCCCCTACGGGCTCTGTGGCGGTATGAGCTACAGCGCGCTCGACTACTTCCTTGCCGGCAAGCCGATTCCGTCCGATACCACGGCGCCCAACTCCGGGCCTCTCTACGGCTACATCTATGCCCGCCAGCTGAACACGTTCACGCTTGGGACCCTGGCGAAGTTCGCGCTCTACCCGTTTCGCCGCGATGAGGGCCTCCTGAGCACGTCGCTAGGCGCGTTCAGCGGGCAGATCAGACACCGCATAGACGGTGGCAACCCGGTGCCGTTGGGGCTGATCAAGACCAAGGGGTTCAGCCACGTGCTGACCGGCAACCACCAGGTCCTGGCGACTGGCTACTCCACCCGGCAGATCACGATCACCACCAGGAAATGCTTTGCCGGGATCTGCACCAAGCCCAAGCGCAGGCGTGTGACCGAACCGGTGATCGCGATCTACGATCCCAACTTCCCCAACCACGTCAAGTGGATCCAGACCTACCACCACGTCGAGACCAACGACGAGGCCGGCACCAGCCCGGTGTCAGGGCACTCGCGAGTCCGCGGCTACTTCACGACCCCCTACACCTTCCATCGGCCATGAGCGCCCCCCGAGGTCAAGCCGGGTGTGAACGAAACCCCACCATCGGGCCCACCATTTCCCGGATGCGAGCGGTGCTCGCGAGCGCCAGCCTGATCGTGCTTGCCGGGCTGGCGGCGCCGGCGGCCTCGCAGGCCGCGGCGCGAAGCACCCACCTGGTGATCCAGAACGAGACCCCGCGCACCATGTTCTTCGTGGCAGGCCGGGCCAGGCATGGCCGGGTCACCCAAGGGCCGCCGTCGAGGATCGCGCCGGGGGGCACCGGTGAGCTCAAAGCCGAGTCGCACGGGTTCATGACCGGGACCGAGGGCAACGTCACTTATCGGCTCGACGGCGTGGCCGGCGTGGCCAACTTCCACTGGGACAACCCGTTCTACGGCTCAAACTCGGCCAGCGATTCCGGTCCTCGCGGGTTCGCGACCACGCATCTGGGAAACCACGGCAACCGGACGGTCGTCTTCTTCGAGATTCACCCGGTCGGAGCCCCGTTTACGAACTGCAATGCCCGCTGGGTGCTCGACCATCTCGGAGCCCGTGCGGAACCGTCGCTGAGTGCGTTCGATCGCGACAGCGGTGCGTTCAGCACGCCGCTCAAGCGGCTCGGGTTCGGCGGCTGGGTCGACACCGGGTGCAGCGCCGTGGCCAACGGCGGCCCGGTCAGAAACGCCCAGCACAGCACCGACGGGTTCTGGACGATCGACATCCTTTTGCGCTCGATGACGATCAACGGCCAGGCTATGGGATCCCGCAACCACGTGCGCATAGAGGTCGAGCCCGGCACCGCCGCCCACCGCGTGGTCGCGCGGAGGCCTCCCCGCAGGAACGAGCAGCTCCTGTTCCACGGTCGGGTGATGATCGACACCCATCACGGTGAGGAACTGATCGAGGTCCACCCGATTGACCCGATCAGATTTCAGGCCCGCCCGACCGTCCACTGAACGGCGCCAGGCGGGGCCGCTGCCGGTGCGTTCCGAGACGCCGCGAGCCGTAACAAAGCTGACCCGCGCACGGCCACCGATAGGCCGCCCATCGGGCGAAGCGGCTAGCCGACCGGGGTGTGTGCAGCGCAGGCTGCGCCGGATCTCACGGCAAGAGCCGGCTTGGCCGGCCCGACGCCTGAGCACCACGACCGGCCGGTGGCCCGGAGGGGGGCCTGCCCCCCTCCCGCTAGAAGTTGGGCCGCGGTCGCGGTACCAGATGGGTTGGGCAGCTGATGCGCCTCGCGGCGATGGTGGACGCGGTGGGGGACGTGGGTTTGTTGGTGCCTTTCTTCCAGCGTTTCTTTCGGCTTGGTCGGATTTGATATGCATTTGATATCCAGATATCATGCCTGCCTATGAGTGAGCGAGCCTTGTTCGTCCGGCTTCCCGCCGCCGAGGCCGATCGGCTCGACCGCGCGCGGCTGGAGCTCAAGCAGGCCAAGCGGGAGATCGTCCGCGAGCTGGTGGCACAGCACCTGGACGAGGTCCGCGCTGCGCACAAGCACAGGGTGCTGGCCGGGCTCAAGGGTGGCCGTGTGGTCGTTGACGTTCCCGACGAGGGCGTCGCGGTGGGGCGTCACTCGTTCCGGGCGGGGGAGGCGCCAGAGGTCCTGAGCCTGTCGCAGGCGGCAGAGCTGCTGGCCGTCGAGGAAGCCGTCGTGCGCGAGCTGGCCGAGGGCGGTGACCTGCCCGCGCGCAAGCTCGGCAACGAGTGGCGCTTCTCGCGGGCGGCGCTGCTGGCGTGGCTGGGAGGCGAGCCGAACTCGCCGGCCCGCTAGGACCGCCGCCGGCCGCAGAAAAGAAACGGCGCGGCTACCACAGCAGCACCATGCACCGCAGGGAGCCTCTCGACCCGCCCGTGTCCCTGGTGCCGGATCTCGATCCCTGCATCAGGCTCAGCGATGTCTTCAGAAGCGTCGGACCATGCTCCTTCGCGCGAAAGAGCACCAGCGCCGCGTTGGGCCGCGGATCGCGCGCACGCGCACGCGTGTAGCGGAGGGGTACGTCTGACCCTGCCCGCGAGGGCCGGCTTCGCCGGCCCGGCGCCGAGCCTGTCCCGGGAGGGGGTACTGGGGGAGGGCCCGCCCTCCCCCAGAATCAAGTTGGGCCGCGGATCGCGGGGGCCGACGTGGCTGGTTCGTCGATCCGTCCAGGCAGGCTTCGGTCGGTGCCACGGCGGTGCGGTGGGTCCGATACGTCGGGTATGGCGTCACCTAGCCATGCTCGTGGTCGTGCCGTCTCGCCGCTCACCAAGCGCGAGAAGCGCAATCTCATTCTCGGTGTCGTCGTAGCGATCTGGGGGGCTGCGGTCCTGGTTGCCCAGATCGTCGCGAGTCATCCTCGCTCCGGCGGCGCCTACGGGGCCGGGCAGACCGCAGGCGTGGCCTTTGCCGTGGTCATGCTGGCGATCGGCGTGTTCACCGTCGCAAAGATCCTGCGCACCCGCCGGAACTAGATGCGCGGCCGCGGATCGCGGATAGGTGCGCGCGGCTGTGTTCGCTTCGCGCTTCCACGTGGCGCGCGGAGCGCGTCTGTCGCAGGTAGGCGTCGGCCTGCTGGCGAAAGCCTAGGCGTGGTCTACGTCTACCTGTTGCGATGCGCTGACGACAGCCTCTACTGCGGTTGGACAACCGACGTCGGGCGGCGCCTGGCTTCGCACCGGTCGGGCACCGCTAGTCGGTATACGCGCAGCCGCCGCCCGGTTGAGCTCGCGGCTGTGATCTCGGTCGCCGACCGATCCGCCGCGCTACGCGAGGAGGCCCGCGTCAAGCAGCTTCCACGGGAGGCCAAGCTGCGGCTGATCCAGGCTTCATTGGACGCGAAGTAGCGTCCAACCGCGCCACAAGGGCCGGCCTTGCCGGCCCGGCGCCGGTCCCCGGCAGCGGGGGAGGGGGTAGCCGAACCGGGGTGCGTGAGGTGGAAGGTCCGGGCGGGGTAGGCTCGGACGATGTCTCGAGAGGCGGTCGAGCTTCTGCGCGGGCTGTATGAGCGATGGAGCGAGGGCGATTTCTCCACGGTCGACGTGTTCGATCCCCAGGTCGAGTTCGCGCGCATCGGGCCCGAGGTCGTCCCTGGGCAGGGAGGTCCGGGCCGCTGGCGTGGGCGCGAGGAGATGTGGCGCGCGATTGTCGAGTGGCTCAGGCTCTGGGACGAGTTTCATGTCGAGGCGGAGGACTTCATCGACCTGGGCGAGCGGGTGCTTGTTCTGTCGCGACAGACGGCGCGGGGCAAGCTCAGCAGCACGCCCGTCGAGAAGGAGCTGGGAGAGGTGTTCACTCTGCGCGAGCGCAGGATCGTGTGCTGGGAGGCCTACTGGGACCGTGACGACGCTAGGCGGGCCGTCGGGCTGGAGACGCCGGACCATCGGTCAGCCTGATGGCGTTGGGCACCGGCTTGCGCTGCGCGCCGAACGCGGGCCGGGGATCGCGCGCGTGCGGCCATGGTTGGGCCGGTGTTGTTGGGCCGCGGATCGCGCGGGCGGTTGGTCTCAGCGCAGCGTCGCGTGGCGTTTCTTGCCGGCCTTGATCCAGGTCACCCGGTCGCCGTGTAAGTGCAGCGAGTTGGGAGCGATGCGATTGCCGGTGTCGAGCGTGCGAGAAGCGCCGGGCCG
>Ga0209577_10000546_pt1 | contig 38034 bp, 27 predicted proteins | sample GraSoiAngelo_109_FD_185874 | JGI IMG/M metagenome (GOLD analysis project Ga0209577, IMG submission 185874) | Grasslands soil microbial communities from the Angelo Coastal Reserve, California, USA - 14_0903_12_20cm (SPAdes) (version 2) | ecosystem: Environmental > Terrestrial > Soil > Grasslands... | reverse complement strand
AATTCTGATCCGCCCGGAATACGTTGTTGTAGAGGGCGATCTGGGGGCTGGTGCCGGCCCACTCGAAGATGCCGGTGGTGCCGGGGACCGATCCGCTGTACACCCCGTCCATCGGGAGCGCGTGGATGAGCGAATTCCTGACGGTGAACCGGTTGGCGCTCCCGTCCACGCCATAGCCTCCGGAGCTGGCGAACGGATCATAGCAATCCATCAGCACGTCGTCCACCGTGCCGCTTTGCTGGAAGTCGTTTTCGACGCAGCCATCGCGCCCGTACGCGAAATACGAGCTGCGCACGGTCCAGTTGGACGCGTTCTGCTGGAACGACACGCCATTGCCGTAATTGTAGATCCACACGTTTTCGACGGTGACGTTGCTCCCGCTGTCCACTAGCACGCCGTACGTGGTGTACATGAACTGCCACGGCGTCGCGGGCTCCCACGCGCCGAGCACCTGGCCGCCGTGCACGCACAGGTTGGATCCGCTGACATGGAAGGGGTACAGCGTTCCCGTCACGAACTGCGCCGTGGACGCATCGATCTTCGTGCCCGCGGCGAGGGCGGGATTCTGATACTCGGACTGTTGCACGCCGCTCAGCGTAATCGTGGGACCTGTCTGGTTGAGACAGGAGCCGGTGCCGCCGGGCAGCGCGGGGCGTCCCTGGATGGCAGCCGTGGTCGTCGCGACGGGACTGGTCGCGCCCCGCGCGTCCGTCACGGTGAGCGCAACCGTGTAGCTGCCGGCGGACCGGTAGACATGCAGCGGCCTGGCACCGCGGCCGCCGCTCGCATCGCCGAACGTCCACGCGAACGTGAGCGGCAGATTGCTGTCGGGATCGAACGAGCGACTGCCGTCGAACCGGATCGTGTCGACGCCGGCATACGGCCCGCCAGGCACGGCGACGGGGGGCGCGTTCGCTGGCGACGGCGGCGGCGGGGGTGGGGGCGACCCGGCGTGATGACACGCCGCCGACCCCGAGTCCGTGGCGGTCGCGCCCGCCACCGGGATGAAGCGCCACGCGTACGAGGCGTCGGACAACGTCAGCCGCAGCACGCCGTACACGCCGCTGATCTGCACCTCGCTGTTGGGAATGATGAACGTGTTCGGCTCGTCGAGCCCGGCTCCGCCCGTCCCCACGATGATCTCGCGGATCCCGGCGACCGAGTCCGGCGTACCGTCGGGGCGCTGCGGCGCGAAGCGCTCGTAGTCGCGCATATGCGCGTTGAGGATCAGGTCCGCCCCGGCGTCGTAGAGGTCCACCCAGAACGGCTCGACCGAGGTGCTGGGATAGAACACCGTATCGGTAGTCGAGTAGAATCGGGGGTTATGCCACATGGCCAGGGTGCACCGCCCCGAGTGGGCCGCGAGGTCGGTCTTGAGCCATTGCTCCTGGGGGGATCCGGCCCCGGTGGCGACGTGGCGGTAATTGCTGTTCAGCACCACGACGTGCCAGGCGCCCAGGTCGTAGCTGTAATAGCCCTTGTCGGGGTCGCCGGCGGCGGCCCCGAAATAGCCGAAGTAGCCGTCGCCCGTGGCGCTCGCGTTGTAGTCACGGTTGCCCGGCGCGGGAAAGGTGCGCGCCTTGTGCCGCCCCCAACTCGGGTCGTAACACGTCTGGTACCGGGCCGGAGTTCCGTCGGGGTACGCGTTGTCGCCCAGCGCGAATACGGTGCCCGGGATCGAGTCCAGCAGGGCGGCGGTGGCGGCCGCGCCGGTCGTGCCACAGCGGGCGATGTTGCCCGCGCCAACGAGGATCATCCCTGCGGGAGGCGAGACGTCGACGCGCACCGGCCCGGCGGGCACGCTGCCGCGCTGATCGTCCGCGCAGGCAGCGCAGAGGACGACCACGACGGTCTGGATGGTCGTACCACGCCGGAGGGTCATAGGCCCGGATGGTGTTGTTCGCAAGCTGCAGGCCACCCGGGAAAATACCCGTCAGCGGCTGCCGCATCACGCGTGGCGGCGCCGCGAGTGGTCGCTTGTCGAGCGCGTGCCACGGAAGCTGTCGCGGTGACAGCACAGCGAGCATGGCGCCTCGGGATCGCGACGGCGTGGTCCGTAGGCCTGGCGCTCGCCTGTCGGAACGCCGCGAGCCCGGAAGCCCGTCGGTCCGTCGCCTCCGTCGCCGTCAGCCCCGGGTCGGCGGTCGTGCCGGTGGGCCAGAGCGTCCAGCTCACGGCCGTGCCGCTCGACGCGCACGGCACGCCGCTCGCGGGAAGGGCCATCGCCTGGGCGACGAGCGACTCGAGCGTTGCCACGGTCACAAGCGGCCAGGTCGCGGGGCTAGCGCCCGGCCGGGCGACGATCACCGCGACGAGCGAGGGGCGGAGCGGCGCGTCGAACGTCACCGTCACGGCGCCCGGCGGCAACGTCCCCGACCCCACGCTCCTGCCCGAGGCGACCCCCGCGCAGGCGCCGCTCACCGCGCTGTACGACCTGCTGCACGTGCCGGCGCTCGCACCGGGCCAGTCGTACCTGGACCCGACGACGGGCGCGACCATCTACCGACTCACCTCCGCGACGTTTCCCACGACCAGCGCCGACTGGGGTCACGACTACGCCGAGGGCGGCGACGAGATCGGGCTGCCGTATCGCGACAGCACGCGCGCCGTGCTGGTGCACGGCGACGACGGCTACTGGCTGGTGGACTTCACGCCCGGCGCGGGGGTGACGAACGGCCGGCCGCTCACCGGGGGCTTCGCCCCGGTGCACGATCAGGCGTTCGCGTTCTCGACCAATCCGGCCACGCCGTGGTACGCCTACGTGAGTAACGGCTCGTCGGTGCTTCGCCTGGACGTGCGCACGATGACGGAGGCGCCGGGAGACGGCTGGCCCGTCGCGAACGAACCCGAGGCGGTGTGGCTGCAGCAGAGCGAGCGCGACGGGCTGTTCGTGTGGATGCGGGGGCAGAGCGGCCCCACGGTCGTCGGCTACGAGCCGGCCACGGGGACGCTCAAGGCGTACAGCGATTCGGGCATCGACGAGCCGCGGATCGACCGCGCCGGCCGCTACGTGGGCCTGACGATGGCCCGGCCGTCCGAGGCGCTGTATCTGTGGGACTGGAGCGCGGACAGCATCGTGTGGCGCACCGGGGGCGATCCGGGGATCCCCTTCATTCATGTCGCGAGTCTCGCGGACCGCTGGTACGGCGTCGACTGGAACATGGCGCCGCCGTACCAGTACGTCGTGTTCGATCCGGTGACGCGGAGCGCGACGCGCCTGGGCGGCCCCACCAACTCGGGCGACGAGTACGGCAACGGCAACTGGATCCAGCATCCCGCGAACTTGAACGACCAGTGGGCGCTGTTCAGCCATTTCGAGGGACTCGCCCCGCCCGCGGGCGACGGCTGGCTCGCGCCGGGCGGGATGGTGTTCGTCACCGCCAACGGCCAGCGGCGGCTGCTGGGCCATCCGTATACCACCATCACGGAGGCCGCGAGCTACGCGCTCGCTTCGTTCGTGCGGCTGTCGTCGGACGGGCGCTACGCGATGTTCACGTCGGACATGAACGGGTCGGGGCGGACGGATGTGTTTCTGGTGAGGGTGCCCTAGACACGGGAGCGGGGAGCGGGTCCTTCGCGCGCGCGTTGCGCGCTCACCCTTCGTTTCGGCGGTCGTCCCCAAGCAGGTCCTTCGCTCGCGCGCGTGCCGCGCGCTCGCTCAGGATGACAGCGCCGCGCAGCTTCGGAGAAGGAGGAAAATTAGGGAAGGGAGGGTGGTTTTCTCTCCCTCCCCTTCGCAAGGCGCGCGAGCGTGTCATCCTGAGCGCCGCAGGCGCGAAGGATCTGCTGTCCCACAGATGCGAAGGACCTGCTCTTTTTGGGCGCCGCAGGCGCGCAGGACCTGCGTTTTTTGATGGCGCCTGCATGAACCGGGTACTGCTCTTGTCGCGAGACCGCCCGATATTCCCCGCTCCCTCGTGAGCACCGCCCTCGCCTGCAGCACCGTTGGCACCTTGCAATGGTTGCTGCGGGACGCCGCTCGAGTGCCGCCTCAACCGGCCCGCCAACCTCCGCAGCGGCCACGTGTTAGCCACGCTCCCGGGACGGGCATGACGCCTGCACATGGGCCGGGCATCCCCAGCAGTGGAGAACCTCGGTGAGAAGAATCGGTGCAGGGAGTGTCGTGGTGGCGATAGTCGCACTGGTGAGCGGGGCGACCGTGCTCGCGGCCCAAGGCGGTCAGCGACTCGCACGGCCCGCGCAACCATCCGCCGCGGAGCTCAGCGCCGAGGCGCGGCTCGTGCCGGCGCGCGGCATGCTGCGCATGCTCGCGGGCACATGGCGCTTCGAGATGCGGTTCGCGGGCAACTTCGACGGCCCTCCCGACGTCTCGGGGACGCGCGTGTTCAAGCCGCTGTTCGACAGCCTGCGGCTCGAGTGGACCGAAGCGCTCGAGCATTCTCCCCTGCAGGGTCAGGGCGTCCTGGGATTCGACGAGAAGAGCGGGCGGTTTTTCAGCTCCGGCGTGTACAGCGCGGGGACGTCGCCCGAATTCATGACGGGCACGCTCGCTGACGGCGAGCCGCTCGTCACCTTCACGCCCCTCCCCTTCGCACCCGACGCGGGGCGCGTGCCCGGCCAGGCGTTCGCGCTCAGCGTGATCGATGCCGACCACGTCACGGTGGTGGCGCTCGACCGCGCGTGGCGCGCGGTGTTCACAAGGCAACAGCAGCAATGAGGTTACTGACCCCGGGCGCAAGCCCGGCGTTTACGAATAACGTAGGGGCGCAGCATGCTGCGCCCCTACCGCCTCCTTTGGCCCCTACCGCCTCCTCGGCGTCCGTTGCGGCGGGATCGGCAGATTCACCGTGAACGTGGCCCCCTGCCCCACCGTCGAGCGGACTTCCACTCCGCCACCGAACATGTCCCGGGTGATGTGGGTGACGACGGTGAGCCCCGTCCCCGAGCCGGAGCCGAACTCGCGCGTGGTGAATCCGGGCTCAAAGATGCGCTCGAGGTGCTCGGCCGCAATGCCCACGCCCCGGTCCTCGACCGCGAGGCGCAGCATATCGCCCGCCTGCTCCAGGGTCACCACCACCGGCTGTCTGGTCTCGAGCGACGCGGCTACGGCGTTGCGGATCAGGTTGGTGAGCACCTGGTACAGCGCGTTGGGATCGCCCTGGAGAAACACGATGCCCACGGTCACGACGCCCTGCAGCGCGACGCCGCGCCGGCGCGCCAACGGCCGCTCGAGCGCCACGCACGAGCGCACCACCTGCCCCGCGTCGAACCGCTCCGAGCGCGCCAGCGTGCCGCGCGCCCGGTCCTGGATGGAGCGCAGGAACTGGATCGCCTGGTCCATGCCGTCGCCTACGCCCGCCAGCTCGTCGAGCAGGGTGGCGCGGAAGGCCGGATCCACGGAGTCGGCTTCGCGCACCAGCTCGCGCGTCAGCTCGAGCGCCGCCAGCGCCGCGGTGAGGGGATTGGCCACCTCGTGGGCGATGACGCTGGGCTGGCGCGCCAGCTCGAGCAGGGCGTCGGGCTCGGCCCGGCGCGGGCGATTCACCGGCGCGGGATGATCCAGCAGACCGACGCAGAGACCGGCCAGCTCGAGCGTCATGCGCTCGCGGCTGCGACGCTCCACCCCGTCGGGGGGCGGTGCGGGCGGCTGCTGTCGCACCGGCGCCACAACCCAGGGGCCGCTGCCGTCGCCGTCGGTCAGGCGACATCCGACCCAGCGGCTTCCCTGGATGATGGGGGCGGACCAGCGATGCAGCGTGCTTTCCAAGTCGAGACGCGTATCCGCCGGGCGGGGCGCGGCGGTGCTGGTCAGCACAGCGACGACCTGGGCGGTGGGCGAGACCTCCCACAACGCCACGGTGCGCCCCGCGAGGGCCACGCTCGCCTGGCGCAGCACCTCGCGGCGGCGCAGCTCGACAGCCGCGGGAGCCGGGGGTGTCTCCACTGCTGTCACAGTATGAAAAACCGGGGCGGAGCGATAGGGCGTTTTTGCGGCACCTGCGGGCGGAAATGCGGCACAAGCGCTATTTTTGGGGCACCATGAACGAGTCGGCGCCGGGACTGTACAGCTTGCCGCACGCCGTATTCTTGCGCCGCCTGGCCGGAGCGACGCGCGGCACGTCGCTCGACGCCCGGCTGGGCCGGGCGGCGTTCGTCGCCCTGCGGCTGGTGGACCTGCTCGCCCCCGACGAGCACACGCCCTCGCCCGACGCTTTTCATTATCAGCACACCGCCACCGAGCGCGCCTGCCGCGGGATCCCCGCCGACCGTCCGGAGACGGGTCACCTGATCGGCGTGGTGGAGAGCACCGCCGACGCGTTCCACGCGCACGACGTGGGGCTCGTGTTCCCCGCCCTGTTCGCCTACGCCCACTACCTCGAGGACGAGATGCGCCTGGAGGAGGCGCTGGACGTGCTGGAGACGCTCGAGCGGGTGGGCGGGGACGCGTTCCGGGCCGAGGATCGCATCGCGGCGCGGCTGCGACTGGCGCGCGTGCTCCGGAAGGTCAACAGATTCGACGACGCGGAGCAGGCATACGAGGAGGCAGCGGCTCTGGCGCACGGGATCGGGGACCGACACTCGCAATTGCTGAGTAGCATCGGGCGGGCCTACGCGGTGATGGGGCGCGGCAATCTAGGGACGGCTGAACAGTCGTTACGAGATGTTTTGGCAGACGCCGCTGCGGTCGGCGATCGTGAGGCCGAGGCTCTCGGTCATCAGATACTGGCAGTCGCGCTTAGCACCAGTGGACGACCCTCGGAGGCGATCCCCCACGAGTGGCGCGCGTACCAGTTGTATGAAGACCAAGAGGCGCGGATGCGGACGCTTTCGGACCTGGGCGTCATGCTCCTAATCGTCGGGGACCCCGACGGCGCAGAGCGGGCCCTGACCGAGATCGTGCGACGGGGAGCGGCGCGCGACGTCCTCAACAACGCGATGATCGAACTGATGCACTGCGCCTCATTCCGTCGGGACCGTGTGGGGTTCGAGCGGTGGCGGGAGCGGTGTGAGACTCAGTTGGGAACGATGCCCGCGAACATCCTCACCGACTTCTATCTGAAGGCTGGCATCGGTCGCGCCCGGTTTAATCAGTTCGAGCGAGCGCAAGACCTGCTCGCGAAGGCGTTGAGAACGGCGGGTAGCGCTGGACTGCACGAGTTCGAGTTCCGGATCGAACGAATCAGGGCCGGGCTACGAGACTGTCAGGAACGATGCGAAGCGACGCCAGAGAAGGTCGCGGAGCCGTCATCTCAGACCCGCGCGGTTCGAGAGGTGTCCGCCTCGTTAGCACACCTCGAGACGTGACACCTCCCGATCGTTGAGCGGTCCGTTAGTGGCAGATGTTGCCGCCGCTATAATCACAACCATGCTGCGGCCCCGTCGTATCGGCGCACGCTGAAACGCCGAACGCAAACGAGAGAACCACAAACGCAACGAGCATGCGAATGGTGCGCGACATAAGACCTCCGCAAGATTTTGGGTAACGGGAGTACGACCGCTGCGATGCTAAGCTGGCTCTGTGCGGAGGGCGTGTTTAGGGCGTTTTCGCGGCAGTGGGGGGCGTTTTTGCGACAGCGATGCTCGTCCTAGCGGCCGTGCCCGAGGTCCAGCTCCATAAGCTGCGCCGTGCCGCGGGCCTGCGGTTCGCCCTGGCGCACGCCTGCAGCTGGGATGACGCCCTGACGACAATCCGCACCCGGCCCGTGGAGCTGGCCGTGGTCGACCCGCTGCTCGCCGGCGGCGCCAGTGCCACCGAGATCTCGCGGCTGCGCGTGCTGTTCCCGTCGCTACCGCTCGCCTTGTACACGACGCTCTCGCCCGCCATCGCCGCCGTGCTGCTCGCGCTGGGCCAGAGCGGCATCCACCACGTGGTGTTCGCGCGCTACGACGACCACCCCGCCCGGCTGCGCGAGGTGCTGGTCGCCGAAGAAGGGCGCTCCACGTCCCACCGGCTGCGCGAGCAGCTGGCCTGGATGCTCGCCCCGTTGCCGAGCGAGCTGCGGTGGGCGCTGGAAGAAGTGCTGCGCTCGCCGGCCGAGCTGCAGACGGTGCAGCAGGTGGCCGCACGCGCCCGCGTCGACCGGCGCACCTTCGAGCGCTGGTTCCTGCGGCTCGGGCTGCGGTCGCCGCGCCACTTCCTCGCCGCCGCCCGCGTGCTGCACGCGCACCGGCTGCTCCAGGATCCGGGGTTCACCGTGGACGATGTGGCGCAACGGCTCGGCTACGCCCAGACCAAGACGCTGCAGCTGCACGCCCGCGCCTACCTCGGGCTCACGCTGGGCGAGATGCGCGACGCGCTCGATGCCGCCGAGGCGTTGCAACGCGTGGCGCACGGCTTCGCGCCCCAGCGCGCCCGGGCGTCAGCGTCCTGACGTTTCCCGTTTCCCCTTTCCCGTTTCCCGTTTGTTGCACTGACGCCACAATGGCGCACAAACGACTGACACTCCCCGCGACTCGCTTGTCGCGGGGGCGACACTATAGTTGCTGGGCGGGAAGCTGGACAGCTACCTGCGGTGGAAGCTCGAGGTCGCGCGGGTGCGCGATGACGGCGGCCACGCCGGCCGGATCAGGGCGTTGCAGTAGTCGAGAAGAACTCCCCCATGTCGGGCGCGGTCGCGGCGGCGTTGGGGAGCGCCCTGAGACCGAGCGCCTCGCCGGTGAGCCGCAGCAGGCTCTGGTGCTCGTACACCCCGACCCCTTCGTAGCCGCGCTTCGCCTTGGGGCTCACGATCACGCAGGGGACGTGCCCGCCGCCGTTGGTATTGTCGCTCCCCGCCTCGTCGAACACGATCACCAGCAACCCGTCCCGCTGAAACGTCGCGCTTTTCACGAGCGGATCGATGTTGGTCTGGAGCCACTGGTCCGCCGTGGCGAGCGGGCAGTCGTGCGCGTCGTTGCACAGGTTCGGGGCGACGAATGAGTACGCCGGGAGCTGACCAGCCGCCAAATCAGTCGCGAACTGGGTGAAGGGAACGAGGTTGTTGCGCTGGGTGGCGGAGTTCACCACGTCGGACAAGAGTGCGATGACGTTGTGCTTGCGGGCGTAGTTGCCCACGTCGCCCCCGGTGTAGCCCACCGAGGGGAGATCCTCGGCGTAGGACTTCCAGGTCTTCCCGGCGGCGATCAGGCGGCGGATGATGTTGTCGTCGCTCACCACGGTCGAGTAGCTGTCGTCGTTGGTGATGATTTTCCCGACCGTCATCATGAAGTAGTTGCCGATCGACGGATGCGTCACGGCGTAGTACTTGGTCGCGAGTGCGTACTGCTGCGCCAGGCCGTTCAGGTACGGCATGGAGGAGCTGCCGATCACGGACGAATAGTTGGTGTTCTCCTCCACGACCACGATGACGTGCCCCATCAGCGGCACCGGCCCCCCGCCTCCCGAAATGGGCGCGACGGATTCGGTGCCCTTGCACGCCAGCATCAGCAACAGCAGCGTCCAGACTCGCGGTCTCATGCGTCGGTCTCCTCTACAGAAGCGCGCGTCGAGCGAGCTCGACGGCGGCGATCGCCTTGTCGCGCCAGGCGGGCTCCTGCCGGCGGAAGATGCCGCTCGCCACCTCGACCAGGGCCCCGGCGCAATGGAGCGAGAATCGTGCCCGCCAGCCGGCCGGCACGTGGGCGAAATACTCCTCCACGAACCCGGCGGCCGCGGCCCGGACGCGGCCAGCCGGCACGGCGTCCAGCCCCACTCCGCCCATGAGATAGGCCCAGAGATGGGCCGGGTCGCGCACCGGGTCGCCCAGGGCCACCGAGTCGAGATCGATGAAGATCACCCGCTCACCGTCGCGCTCCAGGAACACGTGGTCGGCCTTCAGGTCCCGGTGCAGCGGCGCCGCCGCCACCTCGGGCAGGCCGCGCTCCAGCGCCGCGGTCACCGCGGCGACGACCGGCCGTACTTCCGGACAGGCCCAGCTCACCAGCGCCGCCGCCCGCCGCACTTCGTCCAGCTGGTCGGCGCGGGTGTGCGCGCGGCTGATGCCGACCGCCCGGGGATCCTGCTGGTTGAACGCGGCCACAGCCCGGGCGACCGGGCGCACGGTGGTCGCCGGGTCGTGGTCCCCCCCCTGATCGATCAGCAACTGCAACAGCGGCGTCCCGGGGGCCTGCTCGATGGCGAGCGTGCGCAGCGCGTCGATGTACGCGAGCGGCGCCACCACGTCGTACGGGCGCCCCGCGTCTGGGCGCGACAGCCGTTGCAACAGCTGCCACGTCGCTTTCCCGCGGTCGTCGCGGTACACCTTGAGATAGCAGCGCCGCGTCGCCCGGCGCGCCGTCTCGCGGTGCCGCGCCTCGACGGTGTAGCGCAGCGCGGCGCCCAGCTCGGTGCGGTAGCGCAGCGGCTCGATGACGCGCCGCTCCGCCTCCCAACCACCCCCGAGCAGCCGCGGCTCGACGGCTCCCTCCAGACCGCCGCCGCCCATCACCAGGCGCAGATGGCGCACCTTGCGGTCGTACGGGAACACCTCCACCAGCATCGCCAGCTCGGGGATGAACCCGGCCGGCTCGAATGCGAGCCAGTGCGCCGGGATCTCGTGGCGGGGATCGGCGGCGCCCCCCTGCCCCCGGATCTCGTGCCACAGCCGCTCCGCCTCCCCGTCCCGGGCGTACACCACGCCGGTCACCGATTGTTCCCAGCGCCGCTCCTCGCCCCGGCCGGGGCCCCGCTCCACCAGGCGCAGCGTGTACTGCAGCACGCAGCGCGCCGTCGCCTGGCGACAGCGGAACCGGAACGGGATGCAGGCCTCGATCTCCACGCGGCGCCCGGGCACGGGCACGAGGTGCGTCCGAAACACCTTGAGCATCGCCGCCGGATCGGTGGCGATGGCGAGCTGGGGGAAGTCGGGGTCGTGTGGGAAACCGTCCTCACCCCCTGACCCCCTCTCCCTTCGGGAGAGGGGGAACGACACGCCGTCCCCCCTCTCCGGAACGGAGAGGGGGACAGGGGGTGAGGACGAGCGAGCACGCCCGGCCACTATGTCACCGCCTCGTACAGGTCGCGGTAGCGCCCGCTGCGCGCCGCCAGCTCGGCATGGGTGCCGCGGTCCACGATGCGCCCGCCCTCGAGCACCAGCACCTGATCGGCGTCCGCCACCGACTGCAGGTCGTGGGTGATGACGATGCAGGTCTTGCCCGCCATCAGCCGGTCGAGCGCCTCGCGCACCTTCCCTTCGCTTTCGGCATCGAGGCCCGTCATCGGCTCGTCCAGGATCAGGATCGGGGCATCGCGGATCAGGGCGCGGGCGATGGCGATACGCTGGCGCTGCCCGCCCGAGAGCGTGGCGCCGCGCTCGCCGATCACCGCGTCGTAGCCGTGCTCCAGCTCGCGGATGAATTCGTCGGCGTTCGCCGCGCGCGCCGCGGCCTCGATCTCTTCCTGGCTCGCCTTGGGCTTCCCGTACGCGATGTTCTCGCGGATGGTGGCGCCGAACAGGAGCGACTGCTGCAGCACGATACCGATATGGCGCCGCAGCGAGGCGCGCTTGTACTGCCGGATGTCGCGGCCGTCGATCAGGATGGCGCCGCGCTGCGGCTCGTACAGCCGCAAGATCAGGCTTACGATCGTGCTCTTGCCGGCGCCCGAGACCCCCACCAGGGCGAGGCGCTGGCCGGGCGAGACGGCGAACGCGACGTTGCGCAGCACGTCCCGGCCGTCGCCGTAGTCGAACGACACGTCGCGGAACACGATCTCGCCCTTGAGCCCCGTGGCGGGCACCGCATCGGGCCGGTCGGTGATCTCGGGCTCGATGTCGAGGATCTCGGAGACGCGCTCGGCGGCGGCCATGGCCTTGGAGAAGTCGGTGGACAGTTTGGCGAGCTGGCGGATCGGCTTGTACATGTTGGTCAGGTAGCCCACGACCAGCACCAGCTCGCCCGGCAGCATGCGGCCCTTGAGCACCTGAAACGCGCCGAACAGCACGGCGGCCGCCGTCCCCAGGGCCGTGATGATCTCCGACGAGCGGGTGGCCGCCGCCTCCAGCCGCGCCACACGGATGCTCTCGCGCACCGTCTGCTCGGTCACCGCGTCGAACTGCTCCGCCTCGTACCGCTCCCGCGCGAACGCCTGCACCAGCGGCACCGCTTGGAGCACTTCGCTCATGCGCGACGCCACCTTTCCTTCCTGCTTCTTCTGCGTCTTGACCGACAGCTTGGTCTTGCGATACAGGTGCAGCAGGCTGTAGCCCAGGAACGGCAGCGTGGCGAGCGCGATCAGGCCGATCTTCCAGTCGATCACGGCCATGATGGCGAGCATGCCCACCACCGTCAGCACGTACGACGTGAACTTGAGGATCGAGTCGCCGAACACGTCCTTCAGGGTGTTCGTGTCGCCCGCGATCTTGGTGAGGAGGTCGCCCGAGCGGGCGCGGTTGTGAAACGCGAGCGACAGGGTCTGGAGGTGCGTGAACAGCTCGCGCCGCAGCGCGTACACCATGCGGTAACCGATGGACGACGTGATGAAGATCTGGAAGTAGGAGAACAGCCCGCCGGCGAGCGCGATCACCACGATCCCGGCCGCCGCTTCGAGCAACAGCGACACCTTCCCCTCGGCCAGCAGGCCGTGCAGCGCGCGCAGGGCGCCGGGCACCGGCTTGTCCAGGATGACGTGGTCGAGGATGATCTTGAGCGGCCACGGCTTGAGCAGCTCCGCCGCGGTCGCGCCCAGCGTGCACAGGCCGGCGAACAGTAACCGCCCCTTTACCTCGCGGAGATTGCCGAGGAACAGCTGGCGGAATCGGCTCGGTGTCTTCTGGCGCATGTCAATGTCTCGCTGCGGGGGCCTTTCGGTCGTACCCCGAGGGCCGGAAGAGGTGCGCATCACGCCGTCGCGGTAGGGCCCCGCCAACTTAGCGCGTCGCTGAGCAGGCGCCGGGCAACCGTCTGCCGCTGCGGATTCCGATCCGTGTCGGGATGCCGGGCCGAGTTGCACGCCAGGCGGTGGATCTTGCGCAGCAGGATGGCCCGCTCGTACCACGCGAGCCGCCGCCCGAAATCGGGCTCGGGCGCGCCGCCGTGCTGGTAGGCGTCGAGCACGCACGCCCGCGCCCACGGGAAGTCCGGGAGGTTCTCCGGCGTGCGCACGATCATGCGACGCAACTGCGCCAGGAAATTGCCCACGTCCAGGGCCGGGTCGCCGTGCGCACACTTGTCGAAGTCGAGCGCCACGATGGTTCCGTTGCGCCACAACAGATTCGAGGGACCGAAGTCCCCGTGCAGGAACGAAGGTCTCGTGGGGAGCGGCGGGACCTCGCACTCCAGCGCAAGCGCCGCCCGGCGCAGCGCGGTCGCATCTCCGGGAAACCGGACGCTCAGCTCGCCGAGCCGACGGCGCAGATCCTCGAAGACGTCGAGCGGGGAGCGGGTCACGCTGCGCGTGACGCGGGTGGCGTGCAACGCCGCCAGGGCCCGTCCCACCCCCGTGAGCACCGTCCGCGCGTCGTGGCCAATGGCGGTGCTCAGCGACTCGCCCGCCTCGTACGTCAGGAAGAGCAGCCGTCGCGCTCGGTCGTAGGCGACGACGCCCGACACCTCCGGCCCGCCCCGCGCGCTGCAGTCGCTTGCCGCCAGCTCCACGAGCACGCCGGCGACGCGGGCGCCCTCGGCCTCGCTGTCGTACCACTTGCACAGCCACTGGCAGTGCAGCACGCCCGGCACGCCCGCCACGCGGGCGTCCAGGTCGCACAGCATCACGCGTCCCCGTCCGTGCGGCGTGAACCGGGGGTCCACGCTCCAGCGCTCGAGCCGCGCGCCGGCGCCGTGCACCGTCTGGAGCGCCGCGGTCAGCGCGGTGCCGTCCGTGTGGGGCGTCGCCAGAGCGTCCATCAGTCGCTCCCCAGCCAGCGTGCCAGATAGCTCGTCAGCCGGCTCGCCCCGTCGAACGCCGGGATGATCTCGCGTACCAGGCGCGCGTGCGCCGCGCGATCGCGCCGCAGCGCCCACTCGAGCGCCGCGGCGAGCCGCGCGCCGTCCCCGGCCAGATCCCTGGGATGCACCCATTGCGCCAGACCCTGCGCCGCCAGCGTCTCGGCGCGGATCTGCTGCTCGACCTTGTGGGTGGCGCGCGGCACGATCACCAGCGGTCGCGCCGCCGCCAGCGCTTCGATCACGCTGTTGTAGCCGCCCATCCCGAGCACGGCATCGGCAGCCGCCATCAACTCGAGGGTGTCGGCCTGCGGCACGACGCGACACGCGGGCGTGGCGCGCGCCTCGAGCAGCGTCCGCTCGCGCGCCGGCATGAACGGGCCCGTCACCAGGACCGCCACCAGGTCGGGGAACGCGCGGCGCAGCCGCTCCACCGCGGCACAGGCGGCGTCGAGCACGGGGTACCCGTCGCTCCCGCTCCCCACGCTCGCCGCGAGCAACGGGCCCTGCGCGGGCAGGCCGTACCGTCGGCGCACGTCCCCGGGGTCGACCGTGGGGAGGTCGCGCACCACGTAGCCGCAGTAGTGCAGTTTGGGGCGGACCGACGGCGGAATGGCGTAGGCGTCCGCCACGTCGAACAGGTTGGGCTGGCCGTACACGGCGATCCCGTCGTACACGTGCTCCAGCGCGTCGTACACGCCCAGCTCCTGCCACAGCGTCCGAATGCGACCGATGTCGTCCATGATGTCGCGCAGCCCGAACACGAACTTCGTGTCCGGGGACCGTTCCTTCAGGGCGCACAGCCCGTCGCGAAACTCTCCCTTGTGCCCCAGCGGCTCGTGATCCACCAGCACCAGGTCCGGGGCCAACCCCAGCGCGACGTCGCGCAACAGCTGGGCGCGCAGCCGCCGGAAGGTCACGTCGTCGCCCGGATCACCCATGGGGGCGTCGGTCCGGCGCGGGGTCAGCCGGGTGGGCAGCTTGATGTAGTCGCACCGCTCGGGCAGGACGAAGTCGCGCGTGATGGGCGACTCGGTTGCGACGTAGGCGACGGCGCTCGGGTAGGCCGCCAGCAGGTGGCGGGTGATCGTGAGGGTACGGGTGATGTGGCCCAGGCCCTTGTGATCCTGCGCGTACAGGAGCAGGGTACGGGTCGGGCCGCCGCCGCTCATGGGGCCGCCCGTCACACGGCGAGCGACACCGGCCGCGCCGCGGCGCCCAGCAGCTCCGTGAGCAAGGTGGGGATGCGGCTCAGCCCGCCCAAATCGATGCGGTCGCGTACGGGAGGCGGCGGGCCCAGATCGCGGGCCAGCCACTCGGTCAACGCGCGCGCGTCGAGCTCGTCGGGATGCAGCACGTCGACGAGACCCAGATCACGCAGCCGCTGAGCGCGAATCCACTGCTCCGGCTCCGGGGCCACGCGCGGCACGATGAGGGCGTGCTTGTCGAACGAGAGGATCTCGCAGCACGTGTTGTAGCCGCCCATGGCGATGACGCGGTCGGCGCGCTCGATCAGCGAGATCGGCTCGGCCACGAAATCCAGCACCCGGAAGCGGGGGCGCTGCTGCGCGTCGTCGCGCACGCGCTGGCGCTGCTCCCACGGCATGAGGGGGCCCGTCACGAGCACACCGGTCATGTCCCGCGGCAGCTCGGTCTGGAGGAACGCCTGGGCCAGCGCCTCGCCGTCGTGCCCGCCCCCCACGAGACAAAGCGCGATCTTGCCGGGCGGCAGGCTGGTCACCAGAGGGTCGACGTGGGCCGCGGCGAGGTCGAGGCGGGGACGCTGGTCCAGGTACCCCGTGTAGCGCGCCTTGGCCTGCACGTCGTCGCCGAGCTCGTACTCCCGCACCGGGTCGAACACGGCCGGATCGCCGTAGATCCAGACGGCGTCGTAGAAGTCGTGGATCGCGTCCATGTTGGCCCGGTCGGCCCAGGTGCGGCGCACCGTCTCGCTGTCGTACAGCACCTCGCGCAGCCCCAGCACGCAGCGCGTGGTGCCGCGCGCGCGCAGCCGCTCCAGCGTCGTGGCGAGCTCGCCCGCGACGCCCAGGGGCAGGTAGTCCACGACCAGCACGTCGGGGTCGAACACCTCGATGGCGCTGCGGACGACCCGGGTGCGCAGGGCGATCAAGTCCTGGTCGGACACGTCCAGCAGGAAGCGCGGGTTGTATGCCCCGTCGGCCTCGCGGCGCAGCGCCGGCAGCGTCACGCAGTCCACGCCTTCCGGGAGGAGCAGCGACCCGGCCTGCCACGCCTCCGCGATCATCATGATGGCCGGCTGCAGCGCGGAGGCGCGCAGTGCGTGGGCGATCGACGCGTTGCGGCGGATGTGCCCGAACCCGACCATCCCCTGCGAGTACATCGCCACGCGCGGCGGAGCGGGCGGCTGGGTGGGGCGACTGTCCCGACGGGGACGTCCCGGCCGCACGCGCGGGGGCGAGGTCGCCGCCCTGGAGCGCAGCCGGATGTCGTCGACCACGCTCTCGATCTGGGCGAGCTCCTGCGGCGTCGCCTCGGTGCCGGACAGGGCGCCGAGCACCAGCTGTAGGCTCGAGCCTTTGAGGGCACGGTGCGTCGCCGCCCGGCCCGCGGTCCGCTGCAGCTCCGCGGGCACCACCGGCTCGCCGCACAGGGCGCGCTCGGCCGCCGCGTGGACGTACTTGGCCACGCGCCGGGCCGCCTCCGGTACGCCGCGGAACCCGGGGAAACTCGACATGTCCACCACATACGCGCGGCCGCCGCTCATCACGACGTTGACGCCGAACAGGTCGATGCCGAGGGCCGCGCCGCAGCGACGCGCGATGTCTACGAGCTCAGGCGAGAGCGCGAAGGACGCGTCCGGCCCGCCGTGCAGCACGCCGAACAACTCAGGCCCGATCGAGTACACGGTCCGATCCGGCCCGTCCGGCGGATGGTACCGCTGGGCGAACACCGGCTCGATGGAGCCCAGCGCCGCGAGCTCCGCCGCGTTCGTGACCACTTCGGTGCCGTGTTTCTTGTAGCGGCGGTACGGCTTGATGATGAGCGGGCCGCGATCGAGGGCCGGCAACAGCTGGCTCACGTGGGACGCGGCGAACGTCTCGGGCACGGGCACGCCCGCCGCCCGGAGGACGCGGAACGTCACGACCCGGTCGCGCAGCAGGGCCGACACCGGGTAGGGGTTGAGCAGCCGGGCGCCGGCCCCATGCAGGTCGGCGGCCACGCTCATCGCGAGGTCGCTGCGGCTCTTCAGGACGAACAGGTCATGGTCGAGACTCACCCGCGCGACATCGATCAGGTCGTCGCCGAGGTGCAAAGGCTCCGCCGTCGCCCCCCACTGCCGCAGCCAGCTGAGAATGTCGGCCTGGTGGCGATCCTCGGTGAACGACCGACCCATCAAGAAGCCAATCCGCACAATGCCCTCCCTTGGCCGTTGCGCCGCCGCCATTCCCTCTGCTGGTGGTGCGCTGGGGCCGGGGGGCAAACCGTGTACCAGCCTCGTAACGTCGCCGTCACGCGCGCGTGACCGACGCCGCCGTGACATTGCGCACGTTCAGCCCCTCGCGGCTGGCGCGCGCCAGCGGTTTGCACGCACGACATCCCGGGTTGCAACGCGGGCGGCGTGGCCGCGCGACCACGCCCGTGGTGGTCCGGTGCAGCGTGACGGCAACGCCACATCCGTCGTCGCGGCCGCAATTCAGTGCGGGCTCCGCCGAAGCAGGGGCGCGAACTGGTGCAGCGCTTGGCGTTAGCGGCGCCGTTGGGGTCCCCCATCCCCCGTCCCTCGTCCCCCTCTACTTTATGTGCCATGGCTCTCCCCCCCGTGCTCACGCGCCGCCGCTTTCTCACCGCCACGGGGGGTGCTCTCGCCGCCGCCGCGTTGGGCGACGGGTTCGTGCGGGAGCCGGCGGCGGTCCAGCTGACGCGCCACGATCTCGCGATTCCCGGGCTCGACCCGCGCCTCGCCGGCCTGCGCCTCGCCTGCGTCACGGACGTGCATCTGCACCGCGCCTTCTCGCGCGCGGCGCGCGCCACGCTCGCGCTGCTCGAGCGCGAGCGCCCCGACGTCGTCCTGCTGATCGGCGACATCTGCAACTACCGTCGGGACCTGCCGGTGCTGGGCGACTGGGCGCGCGCCGCGCGCGGCACCCAGGCCACGTTCGCCACGCTGGGCAACTGGGAGCACGACGGGGGGATCGATCGCGGCCGGGGAGAGCGGACGTACGACCAGGCCGGCGTGGAGCTGCTCTACAACTCGAGGGCGCGCGTGTCGATCCGCGGCGCCGAGCTCACCCTGGTGGGCATCGACGACCCGGTGGCGGGAGAGCCCGACCTCGCGGCCGCCGTACGGGGGCTCGCTGCCGCCGATCCGGCGATCTGGATCGTGCATGCGCCGGGGTTTCTGGACGGCGTGCCGCGGGACCGCTTTCCCCAGCCCGCTGCGATCCTCACCGGCCACACGCACGGCGGCCAGATCCGCCTGCCGTTCTACGCGCCGTACACGCCGTATGGGAGCGGCCGCTTCGTCGCGGGCTGGTACCGCGACACGCTGGCTCCGCTATACGTCTCGCGCGGCGTCGGCACGGTGCTGATCCCCGCGCGGTTGTTTTGTCCGCCCGAAGTGGCGGTGCTTACGCTGAGGGATTCTTCGTCTCGGGGGGAGGCGCCTTGAGAAGCCCGTCCCGGCCGGTGAGACCGAACCGGTTCAACTCGGCCAGCACCGCGACGTGCTGCGCGGTCAAGTCTGCGGGACCGAACGGGGCACCGCAGCGCACGCACAACACCTCGGGCAACACACCCAAGGTGGTCGGCGCACGCGCCTGAGGGGGCGGGGCCGCCAATTCGAGTCCGCTGCAGCGTCGACACAGCATGGTGTCGACACGGTGTTCAAAAAAGGGGCCGTCGCGCTCTCGACATCCTGTGGCGCACACGCCTCAGCCAGGGCCGGCCGTCGCGCCTCACAGCCGTCCCGCCTTATAGATGAAAGGGCCGGAGCACGATGCCGGTGAGGCGCAGGTCCTCGCCAGGTGCTATCCGGATGCGCTGCTCGAACGCAGCGAATCCATCGCGCACGACGCGCACCTGATGCCAGCCGGCGGCGATCGGCAGGGCGACCACGGGCGTGTGCCCCACGGGGCGACCGTCGATATAGAGCTCGCCCCAGGGCGTCGCCCCGACGAACAGGCGTCCGGGAGCGGCGACGACCGAAGCCCGCGGGCGGGCCGGCGGCGACGCGCGGGGTGCGGGCCGCTCCACGAGCAGAGGCGCGGTGTCTCGCGGCGGGGGTGTGGGCGAGGGCAGGGGGGACTCCACGGGCACGGCCGCGACGCTCGCCGAGGGCGGCGGCTCGGACGGCGGCGCGACGAGGTCGCGCGCGGGTGCGGCGCCGCGCCCCACCAGGCGGAGCCCGGAGCACGTCGCCCCGGCGAGCACGATCACCGCCGCACCGCCGAGCGCGAGTCGCCGTACGACGCGGGTGCGTGGCGTCGCCGGCTCGTAGCCGTCGTCCCACAACACTGACGGCGCGCCTCGCTGCTGACCCATCGGACGACCCCGGGCGGTCAGTGCAGGTGACTGAGCGTGTAGATGGTTACCGGAATACTGAGCAGCACGGCGACGAACCGCAGGGAGGGGTACAGGTCGCCGTGCAGGTTCGACGGCACGACCAGTTGATCCCCGGACCGCACGTGGAGCGCGTCCAGCGTTCCCCCTTGCTCGATGGCCCGCCGCAGGGCTTTCCCTTCGAGCAACGTCCGCCCGTCCCGCTCGAGCTTAAGCTTGTTCATTTTGGCGTCCCTGGTCGGCCCGCCGGCGGCGTTGAGCACCGCCGACACGACCGCGTCGGGCGGCAGGCCGTAATAGCCGGGTCGCGCCACCTCGCCCGTCACGCCCACGCTCACCAGCGGGCGCGCGTGCACGACGGGATCGCGGAGGAAGCGACCGATCATGCGGGTCACGACGGGCTCGAGCTCCGAGCGCAGCGTCCCCCGCAGCGAGACGGCTCCCACCACCGGCAGCAGGATCTCCGGCCCGCCGGCCACGGTGAACGTGTCGGAGAGCTGCTGCTCTTGGGACTTGCCCGTCGCGGGCACCCGGTCCACGCCGAGCATCGGGTCTTCCACCACCAGCAGCACGCGGTCGCCGGGGCGGAAGTCGCCCGCGTCGAGCCGCGCGCGCACGTACGTGGTCTCGGCCTCGAGCCATTCGGCGGTGGAGTCCGACCAGCCCGCGCAGCCGCGCCAGGGTCGCCTCGAGCTCGGGCCGGGTGGCCTGCAGGCGGTGTGCGTCGCTGTTCGGCTGCTGTGTCCGTGCGGACGTCGGCACGAACGCGAGCAAGGTGGCCGCGACTAGGGCAGCGAGCGCGGCGAGGGCGGTCTTGGATGGCATCGGCGTTACTCCACGGTGACGCTTTTGGCGAGGTTGCGCGGCCGGTCGACGTCACAGCCGCGCAGCACCGCGATGTGATAGGCGAGGAGCTGCAAGGGAATGGTCGTCAGGACGGGGGAGAGCAGCGGCGCGGTCGCGGGCACGCGCAGCTGATGCTCGACGAGGCCCGTAAGGTCGTCGCTCCCCTCGGTCGTCACGGCGATGAGCCGTCCGCCGCGCGCCTTCACCTCCTGCATGTTCGAGCGCACCTTGGCGTACACCGCGTCGCGCGGCGCCACGAACACCACCGGCATGGCCGCGTCGATCAGGGCGATCGGCCCGTGTTTCATCTCCGCGGCCGGGTAGCCTTCGGCGTGGATGTAGGAGATTTCTTTGAGCTTCAACGCGCCCTCGAGCGCCGCCGGGAAATTCACGCCCCGCCCCAGATACAGGAAATTCCGCGCCTCGGCGAAGCGCGCGGCGAGGGCCCGCACCTCCGGCTCGAGCGCCAGCGCCCGAGTCACGAGCTGCGGCAGCTGAATCAGGCGGCACACCAGCTCGCGGCCGCGCTCCGTCGGCAGCCCGCGCGCCCGTCCGAGATACAGCCCCAACAACCCCAGCGCCACGATCTGCGACGTGAACGCCTTGGTCGACGCCACCCCGACCTCGGGCCCGGCGTGCAGGTAGATCCCGCCGCCGCACTCGCGCGCGATCGTGCTCCCCACCACGTTGACGATCCCCACCACCCGCGACCCGGCGGCGCGCGCCGCCCGCAGCGCTTCCAGCGTGTCCGCCGTCTCTCCCGACTGCGAGATCGCCAGCGTCAGGGTCCCCGGCGCCACGAGCGGGCGCCGGTAGCGGTACTCCGACGCGTACTCGACCTGCACCGGAATCCCCGCCAGCTCTTCGATCAGGTCGCGTCCCACGAGCCCCGCGTGCCACGACGTCCCGCATGCCACGATCACGATGCGCTGGATGGCGCGGCAGTCCTCGGGGGCGAGGTTGAGGCCGTTCAGGCGGGCGCTTCCCGCCTCGGGCAGCAGCCGCCCGCGCAGCGTCGCCCGCACCGAGTCCGGCTGCTCCATGATCTCCTTGAGCATGAAGTGCGGGTGGCCGCCCAGCTCGAGCTGCGCCACATCCCAGGCGATGTCGTCCACCGCCCGCAGCTGCACGTGCGAGTCGCGATCCAGCACCGAGTACCCGTCCGGTGTGAGGACCGCGATGTCGCCGTCGTCCAGATACACCACCGAGCGGGTGTGCTCGAGCACCGCCGACGCGTCCGACGCCACGAACAGCTCGTCGTCGCCGATGCCCAGCAGCACCGGCGATCCCTGGCGCGCCACCACGATCTTCCCCGGCTCCGCCGCCGACACCACCGCCAGCCCGTAGGTCCCTTCGACCAGGGCCAGCGCGGCGATGACGCGCGCCTCGAGGGTGTCCCCCGGCGCCTCCTCGATCAAGTGCGCCAGGGTCTCCGTGTCGGTCTCGGTGGTGAGGAGGTGGCCGCCGCGCTCCAGCCTGGCGCGCAGCGCGTCGGCGTTCTCGATGATCCCGTTGTGCACCAGCGCCACCGCGCCGCTGCAATCCGTATGGGGATGCGCGTTGCGGGTGGTGGGCGCGCCGTGCGTGGCCCAGCGCGTGTGCGCGATCCCGCTCGTGCCGTGCAGCGGCCCGCGCGCGAGCAGCGCCTGCAACGCCGCCACCCGCCCCGCCAGCTTCGTGACCACCACGCCGGCCCCGTTCTGCACCGCCACGCCCGCCGAGTCGTAGCCCCGGTACTCCAGCCGATGCAGCCCCTCGACCAGGATCGGCGCCGCCTCCCGCCGCCCCACGTACCCGATGATGCCGCACATCGCTCAGCGCTCCCGCGTGTCGGAGGGGGGCGGGCCGAGCACGTCGTCGTGGCCCGCGAGGCCGAACCGTCTCAGCTGCGCCAGCTTGTCCACCAGGCGCGACGCCACGTCGACCGGTCCGAGCATGATTCCGCAACAGGCGCACACCACGCCGGCCACCACGCCGACGCTGGGTGCGCCGAGCTCGGGCCGTCGCGGCTCCGCCTGGATCTCACTGCAACGCCGACATCGCATCGTGCCGTTAGGCTCCATCAAGATTGGGGCCGCCGTCCCACCCTCCCTCAGGCGCGTCGCCTCACGCAACCGCCGCAGGTGCGTTACACCTTGTTGGCAGATCACCGCGACGCGGCGCCCCGGGCGGCGCGCGCTTTCCGTCCAAAGGGCCACGCGCCAAGGAGTTGCCCCGCACCCTCCCGCGCACAAGGTATGCACGAGCTGCACGCATGCCGGTCCCCGCGACGTCTGCCCACTCCCCGCTCGTGCTGATCGCGAACGCGCAAGAGTGGGTGACCCGATCCCTCGAGAGCGTGCTGCGGCCGGCCGGCTACGCGGTGCTCAAGGCGTACACCGGCCGCGATGCGCTCGAGGGCGCCCGCCGCTCGGGGGCCGACGTCATCATCCTCGACACGGGGCTCCCCGAGACCGACGTCCTGGCGCTGTGCCGCGCCCTGCGCGTCGACCCGTACATCACGTCCAGCACGCCCATCCTCGTCACCATGCCGGGACCGCTGGCGCGGGCGCAGGTGATCGACGCGTTGCGGGCGGGGGCGAACGGGGTGTGGGGTCAACCGCTCGACACGGAAGAGTTTCTGCTGCGGCTCGAGGGACATGTGCGGGCCAAGCTCGACGCCGACGCGGCGCGCGACGGCGGCCTGCTCGATCCGCGCACCGGCCTGTACAACGCGCGCGGGCTCGAGCGCCGGGCTCGCGAGCTGGCGGCCCAGGTGGACCGGCGCGACGCGTCGCTCGCTTGTGTCGTGCTCGCCTCTCAGGCGAACGGCGCGGCGCTCGTCGATTCGCTGGCGCGCGCCCTCCGGGCCGCCGCCCGCGCCGCCGACACCGTCGGCCGCCTCGGCCCCCGCGAGTTCGCCGTGCTCGCGCCCGATACGGATGCCGCCGGCGCCGTACTGCTGTTTCGTCGCGTGGGAGGCGTCCTCACCGCGCGCGTCAAGGGGGGAGTGGTGCCCGCGCCCGCCGAACGGCCGCTGCGCCTGCGGGCGGGGTACGACGCGCGCTCGGGATTTCGCACCGCGGTGCTCGATCCGGCCGTGCTGCTGTCGCGCGCGCTGCACGCCCTGCGCGCCGCGGAAGAAGCCGAAGGCGACGACGGCGGGATCCACCCCTTCGTGAGCCGTCCCACGCCCCAATAGTTAGCGCGCCGCCGGTTCCTCGACCGGACCGCGCAACACTCGCGCCGGACCCGGGTCGGGCTCGTCGTTGGCTTCGTACCCTTCCAGATAGTAGGAGTAATAGCGGTACGCGCCCCCCGGTCGCACGTCGTTCAGGACGGCCCCGAGCACGCGCACCGGCAGGTGCGTCAGCACGCCGAGCTTCGTCTCCGTGAGCTCACGGTCGCTCACGCCCGCCCGCAGCACGAGCACCAGGCTGCCGGTCACGGTGGCCAGGGCGAATCCATCCGCGCCCGCGGCGAGAGGCGGGCTGTCGACCACGACCGCGTCGTAGCTGGCCCGCACGGCGTCGAGCAGCCGGGCCATCGCGACCGAGCTGAGCAGCGCCGGTCCAGCCTGGCTGCGGAGGCCGCAGGGAATGAACCACAGGTTCTTGTACGGCGTGGCTTGCACCACCTGGTCCCACGCCGCGTTGCCTTCGAGCAGATCGGTGAGACCGGGCCGGCGCGCGGCTCCCAGCGCCCGATGCAGCCGGCCGCGGCGCACGTCGCCGTCGATGAGCAGGGTGCGCAGACCGGTGTCGGCGAACGCGAGCGCCAGATTCGACGCCACGAACGACTTGCCGTCGCTCTTGCCCGGGCTCGTGACCGTGAGACGCACCGGCCCGGCACTGCCGTGGCGGTGCACCACGTTCAGGCGGATGCCCCGCAAGGCCTCGATCACCTGCGCCGCCGTCGCCTCGCGCTTGCCGTTGCGCCAATCCACGTGCGGCACGGCGCCCAGGATGGTCAGTCCCATCGCTCGCGTGACGTGGTCGGGGGAGCGCACCCGACGGTCCGTGCTGTCGAGCACCACCGCGCCGGTGAGGCCGAGCCCCAGCCCGCCCATCATCGCCAGAGCGATGAGGATGGCCCCGATGTGTCCCACCGGCTTGTGCGGCTCGATGGCTCGATCCAACAGGCGCACGTCCGGGATACTGCTCACGTCCGCGAGCCGGGCCTCCTCGTAGCGCTGCTGCAGGTTGGTGACGGTCTGCTCCGCGAGTGTCACGTCGCGCTGCAGCCGCGCCTCCTCGACGGCGAGCGGTGGTACCTCCTTGAGACCTCGAGACGCCGCTTCCACCCGTTGCCCCAGCTCCGTCTCCCGCACGCGCAGCTCCGCGGCCACCGACGACGAGAGGGCCGGAATCGTCCGTCGACTCAGGGCCTGCGCTTCGGCCGCGGCGCGGCGCACGGGCGGGTTGTCGTCCGTGTAGTGCGCGCGGAGGGCCCGCAGCTCGGCCTGCTTCGCGGTAAGATCGCGCAGCGCCTGGACCAGCTCGGTGGAACGCTGCACGGCGCCGACCATCGCCAGCGCGTCGACCGACACGCCGGAGTCGAGCCCCTGTCGCAGCAGGCGCTCGATCGCTTCGCGGTCGCGCCGCAGCTCGTCGAGGCTCACCTTCATCTCGACCAGTCCCGCGAACAACGGATCGCGCTGGTATTGCGCGTTCTGGGCCACCGACCCGGCGCCCTCCGCGAGCGTGGTGACGGCACCCACGCGGAACTCGCGCAGCGCGTCTTCGGCGCGATGCAGCGCGGCCTGCCCCTGTGCCAGCTGCGTGCCGAGGATGCCGGTGAGCTCGCTCAGGTTGTCGCGCTTCAGGCCCGCGGCCACGACTACGAACCGGTCCGCCACGGCGTTCACGGTGGCCGCGATGGCGGCGGGATCGCTGCCGGCCAGCTCCATGGTGAGGAAGTTCCCGTCGAGGTCGGCCGTCACCTTCAGGTCCTTGGCCAGCTTCAGGGCCGCTTCGTAGGGGGCGTCGAGCGTGAATGTGATCTCGCGGCCGGGCACGAGCGCGGCGGCGGGCGGCACCCACGCGAGGCCCAGGTCCGCGCCCACCGAATCACCCGCGCTCCCCTGTGCCACGGGGTTGCGCGAGGGGCCCCCGAACAGCGTGAAGCGCGGCGTCGTATCGGCCACCACGAGCCGGTACTCGCCCGGCACCACGTGCTCCTTGATGCCGAGCGTTCCGAGCACGTCGGAGTCGCCGGGCTGGGCCGCATGGAGGTACAGGTGTCGCGACCGCACGGCGTAGTCGAGCACGGCGTACGACTGCAACAGCTCCATCCAGCCCGAGGAGATCGGCAGCTGGCCCTGCCAGATGGGTCCTTCGTTGTGCACCTCGCGGTTGGGCACGCGGATCCAGACGATCGCGTGCGCCACGTAGTTGGCCGGCACGAACAGCGCGCCGACCACGCCGAGCCCCGTGACGGCGAGCGTGACCGCGAGCACGAGCCACCGGAAGCGGCGCGCCGCGGAGAGATAGCGCATCCATTCCGGTGGCGGGGGTTGGTCCGGTTCGCCGCTCCCTGCCAGGGGAGCAACGGAGCGGAGGGGCATGAGCGAGTCGCCGGGCATGGTCGGATCGTATCCTTCGGGAAGCAGGGAGCGGGTCTGCACGATCGTGCCCGGGCACACCGCAAAGCCGATACCGCCGGCCCGGCTCCCCCCACTACCGTCAACCCCTTACGGCGTGACCGGATAGCCGGCTCGGGTCCGGCGCATTTCCGCCGCGGCACCTGGCTTGTATCACCCCTGATACAAGATGGTAGTCACTGATCGTCGTCCGGCGCCGCGCGCAGTGCACACGAGTCGCGTGATGCCCCTCACGCTGCGAGCGGAACCATGCTAATATTGGCGGTCGCGTCGGTCGAGATGAGGCTCGCTCGCGTGCGGTTTTTCCACCTCATCGCGTTCGTCGTCGCGGCAACACAAGTCCGTGGAGACTCCGATGTCGACGTTTTCCGAAAGTTCCCTGGCGGTCGCGCGTCCCGCATCGCCCGCACCGGCGCGTACCCTGTCGCAGCTCGTTCCGGTCGAGCCCGCCACCAAGCCCAGCATCCGTATTCTCGTCGCCGACGACGAGCGCACGCTGCGCGAGAGCTGCGCCAGTGTGCTCGGCGTCGAAGGCTACAACGTGACGGTGACGGGGCGCGGTGAAGAAGCGCTCGAGCTGTTGCGACGTCGTCCCTTCGACATCGTGCTGCTCGATCTCTACATGACGCCGGTGAACGGCACGGAGCTCCTCGCCACCGCGCTCGCCGCCAATCCGGAGACGATCGCGATCGTGATCACCGGCAAGCCGAGCGTCGAGGCGAGTCTCGAGGTGCTGCGCGCGGGCGCGTGGGATTTTCTCCCCAAGCCGTTCACGGGAAGCCAGCTGCAGATTCTCATCGGACGCGCGGCGCACGCCGTCGCGGTGGCGCGCGAGTCGCGCGCGCTGCACGAGCGAGGCGGCGCGGTCGAGCCGGGCGACCGCGTCGCGGTGCTCGGCAACGCGCCCAAGTATCGCGAGACGATCACCCTGGCCCGGCGCGTCGCCGCCACCGATGCGTCCGTGTTCATCACCGGCGAGAGCGGCAGCGGCAAGGAGCTGATCGCGCAGTTCATCCACCACCGCAGTCGCCGCGCCAGCCGGCCCGTGGTCGCCGTGAACTGCGCCGCGCTGCCCGAGATGCTGCTCGAGTCGGAGATGTTCGGGCACTGCAAGGGCGCGTTCACGGGCGCCGTGCGCGACAAGCCCGGCCTGCTCGAGACCGCCAACGGCGGCACCATGTTCCTGGACGAGCTGATCGAGATGTCGAAGCCGATCCAGGCGAAGCTGCTGCGCGTGATTCAGGACGGCGTGGTGCGACGCGTGGGCAGCGAGACCACGGACGCGGTGGTGAACGTGCGGTTCATCGCGGCGACCAATCGCGACCCCGAGGAAGCCGTGGCGGCGGGCGCGCTGCGCGAGGATCTGTACTACCGCCTCCGGGTCGTGCCGATTCACGTGCCGGCGCTGCGCGAGCGCGTGGACGACATCCCGCTCCTGGCGGAGCACTTCCTCGCGACCTACTGGAACCGCCATCGCGCGGGCGAGGAACCGGTGCCCCAACTCTCGAAGGCCGCGATCTGGGCGCTGCGGGCCCACTCCTGGCCGGGGAACGTGCGCGAGCTCCAGAACGTCATCGAGCACGCCGTCGTCCTGCTCGAGCCCGGAGCCGACGTGCGGCCCGAGGACATCCCGTTCATCAGCGACCACGGCTCGGACCCCGAGCTGGGCGCGCTCGACGACACCGTGGACACGGGCGAGAGCTATTACGAGGCGCGCGACCGGCTGCTCGCTCGCTTCGACCGCCGCTTCCTCACCCGCGTGGTGATCCGGGCCGGCGGCAACCTGTCCAAGGCGGCGCGGCTGGCGAAGGTGGACCGCACGACCTTCTATCGGCTCATGAGCCGGCACGGCCTGCAGCGCAACCTGCTTCCCGGCTCGGAAGACGAGTGACCGCGAGCCCCGAGCGCGCCAGCGTCCTCGCGGCGAGGCCGAGCCTGACCCCGCTGGTGCTCGACGCACCGCTGGCGGGCGTCTCGTCCTCGATCATCACCGCCGCCACCCGGCGCGTCGCGCGCCGCTGGCGCGACGAAGCGGCGGCGGGAGTCGTGCCCGCCGCCGACGAGGAAGTCGTCGCGGGTCTGCTCGCGGCGCTCGCCCTCGCGGTGGACCAGGAGCGGCCCGGCTACGTCACCGAGCTCTTGCCCCGGCCCGCGGCGGGCATCGGCAACCGGCTGGTGGACATGCTGCGCGAGGAGCTGTTGCGCGCCTGGTCGGCCGGAGCGCCACCGGCGTCCCCGGCCGCCATGCTCGGCCCCCTGAACGCGCTGGAGCAGGTGCGGCAGGCCATCGACCGCCACGAAATGCGCCAGCTCGAGTCCCATCTCAACGGCGTGCAGGGTCTCGATCTCCTGGTCGAGGTGATCCACGACCTCCGCTCGCCGCTCACGTCGATCCTGTTCCTGGCCGAGACGCTGCAGCGGGGGCAGAGCGGCGAGGTGAACCCGGTGCAAAACCGCCAGCTGGGGTTGATCTACAGCGCGGCGCTGGGGCTCTCGTCCATCGTGAGCGACACGATCGAGCTGGCGCGCGGCGGCGACGAGCTGGCCGACCGCGAGCTCACGCCGTTCTCCGTCACGGAGCTGTGCGAATCGATCCGCAGCATCGTGCGACCGCTCGCGGAAGAGAAGGGCCTGTCGCTGCGCTTCGGCCTGCCCGCGAGCGACCGCCGGCTGGGCCACCCCGTCGCGCTGTCGCGCGTGCTCCTCAACCTCACGAGCAACGCGATCAAGTTCACCGAGCAGGGATTCGTGGAGATCACGTGCGAGGAGCGGCCCGATGGGCGTGTGCGCTTCTCGGTGCACGACTCGGGGCCGGGCGTGAACCCCGACGCGCTGGCCACCCTGTTCCAGCCGTTCCGCCGCGCCCGCGGCCGCGAGGCCTACTGTTTCTCGGGCACCGGGCTCGGCCTCGCGATCACGCGCAAGCTGGTGCGCGCGCAGGGGTCGACGCTCGAGCTCGAGACACGCCCCGGCTGGGGAACGCGGTTCTTCTTCGAGCTCGATCTCCCGCCGCACGGCGCTCCGCTCAGGTCGGCCTGGTAGGGCCGCCACCGCCCCGACACCGTCGCAGAACACCCGCGCAGTTGTAACGCGGTCGCGGCACAGCCCCACATCGCACCCGACGCCGTCGTCGTAAGCCCTTTGGCGACAAGGGGCCGGCGCTCGCAGGCCAGGCGCACGCTACGTGCTTCCAGGGGCGAGCGAACACCACCCTGCGAGCCGCATGACGACCCGAGCGCCACTCGTCACCCCCACCCCCGCGTCCCCGGGCGCCGTCGCCGCGCGCCGGGAGTTCCTGCCGTTCGCTCCGCCCCTCATCGGCGAAGAAGAGATCCGCGAGGTGGTGGACACGCTGAAATCGGACTGGATCACGACCGGTCCGAAGACCCGGCGGTTCGAGCAGGAGTTCGCGGCCTACCTCGGCGCGCCCGCGGCGCTCGCGCTCAATTCCTGCACCGCCGCGCTCCACACGGCGCTCGTGACGCTGGGCATCCGCCCGGGCGACGAGGTGATCACCACGCCCACGACGTTCGCCGCGTCCGTCAACGTGATCGAGCACGTCGGCGCCCGCCCCGTGCTCGTGGATGTCGAGCCGGACACCCTGAATCTCGATCCGGCCCTGGTCGAGGCGGCCATCACCCGCCGCACCAAGGCCGTGCTTCCCGTGCATTACGCCGGCCACCCCGTCGCGCTCGACCGGATCGGTGAGCTCGCGCGGGCGGGGGGATTCGCCGTAGTCGAGGACGCGGCCCACGCACTCGCCGCGAAGTACCGCGGCCGCCCGATCGGCGCGGACGGCAACCCCACGGCGTTCAGCTTCTACGCCACCAAAAACCTCACGACGGCCGAGGGCGGCATGCTCACCGGGGGCCCCGAGTTCCTCGAGCGCGCCCGCATCGTGAGCCTGCACGGCATGAATCGCGACGCCTGGAAGCGCTACGACCGGGGGGGACACTGGTATTACGAGGTCGTGACGCCGGGGTTCAAGTACAACATGACCGACATCCAGGCGGCGCTCGGCGTGTGGCAGCTGCGCAAGTTGCCGGGATTCCAGGAGCGCCGCCGGGCCGTGGCGGGGATGTACGACGCGGCGTTCGCGGCGGAGGACGCACTCGAGCTGCCCGCCCGTCGCCCGGACGTGGAGCACGCCTGGCACCTCTACGTCCTGCGCCTCCGCCCGGAGGCGCTCCGCATCGGTCGGGACGCGTTCATCGAGGAGCTGCGGCTGCGAAACATCGGGACCTCGGTGCACTTCATCCCGATTCACCTGCATCCTTATTATCGCGACAAGTACGGCTACCGGCCCGACAGCCTGCCCGTTGCCCACGCCAACTACCAGCGGATGCTCAGCCTGCCGCTGAACGCGCGCCTGAGCGACAGCGACGCGCGGGACGTGATCGAGGCGGTGCTCGACGTCGTGCGCCGGCACCGGCGCTGAGCGGTTCCGTGAGCCGTCGCGTCCTGGTCATCGCGGCGCATCCCGACGACGAGCTGCTGGGGTGCGGCGGCACGCTCGCCCTGCACGTCCGGGCGGGCGACGCGGTGACGGCCGTGATCGCCTGCGAAGGGGAGTCGCTGCGCTACGGGCCGGGTGGGGTCGGCCAGCTCGAACACATGCGCCGCGCGGCGCACACCCTTGGCCTCGCCGAGTCCCGTCCCCTGGGATTTCCCGACCAGCGGCTCGACACGCAGTCGCTGCTCGACCTCATCGTGCCGCTGGAGCGCGCGGTGCGCGAGCTGCGCCCGGCCGTCGTCTACTGCCAGTTCGGAGGCGACGCCAACCAGGACCACGAGCGCCTGTTTCGGGCCGCGCTCGTCGCCACCCGGCCGATCGAGCCGTGCATCGAAGCGGTGTACGCCTTCGACACCGCCAGCAGCACCGAGTGGGGCTACCCGCGCAGCTTCATCCCGGACACGTGGGTGGACATCTCGACGACGCTCGAGCAGAAGGTCGCCGCGATGGCCTGCTACGAGAGCGAAGTCCGCCCCTATCCGCACCCCCGCTCCCTCGAGGCGCTGCGTCATCGCGCCCGCGCCTGGGGGAATCAATGCTGCATGGACGCCGCCGAGGTGTTCATGACGGTGCGGCGGACGCTGCGCGCCGGGGTCTGATACACGAGTGTGACTAAAGTGTGGCCGTTGAGTGGCAGGCGAGCGCCCGCGGCGGCGCGACGCCGCTTCCCGCCGCCGGGCATGAGACGTGATCAGCAGCCCGGCAGCCATGCAGGCCCGGCAGGTTCGCGCCACCCTCAATCAGGGCTGAGATGACTTCGACCCGCCTCGAGCTGGACCAGGTCGCCCAGGGGTTCTTCTGGCCCGTCCGGGCCCTCGCCGCCGCCGTGCGCGCGCTGGACCGCGGGCTGCGCAACGCGGGCGTGCGGCGGGCCGTGAAGGTGGGCGTGGATTTCTGCTGCGGCGCGGGCGCCGTCGTGACGGCGGTGGCCGCGGGCGAGGGCGTACGCACGGTGGGCGTGGGCGAGACCGCTTCGCTCGCTTTGCTGGTCGGGCTCGTACTCGTCGTGGCGGACGGTCTGGGTGGCAGCTACCGCGCCATCTGGCGCTACACCAGCATGCGGGAGGCGCTCACCCTCAGCGTGTCGAGTATGGTCGTCCTGGGCGGGCTGCTCGCGCTGCGCGGGCTCGGCACGCTGGGCCTGTCGGTGGCCACCCTGCTCTTGACGGTGCTGCTCACGCTGTTCCTGTGCGGGAGCGTGCGCGCGCTGCGCCGCTGGTCGGTGGCCGAAGCCAAACAGCGGGCGCACCCATCGGGCTCGCGACTCGCCCCCGCGCACCGCGTGCTGATCGCCGGCGCGGGCCAGCACGGCCTGTCCATCGGGCGCGAGCTGTTGGAAGGCGCCGCGCCGGGCGTGCAGCTGGTGGGGTTCCTCGACGACGACCCCGCCAAGCACGGCGCCCTGCTGCACGGCGTGCCGGTGCTGGGAGGCGTGCGCGACGCCGTCGCGCTCGCGCAGGGCCACGATGTGCGCGAGGTGATCGTCGCGATGCCGTCGGCGACGCGCGCCCTGGTGCGCGCCCTCAGCCGGCGTCTCGAGGAAGCCGGCATCCGGGTCCGGGCGGTGGGTGGCATCGACCGGTTCGTGCGGGGGCGCGACGTGCACCGGCCCGGGAGCGTGACGCTGCACGAGCTGCTCGACGGCGCGCTCCCCGGCTCGACCCCTCACCCCGCGCCGGACGGCGGTCGCCGCGTGCTCGTGACCGGCGGGGCGGGCTTCATCGGATCGCATCTCACCCACATGCTGCTGGACCGGGGCTACCGCGTTCGCGTGCTGGACCGGTTCGACTACGGGCGGGCCGGGATCGACGGGCTCGAGCATCCGCGCCTCGAAGTGCTGGGCGGGGACGTGTGCTCGAGCCGCGACGTGGCCCGCGCCCTGCGCGACGTGCACGGCGTGATCGCCCTGGCCGCCATCGTGGGCGACCCCGCGTGCAATCTCGACCCCGAAGAGACCGTCAATCTCAATTACACGGCGACGAAGATCCTCATCGAGGCGTGCAACTTTCACCGCGTGCGGCGGCTGGTGTTCGCCTCGAGCTGCAGCGTGTACGGCGCCAGTGGGGGCGGCGCGCTGACCGAGCAGTCCCGGCTCAACCCCGTGTCGCTGTACGCGCGCACCCGGGTGCTGAGCGAGAGCATTCTGTTCGACCGCGCCGGCGACGTGGAGCCCGTGGTGCTGCGGCTCTCCACGGTGTTCGGGTTGTCGCCGCGGATGCGTTTCGACCTCGTGGTGAACACGCTCACGGTGCGCGCGGTGGCGGACGGCACGATCTCCATCATCGGGGGCAACCAGTGGCGCCCCAACGTGCACTGCCGCGATGCCGCGCGGGCGTTCATCGCCGCCCTGGAGGCTCCGGGCGAGCGCGTGGCCGGGGAGATCTTCAACGTGGGCGGCGACGCCCTGAACCACACGATCGCGGATCTGGGCGACATGGTGGCCGAGATCGTGGGCGACGTCGAAGTGAAGCGGCAGCCCGACGGCACCGACCTGCGGGACTACCGGGTCAGCTTCGCCAAGATCCGCCGGGTGCTGGGCTTCGAGCCCGAGTGGACCGTGGCGGCGGGGATCCGCGAAGTCGCGGCCGCCGTGCGCAGCCAGCCGGCCCTCCGCAACTACCAGAATCCCGCCTACCACAACGTCCAGGCGCTGAGGCAGACGCTCACGACGCCGCGACGCCGGAGCGGAGATTGGACGACCGCACGCGAGCCGACCCCCGCCTGAGCGTCGCCGCCGGCGTCGCGACGCCGAGCACCACCGATTTCCTGGTGGTGGGGGGCGGCATCCTCGCCCTCACGCTCGCGCTCGAACTGAAACGCCGCCACGGCGACTGCTCGGTCACGCTGCTCGAGAAGGAGCGCGCCTGCGGGCTGCATGCGAGCGGCCGCAACTCGGGCGTGCTGCACGCCGGCTTCTACTACACGGCCGACACGCTCAAGGCGCGGCTCACGCGCGAGGGCAACCGCCGGCTGACCGCGTATTGCGTCGAGCGCGGCCTACCGCTCGACCGCTGCGGCAAGCTGGTGGTGGCGCGCCACGCCTCCGATCTGCCGGGGCTCGAGGAGCTCGAGCGCCGCGGCCGCGCCAACGGCGTCCCGCTCGAGGTGCTGTCCGTGGACGATGTTCGCCGACTCGAGCCGCGGGCCCGGACGTACGAGCGGGCGCTGTTTTCCCCGACCACCACGACCGTACACCCGGCCGCCGTCGTCGCGAGTCTGGTGGCCGATGCGCGCGCGGCCGGGATCGCGATCCTCACCGGCGTGGCGTACCAGGGACGGGGGCGGGGGGCGGGCGCGGTCGTCACCTCGGCCGGCACCATCGCCACCGGCTATCTCTTGAACGCCGCGGGCGTGTACGCCGACCGCGTGGCACGCGACTACGGGTTCTCGGAGCGGTACCGCATTCTGCCGTTCCGCGGCCGCTACCTCGTGGCCGAGCCCGGCGCCCCGGACGTGCGCACCCACGTGTACTCCGTGCCGGCGCTCGCGAACCCGTTTCTCGGCGTCCACGTCACCCGCGGGGTGAGCGGCGGGGTGAAGATCGGGCCGACCGCGGCGCCGGCGCTGTGGCGCGAGCAGTACGACGGCTGGCGCAACTTCCGGCTCGACGAGTGCCTGACGATCGCGGCCCAGGAGTTGGGGATGCTGTGGCGCGACGACTTCGGGTTCCGCGGCCTCGCCCTGGCGGAGTTGCGCGCCTACGGGCGACGCGGCCTGGTGCGCCGGGCGGCGGCTCTCGTGGACGGCGTGCGGCCGGCGGCGTTCCGCCGCTGGGGGCCCACGGGCATCCGCGCCCAGCTGTTCGACGTACGCGAGCGCCGTCTGGAGATGGACTTCCGCTACGAGGGAGACGACCGCTCGTTCCACGTGCTCAACGCCGTGTCGCCGGCGTTCACCTGCGCGTTGCCGCTCGCCGCGTATCTCGTCGATCGGATCGCCGAGCGGCTGCACTCGGCCTGGGCCGCGGCATGAAGCGGCTGCTGGACGTGCTGCTCTCGGCCGCGGCGCTGATCGTGCTCAGCCCGCTGTTGTCGCTCGCGGCGCTGGGCGTCTGGCTGGCGGATCGCAACCCGATTCTGTACCGCGCGCGCTTGACGGGACGCCACGGCCGGCCGTTCACGATGTACAAGCTCCGGACCATGCGCGTGGATCACGGGGCGTTCCAGAGCGTCATCACCGCCGATCAGGACCCCCGCGTCTTCCGATTCGGGGCGTGGCTGCGCCGCGCCAAGGTCGACGAGCTGCCGCAGCTCCTCAACGTGCTGCGCGGCGAGATGTCGATCGTGGGACCGCGCCCAGAGCACCCTAGCATCGTGAGCCGCCACTATGGACCGGAGCATCGCGAGCTGCTGGGAGTGCGCCCGGGTCTCACGAGCCCCGGCACGCTGTACGACTACGCCCATGGCGACGCGATCGTCGGGCGCAGCGATCCGGAGCGCGGCTACGTGGAGCGGCTGTTGCCGCTCCGACTCGCGCTCGACCTGGTGTACGTCCGCCAGGCGTCGCTCGCCTACGACGCCGCGCTCGTCGCTCGCACGGTCCGGTTGATCGCCGCGACCGTGTTCGGTCGCCGCTCCGCAGGCGATACGCCGGAGCTGACGCAGGCGCGCGGCTTGCTCGCCACGCCTCGCCCCCTCACCGCCGAGCCTCGCGACCCGGTGACGTCCCGTCGTACCGCCACGGCCCAGCTATAAGCATCCCTGGGCGAGCGCCGCCTCCGGTGCCGGCCGTAACACGGCAACCGCGCAGCTGTAAGGGATGTACCACAAATCGGGTCCTGACGGCCTTCGGTCGCTCGTCGTAACGCTATGTTCACGTGCGCGTTAGATCGCCGATGTTGCGCGCACGCCACGTGCAGCAGGCTAGGATGATGCAAACCAAAGACGCGGCCGCTCAGGCCGTTCTCATGACCCGGTTACGGGCGAGGGTGCGGACTCGCCTGCTCGGGCTCGCCGGTCTGCTCGTGCTGGTCACGTGCCAGGATCAGCCGGGCCTCCGCTCGCCCACTGAGGTGCGCGTACCGCCCAGGCTGGCGATGGTGGCCGGAGGCGTTACGCTCGTGGGCGCGGGCAACATCGCGCGCTGCGACAAGAGCAACGACGAGGCCACCGCCGCTCTGCTCGACGGCATCGCCGGCACCGTGTTCGCGCTGGGCGACGCCGGCTATCCCAACGGCACCGCCGCCAACTACCAGAACTGCTACGACCCGAGCTGGGGGCGCCACAAGGCCCGCACCTATTCGGTGACGGGCAACCACGACTACGACTCGAGCGCCACCGCCGCGGGGTACTTCGGCTACTTCGGCGCGGCCGCCGGCGATCCGACCAAGGGCTACTACAGCTACGAGCTCGGCGCTTGGCACATTATCGTGTTGAACAGCAACACGAGCTTCGTGTCCGCGTCGGTCGGCTCGCCCCAGGAGACCTGGCTCAAGGCCGATCTGGCGGCCACCACGAAGCAATGCGTGCTGGCGATGTGGCACAGCCCGCGCTTCTACTCGACGACGTCGAGCTCGTTCACGCCTTTGGTGGCGGTGAAGCCCTTCTGGGACGACCTCTACGCCGCGCATGCGACGTTGATCATCAACGCGCACATGCGAGAGTACGAGCGGTTCGCGCCGCAGACGCCCACCGGCGTCGCCGACCCGATGAGCGGCATCCGCGAGATCCTCATCGGCACCGGCGGCGAGGGGCTCGATAACCCCGCGACGCTGATCGCCGCGAACAGCGAGGCGCGGATCAGCGGGGTGTACGGCGTGCTGCAGCTCGCGCTCGGCGACGGCGCCTACTCCTGGCAATTCGTCCCCGTCGCGGGACAGACGGCCACCGATGGCGGGACCGGCTCGTGCTACATCCCGGTGCCGGCGGTGAACGCCGGTCCGGATCTGATGGCCAACCCCGGCGACACCGTTCCCCTCACGGTCGCGTTCAGCGACGCCGGACCGAACGACGGTCCGTGGACGTACGCGATCACCTGGGGCGACGGCACATCGACGAACGGGACGGTGACGACCTCCGCGCCGTTCACGACCTCTCACGTCTACGCGGCGCTCGCCCGCGACAGCGTGCGCGTCACGGTCACGAACGCCTTCGCGAGGACCGGCTCCGACTCGGTCGCCGTGCAGGCCGCCCCGGCCGGCCCCACGGTGCTGGTCGGCGCGGGAGACATCGGCGACAGCACGACGATCGGCGACTCCCTCACGGCCAACCTGCTCGACGGCATCCCGGGCACCGTGTTCACGCTCGGCGACAACGCCTATCCGATGGGCGCCAGCGTGGACTACACGAAGTGGTACGCGCCGACCTGGGGCCGCCACAAGGCCCGCACGAGACCCGTGCCCGGGAACCACGAGTACAGCACCAAGGGGGCACCGGGGTACTTCGGCTACTTCGGAGCGGCGGCAGGCTCCGCCGACGGGTACTACAGCTACAATCTGGGCGATTGGCACATCATCGCGCTGAACGGCGAGCTCGACGTCTCCCCCACCTCGCCGGAGGTGCAGTGGCTGCGCGCCGATCTGGCGCTCTACGGCAAGCGGTGCACGCTGGCCTACTGGCACGAGCCGCGGTTCGTCTCGGGCATCGCGATCACGAGCAACCCGAAGTACCAGACGTTGTGGGACACCCTGTACCGGTACGGGGCCGACGTCGTATTGAACGGCCACAAGCACAGCTACGAGCGGTTTGCGCCGCAGTCTCCGGCCGCGGTGCTCGATACGGTGTACGGCATCCGCAGTTTCGTCGTCGGGACGGGCGGAAGGGCGCTCGACGGCGGGAATCCCACTCCGGTGGCGAACAGCCAGGTGCGCAACACGGCGACGTGGGGCGTCCTGAAGCTCACCCTCGATGCCGGCGGGTACACGTGGCAGTTCGTGCCCGTCGCCGGCAAGACCTTTAAGGACGCGGGTAGCGGCCTGTGCCACGATGCCCCCTATGCCCCATCGGCCACGAATCACGAGCCCGTGGCGGCGCCCGGCGGTCCCTACACCGGAACCGAGGGAACGAGCGTTGGCTTCGACGGCCGCGCCTCATCGGACTCGGACAGCGACGCCCTGACGTACGCCTGGACCTTCGGCGACAGCGGCACCGGCAGCGGCGCGACGCCCAGCCACACCTATGCCGACAACGGCACCTTCACGGTGACCCTCACCGTCACCGACGCTCGCGGGGCCGTCAGTGCCCCGATGACGACCACGGCGACGATCGGCAACGCGGCGCCGGTCGCGACGGCGGCGGCGCAGACGGCGACCGTGGCGGTGAGCTTCACGTTCAGCGCGACGTTCAGCGACGCCGGCGTAAACGACGGGCCCTGGTCGTACACGATCGCGTGGGGTGACAGCTCGACCGTGACCACCGGGAGCGTGACCACCCAGACCACACCGATCACCGCGGCGCATACCTACGCTGCCGTCGGAACCGACACGGTGCAGCTGACGGTGACCGACAAGGACGGCGGCGCCGGCGTCGCCAACCCCGTGGTCACCGTCGCGGCCACGAACCGTCCGCCCACGGCCGCGCCTGGAGGGCCGTACTCCGGCACCGAAGGCAGTGCCGTGAGCTTCACCGGCAGCGGCTCGTCGGATCCGGACGGCGACGCCCTCACGTATGCGTGGAGCTTCGGAGACGGCACGACGGGTGCGGGTGTCGCGCCGAGCCATACGTATGGCGACAACGGCTCCTACACCGTGACGCTCACCGTGACCGACGCCCGCGGCGCCGCCAGCGCGCCGGCC
>Ga0209577_10000545_pt1 | contig 38114 bp, 39 predicted proteins | sample GraSoiAngelo_109_FD_185874 | JGI IMG/M metagenome (GOLD analysis project Ga0209577, IMG submission 185874) | Grasslands soil microbial communities from the Angelo Coastal Reserve, California, USA - 14_0903_12_20cm (SPAdes) (version 2) | ecosystem: Environmental > Terrestrial > Soil > Grasslands... | reverse complement strand
CGCGATTAACATTCTTGCCGTATGCCGAAGCCGATTGCACGAAGCAAAACGCGTAAATCAGTGGCGAAACGGTTCAAAATGAAACAATTTGTTATCCGCCGCGACCGCGATTAACATTCTTGCCGTATGCCGAAGCCGATTGCACGAAGCAAAACGCGTAAATCAGTGGCGAAACGGTTCAAAATCACCGCGAGTGGCAAGGTTTTGAGGTCGCGTTCTTCGCGACGTCATCTTTTGTCGACGAAAAATGCAAAACGCAAACGCCGGCTGGGCAAAGCGGCACTCGTCGACAAGACGGATGTGGCGCGAATAAAGGCGAATCTTCCCTTCGGTTGAAAGCTAGGGATGGCGCGGTGCGGCGTCCCTGCGTCCTAATAGCGAAATTCCGGCGGAGGCAACCCTTCTACACCTGACCGCCTCGTTTGAATTGTTGTCGTAGTGACCCCGTACCATTGCCGGGCCGCCTCTAACGACTCAGGGCCAGGTTCGGGGCTATAAAGATCACGCCGATTGACAAGCGTGGTACAGGATGTCGCCGCAAGGAGAGCAGGTATAAGCAAAACAAACGCGAGCCATTTCACGCGCTCGATGCAAACAGAAGCGCAACACATTGTCAATTTGATGACATGTTTACCAACAGGAGGACACCATGGGCTCTATCTGGCTCCGCGTTTTCGAGTTGCGCATCGCTCTGGCGCAAGGAAATTTCCCCTCCGTCAGGGGCTATGGATCGAGGACTTACAAACCCCGCCAGGGCAGGAATGCAGCAACGGTAGTATGATCCTTCTTGCCGTAGCTCTCTGGCGGGCTTCTTTTTGTTAAAGGGCGCCGCGGGCGGCTCGGCGAGCCGTCTCTACCATTCCAGATGTGAAACTTCTCAAGACCAAAACAGCGCGCTTCTCCCAGGTAATCGAAAACTGCGGTAAGCCGCAGGTCTACACGCTATGGCAGAAGCCGTCCGCTGACCGCCACCTCAGAGCGCAAATTAAAAAAAACCGTGTGATGACAATCCTGAAGAGCGAAAGCGGAACCGATTTTGGGATCGTCGGTCTTAAGGAGAGTAAGGAAGCGCGATATCTAATCTTTCCGAAATCGCTAGCGCCCTTTGCCGGTAAGCGCATCATCGGAATTGACTGGGCGCTTGTTGGTGATTAGCGCCAGTCGCTTCAGATCGGATTGCCTGTTTAACACTTTAACGCTACAACCCTTCAACGTGGCGAACCCTTCACCCCGGCGGCCACGCAAGCGCGCGTTTGCCCAGTAAATGCACATGCAGATGCGGAACACTTTCACCTGCGTCAGGTCCGCAGTTGATCACAACTCGATAGCCGCTGTTCAGCTCCAACTGCTTCGCCACGTCGCGCGCAATCAGAAGCAGTTTGCCGAGCAATGAGGCGTCCTCATCAGTTGTATCTGCAAGGCGGGCAACGGCCTTTTTCGGCACGATCAACACATGCACGGGCGCCTGGGGATCCACGTCGTGAAACGCAATCGCATCGTCATCTTCCCAGATGATTTTGGCCGGAATTTCCCGCGTGATGATCTTTTCGAAAATCGTCATGGCCGATAGCGTTTCATCAGCGCAGGGAACAATCAAGTCGCGCGTGATCGGTGGCGACGGTCAGTTTTTCGCGGACAAAACAGACAATTTCCTCGCGTAACGCATCGCAGGCTCGGGTCCATGTTTTCGTACCGCGGAGGTGCTTCACACAAAGCTGCAGCGAAGAAAGCCGAAGATTGTCTGCGCCAGCGTCAATCAATGCGCTAATTCGTTTTTCCAGCAGACCGAAAAACGCCAGCTCGTAACTCGCGCCGGCACAATGAGCGATATCCAGTAACGAAATACAAATCGGCGGTGGCGCCGGTGTAAAATGCGGTCCGATCTCCTTGTACCCGATCGCTGCCAACACGTCACGCACGGTCTGCGAGAGCTGGTTGAACGCGACGACATTTTCATCATTTCGCAGGTGCAGGTAAAAAGCGATGCTCTCGGTGACGTGATCAGTGAGCCACCAGCCGGGGTAACCAGCTTCGTCAGCGGCTCGCGTGATTGCCGCGTGCAGCCAATCGCGGTTGAACTCGAAGAGTTGTCCCGATGTTGTCCGGAGATATGGAAATTCTTCTTTAAAGGCGACCATGATTTTTACCTGCGGGCTCGCGCGAGCGAGGGCCAGCGTTGGAGCTCTTCTGCGTTGTGTCAGGCGGAAATAATTCCCGCTGAAGCACATTTGGTTTTATTTGGCGTCCCAGAGTGTGAATGGCATCGACAAATTGATCGACATCCTGGAAACGCTGGTAAACCGACGCGTAACGCAAATAAGCGACCTCATCAATCTCGCGCAGTTTGTCGAGCACCTTCGCGCCGATGACCGATGAGGGAACTTCGCGTCCGCCAGTTTCCAACTCGTGTACAATTTCGTCCACCATATCTTCCAATGTAAGCAGACTGGCGGAACGCTTTTCAAATGCTTTGGCGATACTGGCAGCCAGTTTACGGCGGTCGAATGGCTCATGTGTTCTATTGCTTTTTATTACGCGTAGATCCGAGCGCTCGACCTCCTCGTAAGTCGTATAGCGATATTTGCACTTCAGACACTGCCGCCGCCGACGGATGCTCGAGCCGTCGCGCGATTGACGGGAATCAATGACCTTATCGTCACGCGACCCGCATTTGGGGCAACGCATAGTATGGAAACTCCAATTACCATACCATTCGTTGTGGCGTCAATACTTCTTTGAAGTAGCGTGAGCCTCTGGCTTGCGTTGCTCTTGGATTGCAAGCGGGACGCATGCGCTACCTTGCTCAGCGATCTCGAACACACATTGGTCATGGCGAATAGACGCGACGGCCTGCAACACGATACACGCTAATAAATGCAAACTCGCAGAACGCGCACTGCACGCTACGGACCTTGGCTGGTTGGACTCGGCGCAGCGCTTTGGGGCACGGAAAGCGCATGGCGCATTCCGCTTAACGAATTGTTCGACGCAAAAGTCATCGTTTTTTGGGAGCACGTTTTCATCCTCATCATGTTCCTGCCGATCTTGATTCCGTGTCTGTCTGAGATCCCGAAAGTGCATCCGCGCACGTGGTTTTTCTTAATTTTCTCGGGCTTCGCCGGTTCCGCTGTCGGCACAGTTTTTTTCACGCTGGCGTTGAAATACGGTAACCCCACGGTGGTAAACGTGATCCTGAACATCCAGCCGGTGATCTCAACGATCGGCGCATTTCTGCTTTTCGGTGATCGCCTTGCTCATCGCTTTTTTTTGTACGCGGGAATTGCAATCCTCGCGGGCATCTTTGTTTCTGTTGCGTATCCGACTCAGATCGGAATTTCTTTCGAACGCGCGGGCTTAAACCTGGGCACCGGCTACGCGCTCATTTGTGCTCTGTTCTGGGGCCTTTCCACCGTCGCCGGACGCGGCGTAATGGTTGGCATGTCGCTGCGACTCGCTTCCAGCATGCGCATTGTCATTGGGCTTGCGTGCATGACCTTGGTTCTTTTTGCTTATGGCAAATTGAATGGCGCCGCGCTCTGGCCCGCGCCAGCGCAGGCACACCCGAAAAAGGCCATTCTGTTGCTCTTTTTCCTCGCGTCAATCTCAGGCGGGATTCCGCTTTTGATTTATTTTCAAGGGCTGCATCTCACTCGCGCATCCATCGCCGGCTATTTTGAAATGATGCAAACCCTGGCTGCAGTATGCATTACCTGGGGCTTCTTTCACGCTAATCTTCACCCGCAACAGGTTATTGCCGCCATCGTTCTGATCGCTGCGGTAGCGATGGTGCACCACGTCCAACAACAAATCGAACCTCACGATAGCGGAAGCATTGCAGACTAATCGCGGCAACAAGCCAGAGGGATGCTCGATTCTACCCCTTCGGCTCTTCCCTTGGGTTACCGCCTTCTGACGGCCGAAGTCACATTCGCACGAATCAAGAAAGAATCATCGCCCATGCTCGAGATGGTGAGGCCGAAAATCGATTGCCAGTTTGATAGAACCGGCGGAGTCCTCGGCAGCGTGGCAGACGAGAGCGCCGTCTGCGTCGGATCGTCGAGCTGCCAGTCAATGGTATTCGTCACGAATTCGCCCATCGCGGAAACGGCAAACAGATTATTGTAACTGATCACGACGTAATTATCGAGGTTTTGGTAGTTATTAACCACTTCGAGCAGAAAATCTACGTTCGCTGGATTAGTGCCAAACCTTAGGCCGTTTACGTTGAGTCGGATTCCGTTCCGCGCGGTGGTATAACGGTAATCTCCCACCTCTGGAAGCGGGTTGGAATCCACCGCGAAGGAATCGTAGGTATAGATGCCGGTGATGATGTCACCGGGCGCAACAGCGTTGTTAAGAAGGTTGTCGGGATCGTCAACGAGACTGACAGTCGCTGTGATCTCAATTTTGATCTGCCCACAAGTTGCGCTGGTAGGAGTCCAGACTACTCCTACAGCGAGAGCTAGCGCCAGCGGCAGCCCAAGCTTTGTAAAGATTCCCATTCGATTAAGGTTGATGAATTGCGAGGATAGACGTTCCGAGGTCGTTGGCGAGACGAAATTTGTCGACACACTCCCTTCGTTGTGGTTGACCCGGACGGCACCGAGCAGGAAGATGGCGGTGGATCGCAATTTATGTTGAATACTGTACCGGCGGTGCTGCCCTCTACGTTCCACTAAGTGCGGGCGATAGTGCACCACGCGCAACAGCAGGTCGACCCTGCACAGGATTTTCGTTAGGCGAATAACGCCATCACGCGCGCGGAAATTGGAAAACGCGGATGGGATGAATTTCCCACGTTTTCTTCCGCTGAAGATCGACTGGCTTTTTCGGACCGACGTTATGCGGGTTGCGATGTTCGCCATCGCTCGGCGACTTGGCCGAAGCGGCAAAGCATCCAGTCGACGGGTTCATCAAAATCGAGACCGAAGAAGATCCAAAACAGATCGAGCTCGGCGCGGCGCAAGTCGCGCCGAAGCGCCCGAGCTTCAAGGAAACTACGGCATCTCTTCACTGCAAAGCCTGCAGTGATCTTGGTGCCAGCAGCATCTCGGCGATTTGATGTGATAGCTAGCGGGCGGCATTTTTGTCATTGCAGTGTGGAGAGCAAAAGAGGCAGAATCTCTCGTATATGAAAACCACAACTCTCGCATTAAAACATTCGATAAACCGCGTGCCTTGCCGGCTCGCTTTACTGATTCCACTCGCCCTCGCCTGCTTTGCGTTTTTGCCAGGAGCGCAAGCGATTTGTAACCAGGGTTGCGACTCCAGCCTCTTCAATGCTTTTCTCGGTGACGATGCACTCATTAGCAATACCATCGGCGCTGGAAATACAGCGATTGGTTGGCGTTCTCTCTTTTCCAATACCGACTCTAGCTTTAACACCGGTGTTGGTGGCGGAGCGCTTTCCCTCAACACCGGGGATTCCAACGCAGCAGTGGGCGCTGCAGCATTATTGCTCAACACTGTTGGCTCACAAAACGTGGCTGTTGGAACCGACGCACTTGTCTTTAATGACAGCGGCGCCGAGAACACGGCCACCGGGTTTTTCGCGCTCTTTGAAAACACAACCGGCGGCGTCAATACGGCCATCGGCGCTGAAGCGCTCCTTAACAACACCACCGGCTTCAACAACATTGCAGTGGGGTTTGCCGCCGGTGACGTCCTCACCACGGGCGATGATAATATTGATATCGGCAACGAAGGTGTTGCTGATGAAGCCGGCACTGTGCGTATCGGCACAGACGGATTACAAACAAGAACCTTTATTGCCGGCATTACCGGGGTAGTGGTTTCAGGCGCGGGCGTCGTCGTCAATGCCAGCGGTCAACTTGGAGTGGCGGCGTCCTCGGCTCGTTTCAAGGACGAGATTAAGCCGATGGATAAAGCCAGTGAAGCGATCCTCGCCCTCCAACCCGTGACTTTCCGCTACAAGCATGACCTTGACCCTGCTGGCATCCCGCAGTTTGGGCTGGTGGCTGAACAGGTGGAAAAAGTAAATCCCGATTTGGTGGCCCGCGACGAACAAGGCAAACCGTACACAGTGCGCTATGAGGCGGTAAACGCGATGTTGCTCAATGAGTTCCTCAAGGAGCATCGCAAGGTGCAGGATTTGGAAGCGAATGCCCTGCGCCAGCAAAAGCAGATCGACACGCTCACTGCAGGCCTACAGAAAGTGAGCGCAGCGCTTGAACTGAGCAAGTCCGCAACGGAAACTGTTCAAAATAGCCAGTAAGAACTGCGGTGCATGAAGTACTGGGAAATAATCACTGACATCTTGTTCCTCCGTAGTTCGCAGGCTTCTTCCGTGCGCCCGCCCACGTGCCCCGGACAGCATTTTGTGCCGTCTGTCAAGGAGTTACGCTATTCCGAGTGTACAGACCCCGCCTCGGCGTCGCTGGATCAAATCTCGGGTCGGCGGAATGGCATCTCGGCGTCGCCGGAACTGGTCTCGGCATGCTGGGAAGCGTCTCGGGACCGCCAGAACCGGTTTCGGGGTCGCTAGAACGACGCTTGGGTCGCCGGAACGACTCTCCGGATCGCCGGAACAAGTCTCGGAGTCGCCGGAACGATGCTCGGCGCGGCGTGAACGCGGCTCGGGTTCGCGCGAACGAACAATGGGAAGCTGTCAGCTTCCGCTACAGGTTTTGTGAAACTGTGCTTGCGTCGTGCAAGCGTTGTCGGTCACACTGCCTGCTGAGAGAGAATCTGCCCGATGTCATCGACGATTTGTGTATCCGGTCGCGAAGTTGGAGCGCCCCGTTTTTCTGCCTACCTGGTCATCGCGGTACTATTGCAAGTTGGAGAACTCTTAGCGGGTGCGCCGGGGATCCTGCCCGGACAGCCATACCCGAATCGGCGCTGCACTGGCCTAAGTCGGCGGGGGGCTACGCCAGTGACGGTGTCACGCCGCTGAGCTCGATGGAATTCTTCTGTTTCCCCGCTCCCACTCCAACGGCAACAGCGACAGCTACGCCAACTGCGACGCTAACACCGAGAGCTACACCGGCTCCGCGAGTTCGACCCACTCCGGCATCGCGTCCGTAGTCACAAAGTGCTGCATCTAACCCCTATGAGGGAGTCAAGTGCGGTAAGAATGTTGTTAGTTCATAGGTTTTGGCTGAGTTAGGGTTTGGGTTTGGTTAGAGCGTGTCCTCCTCCGTTACGCAGTCGCCGGGCGACTGGTCATATTGACTCCTTTGCCGCCCGGCTCAGTAGGCCGAGCGCCTGCTCGTCCATCTCGCTCGCGTCCCGGCGGCTTGGTCCCCATCCGTCCCGCGGTCGACGGATGTCTCGCTGTAGTGGCAGGCGTGCTGCCTACGTGGGTTGATTTCGCAGCCGACACGGCTGCCGCCACAGTTTTATTCGCCGAACTCGGAAGCGTTGGCGGCGAGAGCAGCCTTAACTTGCGCGGTGCGAACGCGGCTTTTAATGCCAGCAAAGAAAACGGCGGAACTTTGTGCACCAGCCTGTTGCACAATTGCTTTCGGCATGTGTTTGCGCCTCACGCCTTAAGTCTCAGCCGCGCCACTTACCCGCCGGCGTAGTTTGGGCAGCGCTCGCGCAGCTCGTGCGATCGGCGCGCCCTCGCCCCGGCGAGCAGGCTTCGGTCGCGCCCTACCGGCTAACCGGTTTGAGCTTACTTGGATTCTGTAGCTGGCGCAGGCTTCTCCGGAAACTCAAAAGCGACTTTGCCGTCGTCCAATTTCAGAAACGCGGAAAATGGGCGGCCTCGTTTTGAAATGAACCCTTCGAGGAGATCGGTTTTTCCGGTGGTGAGAAGTTTCTGTGCCTGTTGTTTTGGAATGTCGCGGCCGAGGATGGTTTTGCTGAGCTTGAATTTGCACGACTTACGGTCGGCCTGTGAGTGCTCGCAAATGTAAGCAGCGTCCGTTTCATAAATTTTTCCACCGCACACTGGACATTCGCCAACCGGTTCTCTTCCTGTGAAATCAATTTTCGGAGCCTGCTCCTTGGGTTTTCGTTCCTTCTTCGCCTTCGGATCGCGCTTCTCGAATTCGAAGCCGACGTCTTTCTTATCCGTCAACACGAGAAATGCTTTGAACGGTCTGCCCTTTCGAGAAATGAATCGTTCAAGCAAATCAGTTTTCCCGGTCGCGAGCAATTTCTTCAACTGTTCGCTCTCGATCGGTCGTTGCAGGATCACTTTGCCTGATCGGAAATCGCACGTCTTGTTTGGGCCGACTGAATTTTCGCAGACGTAGCTCATTCCGGATTCGAAAATGCGTCCGCCGCATTTCGGACATTTGCCCAGCGGCTCCTGTGCAGAAAAATCCACCTGCTGAGTCGCGCCGTTCTCCTGTCCGTTTGGGCCGAAATCAAACTCTGCCTTGAAATCGTCGCTCAATTTAAGCGCAGCATGAAACCGTTTGCCTTTTCTGCTGCGAAAGCCGCCAAGTGGTCCGATCTGTTTGTCGCGGACGAGCGTCTCGAATTCGTCGCGGCTCAGTAATCGGCCGGCGATGGTTTTCCAGATCGTAAAATCGCAGTCTTCATTGGTGCAGGTAAAACTTTTGAACCGCTCCGCGATCGGCGAACCGCACTTCGGGCATTGTCCAAACGGCTCGGTGTCGGACATGTGCTCGTCGGGATGAAAATGCTTGGCTTTGCCGACGATGTCCTTCGTTAGGTCCCGGATGTCCCGCATGAACGCGTCACGCGTGAGCTTGCGATGCTCGATTTCGCGCAGGCGAAATTCCCATTCGCCTGTCAGCTCCGGGCTCGTCAATTCCGGCACCGCGCTTTTCAGGAGCATGATCGTCTGGATGGCCTTAGCCGTCGGCTGAAGCTCCTTCCCTTGCCGGGTCAGATAATGAGCTGAAATCAGCGTTTCGATGATTGAGGCGCGCGTGGCCGGAGTGCCGAGGCCTTTCTCCTTCATGGCGTCGCGCAGTTCTTCGTCGTCCACGAGTTTGCCCGCCCCTTCCATCGCGCTGAGTATCGTGCCCTCGTTATAACGAACAGGCGGCCGGCTCTGTTCCGTGTTGATTTCAACCCGAACGATTTCGACGCGTTCGCCCCGCTGAACCGCCGGCAGGTTTTCTTCCGGTTTGTCGCCCGTGGTTTCGCGGCCATAGACCTCGAGCCATCCGGGTGCCACCATGATTTTGCCTTCTGTCTTGAACGGCTCGTCCTCTACTCGGGTAATCCGTGTCGTGTTCTCGTATTGTGCCGGTGGGAAAAACACGGCCACGAAGCGCTTGGTCACCATTTCGAAAATCGCCTGCTCGTTGTTATCGAGTGAACGCGGGACGGTGTCGGTTGGAATGATTGCGAAATGGTCGCCTATCTTCGCGTCGTTAAAGATGCGTTTGTTAGGCTTGACCCAGTTATTGTCGAGGACTCTGCGCGCGAATGGATTTTCGAGCTTGCTCAACGTCGCTTTCACGGTCGGCATGTAATCCTCAGGCAGTGCGCGAGAATCTGTGCGCGGGTAGGTGATAGCTTTATGTCTCTCGTAGAGCGCCTGCGCGATTTGCAAAGTGCGCTTCGCGGAGAAACCGAAACGGCTGTTTGCTTCGCGCTGCAAGCTCGTGAGATCATACAACTGCGGAGCGATCTGGGTGCTGGGCTTTTTTTCCTCCAGCTCGACGACGCCTTCTTTGCCGAAGCGCTTGCGCTGAATCGCCTCGGCGATTTCACGATGCCACAGTCGGGAGGCAGCGCGGTGTTCTTCCCAGAGGGATCCGCTCGCGGGACCAAGCCGTTGCTCGGCATCCGGCAAATTTAATTGCAGGCGCGTTAGCACTCTTTTTGTTCTCTCGATCTCGCTCTCTTCTTTGCTAAACGCTTCGTCGAACCATCGGCCTGAATATTCGCCAGTTTTAGCTTGGAATGTGCCGATGATCTCATTCAGCTCGCGCGGCTTGAATTCCTTAATCTTGTTCTCGCGATCGACCATGATGGCCAGCGTTGGTGTCTGCACTCGCCCCAGCGAAGTGACAGTGCTGCCGCGTCCGCCGCTAAGTCGCAGCGTAAATGCGCGCGTGGCGTTGATGCCTACCAGCCAATCCGCCTCGTTGCGGCTTCGCGCCGCGCTCGCCAGTGGTTGCATCTCCGCGTCGCTGCGCAGTCGCGCAAACCCGTCGCGGATGGCCTCCGGCGTCATCGATTGCAGCCAGAGACGTCTGATGGGCTTTTTGGTCCCGGCATATTGGACAATGTAGCGGAAGATCAGTTCACCTTCCCGGCCCGCGTCGCAGGCATTGATGATCTCAGAAACATTTTTGTCTCGGATTAGCTTTCGCAGCACACCGACGCGACCGCTCATTTTTTCCGCCGGCTCAAGTGCGAACTCCGGAGGCATGATCGGCAGTTTCTTCATGTCCCATTTGTCCTGCTCCTTCATTGAAGCTGGCACAGCGAGCTCCAAAAGATGACCTACCGCCCACGAGATCAGATATTCCTCGTTCTCGTAGTAGTCCTTGCCTTTTTTGAAGCCGCCGAGCGCCTTAGCGATGTCGCCGGCGACTGAAGGCTTCTCAGTTATGATGAGGGATTTAGACATGGGGGCAGCAATCGAACTCAGTTACAGCGGATTTGCAAGTCAGGCCAGAAACGAGTCACACTTGGCATAGCAGTGACTCTCTGGTTAGCCAAGCTTTACGAAGTATTTTCCAGGCAACTGTTTGACCAGATGTTTGAGTTCGAGCCGTAGCAGTGTAGATGAAACGGCTGCGCTTGCCAATTCGCTCCGCGCGGCAATTTCGTCGATAGCGGTCTCGGTTGCATCAATGGCGTCGTAAACTCGGCGTTCTTCGTCTGAGAGCGGCGGCAAGGGACGAGCCGCGGTTTCCGGCGACGGTTTCGCCTCGGGCAATAGAATCTCCAAATCTTCAAGAATATCCGATGCGTCCATGACCAGTTTGGCGCCTTGTTGAATCAGTCGGTTTGATCCCATTGCACTCGGTGCATTGATATGGCCAGGGACAGCATACACCGCGCGCCCTTGTTCCAGCGCTTGCGCCGCTGTGATAAGCGCGCCGCTGTTCAGGCCGGCTTCCACGACGAGAGTCCCATGGCTCCAGCCCGAAATAATGCGGTTGCGCATCGGAAACGTTTGTCGATCTGGTTCGATATCCATTGAAAACTCAGAAACTACCGCGCCATTTCCGCTGCGGATTTTTTCTGCTAAAGGCCTGTTCTCCGGTGGATACAGTCTCGCTAATCCAGAACCGATAACCGCGATCGTGCGGCCTTTCGCGGCGAGCGCACCCTGGTGAGCAGCCGTATCAATGCCGCGAGCCAATCCGCTGATCACAGTCAGACCTGCGTAAGCAAGTTGATAAGCCAGCTTCTTGGCCGATTCCGTCCCGTAATGCGTCGTGCGTCGCGCGCCGATGACACCGATAGCGTGATAATCGCGTTCCTGGAGTTCACCCCAGACGTAGAGCACAATCGGCGGCGCATGGATCTGGCGCAGCGACGGCGGGTACGAAGGCGATTGCTGCGTAATTACGGTCGCTCCGAAATCGCGGACGCGCTGAAGCTCCGCGGAAAGATCAACGGTTGATTGCCAGTTGGAAATTTGATCGGCAACTTCGTTACCGATCCCTTCCACGTTGCGAAGTTCGCTACGTTTGGCGGCGAGGATTTGTTGCGGTTCTTGAAAAACCTCAAGCAGCTTGCGTAATCGCACCGGCCCGACGGTCGGCAGCATGTTCAGCGCAATGCACGCTTCAGTCGCGTTCATGAGAAAGGTGGCGCAAGCGTCCCGCTTGCGATTCTATCGAACGGCGCAAGCCAGAGGCTCGCACTACACTAAAACGGAATCTCGTCTTCGTCCGGCTCGGATGTCGCGGCTGATTTAGATGCCGCGCCGGGTTGCCGGATTTCTCCGGTCGCGTCGGCCGCCCCGCCTGGAGGACGACCTCCCAGCAGTTGCATGTTCTCGGCCACTACCCGAAGCCTTGAGCGTTTTTGCCCAGTCTGCTTGTCGTCCCATGTGTCCATTTGCAGCCGGCCTTCGATGAAAACCGGTCTGCCCTTTTTCAGGTACTCACTGGCCACCTCCGCTGTTCGTCCCCAGAGCGTGACATCCACAAATGTGACTTCCTCGCGCTTCTCGCCACTGTCGGTGGTGTAAGCACGGTTTACGGCAATTCCAAGGTCGCAGACAGCGCTGCCTTTCGGCGTGTAACGCACCTCAGGATCGCGTGTGACATTGCCGAGCAGGAGAACTTTGTTGAGATTGGCCATGTCGGGCTTATAACGAAATCACTTCGCTTTTACCACTTTTTTCGGGGCTTTCTCTTTTTTCTCGTCAAGGCGCTGGTAGTGCTGGCGATAAACGTCCGGGTCGAGTCTGAACTTTGACCTCAGCCGAATAATTGCACCAGGATCGGCGTTCAAAATGAAGTTCACGTAATAACCGGAATCCAGCGACCCGGCCGCGTAGGAAAACTGGCGCTTGTCCATCTTTTGCACCTGCTCGACACGAGCGCCTTCCTTCTGAAACTCGGATTCCAGACGTTCAATCATTTCTTTTACATTTTCCTCTTTGGCCTGCGTATTTAACACCAGCAGCGCTTCATAATAACGATTCATATTTCCTCGGATTTGTTAAATGTGTTCATGGCTGAAACGAGACCGTTGTCAATTGCGCATTTCAAAGCTTCCACCGCGCGATCGATGCTTGCTCTAACGATCGGCTTTTCTTCATCAAAGAATCGGCTGAGCACATAATCAACAGATCCCTCAGTAGGCGCAGCTCCGATCCCGACGCGCAAACGGGGGATCTCTTCTGTCCCGAACTGGGCGATAACCGACTCTAAGCCGTTGTGGCCGCCTGATCCTCCTCGCTCGCGTAAGCGAAGACGACCCAGAGGCAGAGCAAGATCATCCAGCACGATCAGGCTTTGTTGCGGTTCGATCTTGTAAAACTGTGCAACTGCCAACAGCGGGTAGCCGCTGCGATTCATAAAGGCCAACGGCCTAACCAGAAGCACAGCTCCACATTTTGTGGAGAGGGCATCCCATTTTCCCGACTTCTCCCAAGTCGATCCAAACTGCGCAGCCAGCTTATCGACCACCAGGAACCCGATGTTGTGCCGCGTGGCCGCGTACTCCGGGTCGGGATTTCCGAGACCGGCGATGAGCCGGATTTGAGAACGCGCTTCTATGTCTGCGTCCATATTAATTTCTCCGCCAATCAATAAACCTCGTAACGCGCCGATCGGCGCGCCGGTATCGCAAAATCGCAAAAGGTGAAACGGCAGATCGACACCCAGATTGCAATAGATTTGCAGGATTAACGCTGATGTCTCGCCCCGCTTTCGGCGCAGCTAATTAATCGGAATCCGTGGCAGATCATGATAAGGCGAGCCTGTGATTTTGAATGGGTATGTTTTGGGCGGGTTGGAAGTCCAAACTTCCAAATAGTAATCACCTAACGGAATATTGTAAAAATAGTACATTCCAAGCTGTTGCGCGTTCCTGGCCACCGCTCGCGGTCGTAAGCGAAAATCCAAAACCGAAGATCGAAAATGGATTATTTTTTCTCTTTCTCCTTTGGAGCCTTTTCTTTTGCAGCAGGAGCAGACGCGGCACCGGCTTCGCCCTCTTCCTTTTTCTCCGTGATCACTTCCGGTCCTGCGGCTGCGGCTTCTGTTTCCGTCGGTGCTCGTTCTTCCTCCACCACAGGCTCCAGCACTGAGAACGCCGTCAGATCGAGTTGTACTTTTGGCGTTACTCCCGGCGGAAGTTGAATGTCACGGACGTGAATGGCATCGCCGATATTCAGTTGCGAAACGTCAACCGTGATCCGGTCCGGTAAATCGCCCGGGAGACATTCAATCGCCAAGGCGCGCAGGCTTTGTTCGAGCAATCCGCCGAAAGTTTTCACTCCGATTGCGGTGCCGACGGGTTCGAGCGGCACTTCGGCTTCAATCATCTGATCCATTGAGATTGCGTGAAAATCCACGTGACGAATGTCCCCACCGACAGGCGAGTGCTGCACCTCCTGCACAAGCGCCGTGCGGGTTTGTCCATCGTCGCCAATTTCGAGCTCGACCAGCACGTTTTCTCCGGAGGCCTGACTCATCATGGCATTGATGTCCCGGGCGGCGACTTGCAGCGGTTGTGGTTCGTCGTTGCCTCCGTAGATGACAGCCGGGATGAATCCGCGCGCTCTGAGTTTGCGCACAGCGGAGCGTCCCATCTCCGCCCGCGGTTCTGCTTTGAGCTTAACTTGTTTTGCCATTTTTTTCGTTCTCGATGTTGAACAGCGACGACACCGATTCGTCGTTGTGAATCCGTTTGATGCCTTCTCCGAGAAGCTCGGAGACGCAGAGCACGGTGACCTTAAATCCGTCAACAGTGCGCACCGGCGTGCTGTTGGTCGTTACTAATTCTGTAATTTCGGATTTTTGCAACCGCCGAATGGCCACATCCACCAGCACCGCATGCGCCACACCGGCGTAAATATTGCGCGCGCCGTGCTTTTTTACTATCGCAGCTGCCGAGGTAAGGGTGCCCGCCGTCTCAGTGAGATCATCCACCATCAACACATCGCGATTTTCCACGTCGCCAATCAGGTAGAGCGCTTCGGTCTCAGTGGCGCTTTTGCGTTCCTTCGCCACAATCGCCAGATTCGCGCCAAGCGCCTCCGCATAAGCCGACGCCATTTTCAGCCCGCCCAGATCAGGAGAAATTACAGTTGTTTTGCCCGTCAGCGTTTTGCGCAAATATCTGATCAAGACCGGTAACGAATAAAGGTGGTCCACCGGGATATCGAAAAACCCTTGCACCTGTTGTGCGTGCAGGTCCATGGTGAGAACGCGATTCACTCCGGCGGCGTGCAGCAAATTAGCCACGAGTTTCGCCGTGATCGGGACGCGTGGTTGATCCTTGCGGTCCTGTCGCGCATAACCGAAAAATGGAATGACAGCGGTGATCCGATCAGCGCTGGCGCGCCGCGCCGCGTCCACCATGATCAGCAGTTCCATCAAATGTTGATTAGTCGGTGGACAAGTTGGCTGGACGATAAACACATCGTGCCCGCGAATGTTCTCCTCGATCCTGACGTACGTCTCGCCATCGGGAAACGAGCTTATCGTCGCCTGTCCCAGAGGCGCGCCTATGTATTTGCAAATTCGCTCCGCCAAATCGCGGTTTGCGGAGCCGGCGAAGACTTTTAATTCAGGTTGGAGCGCAAACATCGAGAGCGCCTAACTTAGCCAGCGAGAAAGGGCGTTGGCAATCCTCAAACTTGCCAAGCGCACTTTCTGTGGCGAATATTTTTGTTCGAACTTTTCCCCCGATGAATGCTGACGTGATCCGAATAGAACGGCCGACTACAAGTTCAAAGCTTTTCGCGCACACGCGCTGGGACGCTATCCCGACGGCCGCGGGTCTTTTCCATCTCGCCTATCTTTTGGGCCTGTATTTTGTGTTTCCGCACACGCCGCTCTGGGCGATGCTGGTTCTCGGGTTCGTTTATTCGCTAATGATCAACGCGAACATCAACGGGGTGGGGCACAATTTCATTCACAACCCGTTCTTCCGCTCGGGACTGCTCAATCGGCTCTTTGGAGTCACGCAATCCATCGCCTGCTGTTTTTCGCAAACGATGTACGACGCGGTGCATATGCAGCATCACAAGGGAAACTCGGATCGGCAGGATGAAAATGGAGACACCATCGATTGGCTGTCGATTTACCGCCACGGAGATGATGGCGAAGCGGAAAATCCGTGGAGCTATGTTTTCTTAAGTTTCTTCCGCGATGATGTGGGCGCGATCCGAAAAGAATTGCGAAAACGCAACAACGGCGATGATTTCTGGGGTAAACTCGAGTTGGCTGCGTTCGCAACGACGCTTTTAGTGATGGCGATTGTCGTTCCGACGAATCCAATTCACTTCATCAACTGGCGATTCATTTTGTTTTTCCTGCCGTTCTGGTATCTCGGCCATTGTTTCAGTTATTTGAACGGGTACTATCGCCATTACGGGGCCAACCCTGAGAAGCCGATTGCGTGGGGAGTCAGCAGCTACGGAAAAATTTACAACTGGTTGTTTTTCTACAACGGTTATCACGCAGAGCACCATTTCCGTCCCAAAGTACATTGGACCAAGATGGAAAAATTCCGCCGCAGCATCGAGCAGCTGCAGAAGCAGGAAGGCGTCCGTACGATCCGTCGCGCGCACATGCTCGGCTTCCTGGATCCCGATTTGCCGAAGCGTGGAGAGCACGGTGCAAAGACGGAACGGGCGGAAGCGATCTTGTAGGGCAGGTGCATCGGCTGTCTTCTAAATCACCCGTGGAAAGCGGAGCGCTAGCCCTACAGATTTTTTTCGAAGCCAGCGCGCAATTTTTCTTTTTTCGCTTTGCAGTCCTCCTGTAACCGCCGCACCTCCGAGGTGAGTTGCTTCTGCAGCAACTCGACATCTTCGGTTTTACCCTCGATTTGCGCTTCGCGAATTTGCTCCTTCAGGAAAAGCTCCTTCTCAGCGATCTTCGCGCGGCATATGGAATCGACTTCGGCGAGTTCCTTCTTTTGTTCCTCAGTCAGCGAGAACGAAGGCGAGGTTTTTTGAAGGCGCTCCATTGCAAGTTCGTAGGCCGATTTCATCCGATTTTACGCTCCTAAAACAATCGACGCATTGCTTCTCGAAAATCAATTCTTAAATTGTTTTTGAATGTGTTCACAAATCCAACTGCTCAGTATTGATTTTGACGGGACTCTCGTTTCCCGCGGTAGCGAGACGATCTTCGACCCGAACTGTATGGAGTTGATTCGCGAGTTGCAGCATGCCGGTGCCATTTGGGCAATTAACACTGGCCGCTCGGTGGATCTGCTCGAAACCGGTCTGGCCGAATTCGCCCTACCAATTCGTCCGGACTTCATTCTCACCACTGAGCGAGACGTTTTTCGTCCGGGACGGAATGGCGAGAAATGGGAACCGTTCGGTGATTGGAACCAGCGTTGCGCCCGGGATCACGCCGATTTGTTTTTGTCCGCTCGTTCTGTCCTGGCTGAATTCGTGGATTTCGTTACAAATCAAACTAAAGCGCGTCTGATCTACAATTCGGAGGGACTGGAAGGGCTCGTTGCCGAAAGCGAAAAAGAGGTGGACCGCATTACCGATTTTATCCGGCAGGCCCGTGCTGGCCATCCGAAGCTGGATTACCAGCGGAATGGAATATACCTGCGTTTTTGTCACGCCGATTATCACAAGGGCGCGGCGCTCGCAGAGCTTGCGCGTTTGCTGGATGTTGCGCGCGAAAACATCTTTGCAGCGGGCGATCATCATAATGATGTCTCAATGCTGGACGGCAGGTTCGCAGCGATGCCGTCGTGTCCGGCCAATGCTATTCCCGAGGTTCAGCATGCAGTGCGCAACGCCGGCGGGTACGTCGCGCAGAAGGGCCACGGTGCTGGAGTGCACGAAGCGCTGCTACACTTCGTCAAGCGTTGAAGTGTTTAAGCGGAACGAACCCGCGATTCGGCTCTGTTTCAACGGTTGAACTGTTTACACTTCGACGCCGCTGTCACCAGCGCACGCTGCTCGATCCCATCGGTCCGGGAGCGTAGCGGTCGTCGTCCGGCATTTTTTCTCCGGGAACAGCTCCGCTCGATTGCGAGGAAGAGGGACTGGCGACCGTGTCGCCAGTCGGCGACGTGCAAGCGGAGAGCCAAAACGCAACCAGCACAACCACAACTCCTGTCAGTGCGGCCTTTTTAATCACCGACACCGAACGTATCTGCAGACGTCTCCGATGCAACCACCCGTGCTCTGAAGAGTAACCGACAAACAACACATTGCGCCTACGCTTATAAGTCAGCTTTGTTCGCGAGGCCCAGTTGGAATGCCCTTTAAGAGCGCCGAAATATGAATTTAGTATCCCGAGTGGCCAGAGCTCATTCCCTGGCCGCCGGGAGCGAATGACGGAGGTGGGAAGTGAGCTGCGGTACTTGTCATTTGTGGTTCGGTTGGTGTGGATTCTCTTACGACGCCTTCCTGAGGTGACGCACAGGCGGAAAGCAGCCACGCGATTACCAAAGCAAGCATCCCACACGACGCAGAACGTTTATTCACGAAGCCGAACCTACTGATCGCAGGGCCTGATGCAACCAGCGGAATTCGAAGCTTGATGTTGAAAGAAATGCCTCAGGAAAAGATTTTGCGCGAAATGGGAAGCTCGCGTTTAGTTCTGCATGGCCGGCAACTGGGGCGAGCCTGAACGCATGTGGGATGAATACGACTGGGAACGTTTTCTTCAGCAACAGGACGGGAAGACTGAAAAGTACATGCAGTTGCTGGAAACATATCTTGATGATCCCCGTCGCGATGAAATTATCGCGCGCGAAATGGGTTGGACGCAGTTGCTGGATGCAAAAGATTGGAGTGCAGAGGTCGATGCGCTTTTGGACGAAAGCGCAGCGCAAGAGGATGAAGCCGACGTCGATCCCGTAGATGCGTCTGGCGAAACATTCCAGGAACACGATCTTTATCGCGCTGCTTTCGATCTCACGCTCTGGATCGATCAATTGTTCGATCAAAACGCCGGTCTTCAGAATGAGCCTGCCGCCGTCAAGTTAGCGACTCACGCGGCTCTGGCCAGCGCGAAACTGGCGGCAGCGCTAAGCGGTGATCATCTCGATGAAATCGGGATGACCATCGCCTATTTGAAGCGTGCGTTGAAGGCGATCACAACTTCGATGAACGCAGCGGTGCAATTGCGAAGAAAGGCCGCCGGACTGATCACCAAGTCCGATTACTTGGTCCTGCAGCAGCGACTGTTTGAAGTACGCGACGGCATTATCAGGTTGATGGGCGAGTATCGTGCCGAGTGGCGTCGCCGGTTCGGCCCCGGCAGCTTCCGGTGTTGAATGAAATAAGGGCGGGCTCCGTCCAACCATGCAAACGGAAGCGACTCTGGCGCAGTCCGATGTGTCGGAATTGGACTTGGTGAAACGATCCCAGGCCGGTGACACCGAAGCATTCGACGAGCTGGTAACTCGATACCGAGCACGCGTATTCAGCATGATTTACAACATGGTCCATAACGAACAGGACGCCTGGGATTTGGCTCAGGACAGCTTTCTGAAAGCGTGGAGATCGGTCGGACGCTTCCGCAGCCAGTCATCCTTTTACACCTGGATTTATCGAATCGTGATGAATGTCACAATCGATTGGCTCCGCAAAAAGCGCGTCAAAGGCGGCGACGCCGAGTTCGACGACGCGATTCAACTAACGCAGATTGAGCCGGCGTCTAAAACGGTTCCGAAAACGGAGCCGTTGCCTCATCAAATGATGGAACGAGGCGAGATCCGCGCGCGGATCGAAAAGGCAATCGGCCAGCTCTCGCCAGAACAGCGTGCCGTGATTTTAATGAAGGAAATCGACGACATGCAATATCATGAAATCGCAGAAGCGTTGGGGTGCTCCATCGGCACCGTCATGTCGCGCCTTTTTTACGCACGCAAGAAATTGCAAAATTTGCTGAGAGACGTGTATGAAAAGGTTTGAGGAAAAATGGACAGCATGGCTGGATGACCAGCTCAGCGGGCGAGAACTGTCCGATTTCGAAGCCTCGCTGCCGGACAAAGCTACGGCTCAAGCCGAAAAGGCCGACGCGAAAAAACTTGGCGAACTGTTGAAGCGTGAGCTGGGCGCGCATGCGTTAACGAACGACGAGTTCTTCAACCATCAGCTCCGCGAAAAAATAGTGCAGGAAAATCGTGGATCGTCCAAAATCCCAACTTCCACGTGGTGGACGATTCCTCGCCTGTTATGGGCGGGCGCAGCGTCGCTCGCAATCTTCTTGATTTTCACGTTTGCCGTCATGCAGGAAAAAAATCCCGCCGAGGAATCTCAATACCTGACTCAAATTCTCAACGCACGCGTTGATCCGGTCGTCAGTCCGAATGCGAGCGTCTCGATCTTTGAAGTGAAACAGGACCGCGTAACAGTGCTTTGGACCGAGGGCTTGCAAAGTCTGCCGGCCGATTACGCAGCCAAGTAATTGCGCATGAGGCAGTCGCTAACGCTTATAATCGCTGTAGCTGTTTTGATGAGCGTGGCGCCTGCCTTGCAGGCGGCAGAGACAGTCTGGAGCGGGCTTGTGATGGCGGAGAACGTCTCTCAACCGCAGCCAATTCCGCCGGAACTGATTCGCATCGAGGGATTGCTGAAGAGATTTTTCGGTTACGATCAATTCCAGGTGATCGGGCATTCGCAAAAGGTCCTCAGAACCGGTCAGGAAGACTGGCTTGCGACGAGTAAGTTTTTCGGGTTGCACGTGGATGCGCGCGGCGAGAGGCAAGGAGGCTATGTTTTGAACCTGAAACTGTACAAAGAGAAAGAGCTGCTGCTCGAAACCGAGGCCAAGCTCAGCAAGCGCAGCCCGCTGGTAATCAAAGGCCCGCAGGTGGGCGGGGGACAATTGCTGTTGGTGCTCGTCGTGCAGTAGGTGTGCGCCCATTTATTTCTGCATTTGCAAATGCTGGCCAGGGACGGCCGCACTGTCCCGAAGGCTTTCGGGAGTCGGCGCAGCGCGGCGACCCTACCAGTGAGAACGCGCGGAAGGGCCAAAGAATTGAAACGGAATGCACACGCCGGGCTGATAGTTTAGTTCGCGACATGCGCTTTCAGCTTGTCCCATTTGTGGTTTTGTGTTCGGGAACGTCGTTATTCGGAGCTGTGGAAAAGCCTTTTAATTTTTACGAGACTCCGGGGAAACTTCCGAAACAAGTCGTTCCCACGGAATACTCGGTGCGCGTCGTTCCGAACATCGAGAACTTCACGTTCGCGGGAAGTGAAATGGTAAAGCTGAACGTGCGCAGCCCCATCCGCCAACTGGTGTTGAACGCGCTCGAACTCAAGGTTCAGGCAGCCTCTGTCGATGGCAAACAATTGCCTGCTTCGGCAATCAGGATCGATAAAGAGACCGAACTGCTGACGCTTACGTTACCGTCAGAACTCGCAGCCGGCGATCACAGCCTCACCCTCCGCTTCACCGGCAAAATCAATCAACAAGGGCAGGGGCTTTTTTACGTGCCTTATCAGGAACAGGGCAGCGGCGCGCGCAAGGTCATGCTCGGGACGCAATTCGAAGCGACCGATGCGCGACGATTTTTTCCTTGCTGGGACGAACCGGCTTTTCGCGCGCGTTTTCAATTAACAGTCGTCGTGCCAGAGAATTGGCTCGCTGTGTCGAACATGCCTGTCGAGAGCGAGAGGAAAATTGCAGGCGGAAGAGAAGTGTGTTTCGCGCCGACTCCTCCGATGTCCAGCTATCTGAACGTGTTCGTTGCCGGTGAACTCGACGTCATCGAATCGCGAGTCGGTCCGACACAAATCCGCGTGATTACAACAAAGGGGAAAGCAGAACTGGGTCGATATGCGCTTGAAGCTTCGGCCCAGATTTTGCAATACTACAACGATTATTTCGGCGTTCCGTATCCATTGCCCAAACTGGATCAAATTGCTCTTCCCGGCGGCTTCGGTGGTGCGATGGAAAACTGGGGCGGAATAACCTATTTCGAATCAACGCTTCTATTCGATCCGAAGAATTCCTCCGCCGATACGAAGCAAAATATCTACGAAGTGTTGGCGCATGAGATGGCCCATATGTGGTTTGGCGACCTCGTGACGATGGCGTGGTGGGACAACCTCTGGCTCAACGAAGGATTCGCCTCTTGGATGGGCAGCAAATGCACCGCGCAGTTCAACCCACAATGGGAAGTCTGGCTGGCGCGGGAATTGCCGCGAGATCCTACGCGGCGCACCGGAATCGCCAAGGAAGCGGCCATGGAAGGTGACGCGCGTTCGACCACGCATCCGATTCAACAACCTGTCGCTACGGAGGCCGAAGCCAATAGCGCCTTCGACGATATAACTTACAAAAAGGGCCAATCGTTTTTGCGGATGCTGGAGAGCTTTCTTGGCGAGGACGTCTTCCGGGATGGAATCCGCGGCTACATTGACGCGCATAAATATTCGAATTCTACCACCGCGGATTTGTGGAATGCGCTTTCGCAAGCCTCGAACGAATCCGTCGGTGAAATTGCCGCAGGCTGGACCGAACAGCCAGGATTTCCGGTTGTGAAGGTCAAACGAGAAGCAGATGGCAAGGTGCAGCTCACACAAGAGCGGTTCACGGTGAATTTCAAAAATGCCCCGTCGCTCCTCTGGAAAATCCCGCTGACCTATTCGGTCGTTGGCGAACCCGCTGCGATCTTGCTGATGACCGACAAGACTGCTGCTCTGGACAACATCCCCGCAGATCGCGCGCTCAAATTGAACGTCAACGGCGCTGGAAATTATCGAGTCGAATACGACGCGCGCTCTTGGAAACTGTTACTCGAGGCGCTCCAGAAGCTGGGAGTGGAAGATCGGGTAAGTCTTCTGAGCGATGCGTGGGCGCTTGTGCAAGCCGGTCGTGCGCCGGTCTCGTTCTATTTTGGATTAGTTGAGAAATTGCCGCCCTCCGCGGATTTAGCCGAGCGCGAGCAGATCATCGAAGTGCTGGAGTTCATGAACCGTCTGCTCTTCGGGAGTCCGCAATGCAAAAAGTTCCAGCAATACGCCCGATCGCTTTTGCGTCCAACATTTGCGAAGCTGGGGTGGGAGCCGAAAGTAGGCGAACCGCCCGCTGCTGCAAACTTGCGCGCTAGCCTGATCCGCGCGCTGGGAGATTCCAACGATCCGGAGATCATCGCTGGCTGCCGTGAGCGTTTCGAGAAATATCTCGCTGATCCGGCATCGCTCGCACCCGATCTCCGTCCCGCCGTCCTATCAGTCGTCGGTCGGTATGCGGACGAGAAGACTTGGAACAAACTGCATGAGCTCGGTCTGAAAACGACCAGTATCGCGGACAAACAAAATTACTATAACGCGTTGGCACAAGCAGCCGATCTGAAGTTGATCAAGAAGACACTGGCGATTGCTCTGACTGATGAACTGCCAACGAGTCGCGCCGTGTTTCTGGTCGCGCGCGTCGCGCGTGACAGCGGTCACCCCGACATCGCGTGGGAGCTCGCCGCGGCGAATATGAAAACGCTGCTCGCGAAAACTGACGCGGCTGGCGCTAATCGATATGCACCCAGCCTATTCACGTTTTTCTCGGACGAGTCGCGTGCAAAGCGGTTAGAAGCTTATGCGCAAGGAAACCTGCCCGCTGCGAGTGCGCCCGATGTGGCAAAAGCGGTCGATGAAATTCAGTTCCGCGCCGAATTCAAAAAACGGCTCGCGACTGAACTGGACGCGTGGATCCAAAACAACCGCTAACCACGGATGGCACGAATTACTAATATGCAGGCAAATGAAGGGACGAGCTCCGCGAGCCTCTTTCCGAAGCGTAACCGGCCGTTGTGCGTTGAGGGTCGCAGAGCTCTGCCCCCACACTGAAGCGTCCGCAATTATCCACATCCGTTCTATCCGTGTAATCCGAGATTACTCTTTCCCCGTTTGCTCCTGCTGCGGCGTGATCCACAAGCGCATCGGAATCATCGAAGAATCGACAAAGCCATGCTTCCGAAAAAACGACTGCGCTACATTTTCCGGGCGATCGGTAAGCAGCGTGATTCGGAGAAAGTTTTTCTTCTTCGCGAAATCGATTGCGTGTTCGAGCAGCTTGTTGCCGTAGCCGTGGCCTTGATACTGCTTGTGCACCACCAAATCCTCTAAAAGAATGACAAAACCGCCTTCGGCTGTACTGATGGTGAAGAGCAAATTGATCATCCCCACAATCGCGCCATTGCGTCGCAGCACAAAAACGCGGCCTCGACTTGGCTGTTCGAAAATGAGCCGCAGGCCGCGGAGCTGTTTGTCTTTATCGGGGCGGAAGTCGCTCTCCTGAGAGAACAATTCGCCGAGCAATTCCGACAACTCGTCCAAGTCGGCTTCAGTTGCCGGCTCGATCACGACATTTTCTTGTTCGCCCATTAACTCAGGCTTGTTATTCCAAATGCCCTGTCTTGGCAACTTTGTAAATTCGGGTCGTTGCCTGACCACGAATCCGGGCGATGCGAGTTTGCCTCGGCGTTGACAATGAGGAGCATCCCCCTAATTTACCCATTCTTTGATCGGCTCAGCCGAATCGGTTTTATGAAACGCACTTATCAGCCATCGAAGCGAACGCGTAAACGCCAGCACGGTTTTCGCGCACGTATGCGAACAAGGGGCGGCCGCGCCACTCTTGCGCGCCGGCGGCAACGCGGTCGGAAACGTCTGCTGCCGAAAGGCGTTGACAGACACTACGCACGCCACACGCAAGCTTGATTTTTTGAATTGCGAGGCCCCAGCCTGCGCTTTCAAAAACCAAAAGGTCGGCGATTGCCGCACTTGGGAAGATTCCCGGAACGCATCATGTTTCACGAATTCTACTACCAACATTATCGCCCCGACGCACAACTTTTGAATCCAAAGCCAGGGCACACTGCATCCCAATGAAAACCAAGAAGGATCATTATGAGGCAGGATTTCAGGTTTGCTTTGCGGCAGCTTCTCAAGACGCCAGGATTCACGACCGTAGCGGTATTGACGCTCGCGTTAGCGATTGGCGTTAATTCGGCCATTTTCGCGCTGATCAATGGCGTGCTGCTTAAGCCGGTGGTGCCGGTTCGGCCTGCCGAAGTCGTGAATGTGTTTACGGCCCGACAGAATGCGAGCCATGATTATCGCCAGTTCTCCTATAACGAATACCGCGATCTGCGCGAGAACAGGGGAGAAGTGTTTGTCGATGTGGCGGCGCTCGAGTTTGCCGTCGCCGGCATAGGGCACGATCACGAGATGCGACGCAGCTTCGCATTCCTGACGTCGGAGAATTATTTCCCAATGATGGGCGTCCAGGCGTTTCGAGGCCGGTTTTATAACGCTGAGGAATGTAAGCCGAATGCGAATATGGCTGTACTTGTATCAAGCTACGGCTTTTGGAAACGAAACGGTGGCCGCGATGATTTTGTTGGTAGCACCCTACACATCAACGGACAGCCCTACACCGTGATCGGCATCGCGCCGGATGGATTCAGCGGCGCGAACGCGTTGATCGCGCCGGATATCTGGCTGCCGCTCGGCATTCGTTCGCAGTTCGGGTCGGCCTTTGGCGACTCAGAAACGACGCACGACCTGTTGGACCCGAAGAATTACACCTTCAATCTAGTGGCGCGGATGCGCTCCGGCCTGACGATCGACTCGGCAAAGCCCGTTTGCTGGTGCTGGCGCAACGGTTAAATGCAATTCAACCGGACGGCAGCGACGGTGCGCGGGAATTACAGATCCAAACGCCGGCACGATTCGGCCTAAGCACGCAACCGGAGGATGACGGCCCGCTCACGCTGGTCGCGACATTGCTAATGGCGATGGCCGGAGCGGTCTTGCTCATCGCCTGTTTGAATCTCACCAACATGTTGCTTGCACGCGGCACATCGCGTTCCAAGGAAATTGCGGTCCGTCTGGCTGTCGGGGCATCACGCTGGCAGATCGTCAGACAATTATTATGCGAAGGGTTTTTGCTGGCTATTTGCGGCGGCGTCATTGGCCTGATTCTGAGCGCCTGGTGCAACGATGCTTTACTCCAACAACTGCGCGGCTTGCTCGCGTCCGTGAACTTTTCTTTCGTGGTCAAATTGCGGCCGGACACGACGGTGCTTGAAATCACGTTCTTGTTTTGCCTCATCGCGACAATGCTTTTCAGCCTCGGCCCAGCGTTGAAGGCAACAAAGGCCGATCTTGTTAAGGACCTGAAAGAGCAAGTCGGCGAACCGGCGCGCATCGGTCGTTTGAGTCGTTTCTTCGCGCCACGTCACATTTCGGTAATGGCGCAAATCGCGCTTTCGCTCATGTTGCTTTTCGCCGCCGGATTATTTTTCCGTGGGGCGCTCAAGGCAGCGGGGCTTAATCCGGGCTTCGTTGCGCGCGGCGATATTATTAGTGAATTCGATTTCAGTTTGATCAAGAAAACCCCGGCCGATTCGCGCCGCTTGATCTTCGACTTGGTGCGACGCATACGAGAGTTGCCCGGGGTAACCGCTTCGGCCACCGGCACCATGCTGCCGTATTCCGATTTCACCAGCGCACGCCGCGTTCTCCGCACGAAAGACTCCATGCCTAACGACCCGAAGGCGCCGGACCCAAGCGTCAATTCGCTCTTCACCGCGATAACGCCCGGTTACTACGAGGCGCTCGGCATAAAACTGCTACGCGGCCGCGATTTCACGCAAAACGAATGCGAAAACAAGGACGCGCGGCGCGTGGCGATGATCGACGAAGAAATGGCGAAAAAACTTTTTCCGAACGAAGACCCGATCGGGCAGCACATTCGTTACACCAACCCGCCGAAAGACGGATCGCCTAACGACATGGAAGTCGTCGGTGTCGTGAGCAAGCACCGGCATAGCGTTGACAACGATTCGCTCGTCTGCCGTTTGTTCGTGCCGTTGGTGCAGGGATACACCGGCCAAACGTTTCTGCACGTGCGGCTCAACACACAGGATCGCCATGCGGTCGCCGCGTTTATTCCGACGCTTCGACAAACGCTGCGCGAGATCGATCCCGATCTGCCGCTGCTACAGATGACCCCATTTCTCGACTTGATGGAGAGGTCGCCCAACCTCTGGATCGTTAAACTGGGGGCAACTCTCTTCGGCGCTTTTGGTGCAATCGCGCTTATGTTAGCCGTCGTCGGTGTTTACGGTGTGAAAGCTTATGCCGTGGCATGCCGGACCCGCGAAATCGGCATACGCATGGCTCTGGGCGCACATCGGCGTCACGTATTCGCCCTCATTATGCGACAGGGCGCGATGCAAACGGCTCTCGCGGTTGGCGCCGGCCTCCTTCTTTCATTGGCTGCAGGGCGCGTCCTGGCCAAAATCCTGTATGACGTCAGTCCGACCGATCCGTTGGCGCTCGTTACCGCAACTTTGATGCTCGCGAGCGCTGCGCTGCTTGCTTGTTTCTTCCCGGCCAACCGCGCCACTCGTGTGAATCCGATGACGGCACTGCGAACCGAATAAAGCAAAAAATCTGACGCAGGCATCGTTGTCTTTACGCAGTGATGGTGCCGCTTGATCTCTCTCGCTGGCTAAAGGAAATTCTGCTAAAATCGGCAAACGAAATTTAGAATTTAGATTTCCTCGCACCGTTAGCTCAATTGGCAGAGCAAGTGACTCTTAATCACTGGGTTGCAGGTTCAAGTCCTGCACGGTGCAGTTTGCGGGAGATTACACGGCGGTAGAGCGCTTCATACTGGGGCAGAATCCGATCTGCTGAGAACTTTTCGATTGTGCGAAGGCGACTTCGTTCGCCGAGTTCTCGCACCTGAGCCGGAGATTCAATCAACCCGTCCAACGCAGCGGCAGCCGCGGCTGTATCGCCGAAAGGATATAACGGACAAGAATCGCCGATGACTTCGGGAATGCCACCGACATCGAAGGCGACGACAGGTTTTCCGTAAAACATGGTTTCAAGAATACTTAGACCGAAACTTTCGTATTCGGACGTGTAGAGTCCGGCATCCGCGGCCTGCAAATACTCGTCCACCACAGCTGTGTTTTGTCGAACAATCACAACATCCCGGATTCCCAATTGATCGAGCAATGGCTCGTAAGGATCAAAAGGGCCTCCCGCCAGAATGAACAACCGAACGCGCTCCCGGCTTTTCACCTTGGCAATCGTCTTCAGAAGGAGATCGATTCGTTTCACAGACCGCAAACTCGACATGTGCAGCACGAGAAATTCGTCAGTTAACCCGAGATCGCGTCGAACCTCCTCGCGGCTTCTCTTTGGTTTATTCGGAGTAAAGAAATTCGGAATGACTTTAATTGGACGTTTCAATCGAAAGATTTCCTGTGTTTGATTCCGAAGACTTTCTGAGACTGCTGTCACCGCATCGGAGTGAACAAGGGCATGTTCGATAGCCATGCGGTAATCCGGGTCCTGCCCGAGCAGAGTAGTATCGGTTCCATGCAACGTGGTGACGATGCGCGGAGCGGATGGGCCTAACATCTGCGAGGCTAAACACGCCGCGAGTGCATGCGGCACCGCATAATGAACATGAAAGACATCGAGCTGCTGAGCGCGCGCTACCTCCGCCATTTTCACCGCGAGCGGCAGAGTGTAGTCGGGAGAAGGGAACAAGGGGTTTTGCGCAACATCGACTCGATGGAAATGAAGATTATCCTGCGGCAGGTCCAGCCGAACCGGTTGGGCGTAACTAAAAAAATAAACCTCATGACCACGCCGCGCCAATTCTGATCCCAGAGCTGTCGCCAAAATCCCGCTTCCACCGATCAGCGGAAAACAGGCGATCCCAATTTTGAGGGGTCGCGAATTCATGCCAGTTCGGTGTAAGCTTTGTCGGATTCGGAAATGTCGTCGCGCCTGACGAATTTCACCTCGGGAGCATCCGCCTTGTTAATGTAATGCTGCTCGCTCGCACCGGAAACGTAGTGAGTGCATCGAATGACTGATTGCATCCAGGAGAAACGCGTGTCGCGCGTCGGGCTGATTTGCTTCGGACCAAATTCTTCTCCGGGAATCTCCAGAAACCGATGGCCTCCTTTGTGCAGCAGCAATTTCCCATCGCGAACCCGTGCGCGAACAATCTCGCCTTCATAGCGCTGATCGACGAAATAATCTGAGACGGCCACAGCACGCGCTCTGAAGTCGGGTGCGCTCGATCGCTCCACCCGAATTCCGTCGAGCAGGCCCATTCGCGTGTACATCTCGAGACAGAAACCGGCGACATTCGAAGGCTTCGTCTCCTTGAAATAACCGACCAGAGACCGGCCGACATAACGCGGAAGTTGGCGCGCAGTTTTCTCGTGCCATTCCGGAAGGACGCGTTTCGCGTAGAGCGGTGAAAACTGCTTTTGAATGCGATTCTCGAACTGGAAATTTAAGGCCGTTTCCCCGTTGGTGTGCCGGTCTCGCAAAATCGTAATCGTCTCGCGCGGGTCATGATCGCTGTCGTGATAGAAAAAAACGATCTCTCCGCCGATTTCCTTCTGGAGACGTCGAGCGGTGAGAATCTTGGCGAGCAAATATCGCTTGGGAAAAAATCCGCACGGTTGCTGGCCGAAACAAATAATGGGTTGATGCATGGCTAAGAACGAGCGTCATACCACAGCGGAAGCTTCCGCGTTGCGAAACACAGTATGCTGCAGGATCGGCGCGACGATCAATACGGCCGCGCATCCAATAAAGTTGTACCACAGGTAACCGATGTTCGTTGTAGCGAACAGAACGAACACCAGGCTTTGCGCAAAGAGCGCCGCGAAAAACACCGCGGATCCGGTAACGCGACGAATAAAGAACGCCGCCAGAAAGAGACCGAGGATACTGCCATAGAAAACGGAGCCCAGAATGTTGCCTGCTTCGATCAGGTTCTCGACCAAACTGGCGAAAGACGCTACGCCGATTGCGATCAAACCCCACGCCGCTGTCAGCGCTTGCGCCGCCACTACATAATGATGGTCGCTGGCGTTGGGGCGAATCAAAGGACGATAAAAGTCGACGGCCGTGGTGGAGCCGAGAGCATTCAGCGCTGCTGCCGTTGCTGACATGGTCGCGCACAAAATCACTGCGATGAGTAATCCGACAACGCCGTGTGGCATCTGTTGAAGAATAAAAGTAATAAACACGTAATCGGATTCCTTGCTCTTGGGATCGACGCCCGCTTGCACGAGAACAGCCTTGGTTCTATCACGTACCGCGTGCGCCTGCGCGTCCAGTTCGCGGAGCTTGTTCATCGCCGCATCGCGCTCGCTCGACGACGCGGTGGAAACAGTGCGAATCGCGGCGCGTTTTTGTGCGAAGACCTCATCGAATTGCCTCTGCAATGCGCTCAACGGAGCCGCATAGCCGTTCTCCAACGCACGCTCGTACGCAGGTTGATTGAAATAAACCGGCGGCTTTTCGAATTGGTAAAACATGAAAACAATCGCGCCGAGTAGCAGAATGGAAAATTGCAGTGGCACTTTAACCACGGCATTGAAAAGCAAACCGAGACGACTCTCTTTGAGCGAGCCTCCCGCGAGATATCGTTGCACCTGCGATTGGTCCGCTCCGAAATATGACAGCGCCAGAAAAAATCCGCCGATCAGACCCGACCAGAACGTATATCGCTTGTGCGGATCGAGGGAGAAAGATACTGCCTCGAGTTTTCCCATTTTGCCTGCCACCGATAGCGTGTTTTCAAAAGACAGATCGGGCGAGAGCCGGTAAACTGCGACGGCAAAAGCGATCGCCATGCCGACAAAAATTACAATCATCTGGTAGCGTTGAGTGATGCTTACAACCTTCGTTCCTCCCAGGACCGTGTAGATAACGACAAGTCCGCCTGCCAGCCAGATGGTCAGGTTCAAGCGCCACCCCAGCAACGCGGAGAGAACAATGGCGGGTGCGTAGATTGTGATTCCGGCAGCGATGCCTCGTTGCACGAGAAATAGGAATGCGCCTAGTAACCGCGTTTTCCGATCAAAGCGTTCGCCGAGGTACTGATATGCCGTGTAAACTTTTAGTCGCTGATAGATCGGAACGAACACTGCGCAGACAACAATGAGCGCGAGCGGTTGCCCAAAATAGTTCTGGATAAAACCGATGCCGCTTTCATAAGCCTGGCCGGGCATCGAAAGGAACGTGATTGGTCCAGCCTGCGTCGCGAGTACCGACAATCCTATCGTGGCCCACCGTATACTTGTGTCGCCTTTCAGATATTGGCCTAACGAGGCGCTGCCCCGCGTTCGCCAAAGACCGTAAAGTGGGATCGCCAGAATCGTGGCGATGAGGACAAGATAATCCAACCGGTTCACGAGAACCGGAGAGTAAAGAGGTAGAGGAGCACTACCTCCACTGCAAACAGAGAAAGCGTCAGGCTATATGCTTTACGCCAGGAACGCGGATTCGGCTTGGAATCGCTTGTGCTCATTTTTCCAGCGACAGCATGTTCGCGAACAAGCGATACGCTCCCGGGACTCCTGCCGGTAACTGCCGAAACCAGGAATAGCTGGTGTAGATAAAGAAACCTTTGCCTGATTTCACGACCAGGAGCCCCCCATCGAGCGGCTTTTCCTTTGGATCGTTGCACGACAGGATCGGTGTCCAGGCAGGGTCCCACTTGTTAGGAAAATAAAGTCCGCGTTCCTGGACCCATCCGTCGAAATCCTTCGGCGTGATTTTGTTTGGGACGTTCATGAGCGGATGATTCGGCGCCAGGACACGCACCTGTGCATTTTCGTCAGTGACCCGGTCCCTTGAAATCTCCAATGGATACGGCCCCAGTTGATTGGTCTTGAGATCCGCGAGCGTGTTGTACTGCGCGATGGCAAGTCCGCCATTTTTCACGTAGGCAAATAATTCCGGCAACCAGTTGGAAATTCGGTCCTGCGTGTTATACGCGCGAATGCCTAGCACGACGGCAGAAAACTGCGTCAGATTTTTCGCCGTGATCTCGGGTTCGCTCAACATCTTCACAGAATAGCCGATTTGTCTCAGGCTTTCTGGAACGTCATCGCCGGCTCCGGGAATGTAACCAATGTGCTCGCCTTTCTTGCGAATATCCGCGCGAACTAGTTTCGCTTCCGCTGGTGGCATTAGCATCTGCACGCCGATGTGCGGATAAGAAATGCGCACCCGCTCGAGTGAATAATCGCGGCCATCGATCGAAACGATTGCCCGTAATGTTCCTTCGCTATTTGGATTCGGTGGTTTAACGCTAAACGTGGCCACCATCTCGGAATTGGCTGCTTTCAAATCCACGGGAATAGACGCAGGAGAAACTTCCCAGCCCTGCGGCGTGGCCAATTTGAGTTCTCCTTTCACGGGACCAGTGGCCCCCGTGACGCGCACTGAAACAGGTTTGGGCTGATTCGTGGGGAATACGATCACGCTGTCCAGAACGTTTACGAACGCCGGAGGCGTAATCACCAATGGCCTTGGCAGTTCGCCCGCAACGGCATCAGCTGTGCGGTACTGTGTGTCCACGATGTACCGCAGTTCCTGTCCGTTTACTTGCAGAACTATCTCGACCGGAAGAGCAGGGGGATTCTCGGGTAGACCAATAAGCTTTTGATCGTCGACAGTGAAGGTGCCAAGCGTACGCGGTTTACGAAGCCAGTACGGCTGCGAATACGGTGCATCATCGGGAATTCTGCATGACAGATCCTTCGTAACGAGTTCGTTCGATAGAAGTGTGGCATCGATTTTATTTGACTCGCCAGTGTTGGGAAATCGTACTTCTTGCAGTGTAACTGGAACCTGCGAGCGATTAATTGCTTCGACCTTTATCGCTGCGGTTTGCCCAGGTGCGAACGTTTCAGTCGCTGTGGACGCTTCTACATGCAAGCCGAGACATGCGGCGACGATCTTATCCAAGTCTGCTTTTTTCTCCGCGATCCAGGATACATCCTGAATCCCACTCATCGCCTTCCGTAAATTGAGCAACTCAGGCACAGACGCAGCGGGATCGGCCGGATTGAACTTCGAAATAATCTGACCAATTTCCGCGGCAATCGATTCGGAATTCGCCAGGCGCGACCAGCTCGTGTCCACGCCTTCGAAAAGCGAGCTCGTCATCGGCTGACCTTTCAAGGGTTTGAAATATTCTTTCCGCGCACCGCGTCGTGGAAGGCCGCCCACGCCCTGGCTTTTGTGCATGCTTATGCTGGCCGCTGCGATTTCTGTGTACGCTTTGCCGAGAAGCGAGTTGTAACCGCCGGCTTCTAAAACGGTCAAACCCGTCGGATCGAAAGGAAGGTTGCGGTTGGTAAAGAAAAACGGCGACGTGTTCCAAACCAGTCGCGTAGCTTGCCATGGCTTCACGAAAGCCAGTTGGTCTGGAAAACGCTTCGGGTCGGCTGCTGCTGAGAAGGCTTCAGTCGCCAGAATCGCTGACGCCGTGTGATGGCCGTGCGTCTTTTCATCCTCGGGGCTGAAGCGCGTTACCATTACGTCCGGCCGGAAATTCCGGACGACCCACACGACGTCAGCAAGAATTTTGTCGTGATCCCAGATGCGCAGCGTTTCGTCAGCTGTCTTCGAAAACCCGAAATCGATCGCCCGCGTGAAGAATTGCCTGCCGTGGTCGATGCGTCGCGCATCGAGCAATTCCTCTGTTCGAATAACGCCAAGGCGTTCGCCCAGTTCGGGTCCGAGCAAATTTTGGCCGCCATCCCCACGGGTAACCGAAAGATAAGCGCTGTCGTAAAGCGAGCCGTTCGCCCAGAACGACATCAGATTTGTGTTTTCATCATCGGGATGCGCCGCGATGTAAAGAACGCGGCCAAGCACGTTCAGCTTTTGCAGTGCGAGTTGAATCTCGCTCGCATCCATCTGCTCTGGAGACAACAACGGCGTCGTCTCGGCGTAATTCGCCATGCCCGCGACGGCGAAGAACGCCACGACGATGGCTGCTCGCCAAGAGCGTTTTCTGTAGCGGCAGTCTTTGACCGCCGATCGCGCGATGCTGTGGCACATTACGCCCAACCGCGCGCTTTTCGATGAGCGTCTCATCGAGGCTATCGTCCCGGTCCGAGAAAGCCCCGCGCTATTTGTTGATATCCTGCTTCGCGTCGAGCCGGGTAATCAGCGCCTGGATGCTCTGCTTCTGCGCGTCGGTTGGAGCCTCGGCTTGTGCCTGCTTTGCGTCGGTGGCTGCTCCAGCGAAATCGCCTGCTGCAGACTTGATGCGGGCTTGAGCCAAACTTCCATAAACTCCCTGCGGAAAACGTTTGGCGACTTCTTTGAAAATGTCCATCGCTTCAGCACCCTTCTTCTGATTCTGCAACTGGCGACCATACGTGTAAAGTTGCGGCGCCTTGGCAATTTTGAGGGCTTGGTTCCAGACGGTTTTCGCTTCATCCGGACGATTCAAAGCTTTCAGGATATCGGCTTTGGTGCTGAGATTATCGAATCTTTCCTCATTCTGAATTGAGGCATCGGCCCAGCGCAGCGCTTCATCCAGATTAATTTTTCTGGTTAAACAAAATTGCGCCCCTTCGTCCAAAGCTTGCCAGGTAAACTGACCGCGCCCCTTCAATTGCGCCCGGATGTTCTGCAGCGTCTGATCGGCATCGTTGACGGAGACAGTGAAAGGAACGCCCAACTTCTCCCACTTCAGCGTCACGGCCGTAGAAGTCGGCTTCAAATCTTCGAAGTCGAATTCAAGCGCCTCTTTCTGCTCAGCGAGAGGTTTCGGTTTCACATCCACACGCAAAGCGTCCTCTTTCTGATCGTAGCTGTAGCTTCCCCATCCGGTGTTGGTTTTCGAAAAAATCACCGTCCACGAATCCTGATTCGGAATCATGTGCAGGCCATAGGTTCCTTTGGCCAACGGTTTTCCCTCCACCGAAACCGGATCACTGAATTCGATCGTGGTATTTTCATTCGCACCCGCGCGCCAGACTTTGCCGTACGGCACGAGGCCGCCCCAAATTTTCCGTCCGTTCACCAATGGCCGATGGTAATTAAGCGTGATGTCCGTCAGCGCGATGCGTTGTTTGACCTCGGCAGCCTGGCTTACATCAGGCAGGTTCAAATCGTTTTGTGCGAAGACCGGCGCAGCAACTGCAAGAACGGCTAGACAAAGAACAAACGGCTGAAGCGTAATTGTTTTCATAATTTTGGCGGTAACCCTTCTCAGATTTTCGGAAATCCGCTACCGGTAACTTAAAAAATTTCGGTAACGATCCGTTTCCAATATCGTTCCCGATCGGCGAGACGACTTTGTACGGCGCGCCTATGGTTTCAGGGGATTAGTCGGCATCCCAATGTTCGGCAATTTTGCCGTCCTGGACTCGAAACATGTCAAAGCCAAGTGCCTGATTGTGCTTTCCGTCACGCCCGGTCCACGTCTGGCGCACATAGATGACGACCATGTCGTTTTCACCGACAACGTTTAGCAACTCGCGCTTGTAATCAGCCGGGAGCTTTTGAGCGAAACGTTCGCGAAACGTATCCATGAAGCCTTTTAGTCCAGTCGGCACATTCGGGTTGTGCTGGATATAATCGGCTCGCAGAAACTGCGGGGCCGCGTCGATGTGCCGGTCAATGAGGACGGTTGTATAGAAGTCGCGCACAAGGGCTTTATTGCGCGCGGTCAACGCCTCGTCAGCGTCTGTCTTCTGAGCGAGGCCAAGGCATACGAACATTATTGCCCATGCAAGCCAGTTGATTGTGAGAGTCCGCATATTCATTCCTCCGATCAATCTTACCAAACAGGTGCAGCTGTAGTTTCTAACGCGAAAGAGATAAACCACGGCAAGCTGGTATAGCAAAATTGCTGGCGTTCACTCGATGCGGTCGGCTCTCTTGCCTGTTACACATACGCGCCTGCGAAAACCAGCCCCGTTGGGGAACAACATAGGTCACATCATCAAGTCGCCGCCGTTGATGTCCAGGGATGCACCCGTGATGTAACCGGCGGCTTCCGAGGCGGCGAAGCAAATCAAATCGGCGACTTCGAGCGCGGTGCCGAGGCGCGGCACGGGATAGCTCGCGGCGAGACGTTCGAGCAACTCATCCGAGGCATGTTCGCGCGTCAGCTCGGTATCGATCATGCCGGGGCAGACGGCGTTCACCGTGATGCCAAACTTGCCGAGCTCCTTCGCGGCTGCGCGCGTCAATCCAAGGAGTCCGGCCTTCGACGACGTGTAGTGCGCGCCGCCGAGCGTGCTCACCATTCGGCCAGCCGAGGACGAGATATTAATGATGCGGCCGTAGTGCTGAGCGCGCATCGCCGGAAGAACGGCTTTCGTCATCAAGAACGGCGCGGTGAGGTTGACTTCGATCACTCTGCGCCATTCCTCGGCGGTGAGATCGGGGAAGCGTGTCGACAGCGGAAGCGCGGCATTGTTAACGAGAATATCGATGCGTCCAAAACGTTCGAGCGTGCGGCGCGCGATCTCGTCGGGAACGCCTTCCGCGGCGACGTCGCCCGGCACCGCCAAGGTGCGCTCGCCGATTTCCTTCGCCAGCGCCTCGGCGCGTTCGCAGTCGCGGACGTTCACCGCGACCGAGGCGCCCCGCTCGTGCAGACGCGCCGCGGCCGCCCGTCCGAGCCCGCGCCACGCACCGGTGACGATGGCGACGCGCCCCGTAAAATCAGCGTTTTCCATCGGGAGAATGTTTCACAGTATCTGGGTTTCGGGCACCTTCACCAACGCTGCGATCACCCCCGCACCTCGTAACGAAGCTCACCATCCCACTCTTGTAGGCTTTGACCTCGGCCAGATGGAGGGCGATGTCTCTGCCGAGCTTTTCGAAAAACGGTATCCCATCGCCTATCAAGATCGGCAGGATCGAATAACGAATTTCGTCGGCAAGTCCGAGACGAAGGCATTCGCCGGAAACTGGACCGCCTCCCACAAACCAGATGGTACGGAACACGGGCCGAAGGCGCCCATTGACGAACTGCGCAAGATCGCCTGAGTAGAACTGGACGGTATCGCGGATCCGCGGCAGCTCGCGACTTTTAGCTACAAAACTCAACGCGGTCTCATACGTTCGCGACCCCATGACGTAGCAGTCTGAGGTTTCAAGCCAGTCGACGCGCCCGTCCTTTCGAGCAATGAAGCCGTCGAGGCTCGCCGCCATGTGAATCGTTACGCGACAATCATTGTTTGCCATCGTGTCGCCCTGTGTCTGAGTGTCATGGCAAGCAACGACGCTTAGCGTTGCCGCTGGCCTAACGAGAACCGAGCAGATTGGGAATCCGCGAGATGGACGGGAGAGCCCGAGAGGGCGAATGAGCTGGGAAGATATGAGTCAAAGAGCTCAGCCGCGGCTACCAAACGAGGCTGATAATCTCTGAACCGGTTTTAGTCATAAAAAAGCTGAACGCGCAGCGGGTGGCAGATGGTTGGAGCGATTGGTCAGGGCTGCGGAAGTGAGTACATGTATGACAGCGAGTCGCCGCGCGGAGTGATAAAATCTTGAAGCTGCCAGCACTCGTGTTCTCGCTTTCGCAACACCAAGTGCACCGTGTGCCGTTCGGGCGGGTGCTTGGAATCAAGCACGAACGGATATGACATGGAGACAATCGCCGTATCCGGCGACTCCGTTTCGACGGAGAAGCGAACCGGCTTGCCAATTTCTCCGTCCTGACCCCCTAGCCAGGGGTCGTAATCCAGATGCCCGATCTCTCCCTGCGAGTATGCCCATTCTCTCTTGAGCAGCGCTCCAAACTCTGGCGTGGTGAACTGCAAGACACGATCTGATGCGTCGGCATAAAAGGAATAGTGCTCGGAGTAGAATGTACGTGCGCAATCTGCGGCCTTCGGGCAATCAGCAGCAGCGGCTGCGCCCGCGCTGACTAGTGCTAATACCGCCAAGAGTAGTTTCATACGCAGCTCTAACGAGAAAAAGATAAGCCATGGCAGGGTATCATGGCAATCACACTAAACTTATTTCGCAATGAGGCCTTTGGGTTCATCGGTTGGAAAGTGAGGCCGTACGCCAGCCAGCGGTTGGCTGAATCGCGCGGTTAGGGGTGTGCACTGCTGTGTCTAGCCAATACGGGAGAAAGTATTTGTTCGCGTTATAGCTGTACCGTCAACGGCAGTGGTTTTCAGCTGGATAATGAGTTCGTTGTCCACCACACGCACCTCTCTGATATATGTTTTGCCGATGTTGACAGCCGAAATTGAACCTTCAAGATGTGTCGCGAGAGTGCCTGCGGTTTCGTCTGCACTGTAAGAGCCGAAGTAAGCATCGTATCCGTTAACACCGGCAGTGTTATTCTTAGCTTGGGCTCGTTGTGGCACGTTCTCCTCGTCAGATCGATCGCGTTTCATGAACTGCGCTGCAAAATGACTTGGCCCAAAGCAAAGTATGCCAATCGGATCTCGGCCCAAAAAAGGGTCGATCAGGATTTGCCCCTCAGCGTCCACATCCTCTCGCGATTTAAGCATCCAAATGCCGACAATCTTGGACGCGAGATTGGCGGTTAACGGCGGAAGAGAACCTTTCTTCATATGACCTCGTAAGAACGTGTGCCCTGGCGGGGAAGAGCTGAGCCGCCGCTGGCGAGAGCGAGCTTTGCCGGGAAAGTTAATGTTGAAGTCATGTGAAAGCTAATGATCGGAACCCCAACGATTGACAACCCTCATAGAGGGGCTCCAGCGACTGGTTAGATGGAATCAATTTCTCGTAG
>Ga0209577_10000544_pt1 | contig 38193 bp, 24 predicted proteins | sample GraSoiAngelo_109_FD_185874 | JGI IMG/M metagenome (GOLD analysis project Ga0209577, IMG submission 185874) | Grasslands soil microbial communities from the Angelo Coastal Reserve, California, USA - 14_0903_12_20cm (SPAdes) (version 2) | ecosystem: Environmental > Terrestrial > Soil > Grasslands... | reverse complement strand
CTCCCAAGTCGCGGCGTCCATCCTAAAGGCATTGGGCATCGATCCTGGCGGACTCCAGGCGGTGCGCCACGAAGGCCCCAATGTTTTGCCGTTCCTATTCAGCGATGGGGATGGTGGCGGCGGGAACTAGCTGCCGATTCACAAACGGGCCAAAACAAAGGGCGTCTCGACCGGGTCGGGACGCCCTCATTTCGGAATTGTTTCGTGTGTTTGTTTTCTTCTCTTCTTCTCTTTGCGTCCGGTGTTTACCCGACCGGTCGGCGCGTCCCTGCATTGATTTCTCTCTATCTCGTGAACCGCACCGAGTCGAGAATCGAGGAAAACGTCCTGTCATAACTATCGTAGGCGGATTGCGGAGCGACGCAGACGAAATAGACCAAACCCTCCGGACGCAACACCGTGACGACCCAATCCGTTTCCTGACCGCCGGCCGGAGAAACATTGCTCAGATAGGTCGAAAGCCCAGGCTGGCCGTTCAGGCGCAGGCGCTCGCCTTGCCGCATGATTTTCATGCTCGGGTTCGACTTTTGAAGATCATGAATCACCTGCTGGGTGGCGCTATTCACGGCGTTTCCATCGTTAGGATCGCCTTTGGCCTCCGCCATGCCGATGATCAGCCCATACGCGAGGGCGCCATGGCCGCTGCCGTCATCCACGACGCCGCCATCGGGAGCAAAGGAAACACCGCCTCCGTTGCCATCGGGATGCTTTTTCCAATTGTCTGGGTACTTGAGCGTGTACGAACTCGCCTGATACTCCGAGAAGTTGCGGGATGGCAGCGCAGGGACAGCAGCGGCGCCGAGCGCTCCAGAGGCCGGCTTTTTCACCATCGGCAAGGCCAGGACTTCTCGCTTGATGGCTTCGAATTCAGCGGAGTCTCGCTTGGCGTTCGGCGGAACACCACCGAGCTTCTCGATTTCTTCATCGACGCGTCCGACGCGATGCTCCGGATTCGGGTGATCGGAGAAAAACTCTGGGGGATTCTTCCCCTTGGTCTCCGCTTCGAGCTTTTCAAAAAACTGCGCCATCGCACGCGGGTCGTACCCCGTATCGTAGAGGACCTGAGTGCCCATGACGTCGGCCTGTGATTCGGCTGTTCGCGAATAGCGCAGGAGTACGCCGCCGGCCGTGAAACTGCCCAGTTGTGTAAGGAGCGCACCGCCAGTGGTGTCTCCGAACACGGCACCGAAGATTCCCAGGCCCGTCTCAGCCAGCATCGCCTTGGTTGCCTGGTTGGTGCCATGGCGGAGAGCGACGTGCGACAACTCGTGCGCCATCACTCCGGCGAGTTGCGCCTCATTGTCCGCGGCTTCGATAGCACCGCGGTTCACAAACACATATCCGCCGGGCAAGGCAAAGGCGTTGATGGCCTTGTCATTTACGCAATGAAATTCGAAAGGATACTGCACGCCACCTGTGGGCAACTTTTGCGCCAGACGCGTGCCGAGTTGTGTCAGGTAAGTATCGACCTTCGGTGCGTTGCAAAGCGGCAACTGCTTTTCAGCATCGGTGGCGGCTCGTTTGCCGAGGTTTATATCCTCTTGCGGGGAGAACTTGTTCCAGCCCGGCTTGAGCTGCGTCCGCTGCGCAGAAGCGCCAGGAATCAAGACAAAACACAGGCCCAGGAAAAAGCCGGCCGCCCATGCGTGATGCGCTCGGGGCGCCCAAAGCCATCGACGGGAGATCTCTTTGAAAGTTTGCGATTTTGACCCGCGGATGCCCACGACGACCTCCGAAAATCTCTGTGCGGTAGGATGGCACTCCTCTATGCATGGTTACTTTATCACCGGTTGGAGAAGAAACGAAAAAGCCCGGGTGGTCATCCACCCGGGCAAATCAGAGAGGGAAGAAAATTAAATTATCGAGCCATGCGCGGCGTGGGCTCCGGCGAAAGTGTCACGCCTGGCGCATCCGCAGACTTGCCGGTTTTGGCGGGAGTGGCGCGTGCGGAAACAACGGGCTCCGCCTTGCGCGTTGGGATTGCCAGGTTTTCACCCTCGCGGACAAAGGTCAGGCGGTCCTGCTCCTTGTTCCAATCGATGCAAACGAGGTCGCCAAGGTGAATCTGCTCGGTCGCCAGCAAGTTCGCTAGTGGATATACGACGTGGCGTTCGATGGCTCGCTTGAGGTGCCGCGCACCGTAGCGCTGGTCCGTGCCTTCCTGTAAGAGGAAGTCGCGGCCGGTATCGGTCACGCGGAACAGGAACTGCCCCTTGGCAGTTTCCAGAACGCGCTGCTGCACCTGGCCCAGCTCGATTTCGAGGACCCGCTCAAGCTGCTGGCGCCGCAGCGGATGAAACACCACTACTTTGTCGAGCCGGTTCATGAATTCTGGTGAAAACTTGCGGCGTGCTGCTTCCACGGCCGTTCGCTCGACCCTTTCATCGAGGCCGGCGGCAGGCTTGTCGTTGGGCTGAATAAAGCCCATGCCGCCCTCCATAAGCTCAGTAATTTCTCCCCCACCAAGGTTCGATGTCAGGAAAATGACCGTCTGAGAGAGGTCCACACGGCGGTTATCGCCCAGGGTGAGGGTGGCCTTGTCGAGCATGCCGAGTAGCAGTTGCCACAAGGCGTCGCTGGCCTTTTCGATCTCGTCGAAGAGCAGGAAGCTCAGCTTCAGCTTCTCCGTATGGCTTGCCGCCAAGGCTTCCTGGGTGATCAGCGGATGGGTCTCGCGATGGCCCAAATAGCCTGGAGGCGAGCCAATCAGCTTGGCAATCTCGTGCGAGTGCTGGAACTCCGCGCAATCGACCTTGATGACCGCGCGAGCATCCCCAAAAAGGATCTCCGCGGCTGCTTCCACAATGCGCGTCTTTCCCGAACCGGTCGGCCCGAGGAACAGCAGGTTGCCCACCGGGCGGCCGGGCGAGTTCAATCCGGCACAAAACACCTGAAACATGTCAACAAGGGACTGCACACCCTCTTCCTGCCCTACGATCTTTGCACGCAAGGAGGAGTGAAAATCACAAGTGTCATTGCTTCGGATGGTGGGATCCAGTTGATGGCGGACGGCGGCTTTCATTTCATCAACCCTTCTACGCGTCTAGCTCCCGCAAACGCGTTGCGCGTCTCACTTTCGCGCCACCATCGAATAGAGCATGGGGAATGCCAATCTTTTGCATAGTTTGGGCGATCAGAAGACAGTGCAAACTCAACAACATACAGGCTTTGCAGTTTTGGAAACTGTCTCAAGTCGTGAGACGGTGTTTCATCTGCGCAAAAAGGGAAAGAGGTGAAACAGTTTGTGTCAGCGACTGGGCGACAAAAAGAGGCGCATTTTCCCATGCGCCTCAGCGCAAAGTTAAAGTGCTGCTTTAAGTATTCGAGCGGTCTTGCTTCTTGCGTCCTTGCGCAGATGACGCCGGGCCCGCGGCGGGCTGCGCCGCCCGGGACTTTCTCTCTTCAACCGTGGCTTCCGTTGGCGTCTCGGCAGACTTCCCGTCCATTGCTTCGGTGGCGGCAGCGCCGGTGCCCATGGCCCGCTGCGAGGCCGCGTGGACGAGCGCCCCCTCACCTTCGCGCACGAACGTAAGCAGATTGTGACTCTCGTCCCAATCAATACGCACCAGGTCGCCCAGGTTGACTTGATCAGTGGCCAGCAGGTTAGCCAGCGGATAGACGACGTGCCGCTCTATGGCGCGCTTCAAATGCCGGGCACCGTAACGCTGGTCGGTGCCCTCCCGCAGAAGGAAGTCGCGGCCGGACTCGGTCACGCGGAAGAGAAACTGCCCCTTGGCGGTGTCCAGCACACGCTGCTGCACCTGACCCAGTTCGATATCGAGCACTTCCTGAAGCTGCTCGCGCTTCAACGGGTGGAATACCACAACCTTGTCGAGGCGGTTCATGAATTCCGGCGAGAACTTCCGCCGCGCCGCTTCCACCGCCGTACGTTCTACCTTCTCATCCAGGCCGCTGACGGGTTTGTCGGCCGGCTGGACGAAACCCATGCCACCTTGCATGAGCTCGACAATCTCACCGCCACCCAGGTTGGAGGTCAGGAAGATCACGGTTTGCGAGAGATCCACCTTACGGTTATCGCCCAAGGTCAGAGTGGCCTTGTCCAGCATTCCAAGCAGCAACTGCCACAGCGCATCGCTGGCCTTTTCGATCTCATCGAAGAGCAAGAAACTGAGCTTCAGCTTGTCCGTATGGCTGGCCCCCAGCGTTTCCTGAGTAATCAGCGGATGCGTCTCACGATGCCCCAGATACCCCGGGGGCGAGCCGATCAGCTTGGCAATCTCGTGGGAGTGCTGAAACTCCGCGCAATCAATCTTAATCACCGCGCGGGCCTCGCCAAAGAGAATCTCGGCAGCCGCTTCCACGATGCGAGTCTTCCCCGAGCCAGTCGGCCCGAGAAACAGGAGATTCCCTACCGGCCGGCCGGGCGAGTTCAATCCGGCACGGAAGACCTGATACAGGTCCACCAGCGCCTGCACACCCTCTTCCTGTCCGACAATCTTTGCTCGCAGCGCGACCTGGAAATCGATCGTGTCCGTGCTGCGCTTGCTCGGATCGAGTGGAAGGATGTAATCGCTCATGACCGCCTCCTAGCGAGCCCGCGAAGGCGGGTTCGCATTGCTGAATCGCCCGCGTCCACGGTCAAACTGGTCGAGCTTGACCTGAATGGTTGACTGCAAGAGCCGCAATTGCACGAGCAGCTCGCGTGCCACAACGGGTGATTCGGAAATTCGGAGGAGCGGCGGAAAGACGTCCGCTAGGTCGAGATTGAGGGCTCGAAGAGAGGAAACAAGTTTTTGGACCGCAGGCGAGTTGGGGTTTGCCAGGTCCACTTGACCGTTCAATTGTTCGCGCAGTGTTTTCCAATTCAGCTCCACGAAGGGATGCTTTTTGGAAACTTTGCGCACGAGGTCATCGGTGATTCGCACACGAGCCCCGAGACGGGCCAGATGGAGCTGGCGCACTTTCCCGCCGCGGCGCACGTTGTGCACCAAGTAGAACGAATTTCCTTTACGGCGAACAAAAGCCATGACATTACCTCAAACTTCCGTCATCCTGCGTAGTGTAATTCCCTTCCACTACGCTCTACAATATAAGACGCATTTTTTCGCCAAAAGTTGCATCCAATCAGTAACGCGTCCACCGTAGTGGAAACGGCAAGAAATCCCTCATCACTTTTTTTGCTGTGTTTCATCAATGTTTCGCATCCTAGTTTCACTGCCGCGCATCCATCTCGTGCTCCGCTCCTTGATTAGATGCTTGCTGTTCCCTGCCGCTTCTGGAGTTGTCGACGTATCCAGCCACTACATTAAACCCGACCGCGGCATTTTTCTCTTGCTCTTGTGGCGAAAGGCGCCTAGGATGCCGCCCGAGTTTCTTCTTCAACTGTGCGTGGAGCTTGATTCGAAATGTCCTGGGATCCCGTCTTTCGCCTTGTGCAACGAATTCCTCGCGGAAGGGTTTTAACTTATGGGGCGTTGGCGAAGGCCCTGCGTCTCCCAGGAGGCGCGCGTAGCGCCGGACGCGCCATGGCGGCGACTCCGTCCGGAAAGGGCATTCCCTGGCATCGCGTCGTCGGTGAGCATGGCAAAATCCTCATTCGTGAGCCTTACGCTTCCCTGCAGAGAAGACTCCTCGAAAGCGAAGGCATTACCATCATCGAGTCGCGCGCGGACTTGAAACGTCACCTCTGGAAACCGTCGAAAAAATCCCCACCGAAATACCGAACGCCCAAGAAACGTATTCAAAGGTGAAGCCGCTGGCACTCTGCCATCACGTTACAAGCCAGCCGTCTATCTGCGGTATGCTATATGCTTCCTGACAACCCCCGGCGAGTGGGACGATTGACGATGCCAACTTCCATTCTTCAGGTAGAAAATCTGGTCAAGCGCTACGGCGACGTTGAAGCCGTCCGTGGCGTCAGCTTTGCAGTGGAAGAGGGGGAGGTCTTCGGTCTGCTCGGGCCGAACGGCGCCGGCAAGACCACCACTGTTGAGATTCTCGAAGGTCTCCGCGATCCCGACGGCGGGCAAGTCTCCGTCTGCGGCCTCAACCCGCAACGCGAATCGACAGCTCTCAAGCATGAAATCGGCGCCGCGCTGCAATCCACTTCCCTCCCGGAAAAGCTCCGCGTCATGGAGGCCTTGCGCCTCTTCGCCAGCTTCTACAAGCGCCGGCGGAATCCCGAAGAATTGCTCGAACGTTTTGGATTGAAAGAAAAACGTGACGCTTTTTACAGCCAGCTTTCCGGCGGCCAGAAGCAGCGCCTGGCACTCGCCATGGCTCTGGTGAACGATCCCAAAGTGCTTTTCTTCGACGAGCCCACCGCGGGCCTGGATCCTCAGGTGCGCCGCGAGATTTACGACATAATCGAGGAACTGCGTCGCGAGAAAAAGACCATTCTCATGACCACTCACTACATTGAGGAAGCCGAACGCCTGTGCGATCGCGTGGCCATCATTGATCACGGCAACGTCATCGCTCTCGGCAGCCCCAAGGAACTCAAGCAGCGCTCCGCGGACAAAACCCGCCTGGAAGTCCGTCTGGCCCGGCCCGAATCCGATTCCGCGCTCCGGAGTCTTGATGGGGTCGCGGATTGCCGCGTGGTAGACGGCGGCTACGTGCTCCACACCCAACGTCCGCCTCAAACCATCGTTTCTTTGGTGAAGCATCTGGAAGCTCAGGGCAATGAACTCGCCAGCCTCGAAATATCCTCGCCTTCTCTCGAAGACGTCTTCATCGAGCTCACGGGAAGGAGGCTCCGCGATTGAAAAACTTTGTCGCACTCACGCGCATGCGCATCCGCCTGGCCCTGCGGAACAAAATGTTCTTTTTCTTTATCCTCGTCATGCCTTTCGCTTTTTTCTTCTTGTGGTTGGGAGTAATTGCCAAGGGCGCTCCGCAAATGGTGGGGTTTTATCTCGGCCCTGTTCTCGCGTTTAATGTGATGGGCAGCTTCTGGGGGCTCAGCGCGACTCTCGTCGCATTCCGGGAACAGGGAATCTTGCGGCGCTTTCACGTGGCCCCGGTGACTGCCAGCGATCTGCTCGCGTCAAGCATCGTCGCCAATTTCGTGCTCACCATCCCCACGGTGGTGGTCGAATTGATCCTGGCCCGCGTCGTTTTTCACGTTCCGAGTATTGGTAATCCCATTTCTCTTTTCTTGCTGATCTCCGTCGGCATCATTTCTTTTGGCTCGCTCGGATTGGTCGTGGCCAGCGTAACCAACACCATGCAGGAAACCCAGGTGCTTAACCAGCTCCTCTGGCTGCCTCTAATCTTTCTCTCCGGCGCCACATTCCCGCTGGCTTTTTTGCCGCGCGCGGTGCAGCGCTTTGGACTGTTTCTTCCCGCCACCTACCTCGTCAATGGTCTTCAGCAAACCATCGTGAACTCCGCCACAACCTGGAGCCGTTATGCGGAAATCCTTTCCCTTGCCATCTGGGCCGGCCTCACGTTTTTTCTGTCCGCCCAGCTGTTTCGCTGGGAGCCGGAAGCCAGGACTCCCCGGCGGGCAAAGTTGCTGGTCGCAGCCACGGCCATCCCTTTTCTACTTTTGGGTGTCGTGGAAAACAGGACGGATCGCATCCTCCTGGAAGCCAAGTCAGCATTCATTTCAATGACCTCGCCGATGTCTTTGCCCAGGACCAGCGGAGCCAGCTCCCCCGGGCAACCCGCCACTGGCGAAAACCCATCCGATCTCTCGTCAAAATAATTAGGGTACGCGCCAATTTGGTTCCGCGAGATGCGCTTCTGGTGCACATCGCGCATTGACGCTCTGTCCTTCGTACCGTATTCTGCGAATTCGAGCCGTACAAGAGTGAGCGGCACCATCGAATAGGGAGCATTTATGCCGATTCAGGCGACCGAAAAAATCTGGCACAACGGAAAGTGGATCAACTGGAATGACGCCAAGTTGCACGTCCTTTCGCACGTAGTGAGTTATGGCTCCGCGGTCTTCGAGGGCATCCGCTGCTATGAAACGAAGCAGGGTCCGGCCATCTTCCGATTGCGCGAGCACATGCAGCGGCTGATCAACTCCGCAAAAATTTACCGCATGGAGCTTCCCTTCTCCGTCGATCAATTTGCCAACACCGCGTGCGAACTGGTCCGCCTGAACAAACTGAATTCCTGTTACGTAAAACCCATCGTGCTTCGCGGCTATGGGGAAGTGGGAGTGAATCCGCTGAATTCGCCGATCGACATTTACATGGCCTGCTGGAGCTGGGGCGCCTATCTTGGGCCGGAAGCCCTTTCGAAAGGCGTGGAGGTCGGCGTCAGTTCCTGGACCCGCATCGCCCCGAACACCCTCCCCGCCATGTCCAAGGCCGCGGCAAATTACATGAACTCGCAGCTCATTCGAATGGAAGCGACGTTTAACGGCTACACCGAGGGTATCGCGCTCGATTCCGACGGCCACGTCAGTGAAGGCTCGGGTATGAACGTTTTTCTCGCGCACGACGGCGTGCTCTACACGCCGCCTCTAGCCACCAGCATTTTGCCGGGCATTACCCGCGACGCCGTCACGAAGCTGGCGGAAGACCTGACTATCCCGGTGAAGGAATCCGTCATCCCCCGCGAAATGCTCTACATCGCGGATGAAGTGTTTTTCGTTGGCACCGCCGTCGAAATCACTCCCATCCGTTCCGTTGATCACATCCAGGTCGGCAAGGGCGTGGCCGGACCAATTACCCGGAAACTCCAGGAAGAGTTCTTCGCCATAACCAGCGGCAGCAAGCCAGACCGCCACAACTGGCTCACGCCGGTAACCGCTCCCGTCGGCGCCGCGACACGCTAGCTGACTCTCGTTGTGATTGTCCTATTTGAATCACCTGCGATTTCGCCGCATTGACTCACCTCACCTCAACCCCTATCATTTCGCGCAGCGGCAATCCTTCTCATGACCGGCCAAACCGTTTCCCACTACCGCATCCTGGAAAAGCTCGCTGGCGGCGGCATGGGTGTGGTCTACGCCGCCGAAGATCTCAAGCTCGGCCGCCGCGTAGCTCTCAAATTCCTCCCCGAAGAGCTCAGACAGAACCCGCAGGCGCTGGAGCGCTTCCGCCGCGAAGCACGTGCCGCTTCCGCACTGAATCACCCCAACATCTGCACGATTCATGACATTGAGGAGCACGAAGGAAGGTTTTTCCTCGTGATGGAGTTGCTCGAGGGTGAAACCCTCAAGCAACGTGTGAAAGGCCACGCCCTTCTGACGGATGCACTCCTGGATATCGGTGTTCAAATCGCGGAGGCGCTCGATGCCGCACACAAGAAAGGCATAGTTCATCGCGACATCAAGCCCGCCAACATTTTCATAACTGCGCGCGGCCAGGTGAAACTCATGGATTTCGGTTTGGCGAAGCTCGCTCCTGACGGCAACGTGGCCGGAGCCATCGTAGGATCGCTTGAGGGAGTGACTACCGAGGAAGCGCTCACCAGCCCGGGAGTGGCGATGGGCACCGTTGCGTATATGTCTCCCGAGCAGGCCCGCGGCGAAGAGCTGGATGCACGGACCGATCTCTTTAGCTTCGGAGCGGTGCTCTATGAAATGGCCACCGGGCGCGTCGCTTTCCAGGGACTGACATCCGCCGTCGTCTTCCACGCGATACTCGAGCGCATGCCTCCGAACCCCAGCGCCGTGAATTCGAACCTTCCACAGCGTCTCGACGAAATCGTCGCCAAAGCACTGGAAAAAGACCGTGCCCTCCGCTACCAAAGTGCCGGGGAAATCGGTGCAGACCTGAAGCGCTTGAAGCGCGATACTGATTCCACGCGGGTCGCTGCCGCCGCAGGCGCAAAAGCCTCTCCTCAGCGCAACATGAAACTGCGCATGGGGCTTCTCGCCGCTGGCCTTTCCATCGCCGTAGTCCTGGCCCTGGCATTACTCTTCAGCGGACAAAAAATCAAGGAGGCCTCCAACGATTCAGTCGCCGTGCTTCCGTTTGTAAATGCAACGGGCGATCCGAACGCCGAATATCTGAGCGAGGGAATCACCGAGGATCTCGTCAGCACGCTTTCGCAAATCCCCAACCTGAAGGTCGTTTCGCTGGCGTCGGCGTACCGTTACAAGGGCAAGTCGATAGATCCGCCCACGGTCGCCCGTGAACTTGGCGTCCACACCATTCTCACCGGCCGCATGCTGCAACGAGGCGACAATCTCTCCGTTAGCGCCGAATTTGTGGATGCCGAGCATGACCGGGTCATGTGGAGCAAGCAATACCAGTGGAAGGTTGCCGATGTGCCGAGCCTTCAGACGCAGATTACCCAGAACATCACCGAAAACCTGAAAATGAACTTATCCGGCGCGCAAAAATCGCGCCTGGCCCAGCGCCCTACCGAAAACGGAGAGGCGTATCAACTCTATCTCCGCGGACGTTTTTACTGGAACAAACGAACCGCCGAGGGCGTCAACAAGGCCAGGGGCTATTTTCAGCAGGCCATTGACCGGGATCCCAATTACGCCCTCGCCTACGCGGGCCTGGCGGACTGCTACTACGTGACGTTCTTCAATAACTTCACGATCTCCCAGGCCGAAAGCGCTGCCAAGTCGCGGGCAGCAGCAACGAAGGCTCTCGAACTGGATTCTTCGCTGGCCGAAAGTCATGTCTCCATGGGCCAAGTCCTCGAAAACTTTGATTGGGGTTTTGATGGTGCCGAGCGAGAGTTTCGCCGGGCGCTGGTCATCAACCCGGGATACGCTACCGGATTGCAGTGGTATGCGGAACTCTTGGAGAATCTGGGGCGGTACGACGAATCCCTGGCTATGATCCTGCGCGCGCAGGAAGCAGATCCCTTCTCTCTCATCATCAATGCGGTGCATGGCCAGATTCTTTCCCGGAGCGGCCGGACGAAGGAAGCTGTCGCGCAGTTCCAGAAAACGCTCGACCTTGAGCGCAATTTCCCCCTTGGCCACTTCCTTTTTGGTCTTACCTTGGTGCACGACGGAAAAAATGCCGAAGCCGTGAAGGAGCTTGAGCAGGCCGTGCAGTCCTCGCCGGAATCGTCGGTTTATCGAAGCATGCTCGCCTATGTGTACGGGCAAACCGGCAGAATCGAAGAGGCCAGAAAAATTCTTGCTGATGTCATCCAGGAAGCTGAGTCGGACCGCGCGTCCTGGATGGACGTTGCTGGAATCTACGTGGCTCTGGGGGAACAGGATCATGCTTTTGCCGCTTTGGAGCTGGCATTCCAAAGACGTGATAGCCGCATGACTATGCTGCTCAATCATGAAGCTCTCATACCATTGCGCAGCGATCCCCGGCTTTCCGATCTCGTGCGCCGCGTGGGTCTGCCTCCGCACAATTGATAGAATTCCGGCTGTCTGGTGAACCATCCGCGAGGAAGGCTGGCGTTCTGCGCCGCATTCCAGCTAGAATCAGCCGTTCGAATCGGGCGCATATTCCTTTCCGTGCATGGAGATTTTCGAATGTACAGCACATCGCAAAAACTGATCGCGGAATTCCTTGGAACGTTTGCGCTGATTTTTTTCGGCGCGGGCTCAGTCTGCACGGATCAATATTTGCACGGCGCGGGGGGACTCGGTCTCCTGGGTATCGCGCTGGCCCACGGTCTCGCCATCGGCATCATGGTTTCCGCGCTCGGGCACATCTCCGGCGGACATTTCAATCCCGCCGTGACCATCGGCTTCTGGGTCACTAAGCGCGTGAATACCGTGGACACCGTTCTCTATTGGGCCGCGCAGCTTGCCGGCGCGACGGCTGCCGCATTTCTGCTGAAGGCTGTCGTTCCCGAAGAGACCTGGCGCGCCGCCGCTCTGGGCACGCCGGAACTCGCGCGAGATTTTCCGCGCTGGGCGGGGATGGCGCTGGAGGCAGTGACAACTTTCTTCCTGGTACTCGTTGTTTTTGCCACCGCCGTCGATGAAAAGGGCGTGTTTCGTTCCATCGCGGGTTTTGGCATCGGTCTGACAATTTCCCTCGGCATCCTCGTCGCCGGGCCCCTTACCGGTGCCGCTTTGAACCCAGCGCGGGCATTTGGGCCCGCGCTAGCGGCGACTCACTGGGCCAATCACGGAGTCTACTGGGTTGGTCCGCTAGCTGGTGGATTTGTCGCCGGTCTGCTCTACGATTCGCTCTATCTGAAAAAAGCTTGAGCCGTTTCAATATTCAGTTCTAATTTTTCCATTTTGCGTCTTCAAGGTTCCGCTACTCGCACTCAATGGCGTAGGACTTGGCCACCACCGAGGCGCACTCGCTATTCCCCTCTACCGCCACTAAAAACTAACAACTCAAAACCGCCCTCCCTTCGTACAGTTAACTAGCGCGCAACCTGCCTGCGCGGCTTCCTTGCCCGCCCTACCCGCGGATGCTAGTGTCGCGTATTAGCTGAATTCTTGCGGAGTTCACACGACATGGCCATCAGCATTGACGATCTTCTCCGCCGCGCGGTCGAAAGCAAGGCCTCCGACTTGCATCTGAAAGTCGGCAATCACCCGTACTTGCGCGTGGACGGCCTGCTCACCCCGCTGACCGACGTGCCTCGCGTCACGCCGGAAGAGATGCTCTCCATGGCCTTCAGCATGATGACGAACCGCCAAAAGCAAAAATTCAAGGAAACGGCGGAATTGGATATGGCTTATGGTGTCGCCGGCCTGGGCCGATTCCGCGTCAACGTTTTCCAGCAGCGCGGCAACGTCGGCATGGTTCTGCGCGTCATTCCGACGAAGATTCGTACCACGGAAGAATTAAACCTCCCTTCCGTAATCTCCAAGATTTGCGAAGAGCAGCGCGGGTTGGTGCTGGTTACGGGAACCACCGGTTCCGGTAAGTCCACCACGCTGGCGGCCATGATCGACCGCATCAATGCCAACCGCGCCGATCACCTGATAACCATCGAAGACCCCATCGAGTTCCTGCATCGCGATAAGAAGAGCTTCATCAATCAGCGCGAAGTCGAAGTGGACACCGCGAACTTTTCCACCGCGCTGCGCGCTGCTCTGCGTCAGGATCCGGACGTGATCCTGGTCGGCGAAATGCGCGACCTCGAAACCATTTCCACGGCGCTGCTCGCCGCGGAAACCGGCCACCTCGTGCTTTCCACTCTGCATACCCTGGACGCCACGGAAACGATTCAGCGTATTATCGCGGTCTTCCCCCCGCCGGAACAGAAACAGATTCGTTTGCAGCTTGCCGCCACGCTGAAGGCGGTCGTCTCCCAGCGCCTGGTGCGCCGCGCGGATGACAAAGGCCGTGTCCCCGCCTGTGAAATCATGATTGCCACGGCGTACATCCGCGACTGCATCATCAACGCGGACAAAACGCGTTTGATCCATGATGCCATCGCCGCCGGCACCAGCCAGTACGGCATGCAAACGTTCGATCAGTCACTCTTCGATCTCTACTCGAAGCAGCTCATCACTCTCGATGAAGCCCTGGCGCGCGCCTCCAACGCCGACGAATTCAAGCTGCGCATTCAGGGTATTCGCTCCGCCTCCGACTCCGCCCGCGAGGAAATGGAGCGGCAAATGGCCGACTTCGAGCGTTTCGCCCGCAAGTAGCATTACTTTGCGTTCGCCCCTCGACTATGAGGGCTCCGTGTAAAAAACTCTTCCGAGCCTTGTGCGGGCTATCTTCCGTTACGACCGTTTTGTTCGTAGCAATCCCTATTGCTGCACTCCCAGACTATGGGAAACGCGATCTCGGAGTTGGTTTGCTTCTGGTCGGTGTGTTGATTCTCGGGCTGGCCATAGCCGCGCTGCAACCTACCTAAATCTGTTTCTCAGTTGTTTTCCCGACGTGTCTTTTGAGATGAAATGTAGCGGCTGCTGGCCGTAGGATTGGTTTCGGGAAAACTTCTTCTTCTGCATTTCTGGAAATAGATCCAGAACTCGACTAATCGTTCAGAAAAACACCGCCATCCGACACGCAGGCTTGCAAATTGTTTCATTGAGGAGCGGCCTGTACCTCACCCCTTCAGGCCTGAGGCCTCCTTCGATCGTTGCAAAATAAATTGAACCCCTCGCCCTTGCTTACTTCCTTGCCTCCCTGCTTGCTTGCTTCTATGCTTTTCCCATGCTCGAGAAGGCTCACCAACTTGAGACCGAATCGGAGTTGTATGAAGTAGCCGTGCGCGCGTTGATGCGGCGAGCGCACTCCGTGCACGAGATGAAGGAGAAGCTGGAGCGACGGAGCGTTAACAAGCTGCTGGTCCAAGTGGTGATGGCGCGGTTGAAGGAAAACGGCCTGATCGATGACGCGCGTTACGCCAAACAGTTCGCCCGACAGCGTACCGAATCCCGCAAACAAGGAAAGTTCCGTGTCGCCCGCGACCTCCGCGCCCGGGGCATTCCCGACCGCCACATCGAATCCGCCCTCGAAGAAGTCGCCCAGCATACCAACGAAGCGGTCACGGTCCGCCAGCGGATCGAACGCAAGCTCCGTTCCTACGGCGGCGAAATCGATGAAAAGAAAATGGCCGCCATCTACAGCAGCCTCCTCCGCGCCGGCTTCTCCGCCGACATTGTCCGCCGCGAACTCCGCTCTCTCACCCGCGAAGGCCTCCCCGAAAACTCCTCTAGCACAAATTCCTAGAGTTCTGGTACTTATTCCATATAAGGGGATCTGGCGTTTTAACCTCATTGTCTGCCACAGATCCGAGCCCCCCCCAGGTGGGGCATCCCTCCCCATGGGTTGGCGCTGGCTCTTTCCCTCTGCCATAATGCCGCCATGCAAGGGCCGCCCCAGATCCACTCGGCGGCTCATTCGCTCCATTGGGAAATTGAGGGTGACTTGACCGGCAACGAGATACGCGAGAGGTTTTTGCAGTTTTTTGAGGGCAAGGGACACCGCCGCGTGCGGAGCTCGTCGCTGGTGCCGCACGGCGACCCGACGCTGTTGTTTACGAACGCGGGGATGAACCAGTTCAAAGACATCTTTCTTGGCCTCGAAAAGCGGGATTACACGCGGGCCACGACGGCGCAGAAGTGCGTGCGCGCGGGCGGAAAGCACAACGATCTGGAAAATGTGGGGTTTACGAAGCGGCATCACACTTTTTTCGAAATGCTCGGCAATTTCTCGTTCGGTGATTATTTCAAGAAGGATGCGATTGCCTACGCCTGGGAGCTGATGACTTCGCCGGAGTGGTTCGGGATTCCGAAGGATAGACTCTACGTAACGATTTTCGGGGGCGCTGAGATTCCACCAGGGAACATGCTGGAAATTGATACGCCTGCCGGTCAATGTTGGCTAGGCGAACGAGTGCCACAGGAACGCATCCACGCTATCACAGGACTCAAGGACAACTTCTGGGCCATGGGTGACACCGGCCCTTGCGGGCCATGCAGCGAGATTCATTACGACATGGGCCCCGCGGCTTCGGACGAAGGGCACGCGGATTGCAAATTTCCCTGTGACTGTGGCCGCTACGTCGAAATCTGGAACCTCGTCTTCATGCAATTCAACCGCGACGCCAGCGGCGCCCTCACGCCCTTGCCGATGCCCTGCGTTGACACCGGCATGGGGCTGGAACGCATCGCGTGTGTTCTCCAAGGCGTCATCTCGAACTACGACACCGACTTGTTTCAGCCGTTGATGGCTAAAGCAGCGAAACTTTTGGAACATGACATGAGTGATGCTGATGAGGAGGTCTCCAGAAGGATTATCGCTGACCATTCGCGAGCCTCCACTTTTCTGATTTCTGACGGCGTAATGCCTTCCAACGAAGGCCGTGGTTACGTGCTGCGAAAAATCATCAATCGCGCGATGCTAAATGCGGGATCGCCGGAGACGGTGTCCGACCAGGTACTTCCTGGAATGGCCGATGCGGTGGCTCAGCAAATGCGGGCGGCGTACCCGGAGCTTGACGAAAACATGCAGCAGGTACGTAGGGTTTTGGCGTCGGAGACTTCCCGCTATCGCCGGACCATGACGACCAGCCTGGGAAAGCTCCGCGAAGAGGTTGCTCGTCTAATGGAAGCGCTGCGCCTCCGATCCCCGGAGACGGGGGGTATGCTGATTCACAAGGTGACGCTTCCAGGCGATGTGGCCTTTAGGCTTTACGACACCTTCGGTCTTAGAAGAGATGTGATCGAGGACGCGTCCAGGCTCCAGGGTGTGGGCGTCGATTGGGAAGGATTTGACTTGGCCATGCGGGAGCAGCGCGAGCGTGGCAGGGCGTCGTGGAAAGGCGAGGGGAAAGAGGCGGCAAATCCGGCGTATGCGAAGATCGCGGACCGATTCACGACGGAGTTGGACTTTTATTTTGGGACGAGCACGAAAGATTGCCGGATTGAAGCGATCATCACGAAGATGGGGCCAGTTAACGAACTGAATCCGGGAGAGAGCGGCGAGATTGTTCTGGACCGCACCGTGATTTATGCAGAATCGGGGGGGCAGGTAGCGGACACCGGCGCGTTCTACGACAATTCGGAGTCGCAACTGCTTGCAGAGGTCAAGAGTGCGTATTATCCCGTTGCGGGACTCGTGGCGCATAAAGTTGTTGCGAAGGAGACGCTTCGCATCGGGGATCGCGTGGCCGTTGTGGCGGATGCGGAGCGGCGGGCGCGGATTATCCGGAATCACACGGGCACGCATCTCGTGAATGCGGCGCTGCGAAACATTTTGGGAACGCACGTAAAACAGTCCGGCTCGCTGAATGCGCCGGAGCGGCTGCGCTTCGACTTTTCGCATTTTGCGCAGGTGGACGCGGAAGAGTTGCGTGATATTGAGCAGCAGGTGAACGAAGAAATCCGCCTGAATACCGAAATCGAGACCAATGTGACGTCACTGGAAGACGCGCTTGCCTCCGGCGCTTTGGCCTTCTTTGGCGACAAGTATCCGGAGCACAACGTTCGCGTGGTCACCATTCCCGATCCCCGGGCGGCTCGCGGCTTCTACTCGAAGGAGCTTTGCGGCGGGACGCACGTGCAGCGCGTTGGCGACATCGGGGTGTTGAAGATCGTGAGCGAGGAGTCTGTGGCCGCGGGCGTTCGCCGCATCGAGGCCGTGACCGGCATTGGGGCGTTGGAGCACTACCAGCAGGAGGCGCAAATCCTGCGGCAGTTGGCCAGCCAGCTCAACGTGGGGAAGGATGGCATCCTGGCCCAGGTTGAGAAGCTAGCCCAGACCGTCAAACATCTGGAGAAGCAGTTGGAGACGCAGAAACGCAAGGGGGCACTCAGCAAGATCGACGAGCTGGCCGCTCGGGTCCAGACGGTAAAGGGAGTCAAACTGATCGCGGCCGAAGTAGAAAGAATTGACCGCGAAGGACTTAGGCAGCTTGTGGACAGTTTGCGCCAAAAACTCGGCTCCGGAGTGGTCGCACTGGGCATGCCAGAGGACGGCAAAGTGGCCCTGATCGCCGGCGTAACCAAGGACCTGACGGCTAAAATCCATGCTGGCAAGCTGATACAGGCGCTGGCCAAGCAAGTAGGGGGTTCCGGGGGCGGGCGGGCCGATTTGGCCGAGGCTGGCGGAAAAGACACAACTGCCCTAAAAAGTGCCTTGTTAAGCATCCCCTCCCTCCTCGAGCCTTTGTTATAATCCCGGCAGCGCCAGAGCCGTGTCTTGCGGGAGACACTTTCGACCGCGTAACGGTCGACGCCTCACCTGCGGGTGCGGATTCGCAAGACGAGCCATCGCCAGGCGATCTCACTTAGGTAGAACGTTTGGCGGGGGCCTTAGTACTGAAGGGATATTGCCCTCGACCAGGTCGGGGCGATACTAAAGACTGTCCGCTCTGTAGTAGGTTCCAAAATTGTTGTTCGCCTTCCCCAGGGCCCGATGGTGAAACGCACGGCAAACGCGGCGTGGCTTCTTCTAAAGACGCTGGTCCTTTGGACGACTGTTTTCGCGCAGGGTGCCAGCGGCCAGATCGCCAGGGTCGTTGACGATTCGGGACGGCGGTTTTTTGTCAATGCTGAACCACCGGTGACAGCCAAGCTCACTGCCACGAAGCCGCGCACCAACATCTACCTGCCCGCCGAATCTTCTTTTTCGGGACGCAGCCGTCCGGCCATGGACATCGGCCGTGACGGCGCGGAAAAACTCGTTCGAGAAGCGGCGGACCGGCATCACGTGGACCCTGCGCTGGTCCGCGCGGTGATCGAAACGGAATCGAACTGGAATCCGAAGGCGTATTCGCGTAAGGGAGCCGGCGGATTGATGCAGTTGATTCCCACGACGGCACAACGATATGGAGCTTATGACGTGTTCAACCCGCAACAAAACATCGACGCCGGGGTTAAGCATTTGAAGTGGTTGCTAGAACGCTACAATGGCAACCTGGATTTGGCTCTGGCGGCGTACAATGCGGGAGAGGGGGCTGTTGACCGGGCTCACGGTATCCCCGCGTATCGGGAAACGCGGAACTACGTACAGAGAGTACAGGATGCCTATTTCCGGCCGGGTTCGGGACGTCTTGCGGACGCATTCATCAATCCACACGCGATCCATAGAGACGTCACACCGAGCGGCCGCATCATATTCAGCAACGAATAGAAAAACTTCTTAGTTGTCGGTTCTTGGTGGTTAGTTGTTCGTGGTTTTTAGTCGTTATCTGTCCGTGGCCTGCTTGTAGTTTCCCGGGTCCTGAGTCTGGGCTTCGGAAGTTTGAACGTATTGCTGATGTGATTACTGGTTGCGGGAATGAATGAGTGGTGTTTGGGGATGTAGCTTGCTATTTCCGGCCAAAAAAAATTTGCCCAAGGGCTTCGCCCGTCTTTCGCCGGTTTTTGTGTCGCTGGGCTTTGTGCTAAACGCCGCGGCTGCTGCGCCGGTGAAAACAGCTGCAGGAGCTGCGGCCACTACGGCAGTGAAGCGCCAGTCCGCCTCCACACAATTTGCGCGGGCCGAGGAGCAGCGCGCGGTGCTGAACAGTAAACCCGCGGAAAAGCGCACGCTGGCGGATTACAAACAGGTCGTCCTCGGCTATCGCCGCGTTGCTTTGATTACCCCGCGAGCTTCCGAAGTCCCCGATTCCCTTCTGGCCATCGCAGAACTTTACACCGAGATGGGCGACCGGTTTGGGCGAAGCTATTACCAGTCGGCTGCCGATTCCTATCAATTCCTGGTACGCGAGTATCCGACGAGCAAGTATTGCCAGGATGCGATCCTGCGAATAGCAAAGCTGCAACGCGATCAGCTGGGAGATTCAGCGCTGGCCAAGAAAACCTATCAGGATTTTCTAAAACGCTATTGGCGCTCACCGAGGAAACGCGAAGCGCAAGAAGCTCTGGCGGAATTGGCGCTGCTGCAGAGCGGCGACGCGCCATCCGCAACGAACAGCGTGGCGTCAAATTCAACGGCGGCCCTGCCAGCCGCGGAAGAGGCGCGCGCGCATGCGCCGGTGCACTCTGGGGGCAAGTCGGTTAGCCGGCCAGGATCGCGGGCGATTCCGCGGGTGCGGGGGATTCGCGCGGACGCCAAGGGCGAAACGACGCGTCTGACCATCGACCTGGAAGACAGCGTGCAATATGCCTCCGGACGCATCGCGAATCCCGACCGCATCTTTTTCGATTTACACGCTGCGCGGCTGACGCCGGAAGTCGCTCGCGGCAATATCCGCGTTGACGGCCGTCTGCTGACCGCCGTGCGTGTGGCGCAGAATCATAATGGCGTGGTGCGCGTGGTGCTGGACGTAAACGGAGTGAAGGATTACACCGCTTCGCTGACAAACAATCCGCCGCAGCTTTTGATCGATCTGTACGGAAATTCTCTGGCGGCTGCGCCGGTGGTCCGTGGGGCCAAGGGGAATCGCGGGCAGGAAGAGGTAGGCGAAGATTCGAATGCGCGCGCGGCGGCGGATGGCGAAGCACGAACGATTGAGAACGCGGCGTCAAAGGACCTCGCGGAGGACACGGCTTCTTTGGAGCAGCCGGCGGGAAATTCGAAGAGCGCCATCAACGCAACGATTAACTCGGGCGTGATCAACGGTGGCGCAGCTAACGGTTCGGCTGCGGGGAGCAATTCTTCCGCCGTGGCGCGTAATTCTTTGGCCGGGACGAAAAACGCCAAACCAAAATCAGTCAGGGCCACTGCTACGAGCTCGAAGCCTGATTTAATTCGGCCTGCGAGCGTGCCAGAGCCGACGCGCGACGGGCAGTCCACGCTGACGCGCGCGCTGGGTTTGAAGATTGGAAGGATCGTGATCGACGCGGGCCACGGCGGGCACGACACGGGAACGATTGGACCAACCGGGTTGATGGAGAAGGATCTGTGTCTGGATGTGGCGCTGAGGCTCGGGAAAATCATCGAGCAGCGGCTGCCGGGTGCGGATGTGGTCTATACGCGTTCGGACGACACATTTATTCCTCTGGAAGATCGGACGAATATCGCGAATCAAGCCAAGGCGGATCTGTTCATTTCGATTCATGCGAATTCGAGCAAGGACCACGCGGCCCGCGGCATCGAGACGTATTACCTGAACCTGAAGGGCTCGGCGGAGGCGATGGAAGTGGCAGCGCGCGAGAACGCCACGGCGCAGGGAGGCGTGCACGAATTGCAGGATCTGGTGATGAAAATCGCGAGGACGGAAAAGATTGATGAGTCGAAAGAATTCGCCGAAGACATCCAGGATTCCCTCTCTAAGCGGATTCAAAAGTCGAACAAGCCGGTGAAAAATCGCGGCGTGCGGAAAGCGCCCTTCGTGGTGCTGATTGGTGCGGATATGCCGTCGATCCTGACGGAGATTTCGTTCCTGAGCAATCCGGCGGACGAGCAAATGCTCAAGAAGCCGGAGCAAAGGCAGAAAGTGGCCGAAGGGTTGTATCAGGGCGTGGTTAGCTACCTGGAGAGCATGAACAGCGTGACGATGAATCTGCCGGCCAAAACCGGCGCGGGGCACGTTGGCGCGGCAGCAGTTGAACAATCTCGCAACCAAAACTAGGCAGTTGGTGTCTAATAGAGGCCGGGATGCCAAAGCATTGCCTCATCTTCCTGTCGCTCTTTACAGCTGCCATGGGTGCCGCACCCCGTATGCCTGCCGAGGGTGCATTCGAACGAGTATTCCCCGAACGATTTGGGCGATGGAACGCTGTCAGTTCCCCCATCAAGATCAAGAGTGACGAAGGGCGAGCACAGGTTTTCGTCGAGTCGGGCCTGAAGGACTGGCTCGCTGAAGACTATTCCGACGGGACTCAGAAGGTTCGCGTCATAGTCCGGCAATTCCGAGATCCCAGCGGCGCGTACGAAGCGTACACCGCAGAGTTCGGGCTCAACATGCATCCGTCCACGGTTGGAGGGCCTTCGGCGATCGACCAGGAGCGCCTGCTGCTGCTTCTAGGCAATCTGATTCTTGAAGTCCGGCCGCCACAGAATCCAACCACCGATGAATTGCAACAGCTTGCAGCGATGGTCCGGAAACATTCCGACCAGACGCCACTGCCGCCGATTCGAACGTATTTGCCGAGCGGCTTCTCGGATGGGACGCAAAGGTACGCGCTGGGTCCTGCGGCGTTGCAGAATGCGCTGAACTCGCTGAAACACGAGGAATTCACGAACCTTGTCAACGAGGCAGGGTTTTCCTCTGGCGCGGAGGCCATGATAGCGGAGTATCGCAACGGCAAGGACTCGGCAGGACTGCTGCTGATCGAATATCCGACGCCGCAACTGGCGGAGCAGCACCTGCGACATCTGGAACAGGCGCTCTCGCCGGCGGCGAAGCAGGCGGGAACAACAATTGAACGCGAGGCCTCCTTGCTCTCTCTGGTACTGAAGCCATCCTCATCGGCCTATGGCGATTCGCTGCGGAGCGCGTTGAATTATGAGACGGAGGTGACCTGGCACGAGCCGAAACACACGATCACCGACCCGCCATGGGTGACGATTCTCGCCAGGATATTCCTCGTGACGGGCCTGTTCATGGTGGTGGCGGTGGTTCTGGGCGTAGCTTTTGGCGGTGTGCGAGTGGTGGCAAAAGTTTTTTTCCCGGGTAAAGTTTTTGACCGGCCGGAACAGATGGACATTCTGCAACTCGGGCTCTCCGGGAAGCGCATCGATTCCCGCGATTTCTACTGATCGTTCGCAATTGACTCCAGGTAACCAATCGCTGGCCTCCGCGTCCAACAGCTATCGGCCCGACTCGCTATTTTGCTCTTTTCTGTCAATGTCGTAAGATTTGAGGCTAGGTAGAGACAGTCATGCGCCCATTTGTATCGGTCAATCGAAGCACAAGAAGGCTAACCGCGGAAAGGCGGGCGGCGGCTTTGCTGGTGGCACTGGCGGCAGGTGCGTTTGTGTCTGGCTGCCAGAAAAGCGTGGCCAACAGTGCGCCGGGAGCTGGGGCACCCGCCATATCGGTCCAGGTACAGATTGCTCCTACGGTGAAAATTCCGGATACGACTGAATATCTGTCCATCTTGAAATCGCGGCACTCGGCGGCGATTAATCCCCAGGTTGAGGGACAGATCACGCGGATTTTCGTAAAGTCCGGCGACCACGTGGAAGCAGGAACGCCGCTGCTGCAGATCGACCCGCTGAAACAGGAAGCCACGGTGAACAGCCAGGAAGCGGCACGCGCCGCGCAGGAAGCGAATCTGCGTTTTGCAAGAATTTCACTGGAGCGCGCGCAGAAGCTATTCGATGCGGGAGTGATCAGTAAGCATGAGTTCGACAATATGCAGACCAGCTATGACGCGGCACTTGCGCAACTAAAGGCGCTAGACGAACAGGTGAAGCAGCAAAAAGTGGAGCTTCACTACTATAGCGTCACCTCGCCGATGGACGGGACCGTCGGCGATATCCCCGTGCACATAGGCGACCGCGTGACGGTTTCGACGATGCTGACCACCGTCGACGAGCCCGGAGCCCTGGAAGCCTACGTTTACGTTCCCGCCGAACGTGCCAAGAACTTGAAAACCGGATTACCCGTACGCCTTCTCGACACCGCCGGTAATTCGGTCAGTGACACTCGCATCACGTTCGTGTCACCGCAGGTCGAGACGGCGACACAGACGGTTCTCGCCAAGACAACGATTGAGAGTTCACAAGGCAAGCTGCGCATCGCCCAGCAAGTTCGCGCGCAGATTACCTGGGGCGTTCATGAGGGCCCCGTGATTCCCGTGCTTGCGGTACTGCGCATAAATGGCCAGTTCTTCGCGTTCGTTGCTGTCAACGAAGGCAAAGGAACCGTGGCACGGCAGAGGCCTTTAAAGCTTGGCGATACTGTAGGCAATGATTTTGTGGTTCTTGATGGACTCAAACCTGGAGATCACGTGATCATTTCCGGGACGCAATTTCTGCAGGACGGCATGCCCATCACGGAGCAAATTCAGAATAAGGGCCAGAGCAATTCAGGCCGCTAGACCGTCGACCTCATGAGTGGCGCCACCCCATTCCCAGCGAAGGCGGACTCCAGCCTTGTTCGTTGATTTTTTCATTCGACGGCCGGTTTTTGCCACGGTCTGCGCCCTGTTCATCATTCTTGCGGGAGCGATCTCCATTCCCACGCTTCCGATCGCAGAATTGCCCGACCTGGCGCCGCCACAAGTTATCGTCAGCAGTGGCTACATTGGAGCGAACGCCCAGACGGTGGAATCAGCGGTCACCATTCCGCTGGAACAAGCCATCAACGGCGTGCAGGGCATGAAGTATATGAGCTCGACGAGTGCCAACGACGGGTCGAGCCAGATCACGGTGGTGTTTGACGTAACCAGGAATGTCGACTTGGCATCCGTGGACGTGCAGAACCGGGTGAATCAGGCACTGGGACGGCTGCCGAATGAAGTGAAGAACACTGGAATCATCATCACAAAGCAGATCGGCGGATTCGTATTTGGGGCCGGCGTCTATTCCGATACCGGGGAATACGACAGTTTGTTTCTCAGCAATTATATGGATGTGTACGTCAAGGATGCGCTCAAGCGCGTCAAAGGAGTCGGCGACGCGATCATTTTCGGGGAACGCAAGTATGCCATGCGGCTTTGGCTCGATCCTGCGAAATTGGCGCAGCGCGGATTGACGGCCACCAATGTGCTTAGCGCGCTGCAAGAACAGAACGTGCAAGTCGCTGCCGGACAAATCGGGCAGCCGCCGTCGCCGGAAGGGCAGTCTTACCAGATCAGCGTGCGGGCTGTGGGGCGGCTCAGCGAGGCCTCGGAGTTCGACAAAATCATATTAAAGACGGGAATAGACGGGACGCTGGTGCGATTGAGAGATGTCGGCCACGCGGAGCTAGGCGCAGAGAATTACGGCACCATTCTTCGATTCAACGGCCATGACGCAGTCGGCCTTGCGGTCACGCAGCTTCCGGGCGCCAATGCGCTGGATGTGGACAAGGCCGCTAAGACGGAGCTCTTGAGACTCTCCAAGAATTTTCCTCCGGGACTCAAGGCCGCCGTGGCCTTCGATACCACGACGGTCATCGGTGAATCCATACGTGACGTGCTCATCACGCTGCTGCAAGCCATCGCTCTGGTCATCATTGTCATCTACGTGTTTTTGCAGGATTGGCGCAGCACGTTCATCCCCGCGATTACTATCCCCGTTTCGCTGATCGGCACATTCATTTTTGTAAAATTGCTGGGCTTCTCAATCAATACTTTGACGCTCTTTGGCATCACACTGGCCACCGGGCTGGTCGTGGATGACGCGATCGTTGTGATTGAGAATGTGGAGCGGCACATCGTCGAGGGCATCACGGAGCCGCACAATGCCGCGTCCGTGGCGATGAAGGAAGTGGCTGGAGCGGTCGTAGCGACGTCACTCGTCCTGGTAGCGGTATTCGTGCCGGTTGCGTTATTCCCGGGAACCACCGGAATTCTCTTCCGGCAATTCGCGTTGACGATCGCTTTTTCCGTCTCGATCTCGGCCTTCAACGCGCTTACGCTGACCCCGGCGCTTTCGGCGATTTTCCTCGGGAAACATCGAGAGCGAGCGAAGGGCCGTTTCTTCAAATTGTTCAATACCGTCTTTAACGCTGGCGCAAGTTTTTATCGAAGCACAGTCCGCCGGGCCCTGGACTGGCGGCTGGCGACATTGCTGCTCTTTTTTGCGCTGCTTGGGTGCACCTACTTGCTCTATCAACGCGTCCCGCGCGCCTTCATCCCGGAGGACGATCAGGGTTACCTGATGTTCATCGTGCAAGCCCCGCAAGGAGCCTCTCTCACCTACACCCGCGATATCTGCGGCAAGGCGGAAGAAGCGATCTCGCGTGACCCGGAAATCGACGGCGTTTTCACGATTGTCGGGTTTGGCGCTGCGGGCTCGGCCTCCAATCAGGCAATGCTCTATGCAAATCTGCGGCCTTTTGAGAATCGCAAGGGAGCGGTCCACTCGGCAGCGGCAACGATTGCGCGTTTACGCGGTTCCCTCTCGGCTGTATCAGGCGCGATCGTAGTTCCGTTCAATCCACCTGCAGTGTTTGGACTGGGGCAGTTCGGGGGATTCCAGTTTGAGCTGGAAGATCTTGGACGCAACTCGCTCGAGAGTATCGCGGAAACGGCCAACAAGCTGGCGTCGCAAGGGAATGCCAGCAAAGACATCGTGGGTCTTTTCACCAGCTTCACGGCAAACGACCCGCAATACCTGGTCCGCATCGACCGCGAAAAAGCGAAGAGTCTGCAGGTGCCCCTCAGCCAGATCACTGACGCTTTGCAGGTCTACATGGGCTCGGTTTATGTGAACGATTTCGATTTCAATAACCGTTCGTACCGTGTCTACCTGCAGGCCGACAGTAAGTTCCGCTCGCAGCCAAAAGACATTCGGCAATATTACTTGCGGTCCGACACCGGGAAGATGATTTCGCTCGACAACCTCGTGGGTGTCGAGCAAACCGCGAATCCCCAAGTCATCCCGCATTACAATCTTTTTCGTTCCGCGGAAATCAACGGAACAGCCGCGCCAGGCCACAGTTCCGGGGAAGGCATCGCGGCAATGGAGGCCCTTGCCAAGAAAGCCCTGCCGAATGGCATGGCCTTCGAATGGAGTGGATTGTCGCTGGAAGAAATCGAATCCGGAGGAAAGGCACTGATTCTTTTTGCCCTGGGCCTGGTGGTGGTGTACCTGACGCTGGCAGCACAGTACGAGAGTTACGTGCTTCCGTTTATCGTGCTGCTGGCCGTGCCTGTCGCGATTCTCGGGGCGATTGGCGCGCAGGCCCTGCGCGGATTGCAGAATGACGTCTACTGCCAGATCGGTCTGGTAATGTTGATCGGGCTTTCCAGCAAGAATGCCATCCTCATCGTCGAGTTTGCAGAGCAATTGCGCGGTCAGGGCATGTCGGTTGTCGAAGCCGCGGTGGAAGCCGCGCGCATCCGTCTGCGGCCCATTTTAATGACCTCACTCGCGTTCATCCTGGGTGTCGTGCCATTGGTATTAGCTCAGGGCGCCGGCCGCGCCGGCCGAATATCCGTCGGCACTACAGTCTTCGGCGGGATGATTGCCGCGACTTCGCTGAACTTGCTGTTCATTCCCGTCTTGTATGTGATCGTGCGGAACATCATTCCCGGCTCTGCGCCTAAGAATTTCTGAAGCTTCTAAATCCCGCTGAATTTTACGTGGAGGGCATGCGCTCGGGCTGCCGAGCTTTAATCCGGGCTGAGAGCATGCAAGAGTAAGAGGCGTGCCTGCAAAATGGAATGAAATCCCGCTCATTTTTGAGTACCATTCGGTTATGCCGCCACACACTCTTTCGCGACGTTCGTTTCTCGCTTTTTCGGCAATGTTGCCATGTGCTCTTTCGGCTCGCGCCGCGAAATCGATTCCGCTCGGCCTCGAACTCTATTCTGTCCGCAATGAATTGAAAAACGATCCCGAGGCCACCGTCCGCGCCATTGCACATATGGGATATCAAGGTGTCGAATTCTATGCGCCCTATTTCGAGTGGTCCGAGAGTCAAACCAAGCAGATGAGAAAACTTCTGGACGACCTCGGCATCCGGTGCTTCTCGACGCACAACGATAGTTCCTATCTGAGTCCTGAGCACATCGGCCGGGCGCGGGACCTGAACCTGATTCTGGGCAGCAAATACGTGGTCATGGCTTCGGCAGTTCCGAAACCTGGCCTGGACGGATGGAAGCTGGTCGCCGATTCGTTGAATTTTGCCGCCGATCAGCTTGAATCATCCGGTTTGAAAGCGGGGTATCACAATCACCAGCGGGAGTTCATTCCCATCGAAAACTGGCGCCCTATCGAAATCATCGCAAAGAACACGAAACCATCGATCATGCTCCAGCTGGATGTGGGCACTTGTCTAGAGGCCGGCTCAGGTCCGGTGGCGTGGATTCATACGAATCCGGGCAGAATCCGCTCTCTCCATCTCAAAGATTGGTCACCGGAACCGACGAAAGGTTATTTCGTTCTGTTCGGAGAAGGTGCTGCAGACTGGAAAAACATTTTCGAAGCAGCAGAAAGTGCTGGCGGAGTCGAATACTACCTGATCGAACAGGAAGGCAGCCGGTTTACGGAACTCGATACTGCGCGGCGCTGCTTGCAGTCCTTCCGGCACATCCATCCAGCGTGATGCCCATGTGTTGGGAAGCTTCGTTCTTGACTTGCATCATTGGAACCGTTGGAAAATCCCTTCGGCCCAAAAGTGTTACCTTGTAGCCGGTACGTTGTGTTACCTAAGTGTCCGGGCCGGACCTGAAAAATCTGGAGCCGAGAGTGGGAGTTGAACCCACGACCTGCCGATTTCTCCGCCGATATCATGTTGTTGTATTCACGCGCTTTATTCCTCACCACACCCTATGGTTTTGCATGGTATTTGGCGAGTTTTGTTCAGAAGTTGTTCACTCCAAACTTTTGTGCTGAGCTTAGGAGCTCTGACGTTCTTAGTCCTAACGAGGTCTCACCTCAGACCGACGAGGCATGCTAACCTTATCCTCGATATTCGGCTTGAGCGAGCCGATGCCGAGCGGCAGGCTGGACCGAGGGTAGTCCGTACGTAACTGCCATCGGATTGTCCGGTCCGTCGCAGCAAGAGTCCGAAATCTCCGATTGGACCTCTGTCCCGCGCATCGACCCACTCCGCACGGGCGAGCGGCTGAGAATTTGGCCCGGGAGATGACGTGAACGGATTCGCTCTGGGGCGCAAAGGCTCACGGGCAGACCATCTGGGCCCGTGGGTCGCGTCGAACGCGCTGGCGCGCGAGGTTTCGAGCCGTTTCTCCTCCGCTCTCGACGTAACATTGTCTTTGTCGACGTTATGAAGGACAATCCCGGGCGCTTGCCCTTCTAGCCGTGAAGGGCTTCCAGTTTTCCCGGAGCCTGACCAGGATGTATTGCGGCGAGAACGCACACCCGGGTCGGCCCGATCTTCTCTGCGCCATCCTTGGGCCCGAGTTTGGTTAGCATGATGACGGGTTACCTCCTTCCGCGTGGCTTCTGTGGCCGGTGGATTGTTTTCCTCCTCTTCCTGAATCTGTTTTTTGTAGTCGGGCTGGTATTCTGCGGCCTCCCCGTGTTCTGTCCCTCGCTTCCTGGTCAGGACGATTCTGCCGCGGTGATTCATTTTCAGAACGTTGCTCCCACGGCCGGCTTGCGATTCGTGCTGGAGAATAGTCCGACTCCGCGCAAGCACCTGGTTGAAACGATGGCCGGTGGCGTGGCGACATTCGATTACGACGGGGACGGGCTGACGGACATCTACTTCACCAACGGGGCGTCTCTTCCGTCTCTGGAAAAGACTTCACCCAAATATTGGAACCGCCTCTACCGGAACTTAGGCGGATTTCATTTTGAGGACGTGACTGAAAAGGCCGGAGTCGCGGGCATAGGGTACTCGATGGGCGCCGCCGCCGCGGATTATGACAACGACGGCCATGTTGACCTCTTCGTTGCCGGGGTAGGCAGGAATATTCTTTATCACAATCGCGGCGATGGGACGTTCGAAGACGCAACCAAACAGGCTGGTATCAAGAGCGGCCCTTGGTCGATTGGCGCCGCATGGTTCGACTACGACAACGACGGGTTGTTGGACCTCTTCGTGGTCAATTACGTGCAATGGTCGCCCACTTACGATCGCTTCTGCGGCGACGCTTCGCGCCAGCTACGCGTCTACTGCCATCCTCGGTTCTTCGAAGGGCTCGCCAATACTCTTTACCATAACGAGGGAAACGGGAAGTTCAAGGATGTCTCTCAGGAGTCCAGTATCGCGTCGTATATCGGAAAGGGAATGGGTGTTGCGATCGCCGACTACGATCATGACGGCCTCATGGATGTTTTCGTGGCAAATGACAAGATGCGGAACTTCCTTTTCCACAACATCGGACACGGAAAGTTCAAAGAGGTCGCTCTCGAGACGGGAGCAGCTTTGCTAGACACTGGCAACCCAATCTCGGGCATGGGCGTGGAATTTCGGGACTACGATAATAATGGGCTGCCGGATATCGCCCTCAACGCGCTTGCGGGTGAAACCTTTCCGCTCTTCCGGAATACAACGGCGGGGTTGTTCGAGGATGTGACTTACTCGAGCCACATGGGCCGGGCGAGCAGAATATACAGTGGGTGGGGAATCGGCATGTTCGATTTCAACAATGACGGTTGGAAAGACCTTTTCACCGCCAACTCTCACGTCAACGACCGTGTCGAGCTGTTCGAAGCGACGGAATACAAGCAGCATAACTCCGTCTTCCTAAACCGGGGCGACGGAACTTTTCAGGACGTTTCGCGGACCGCCGGCCAGGATTTTCTTACGCCGCGAGCACACCGAGGGGCCGCCTTTGCTGACTTCAACAACGACGGCAAGATTGACGCGGTCGTGACCTCGCTCGGCGAAGCTCCGGAGTTATGGCAAAACGTCACGCCCGGTGAGAATACCTGGCTCCTTCTGAAGTTGGAGGGAACTAGGAGCAACCGCGACGGAATTGGTGTGGAAATCCGAGTGGACGACCAATACAATCACATGACCTCCGCGATCAGCTATGCCTCCTCCAGCCACTTCGGCGTCCATTTCGGCACTGGCAAGCGGAGGCGCGTGGAGAATGTCGAAATCCGGTGGCCCAGCGGAATGCGCCAAATCCTGACGAACGTGCCTACCAATCAGATATTACGGATTCGAGAGCAGTAGCCGTTTGGCGAACTCCTTGTAATCCGAAAGGGCCTGCTTTGCGGCTTCGGTTTGTCCTGCGGCCTCATAGGCGCGGAAAAGTTGGAAGTGGCCACTTCCATCTTCGTCGATGGAAAGTGCAGCTTTGAGGTGCGGTATCGCTTCCCTTGCCTTGCCCGTTCGCAGTAATGCTTGTCCGAGCGCGGCCTGCGCAGACAGCAAATAACCATCAGCTTGGATCGCTTCCTCCAGATATGGAATGCTTTTCTCTGGCTGTTCCAGGTTCAACCAGCATGCCCCGGTCAAAAACTTCAACTCGGCGGAATCAAGGCCGTCCTTCCGCATGCTGTCAATCAGCGCCAGCGCCGCCGTGTAGTCGCGTGCCCGGTAGAGTGCCCGCACCAAGCCAGCCCGTGCTCGCCCATCGTCCGGCGCAATCCTCAGCGCTTCACGCCATTCCTTAGCCGCCTCGACCCACTCACCGCTCTCGGCGCGCAGTTCGGCTGCGTGAATGCAACTTTCGCGCGAGCGGGGAAGTTCGATCAATCGGTTGTAGGCCTGCCGCGCCAGCTCCCGGTAATGTTGGCGCTGGCCGGGTGACTGCTGGAAGAGTTTGTCGTAACACTGGCCCAAGCCGTACCAGACCTTCGGATTATCCGGAACGAGTTCCGATAGTTTCTGGAAGTGTTCGGCAGCTTCTTCGTACTGCCGGGCCCCCGATAACGCCTCCGCCAGCATGAGCCGGGCGTTGCGCTCGTTGGGCTGTGCTTCGAGCACCTTTCTGAGCAGTGGGATGGCAGCGCCGAATTCGCCAAGTTCGACGTAACTAGCGCCCAGGAACAGATTCGCGCTGGGCAGTTCCGGCTGCAGCTTGAGCGCGGCCTTGGCCTGCTCGATCGAATTGCGGTAATGCCTGGCCTTGAACTGGGCGATCGAAAGGTCCATCAGAAGGTCCGGGCTGTTGGGAAACGTTTGGATCAGCTCTTGATAGATGGTGATGGCTTGCTCGGGCTTTCCCTGAAGCACCAGCTCTTGAGCCCGGCGGAGTTGCTCCGAAGGCGGACCAGCTTGAGCCCAGGCCGTTGCCGCGAAGAGCAACCCGACCCCTATCCGCGGAAAAGCTCTGCGTTGCCGCGTCAGGCGCAGGCTTCGGCTGGACCAGGAATCCGCTTGGCGCAGCATGGCTATTTGGATCTGTGGGGTTGTTTCCCCTTCAGCTCGCGAAACCTGGCCTCCGCCTCCTTCGCCTTGCCATCCTGGCCTAATTTCCGATAGGTCCGCGACAAGAGGTAGAGAGGCTCTGGATAGCCTGGATCGAGCGCTGAAGACCGTTTAAGCCAGTTTAGACATAGGTCGGTTTTTTCGAGTTGGCAAAGCGCCTTTGCGCCCAGATAGAAGTTCCGGGCCGAATATGGATTGCGATCGGCGGCTTGGGAAGCGAGTGCGAAAGCCCTTTCGGCATCTCCCTCCTTGAGGAAAAACTCCGCAAGGTTTGCGAAGGGCCAGTCATAGTCGGGATGGTCATTTTCGACAAGCTTGATCGACGTCAAAAAATGACGGACCGCTTTCTCGTTCTCTCCGCGAGCTTCATAGCACAAGCCGAGGTTGTCATAAGCCTTGTACGATCGTGGATTCACCTTCAGAACGCGCTCGAACTGGCCGATCGCGTAATCCATCCGGCCTTCCTGGTAGTAGATCCGGCCGAGCATGTAAGCGCCTTCCTCGTCGTTGGCATGCCGGTCCAGGAGCTCGATAAGTCTGCTTTCCGCCGCGTGTACATTGCCGAGAAGATATTCTGCACTAGCTTCGATCTTCATCGCCGCGAGGTTGTCGGGCTCTTTGTTCAGGATGCCTTCTGCTTCCCGTTTGGCGTCGGGGAGGCGCTGCGCCATCAGATACACATTTGCCAGGGCGAGCCGCCCTGAAGTAGATGTAGGTTGCTGCTCGAGAAATTCCCGGATGGATCGGATCGCCAAGTCAAACTGCCGTAGATGAGCTTGCGCCTCGGATAGTTCGATGAGAATGTCCCGCTGCGCTGGGCACTCCTGAAGAGCCTCAGAGAAATGCAGCGCTGCGACCTGGTACTGATGTTTGTCGAAAGCGTCCCGTGCGCTTTGCCGGAGCGCCAGGCTGTGGGCTGTATCGCAGATCGCGTCCAGACTCTGCTGTCCGTTCGCGAGTGCAAGGGGCGCAACCTGCAACGCAAGTAGCAGCAAATGCTTCATGGCGCGTTTTTCTGAATCGACGGCGATCGAAGGTCCACGCTGCGTGTTACTGTGCCACCCTCTGCGGGCACAGCTTCGGCCAGAAGAGCCGCAGCAGGCACGCTTCGCGGCCTAGGATCAAATGCCGTCTCGCATCGGGCGCGTCGGATCTGCTCCGCCCAAAGAAGCCGTGAGACGAATTCCCAAGCTAGAATTCAATTCGCCCATCCAACTGGATGGTCCGACCGCCACCACCGGCCAATACCGTCCCAAAGAAGGTTTTGTCCGCGATATCGGTGCTGGCCATGAAACGGCTGATGCGGTTGAACGGATTGGTCATCGTCATGCCGATCCCAAAGAACGTGCCCTCACGCTTCGTGAGTGGAAATTTCTTATTCATTCGGAAGATCTCGCTCATGCTGTGCGGGCCGCGCACGTTGGGGAGAAATCTTGGGGCTGTGCCCACGCGCAGAGGAACGCCACTTTCCGTAGGAACGGAGGCGAACGCTGCCGGATTGAGATACGGCGCGCCCGTGAACACGTCAACCTTCGTGGGTGCTCCACCGAGGGTCAACGGCTGGCCCGCGACAATGTCCGGCCGAATCCCGGGGGCAAACCCATCGGGAATAGTCAGACTCGAGTCTGTGATATTGAGCGAATCCCCGGACCTATAGTTATGAACCGCCGACAATTGCCAGCCTCCGACGACCCAGTTTCCCCATTTCAGATCGAAGCGTCTTCCCTTTCCGACCGGGGATTCGTATACCCATGTCAGCTTAAAATCCTGAGGATGGTTGAATCCTGTTACGGACCTCTCTAAACGCGGGTTGGAAAAGTCCTGAATGCCAACGTCAGCGCACCCGCACCCTGCTGCGGCTCCTGGCCCATTGCCATCCACGTAGCCAATAGCTTTGGACCATGTGTATGCGGCAAGAAATCCGAGTCCGCTGGTCAAGTGTCTCGTCGCCGTTATCTGTAGCGAGTTGTAATTCGAACTGCTGTTGTAAGGGAACGCTTCCTCCACGCCAAAGTACTGGGGGTAAGGCCTGAGCGCTTGAGCTACGCTTAGATCGCTGGGGAAGCTTGCATAGGGCATGTACTGAGGATGGTTACTGACGCTGTCTGTCAGAATGCCGCCCAAGGAAAGCTGCTTCGCCGGCAGGCCGTCGTATTCGCTAAAAGCGCCGACACCTCCCCAAAGTCGAGTGCCTTTGTTACCGACGAACGCGACCTCCAGCACCGTTTGCTGGGGCAAGAGGTATTGGACCGTGAGACTGTAGTTCTGCACATAGCCAGGGCGGTTGTCGTTTTTGGCTGTCGCCAGCCACGGCCCGTCGTAGTTCAACTGCGCGGGATCCGTATTGGGCAGCGAGCCTTGGAGGCTGGGGTAGGGCTGGCTCAAGTAGATGGCCGGATCGTCTATGAAACCGGTTGGGCTCGTGCCTGCTGCTACAGGCACCGAGCCGTCGAATCCCAAGGTAAATCCTCCATATCCCCAGTCGTTCCGGATCGGGGGCGTATTCGTCATCGCGTAACCAGCACGCACAGCGAGCTTGTTATTGACCTGGTAGGCCAAGCCCAAGCGCGGTCCGAATTCTTTCCAGTAAGTGTCGTTGAAGCGGCTGCCACCGTTAGCGAAGACCAGCGCGCCAAGCCTGCCGTCTGCGCCGGGATTGGGTGTGTTGGGGCCGATCTCCGACATGCGTCCAGTGACTTCATAAAAGGGAGGAATGATTTCCCATCGCAGTCCGGCGTTTACCGTCAGCTTGGGAGTCAACTTCCAGTCGTCAGCGGCATAGAAGGCGTGCTGAGGCTGGCGGAATCCCTGGCTTAAAGAAAAGACTCCGTGGCCCGCACTAAGCACACCACCGAGAAGGAAACTCGCGAATGAGTGTCCGGTGGAGTCCACAAAGTCAGGAAGATCGGTTTGACGCGGGCCGAATCTAAATGACCCGGCATCGGAGAGCGCTCTGTCGTTGTAGAAATAGCGGCTGTACTGGTAGCCGAAGCGGAAGCTGTGCTTGCCCCGGATCCACGTGAGATCGTCCGTGTAGATATAGCTTCCGTTCGGCGAATCATCCGTAAAGCCGACACCCATCCGTCCGATGGTTCCACCCTGATACGGAGGCACACTCCCGCTGCGGCCGGCGTCAAACCGGAAGACCGGGAACATCGTGCCAGGCAGGTTATTCAAACCAATCTTCTGTGCCCAGTCCTTGTTCAAAGTTTCCGGTGGCGCGCCATTTTTGTTCCGAAATCGGTTATAGCCCGCGGCCACGCGGTTCAGCAGCGTTGGCGTGAGGGTCGAGCTCAATGCGAGCCGCACCATGTTCCCAGGAGTTATCTGCTCCTGCCAACTGCTTGTTGGTGAACCCGGAATCGGCAAGGTCCGGGCATACCCGGTATTGCCGTTATTGTTGCGATCTCGATAACTCCGATTGTAATACCCTGAAATTTTATGCTTCTCAGTAATCGCATGATCAATCTTTACGCCAAAAATGTGCAGCTTGAAGAATGGACAGCACGTGTCGATCCTGGGAATGTTTTTGGTCATCTTATCGAGCAGTGGGTCAACGATGCCTACATTCTGGATAATGTTCTTCGCTACCGGATCCCAGGCCGTGTCCGGGATGATATTGCCGGGGAACGGATCGCGAACCACGCTACCGTTCACCACTCTTGTTGTTTTAGGATCATAGATTTGTCCAAAAATCACCGGGCGGCCCAACGCGTCAAAGCACGGTTGAGTGCCCCCACCGCAGGTGCTGACCTGCGTGCCCGATAGCGGGTTGCCTGTATAGTTTGGATCGAGCAAGCGCGAGAAATCACCTTGCTTGAATGCAACTGGTGCCACGGTCGTGAAGTCGTTGAACACCAGATTGTTTTCCTTGGTCTTTTCGAAATTGGTAAAGAAAAATGTTTTATTGCGGCCGTTATAGACCTTGGGAATATAAACGGGACCTCCCACGGAATAGCCGTAATTATCTTCGCGATGTTTTGACTTTTTGTTTCCTAATGCTTTGTTCAACACACTATTGGCGTTGAAGGCTTCGTTCTGGTTGTAATAAAAAGCGGACCCGTGCAGGTTGTTGGTCCCGGACTTGATGTTAAAGTTCGCCACAGCGGTCTGTCCGCCGTTGTATTGCGCGCTAATCGTTCCCGTCTGCAATTTGAACTCGCTGACCGCCTCCGCGGAGGGGCTGAACTCGTTGTTGTTGCCTCCCGAAAGGTCGGAGCGGCCGATGGGAATGCCCTCGATCAGAATCTCGTGCGAATATTCCTGCCCACCGTTAATCGATCCTTGGAATGTGTCGCCAGACGTGCCGGGCAAACTGCTGAAGATGAAGCTCTGAATCTGCCGCTGGCCATCGTCCACCAGGATCGGCCAGCTCTTGTATTCCTCAATCGATATGTAGCGCCCGATCTCGGCTGTGCCCGCATCAATGAGCGGTGGCTTGTCGCTGACGGTCACCTGCTCGGTGACCGAGCCTAGTTGAAGGCTGATGTTCAAGGTAAGGTCCTGCGCGACGCGCAGGATGACATTCTCAGCCGTGGAAGTTCGGAAGCTTGGGGCCGAGACGCGAATGGTGTATGTTCCAGCGGGAAGGTAAGGCAGTGTATAAGCGCCCGCTGACGTGCTAGTTGTCTTGGATTCGACGCCAGTTGCAACGTTTGTTGCTATCACAGTGGCGCCAGGCACAACGGCTCCCGTCGCATCCAAAATACTTCCGTTAATTGTGCCGACGGGACCCTGGGCCCATAGCGTACCTAGAATTGGCGTGAAGCAGAGTAAAAAGAGGGACCAAACAACCACTTTCGACGAGAGACACACAAAAGTCCTCCTGCCCGCTTTGCGATTCGTTCAGGCGCGTGCCACCCAACCCCCAACCGTGTACTCGGAAATTGGGAGGATGTCAAGCTCTAAGCCAGCTAAGCCAGTCTTGTTGGTTCTGCGTGTATTCGCGATACGCCGGCGCAACCCCCACATTTAACCACCACATGTGGACCGGCATCATTTGCCCTCGATGAACGGCGTGCGGGTAGTCCAGCCGCCGCAAGATGAAACGATGGCCCATCTTCTTTTAGAATTCCCTTGAACTCTTTCTTCCACTGCGCCGGAATAGCTGACAACTTGATGTTCACTGAGCTTACGTGCCAGCGCAACGCCTGATCGAGAACGAAGTTTACGTCCGAGTCTTGTTTGAGCCAGTACCCCGGAACCCAGCAGATCTCGAGTAACACCGGGCGGTGTTGCCCGACGTCCTGAATGCCTGCCGAATCACCTCTTAAGGGTAGACGGCCAGCATCTCCGCCTTGAAGTCGCGATTGTCGAAGGTCAGCGGCGTGTCTCCCAAACAATTGAGCCGCCTGTTCGTATCATCGAAGTGCCTGCGGCATGGCCTTACCCATCAGGCGGGTGATTGGCGTTATCCTTCATTCTTCCCACACCAAGCGTCAAAGCCATGATTTCCAAAAACCCGCGCTTGACTCCCCGCAGCGGAACGACCATCCTGGTGTGACTTCAGCTACGCGAGGTGTCGCATGTCTCCGGATGGATCTAAAACCTGCACTCGGCGGTCATTTCTCAGGACATCGATAGCGGGCGGCGCGGCGGCAGCCGGTTTCACCATCATCAAGCCGGAGCTTCTGCGAGGCGCGGGAAAAGAGCGCCTGCGTTGCGGCTTGGTGGGTTGCGGTGGACGCGGCACCGGGGCGGCGGTCGATCTGTTGACGGCCGACCGGAATGTAGAACTGGTCAGCATGGGAGATATCTTCGAGGACAAACTCCAAAAGTCCTTGGCCAGTCTGCTTGATCCCAAGTTTTTGATGGAGGCAAGCCCGAAGCACGTAGCTGAATTTAGCGGGCAGCCACTCGAAGAGCTGGCAGGCTCGGTCCGCAAACGAGTCAAGGTAGGTCCGGATCAATGCTTCATCGGTTTCGACGCATACCGAAAGGTTCTCGCCTCGGGCATAGATGTTGTGCTGTTGTGCACTCCGCCAGGTCACCGGCCGGAGCAATTTGAGGCGGCGGTAAATGCCGGAAAGCATATCTTCACCGAAAAGCCCATCGCTACAGACCCAGTTGGAGCCCGACGCTTCATCGCTGCCGTGAAAAAAGCCGAGGCATCGAAGCTAACGGTTGTGGCGGGTTTACAGCGGCGCTCGCAAAAAGAGTACATCGAGACAGTTCAGAAAATAAGGGATGGCGCCGTGGGAGACGTGCTGGAACTAAGCGCGAACTACCTCAGCGGGCCAGTCTTGCATGTGGACCATCGTGACCCTGCGTGGGGCGACATGGAGTGGCAACATCGAAATTGGTACTCCTTCGTGTGGATTTGCGGAGACCAGATGGTGGAGCAACACGTTCACACGATTGATTTCTGCAACTGGGTAATGAGCACTCATCCCATCAGCGTGATCGCTTCGGGCGGCGTTGCATGGCGCCCGCGCGAGGAACTGTACGGGAATATTTACGACCACATGACGGCCGATTTCGTTTACCCCAACGGCGTTCATCTCTCTAGCACCTGCCGGCAATATCCGAAGGGCTGTTATCGAAAAGTGTGGAACACGATTGTGGGCTCAAAGGGCCGCAGCGATGGTACCGACATGGGCTCTAAGGGTCCGGACCCATATGTCCAGGAGCACCGCCGGCTGGTGAACAGCATTCGCGGCGATAGCGCATACACCAATGACGGGATGGCGGTCGCGGAGAGCACCATAACCTGCATCATGGGCCGAGAGGCAGCTTACTCCGGAATGGAAATTACCTGGGACATGATCATGGCTTCGAATCAGGACCTGCAGCCAAAGAGTTTCGAGTATAAGCTGGCGATGAGCGTGCCGCCTTTGGCTGTGCCGGCCCAATATAAATTTGTTTGAGAAAAACTAGAGAGAAGCACAGGCGATTCTCGGGCATTCCGATCTGAAGACGACTGTCAACATCTACATGCACGCAATCTGGGAGTCTCAAAAACGTGCCGTAGACAAAGTGGTTGGCTTATTGTTCCCTACTGTTCCCGAGTTTTCAGTGGTGTCAGAAAATGGAGAAGTGAACTGATTGAAAGGAGGCAAATCTGGAGCCGAGAGT
>Ga0209577_10000543_pt1 | contig 38203 bp, 35 predicted proteins | sample GraSoiAngelo_109_FD_185874 | JGI IMG/M metagenome (GOLD analysis project Ga0209577, IMG submission 185874) | Grasslands soil microbial communities from the Angelo Coastal Reserve, California, USA - 14_0903_12_20cm (SPAdes) (version 2) | ecosystem: Environmental > Terrestrial > Soil > Grasslands... | reverse complement strand
TCAGCAGGGCGTAGATCTCGGTAGCATTGAACCAGAGACCTGGGAGCTCATACCGTGGCCCCGCCCGGGGCTTCCCGAAGCGATACCCGTTGCCCGCGCGAACATATTCGATCGGCGCGTTGAACCGGTCGCGCATGTAGACGAGATCGCGTTTGAGAGTTGCCCGGGAGACCCCCAGCCACTCCTGGAGTCTCGCAAACGACACGACCTTGCTGTCCTTCAGCAGCTGGTCGATCTTGTAGAACCGTTCGGTTCTATCCATTGCATTCGATACGCCGGGCTTGCTGATCGCCGCAGAGCCCGTCGACGAGCCGTTCTTCCGCGACTCTCGCGTACTCTCTATTAATCTCGAACCCAAGGTACTTTCTTCTCAGGTTCCTTGCCGCTACGAGAGTGCTCCCGCTGCCGCAGAAAGGGTCCAGCACAAGATGACCTTCGAGCGTCGCTAGCTCTATCAGCGCCTGCATGAGCTTGACCGGTTTCTGTGTCGGATGCAGCCCCGACTCGCCCGGCTCGAAGCCGCACGCCAGCACGTTGTCCGGACTCCGTCCATAGCGAACAAACGCTGCCTCGTTGAAGGCTCCAACGCCGTGGGCGAGCACATTGTCTGCGATTGTCGTACCAATCTTGTATGGTTTTGCAAACCACAAGATCGGTTCGAATGTGGGGCGTAAGTTACCGACTCGCCAACCGGTCCACGTCGCGGCGGCTTGTAGGGCGCCACGGCGCTCGTAGACGACGCTCAGGCGCTGAGCACGGTGCGGCGCTCGGTCGCGCATCCACGCGAGCATGTCCTTGTAGCTGAAACCAGCATCCTCAAGAGCGGAGGTGCACCGGTGCATGTATCTCCGCCCTGCAAATAGAATCGCCGTGCCTCCGGGCTTCAATACGCGGAGCCACTCGGATGCCCACTGTGAACACCATTCATAGTACTGCCGTGGAATCGCTCGGTCGGCGTCCGACCAACCGTTGATCGGCTTCCCTCTCTTCTTGAAGACCGCGCCAGCTTTCTTCTGCGCCGGACTACTTCCCAGAAACGCGCTATTGCTGTTGTCATGAAGGACATCCCAATCATCGGCCCCGATGCCGTATGGTATGTCGCTCAGAATCATATGGACGAAGTCGTCTGGCAGGGTCTTGATGCCCCGAATACTGTCGCCGACAACTATGCTGTTCTTTGCAGGTGTCATATAGCCAACTGTCTGGGGGTCTGGGTCACGAATCAGCGGGACGGGACACCAGCGTGGCGCGCTACTTGATTGCCTCGCGCACGGAACTCTCGTCATCGAACATCAGCCATTCGATAACCGAGAGCGGCAGGGTTCCGTAGCTGATCAGCTCATCGTGAAATGCGCCGAGGCGGAAATTTGCTCCTTGCCGGTCCCGATAGCGCCCCAGCAGCCTCATGATCTGCCACTTGCCCGTGATGTACGAGATCTTCTGCGAGGGGCTGGACGCCGCGCCCGCCGCCTCGCCCTCGGCCGCTTCGCGGTCGAGGCCACCGGCTTCCATGAAGTACCTCACTGCCTGCTCGAAGCTCCATCGACCGGTGTGCAGGTTGACGTCGACTCCGATGCGCGCGGCACGATAACGGCTGAGCCTGAGGATCTGGCCCTGGGCTGCCGAGTTATCCGGATACAACCCTTCACGCATCAGCATCTCTTCTCCGTAGAGCGCCCAGCCTTCCGCGAAGACGCTGTCGCTCTGCATGCGTCGGATCTCGCTCGGGACGTGATTCGCGATCGATATCTGCAGGAAGTGCCCGGGAATGCCCTCGTGGCCCAGGATCGGACGCGGATCCTCGATGGCCGCGCGGATGTAGAAGTTGCCGCTCTTGGGGTTATACGTCGGGATGTAGTAGAAGCCGCCGGGATCCTGGTCGTAGACGCCCGGTGGATTCATGAAACCGCCGGGGCTCGTCGGCTTGAATGCCTCAGGAAGCTGGCGGATTTGAAAGGGCCCCATGTAGTCCGGGATCGTGACCAGACGATTGGCCCGCAAGAACTCGACGATCTCCTTGAGGCGCGACTCGTAAGCGGCGAGGAACTCGGCCTGGTCTTTCGGTATGTGCTTCGCCCGCGCCGGGTCGGGGGAGGCGAGGCTCGGATCCTTGAGCATCGCCTCGAGGGCGCGGTAGCGCACGAGCTCGATCTCGCCGAGATGCGCCACGTCGTGGGCATCGAGCGGCAGCAGCAGGACGCGCTTGAGGAGATAGTTGTAGCTCGCCTCACCCATCGGTCGCCAGTCCGGCATCTTGGGAAGGCCGGTCTCGAGCCAATCGGCGAAGTCGTGTAACGCCTTGACCGCGCCGTCCCGCGCCTTGACCAAACGGGCGCCCTCGGCCCGCGAGAGACCGTCTGCCAGCGTCATCAGGCTCACGCCGTACAAGTCATCGCCGCCGCGGGCAGACTCGATCGCGAGCGACGCATAGAGCTTGACCGGCTCCGTCAGGTTCGTGCGCGCGACCTCGAGGAGCGCGGGCATCTGCTCGAGGCGGCTCATCGCCGCGAGCGCGAGTGTGCGACGAGGCGCATACTCTTTCTGCAACAGAGTGAAGATCGAATTCGAGCACTCGTCGACGTAGAGCTGCGGATTCGAGCCCTCGGGATTGAGCCTCCGGCCGAAGAAGTCCATCGAGGCGAGTTGCGATTCAAAGAGCACGCGATCGATGCGGTCGTCCTTGCTCCACCCGTCGGTTGCGAGTTCGCGGACTTGCGCGAGCAGGTCGCTGACGTGCTGGCGGCGCCGTACCACCTCGCTCATTCGGTAGTCGGTGAGGCGCGCGTGGAAGCGGTGATCTCCCAGACTGCTGGCCGCGACGGGATAGGCCTTGTCGTACCACTCATAGGCACTGTGAGCCAGCGTGCGCAGCTCCCCGGGAGCTGCAGCGAAAACCGACAAGGGAAAAAGAGCGATCGCGGCGAGCAGCGCGTAAGCGGTGCGCATCTGTGCAGTCTCCTGTTTGGAAAGGGCAGGTGCCGGCTGCAAGGAAACGCATTGTACGCGACAGCCTACTTTCGGGTCGGTAGGACGCGATTCTTGCTTGTGCGTTGGATTCTGGATATATTACTGGATATATTTTTTTGGAGGTTCATTGTGAGCGCCACGTCTCAAAAGCGAGCACTAAGGAACTATCGCCGGCGCCTCAACAAGCGCGGAATGGCCCGATTCGAGGTTCTTGGCCTCGACGCCGATCGCGAGTTGATCCGCTCATTGGCCAAACGCCTGACCGAAGGTGACCGGGATGCAAACCGGATCCGAGCGACGCTCAGGCGGACCATAGCGGGCGAGCCGCCTCGCAGGGGTGGCATCCTCGCGGCGCTGCGGCGGTCTCCGCTGGTCGGCGCGGAGCTGGCTACTAGCCGTTCGACCACCCACGGTAGGCAGATTGATCTGTGACGCGCTATCTCCTCGACACGAACATCATCAGCAATGTCACCAAGCCTACGCCCTCCGAGCAGCTCGTCTCCTGGATGGATCGGCAGTCCGACGAGACCTTATTTATCTCATCCCTGACTGTCGCTGAGATTCGCCGCGGGGTGTTGGAGAAACCCGTTGGCAAGAAACGGCGCGAACTGGAGCGCTGGTTCGCGGGCCCCGATGGACCTCAAGCTCTGTTCGCCGGTCGAGTACTCGCATTCGATGAGCCGGCTGGTCTGATTTGGGCGCGGTTAATGGCCGAAGGAACCGTGCGAGGGCAACCGCGCAGTGCACTCGATATGATCATCGCCTCCATTGCCGAAGCGAATGATTGCGTCGTAGTCACGGACAACGAGCAGCACTTTGCGGGACTCAAGATCATCAATCCGTCGCGGAGTGCCACTTGACTAGCGACCGTGGAGGCTTCCACCTGGGCGGAAGGGCGAGTCAGTCCTGGACTTACCCGAAACTTAACCGAGCCCGTGACTTCGGAAGATCTGAGTCAGTAACTGATTGATTTCATGGCGCTCCCTACGGGATTCGAACCCGTGTTACAGCCTTGAGAGGGCTATGTCCTGGGCCTCTAGACGAAGGGAGCTTAGGCCGGGGGGCTCGGGCAAGAGCGCGGTATTATAGAGGCCCGTCCCGATTGCTCAAGCCGAAAGCCGAGGTAGTGAACCCTCCCCACGCGTCCGTTGCGACGCCAGCCGCTACGCCCCGGATCATTCCGCGATCCGAGCACTCGATTTCCCGCTCCCACATCTCGCCGAACGCCCTGCGCGTGCTGTACCGGCTGCGGGAGGGTGGCTTCCAGGCGTTTCTCGTGGGCGGATGCGTGCGCGACCTGCTGCTCGGGATGGAGCCGAAGGACTTCGACGTCGCAACCGATGCGCTCCCGGAGGAGGTGAAGCGCCTGTTCCGCAACTGCCGCCTGGTGGGCCGCAGATTCCGCCTGGCGCATGTCTTCTTCGGACGCGACATCGTCGAGGTCGCGACGTTTCGCGCCACCAGCGCTCCCTCGCAGGGCGATGAGCCGCTGCCGGAGGCCGACCCGGAAGATGGCGAGGCCCCGGAGCTCGACGATCCGGATCTCGAGGCCGAGCCGGTTCCGGCCCAGGCGCGGGCCCCTCTGGAGCGCCCGTCCCGCGGGCGCGGCGAGGCGCAGCCCGGTGCCGCAACGGAGGTCACGTTCGATGCGAGCGGAAGAATCCTGCGAGACAACGTCTACGGCACGATTGACGAGGACGTCTGGCGGCGAGACTTCACCGTCAACGCGCTCTATTACAACATCGCCGACTTCTCGCTCTGGGACTATGTCGGCGGGGCCGAGGACATCAAGACGCGGACGCTCCGGCTGATCGGCGATCCGGAGACGCGCTTTCGCGAGGATCCGGTGCGGATGCTCCGCGCCGCGCGCTTCGAGGCGAAGCTCGGCTTTCAGATCGAGCCGGCCACGGCGAAACCCATCGGGGCGTTGCGCCAGCTCCTCGCCGGCGTGCCGCCGGCGCGCCTGTTCGATGAGACGCTGAAGCTGTTCCTCACCGGGCAGGGCGCGCGCAGCTTCGAGGTGCTGCGCAGCCGGGGACTCCTCGCGGCGATGCTGCCGACGGTGGATGCCTATTTCGCGAGCCACCCCGGAAGTCTCGTGGAGAAGCTGCTGCTGCAGGGCCTCAGGAACACCGACGCCCGCGTCCTCGCCGACAAGCCGGTGACGCCGACCTTCCTCTTCGCACTCCTTTTATATGGACCCATCGCGGGCATCATCGAGTCGGCGCCTCCCGAGCACTGGCATGAGCTTGCGACGATCCTCGAGGCGTGCGACCGGGCGACGCGCGAGGCGCAGGCGCGCCTGGCGATCCCGAGGCGCTTTGCGCTTGGCGTGCGCGAGATGTTCGCGCTGCAGCCGCGGCTCGAGCATCCGCGCGGGCGGCGTTCGCTCCGTCTGCTCGAGCAGGCGCGCTTTCGCGCCGGCTACGACCTGCTGCTGTTGCGCGCCGAGCATGGGCTCGCGCCGCCCGACGTCGCGCAATGGTGGACGCGTCTGCAGCAGGTCCCGCCCGAGGAGCGTGGCCGCATGGCGGATGCGCTCGCGGGCGAGGGCAGTCCGCCCCAGGCACCGCACCGGCGCGGCCGCCGGCGTCGCCGCCGGTCCCGGGCCTCGAGCCCGGCGTGAGGGGCGCACGCCCATGGAGATCTGGCACCCCGCCTATATCGGGATGGGCAGCAATCTCTCGGATCCGCGCGCCCAGGTTCTCGAGGCGCGCGCGCGGCTTGCCGGGCTTGCGCTCACCCGCGTGGTGCTGACCTCGCCGCTCTACCGCTCGCGCCCCTGGGGTCCCGTCGCGCAGCCGGACTTCGTCAACGCAGTCGCAGGCGTGCTGACGCAGCTCGAGCCGGCGGCGCTGCTCGCAGCGCTCAAGGCTCTCGAAGTGGCGCTCGGACGCCCGCCGCGGCACGAGCGATGGGGACCGCGCATCATCGATCTCGATCTGCTCGCCCACGGGAGGGAGCGCCGCTCGGATGCGGCGCTGACCCTGCCGCATCCGGGGATAGTGGAGCGCAACTTCGTTCTGTATCCTCTCGCGGACATCGCGCCGGATCTCGATCTGCCCGGGCTCGGCCGCGTGGCGGAGCTCAAGGGGCGCGTCACGCCCGAGGGCCTCAGCCCGTTGTAAGCGCATGGCGAGCGAAACCACGCATCGGTTCATCGTCGTCGAGGGTCCGATCGGTGTCGGGAAGACGAGCCTCGCGCGCCGCCTGTGCGTCAGTCTCTCCGCCCAGGGGGTGCTCGAGCAGCCGGCGCAGAACCCGTTTCTCGAGCGCTTCTACCGCAACCCGCGCGCCGGCGCCCTGCCGGCGCAGCTGTATTTCCTGCTGCAGCGCGCCCAGCAGCTCGCCGCGCTCAAGCAGGCGGACCTGTTCGCGCCGGTGCGCGTGGCGGACTACCTGCTCGAGAAGGACCGGCTGTTCGCACGAGTGACACTCGAGGACGCCGAGTTCGCCCTCTACGAGCAGCTCTACGCCAGGCTCGACATCCGCCCGCCGCAGCCGGATCTCGTCGTGTACCTGCAGGCCCCGGTCGACGTGCTGCTCGAGCGCATCGCCCGGCGCGGCGTCGAATTCGAGCAGTACATCGAGCGGCAGTACCTCGAGCGCCTCAACGAGGCTTACGCGCGCTTCTTTCACGAGTTCAAGGCGGCGCCGCTCCTCATCGTCAACGCCGCCTCGATCGACCCGATCGCCAACCAACGCGACTACGACGAGCTGCTGGCGGCCATCCGCCGCATGAGCCGCGGGCGCTCGTACTACAACCCGTTGCGCAGCCGTGCGATATAGCTACACTCGGTCAAGCGCATGTACACCCACCTGCAACGCGACCAGACCCGCCCGCCCGTAACGCTCGCGACGCTCGCGCGCATGAAGGCGGACGGCGAGAAGATCGCGAGCCTCACCTGTTACGACGCGAGTTTTGCGGTGCTGATGGACACGGCCGAAATGGACGTGGTGCTGGTGGGGGATTCCCTCGGAATGGTGATCCAGGGGCACGACACCACGGTGCCCGTCACGATGGACCAGATGGTGTATCACTGCGCCGCGGTGGCGCGGGGCCTCGACCGGCCGTTCCTGATCGCCGACCTGCCGTTCATGAGCTATCCGTCGCAGTCGCTCGCGCTCGAGCACTCCGTGCGGCTCATGCAGGAGGGCGGCGCCGAGATGGTCAAGCTCGAAAGCGGCGGCAAGCAGACCGAGATCGTGGAGTTTCTCGCGAGCCACGACATTGCCGTGTGCGCCCACCTGGGACTGAAGCCCCAGTCGGTGCACAAGACGGGGGGCTTCCGAGTGCAGGGGCGCGAGCGCGAAACGGCGGCGCGGCTGCTCGAGGAGGCCAGGCGCCTGGAGTCGGCGGGCGCGGACATCGTGCTGCTCGAGTGCATTCCGGCGGCCCTCGGCAAGACGATCACCGCGGAGCTGCACGTGCCGGTGATCGGCATCGGCGCCGGCCCCGACACCGACGGCCAGATCCTGGTCACCTACGACATCCTCGACATCACGACCGGACGCAAGCCGCGCTTCGTGCGCAATTTCATGGAGGGCGCGCACAACAACCTCGAGGCGCTGCAGAACTACGTGCGCGCCGTGAAGCGCGGCGAATACCCCGCCCCCGAACACTGCTTTTAGAGCATGGAGACCGTCACCACGATTGCCGCCGTGCACGCGCGCGTGCGCGGCTGGCGCCGCGAAGGCCGGCGCGTGGCCTTCGTGCCCACCATGGGGAATCTGCACGCCGGGCACGTGAGCCTCATCGACGCGGCGCGCCGGCACGGCGAGCGCTTCGTCGCCAGCATCTTCGTGAACCCGATGCAGTTCGGCCCGAATGAGGACTTTGCGCACTATCCGCGCACGCCGCGGGAGGATGCGCGCATGCTGGCGGAGGCCGGCTGCAGCCTGATGTTCATCCCGGAGGTGGGCGAGATCTACCCCCACGGCTCCGAGCGCGTCACGCGCGTCGAGGTGCCGGGACTGTCGCGCATCCTCGAGGGCGAATTCCGCCCCGGCCATCTCGAGGGCGTGAGCACCGTGGTCGCGAAGCTGTTTCACATCGTGGAGCCCGATGTCGCGATATTCGGCGCCAAGGACTTTCAGCAGCTCGCCGTGATCCGCCACATGGTGGCGGACCTGTGCATGGCGGTGGAGATCGTGGCGGCCCCCACCGTGCGCGACTCGGACGGGCTCGCCATGAGCTCCCGCAATCAGTATCTGACCGCCGCCGAGCGCGCACTGGCGCCGCAGATCTACGCGGCGCTCCAGGCGGCCGAGCGGCGGCTCAAGGCCGGGGACGCCGACTTCGCCGGCATCGAGCGCTCGGGCATCACGGCGCTCGAGGCTGCCGGCTTCCGCCCGGATTACTTCTCCGTTCGCGACGCCGCCGAGCTCGCCGCGCCCCGACCCGAGACGCGGGAGCTCGTGGTGCTCGCCGCCGCGCGCTTGGGTCGCGCCCGGCTCATCGACAACGTGCAGGTCACCCGCCCCTGACGACTAAGCGCGCGGCGGCTCGGGATCAGCCGCCCATCCCGTGCTGCTCGAGCGCCCACTCGACGTGCTCGCGCACCAGAGCCGACGGGTCGCGGCGACGCTCCTCGAGCGCGCGCACGACCTCCGGCGCGGTCGGCGCGTTGCCGAGCGCGACGGCGACATTGCGTGACCAGCGCTCGAAGCCGATGCGATAGATGGCGGAGCCGCGCATGCGCGCATCGAAATCGGCCGCGCTCCATCGGAAGAGCTCCGGGAGCGAGGCGGCATCGAGGCCGTGACGGACCTTGAAGTCCGGGTGCGCCGCCGCCTGCGCGAATTTATTCCACGGACAGACCAGCTGGCAGTCGTCGCAGCCGTAGATGCGATTGCCGATCGCTTTGCGGAGCCCCTCGGGGATGGCGCTCCTGTGCTCGATGGTGAGGTAGGAGATGCAGCGCCGTGCATCGAGCCGCCAGGGCGCGACGATGGCTCCCGTGGGGCAGGCAGGAATGCAGGCCTGACAGCTTCCGCAGTGGGCGCTGGCGGGCTCGTCCAGCGGCAACGGCAGGTCGGTCAGGATCTCGCCGAGAAAGAACCAGGAGCCGCGATCGCGCGCGATGAGGTTGGTGTGCTTGCCGATCCAGCCGAGTCCGGCGTCGCGGGCGAGCGCCTTCTCGAGCACCGGCGCGGTATCGACGCACACCCGGTAGCCGAACGGCCCGATGCGCTGCTTGAGCTCCGTGGCGAGCCTGGCGAGAGCGCGTCGCAGTGTCTTGTGGTAGTCGCGTCCCAGCGCATAGCGCGACACGTAGCCGAGCTGCGGGTCGTCGAGCACCGTCTGCGCCTCGCGCGCATCGCCCGGCCAATAGTCCAGGCGCGCGCTTACGACCCGCACCGTGCCTGGAAAGAGCTGCTGCGGGCGGCTGCGCATCAGGCCGTGGCGCTTCATGTAGTGCATCTCGCCGTGCAGCCCCTCGCCGAGCCACCTGATCAGGTGCCGCTCGTCCTCGGGGATGTCGATGCCGGCGACCCCGAGTGCGTCGAAGCCGAGTGCGCGCGCACGCTCGCCGAGCTCGCGCCGCAGCGCGCGCAGATCGAATGAAGCCGCAGCGGTCATGGCGCCACCACCAGGTCAGTATAATCGCCCTATGGCCCTGCCGATCGTCCTGTACTCCACGGCGCAGGTGCGCGCCCTCGATGCCCATGCCATCGAAGAGCTCGGGATCGCGGGCTACACGCTCATGAAGCGTGCCGGAGAGGCGGCGCTGCGCTATCTGCGCACGCGCTGGCCGATGGCCCACCGCATCGTCATCGTCTGCGGGCGCGGCAACAACGCCGGCGACGGCTACGTGCTGGCGCGCTTTGCGCAGGCCGCGGGGCTCACGGTCACGGTGCTGAGCGCCGCGCCTCCCGAGGAGCTGCGCGCGGATGCGCGCCGGGCGTACGAGGACTTCAGGGCGAGCGGCGGCGTCGAGCACCCCTTCTCGGCCGAGCGGCTCACGTCGGGCGAAGTCATCGTGGACGCGCTGTTGGGCACGGGGCTCGAGGGGGACGTGCGGCCGGAGCTCGCGCAGGTGATTCGCGCGATCAACTCGAGCGGCAGGCCGGTGTTTGCGCTCGATGTGCCCTCGGGGCTCGACAGCGACGCCGGTGTGGCGCTCGGGGAGGCCGTGCGCGCGGACGCAACCGTGACCTTCGTGGGCCTGAAGACGGGGCTCCTGGTCGGCGACGGCCCGGAGTTCGCCGGCGCGGTGTTCTTCGACGACCTCGAGCTCGCGCCGGCGCCGTCGGCGCATCTGGCTCCACGGCTGACACGCATCGTCGAGGCCGAGATCCACGAGGCACTGCCGCGCCGGGCACGATCGGCCAACAAGGGCAACTTCGGGCGCGTGCTGATCGTCGGCAGCGGCAGCGGCATGCCGGGAGCGGCGCGGCTTGCGGGCGAGGCGTGCCTGCGGGTGGGCGCGGGACTCGTCACCGTGGCGGTCGCACCCGAGAACGTCGCGGCGATCGCCGCCGGGCGGCCGGAGCTCATCTGCGTGGGCTTGAGCGGCGAGACGGCGCTCGCCGAGGTGCTCGGGCGCGTGGACGTCATCGCGGTGGGCCCGGGGCTCGGGCGCTCGGCGTGGGCGGTGGCGGCGCTCAATGCGGTGCTGAAGAGCGGCAAGCCGCTGGTGGTCGACGCCGATGCGCTGAATCTGCTCGCCGAGCACGGAGCGCCGGCGCGCGAGGACTGGATTCTGACGCCGCATCCGGGGGAGGCGGGAAGGCTGCTGGGGGTGAGGGCCGAGGACATCCAGCGCGATCGACTCGCCGCGCTCGATCGGCTCATCGAGCGCTTCCACGGCACGATCGTGCTGAAGGGAGCGGGGACTCTCGTCGGAGCCCGCGGCCGCACGCCCGGCGTGTGCGAGCGCGGCAACCCCGGAATGGCCACGGCGGGAAGCGGTGACGTGCTCACCGGCGCGATCGCGGGAATTCTTGCGCAGTGCCGCGACCACTGGACCGCCGCGCGCGTCGGCGTGCTGGTGCACGCCATGGCCGGCGATGCGGCGGCTCGTGGCGGCGAGCGCGGCCTGCTGGCGGGCGATCTCGCGAGGGAGCTCCACAACTGCGTGAATCTTTGAGGGCGCGCATGCGCAACCGCACCGCGACGGCGCAGGAGACGGAGGACCTCGGCGGGCGGCTCGCCCGCGCCCGCCCGGCGGCGGGCGAGTCGCTCGCGGTGCTCTACTTGAGCGGTGAGCTCGGTGCCGGCAAGACGACCTTCGCGCGGGGTTTCCTGCGCGCGCTCGGCGTGGCGGATGAGGTGCGCAGTCCCACCTACACCCTCATCGAGCTGTACCGCACCGGGGCGCTCACGGCCGTGCACGTCGATCTCTATCGCGTGCGGGACGCCGCCGAGCTCGATGCGCTCGGACTGCGCGAGTGGGCGTGCGGCGGACACCTCTGGCTCATCGAATGGCCGGAGCGCGGCGGATCGCGACTGCCGCCCGCGGATCTCACGCTCACGTTTTCGGTGTCCGATGCCGGGCACGACATCGAAGCGAGCGCGGGTTCCCCGCTCGGGAAGTCGTGGCTCGCGTCGCTGAGTTGAAAAGCCGACCGCAACGCCGTAGATTAAGTGAGAGGTAGCGCTTCGAACTCGATGATTCGAAAGATCTTTCGTGAAGGATTCGCTGCCGGTGTGCTCGGCCTGGGAGCCCTTTCGCTCGGCTCCTCCCTCGGCAGCGCCGCGGAGCTGCGTGCCGTCGAGCTGTCCGCCAGCGACGATGGCGCGCAGCTCACCCTGGATTTGAGCGAGGGCGCGCAACACAAGCTCTTCACTCTCGAGCACCCCGATCGTGTCGTCGTCGATCTGCCGAACACGCATCTCGCGGACGGCGTGCGCGCGCCGGGGCCTGAAGGGGTGGTCACGGAGGTGCGTTTTGGCGCTCAGCCGGACGGCACGCTACGGGTCGTGGCGGAGCTTAAATCGGCGCTGCCCGCGCATAGCGGCTGGGTGCCGGACGAGGAGGGCCACAGGCTGATCCTCACAATCGGGGCGCCGGTCGCGCAGGCAGCGCCGAAGGCGGTGCGCACGCCGCACGCGCCCGGGGAGGGCGACCGCGACGTCATCATCGCGGTGGATGCGGGACACGGGGGCGAGGATCCCGGGGCTATCGGCCGCGGCGGCACCCGCGAGAAGGACGTGACGCTTGCCATCGCGCGGGCTCTCGCCCAGCGCATCGACGCCGAACCCGGCATGCGGGCCGTGCTGACGCGCGATCGCGATGAATTTCTCGAGCTGCGCGAGCGCATCCGGCGCGCGCACGCCGCGCACGCCGACATGTTCATTTCGGTGCACGCCGACTCGATCCGCGACCGCAGCGTCTCGGGCGCCTCGGTCTACGTGCTGTCGGTGCACGGCGCCTCGAGCGAAGCGGCCCGCTGGCTCGCCGAGCGTGAGAACGCCGCGGATCTCGCCGCGGGCGCGCGCCACGACGACCAGAGCACTCTCGAGCCGGTGCTCATCGATGCGGCGCAGAACCAGATCATCGGCGTCAGTGCCAGCGCAGCGGAGCGGGTGATGAGCGCGCTCGAGGGGGTGGGCGAGGTCCGCAAGGCGGCGGTGCAGCGCGCCGGCTTCGTGGTGCTCAAGTCCCGCGATATTCCCTCGATGCTCATCGAGACCGCCTATATCTCCAATCCCGCCGAGGAGCGCCGCCTGCGCAGCGCCCGGGAGCAGGCGCGCTTTGCGGACGCGATCGCCGGCGGCCTGCGCAGCTACTTCACTCAGAATCCGCCCGACGGAACCCGTTTCAAGCAGGAACACCGCGGGAGCCTCGTCAGCGCCGGGGGCGCCGCGCTCGCCGCCACGCCCTGACGAGCCAGCCGTCCGGCCGCGCCTCGTCGCGGCCCGATGGGCGTGTACACTGCGGTCCGAATGCCGATCCGCATCCTTCCCGATGAGCTCATCGACCAGATCGCAGCCGGCGAGGTGATTGAGCGACCCGCCTCGGTCGTCAAGGAGCTTGCCGAGAACGCGCTCGATGCGGGGGCCACGCGCATCGACATCGACGTCGAGCGCGGCGGCGTCGGCCTCATGCGGGTGCGCGACGACGGCTGCGGCATCGCGTCCGAGGAGCTGCCGATGGCGCTCGCGCGGCACGCAACCAGCAAGATCGCCGGCGCCGGTGACCTCGAAGCCATCACCACGCTCGGCTTCCGCGGCGAGGCGCTGCCGTCCATCGGCTCGGTATCGCGGCTGCGAATCGTCTCGCGCGCGAGCGGCGCCGGTCAGGCTGCAGAGCTCATCGTCGACGGGGGGACGGTGGGCCCCGCGCGCCCCGCGGCGCATCCGCCCGGTACGAGCGTCGAGGTGCGGGACCTGTTCTTCAACGTTCCCGCGCGGCGCAAGTTCGTCCGCAGCGAGGCCACCGAGCTCGGGCACATCGCGCGCCTCACCGAGCGGCTGGCGCTGTCGCGGTTCGACGTGAGCATACGGCTGCGCCATGGCGAGCGGGTGCTGCTCGATGCCCCGGCCTCGGATCTCGAGGGGAACGAGCTGGCACGGCTCGGGCAGGTGCTCGATCCGGACTTCGGAGCTTCCGCGATCGCGGTTCGCCACGCGGCGGGGCCCGTCATGCTGTCCGGGTGGGCGGGGCTCCCTACGCGCTCGCGTGCGCAGCCCGATCAGCAGTTCTGGTTCGTGAACGGCCGCAGCGTCCGCGACCGGCTGCTGATGAACGCCGTCCGACTCGCCTACCGCGACGTGCTCTATCACGGGCGGCACGCGGCGTACGCCCTCTATCTCACGCTCGATCCGAGGCTCGTCGACGTCAATGCCCACCCGCAGAAGCTCGAAGTGCGCTTCCGTGACAGCCGCCAGATCCACGACTTCGTCTTTCGCGCCCTCGAGCGCGCGCTCGCCGCCACCCGGCCCGACCCTCATGTCCCCGCGGCCGCACGGGCCGGCGAAGCCCCGGGCAACGGCTATGCGGCCGGACTGCCCGGCGGGGATTTTCTCGCCCGCGCCGACGCCAGGGCGGGCGCCGCCCGGGCGTCGCCCGGGCTCGGTTTCGAGCTGCCCCGTTACGAGCCGGGACGCGACCCTTTCGCGCTCGCGGGCGCCGTCGAGGAGGCGGTGCTCCCCACCTCGGGCCGCCCGCAGATGCCGCCCGCGGGGGACTATCCCCTCGGCACTGCGCTCGCGCAGCTGCATGGCGCCTACATCCTCGCGCAGAACCCGGAAGGGTTGGTGCTCGTCGATATGCATGCCGCGCACGAGCGAGTGCTGTACGAGAAGCTCAAAGCCGAGCGCGAGCGCGGCACCCCCGCCTCGCAGCTCCTGCTGGAGCCTGTGGTCATCGAGCTCAAAGCCCACGAGCTCGCCGCGCTCCTCGAGCGTCACGCCGAGTGGGAACGGGCAGGGTTCGAGCTCGATGCGCTGTCCGCCACGCGGCTGGCGCTGCGGCGCGTGCCGGCGACGCTGAAGCCGGCGGAGATCCCCAGGATCATCACCGCCGTAGTGCACGATCTCGGCCTCGAGGCCAACACGCACCACCTCGAGGCCGCCGCGGACCGCTTCCTCGCCACGCTCGCCTGCCGCACTGCGATCCACGCGCACCGCCGCCTGACGCTTCCCGAGATGGACACGCTGCTGCGGCAAATGGAAGCGACCGAGCGCGCGAGCCAGTGCAATCATGGACGGCCGACGTGGACGCGCCTCACCGTTGCGCAGCTCGATCGGCTGTTCCTGCGGGGGCGCTGAGTGTCGGCAGCGGTGAGCGCGGAGCATGCCGCGGACACCGCTCCCGGAGCCGGGCACGGCGAGCTGCCGGTGTTGGTCCTCGCCGGACCCACCGGCGCCGGCAAGACCGACTGGGCCATCCGGCTCGCCGAGAGCGCCCCGGTCGAAATCGTCAGCGTGGACTCGGCGCTGGTCTACCGCGGTCTGGACATCGGCACCGCCAAGCCGGCGCGGGAGCTGCGCGAGCGCGTTCCCCACCACCTGATCGACATCTGCGAGCCGACCGAGAGCTATTCCGCGGGGCGCTTCGTCCCGGACGCAGTCGCGGCCGTTCGCGATGTCCACGCCCGCCGCCGCGTGCCGCTCCTGGTGGGCGGCACCATGCTCTATCTACGGTCGCTCCTGCATGGACTCGCGCCACTGCCGCAGGCCGATTCGAGGCTGCGCGCCGAGCTCGATGCGCGCGCCGCGCGGCAGGGGTGGCCGGCGCTGCACGCGGAGCTCGCCCGGCTGGACCCCGAGGCGGCCGCACGCGTGGCGCCCACCGACAGCCAGCGCATCCAGCGGGCGCTCGAAGTCTGTTACAACACCGGCCGCCCGATCTCCGAGCTGCAGCGCGCGACCGTGAGTCCGCTCGCGGGGCGGCGGGTGCACTACTGGATGCTGGCGCCGCCACGCGCCGTGTTGCACGAGCGCATTCAACGGCGTTTCGAGGCCATGATGGCCGCGGGTTTTCTCGAGGAGGTGCGGAGCCTGCGCAGGAACGGTGCTCTCACCGCCCGGCACCCATCGATGCGCGCGGTGGGCTACCGGCAGCTGTGGGCGCACCTCGACGGGCAATACCCCCTGGAGGAGGCGGTGCGGCGGGGCGTTGCGGCGACGCGCCAACTGGCGAAGCGGCAGCTGACCTGGCTGCGGGGCGAGGCTCTCGGCCGATGGATCGAGCCGCAAGCCGGGCTGTCGTGGAATCGAGACATATGTAACCTCCTGGCCCGGCTAGGGCTTTAGAGGAGCCCCCATGTTAAGATTCCGGACGTCGGCTCCTCACCCCTGATGAGGCAGGTTAGTTTGCTCAGTTCGCGGAACAACGGACGTTCGGCCACGGTCCCTTTGTCCCGCCAAACAACTCCAAGCCCTAAAAATAAGGAGAACCCGATGGCCAAAGGCCAGTCCCTGCAAGACCCCTTTTTGAACGCCTTGCGCAAGGAGCGCGTGCCGGTTTCCATCTACCTCGTCAACGGGATCAAGTTGCAAGGACAGATCGATTCCTTTGACCAGTTCGTGGTGCTGTTGAAGAACAGCGTCAGCCAGATGGTCTACAAGCATGCGATTTCCACGGTCGTTCCGGCGCGCAACGTGCGCCTGGCGGCCGAAGAGGGCGGCGGCCCCGCGGAGACGCCCGCCGAATGATGTGCCCCGTCACGGGAAGCCTGAGTGTTCGAACGCCCGCGGACTGGTGAGCGCGCCGTACTGGTGCGTCTCGGGCTGGGCGCCCAGGTCGATCCGGAGGATCTGCAGGAATTCACGCAGCTCGCGGTCTCGGCGGGAGCGCTCCCGGTCGCCACGCTGACGGGACGGCGGGACCGCCCCGACCCGCGTTATTTCCTCGGCAGCGGCAAGGCGGAGGAGCTGCGGGGCATCGCGCACGCGAGTGGCGCCGAGCTCATCCTCATCGATCACGCGCTTTCCCCGAGCCAGGAGCGCAACCTCGAGAAGCTCATCGAGCGGCGGGTGCTCGATCGCAACGGCCTGATCCTCGACATCTTCGCGCAGCGCGCACGCAGCTTCGAGGGCAAGCTCGAAGTCGAGCTCGCGCAGCTCAAGCACATCGCCAGCCGCCTGGTGCGCGGGTGGACCCACCTCGAGCGTCAGAAGGGCGGCATCGGACTGCGCGGCCCGGGCGAGACCCAGCTGGAGACCGATCGGCGCATCATTGCGCAGCGGGTGCGCGTGCTCACCCGCCGGCTGGCCCGGATCCAGCAGCAGCGCGAGACCGGGCGGCAGACGCGCGCGGAGATCCCGGTTCCCTCGCTCGCACTCGTCGGCTACACCAACGCCGGCAAGTCGACGCTGTTTCGCGCGCTCACGGGCGCCGACGCCTATGTGGCCGACCAGCTGTTCGCCACGCTCGATCCGACGGTGCGGCGTTTGACGCTCCCGGGCGGCACCGCGGTGGTGGCGGCGGATACGGTGGGATTCATCCGCGAGCTGCCGCACGAGCTGGTCGCGGCCTTCCAGTCGACGCTCACCGAGGCGCGCGCGGCGACGCTGCTGCTGCAGGTGGTGGACGCGAGCGATCCGCGGCGCGATGAGCAGATCGGCCAGGTCAATGCCGTGCTCGCGGAGATCGGCGCCAGCGGGATTCCGCAGGTCCTCGTCTACAACAAGATAGACCGGCTCGGGAGTGCGCCGCGCATCGACCGCGATCCGTCCGGCCGCGCCACCGCGGTGTGGATCTCCGCCGAGAGGCGCGTGGGACTCGAGTGGCTCGCGCGCGCGGTGGCGGAGCGACTGGCGCGCCTCGCGCGCCGCGCGCGCCTGCGGATGCCGGCCGGCGCCGGGGCGCTGCGCTCGCGGCTGTACGCGGCGCAGGCGGTCCGCGCGGAGACCTCCGCCGAGGATGGCTCGATCGAGCTGGCGGTGGAGTTGCCGGACCTCGAGCTGCTCGAGCTCGCGCGCACCGCCGGCGTGCAGATTCTCGAGGTGCAGGGGGCCGATATGCCTTGTGCCCCAGGAATGGGCTACCTACAATCGACCGCCGTCTCGGGCGCGACCAAGCTGCGCTGAGCTCGCGCACGCCCTATGGCCTGGAATCAACCAAGCGGTCCGAACAATCCGTGGGGACGCCGTCCGGGTCAGGGGGGACCGGATCTGGACGAGCGCCTGAAGAGCTGGCAGCGCCGGCTCGAGGCGTGGCTCCGGCCCGGGGGCCGCGGCGGGGACAGCGGCTCGTTGTTCCTGATCGCGGCGCTCGTGGTGCTCGGCGGCTGGGTGTTCAGCGGCTTTTACCAGGTCGAGCAGGCCCAGCGCGGCATCATCCAGCGCTTCGGGAAGCTGGTCGACATCAAGGCCCCGGGGGTCGGCTGGCGCTGGCCCTGGCCCATCGAGACGGTGACGAAGGTCAACGTCGCGAACGTGAACTCGAGCGACTTCAAGTCCCGGGTGCTGACCTCCGACGTCAATCTAGTCGAGCTGCACTTCGCGGTTCAGTACCAGTTCGCGGATCCGGTGAAGAAGCTGTTCCGGGTGCACGATCCGGAAGCCACTCTCACCGAGGTGAGCGAGAGCGCGATCCGTGAGATCGTGGGACGCAGCACACTGGACGAGCTCCTGGTCGGCACGACACGGCCGGAGATCACCCGGCGTACGAAGGAGCTCATCCAGCATACGCTCGACTACTACACCTCCGGCATTACGGTCACGACGGTGAACCTCGAGGACGTGCAGGTTCCGGATGCCGTGATCCCCTCGCAGCGCGACGCCAACAAGGCGCAGGCCGACAAGGAGCGCTTCATCCTCGAGTCCGAGGCCTACGCCAACGGCATCGTTCCCGTGGCGCAGGGCGCCGCGCTCCGCATACAGCAGGATGCGCAGGCCTACAAGGCGCAGCAGATAGCGCTCGCCGAAGGGCAGGCCTCGCGGTTCACGCAGATCGAGGCGGCCTACGAGCAGTCGCCCGAGGTGACGCGCCGGCGGCTCTACATGGATACGGTCGAGAGCGTGCTGGCGCGCGCTCACAAGGTGCTCATCGACTCGCGCTCCGGCGGGAACCTGCTCTACCTGCCCATCGAGAAGCTCCTCGAGAAGGCCGCCTCGCGCGAGCCCGCGGAGGGCTCCGAGACGCCGGCCGCCGGCTCGCAGAAAGAGCCGGATTCGGTCACGGTCGAAGCCCGCGGGCGGGGAGAGCGCTGATGAGCTCGCGGCTGGTTCCGGTGCTGTTCGCGGCGGGGGTGCTGCTGGTGCTCGCGTCGCTGTCGCTCTTCACGGTCAATGAGACGGAATTCGCGATCCGCACGGAGTTCGGCGCGATCGTGGGCATGCAGTACGCGCCAGGGCTGCACACCAAGTGGCCGTGGGACGTGGTGACGAAGTTCGACCGGCGCATCCTCTCGCAGTCCTACACCGGCGAGACCTTCCTCACGAACGACGGCCGCGGGCTGATCGTGGACTTCTACGTGAAGTGGCGCGTCAAGGAGCCGGGGCTGTACTTCACGGCCACCGGCGGGCGCGAGGATCTGGCCGGCGAGCGGCTGGCCGAGATCGTCAAGGACGGCATCAAGAGCGTCGTGGCGCAGCGCACGCTCCAGCAGATCGTATCGGCCGAGCGCGCCGCGGTGACGGGGCAGATGTTCGGCCAGGCGAGCCACAATGCGGCGGGCCTGGGCGTCGACCTGGTGGACGTGCGCGTGCAGCGCATCGATCTGCCCGACGAGGTGGCCGCGCGCGTCTACGAGAGCATGAAGCAGAGCTTCGCGAAGACAGCCAGCCGGCTGCGCGCCGAAGGGCAGAGCGCCAGCGCCGGCATCCGCGCTTCCGCCGAGCGCCAGCGCACCGTGATCCTCGCCGACGCGGAACGCGATGCGCTGCGGGTGCGCGGCGAGGGCGATGGCGCCGCCGCCCAGATCTATGCGCGCGCCTACGCGAAGAATCCCGAGTTCTACGCTTTCTACCGCAGTCTGCAGGCTTACGAGCGCTCGCTCGGCAAGGATGGTGACCTGCTGGTGGTGAGCCCCGACGGGGACTTCTTCAAGTATCTGAAGGAGCCGTCGAGGACGGCAGCCCCGCGGCGCTAGCTGAAGCGAGCGCCACCCGTGTGTCCGTGAATCTGCCGGACCTGCTCGCCGCGCTTGGGCTATTCCTGGTGTTGGAAGGCATCGCACCATTCCTCAATCCCGGCGGCGTGAAGCGCGCGCTCGCGAGGCTCCTCGAGGTACAGGACCGCGAGTTGCGGATCGCAGGCCTCGGCAGCATGCTCGTCGGCGTCATCATCCTGTTCTGGGCACGCTAGGGGTCCAAAGGAGCGTGGGGAAGTTCGTCGTAGTCATCGGTGCGCAGTGGGGCGATGAGGGCAAGGGCAAGGTCGTCGACCTGCTGACCGAGCACGCCGCCGCGGTCGCACGCTTCCAGGGCGGGCACAACGCCGGCCACACGCTCGTCATCGGCGGGCGGCGGACCGTGCTGTCGCTCATTCCCTCCGGCATCCTCCGGGAGGGGGTGCGCTGCCTCATCGGCAACGGCGTCGTAGTGTCGCTCGAGGCGCTGCTGAGTGAGAGCCGCATGCTGATGGAGCAGGGTGTGCCGGTATTCGAGCGGCTCTCCATCTCACCGCATTGCCCGCTCATACTGCCGTCGCACGTCAGGCTCGATGAGGCGCGCGAGCAGGCCCGCGGGGCCAATGCCATCGGCACCACCCGACGCGGCATAGGACCTGCCTACGAGGACAAGGTGGCGCGCCGCGCGGTGCGGGTGGCGGACCTCTTCGATCGCGAGCGCTTCGCCACCAAGCTCGGCGAACAGCTCGATTTCCACAATTTCGTGCTGCAGCACTACTACCGCGCGCCCGCGCTCGACTTCCGGCAGACCCTCGAGGCGCAGCTCGCGATGGGCGAGCAGATCGCGCCGTTGGTGACGGACGTGACCCGGGTCCTCCATGAGCTGCGCGCGACGGATGCCAACGTCGTCTTCGAAGGGGCGCAGGGCGCCATGCTCGACGTCGATCTCGGGACCTATCCCTTCGTGACGTCGTCCAACACCACCGCAGGCTTCGCCGGCACCGGCACGGGCCTGGGTCCCCGCGCCTTCGACGGCGTTGTCGGCGTCGTCAAGGCTTACACGACCCGGGTGGGGGCGGGTCCCTTCCCGACCGAGCTGTCGGACGAATATGGCGAGCACATGTCGCGCGTGGGTCACGAGTTCGGCTCCGTCACGGGACGGCGGCGGCGCTGCGGCTGGCTGGACGCGGTGGCGCTCGAGCGCTCGATCGTGCACTCGAGCGTCTCGGGCCTCATCATCACGAAGCTCGACGTCCTCGATGGACTCGACCGCCTCAGCGTTTGCGTCGGGTACCGCGTCCAGGGCGCGGTCACTCACGAGCCGCCGATGAGCGTCGAGGCGTACGCGGGCGTCGAGCCGGTGTACGAGGAGCTGCCCGGGTGGCGCGAGTCGACGGTCGGCGTCACGGCCTACGGGAGTCTGCCGCACAATGCGCGCCGCTACCTCGAGCGGCTCGAGAGCCTCGCCGGCGTACCGATCGACATGATCTCAACGGGACCGGAACGCGAGCAGACCATCGTGCTGCGGCATCCCTTCGGAGCGTAAGCCTGAGCGCACCGGCGAGCGCGCGCGCAGGCCCCGCGGCGCGGCGGGCGCTGGCGCTCATCATCCTCCTCGCGTGCCTGCTCGCGGCGGGCAGCTGGCGCGTGTATTCCAACACCTGGGACGAGCCGGAACATCTCGCCGCGGGCGTCGAGCTGCTGGACCGCGGGCGCTACGAATACGACACCGAGCATCCGCCGCTCGCCCGCGTGCTGCTCGCGCTCGGTCCGTACCTCGCCGGAGCGCACTCCTTCGGTACCCCGCCGCCGAGCGGCACCCCGGAGGGCGTCGACATCCTCTACCAGGACGGCCACTACTGGCGCTATCTCACTCTCGCGCGGCTCGGCATGCTGCCCTTCCTCGTGCTGCTGTGCCTCGCGACCTGGCTGTGGGCGCGGCGGCTCCTCGGGTCGGAGCGCGCGGCGCTGCTCGCCGTGCTGCTGCTCGTCTCGGTGCCGGCGGTGCTCGGGCACGCGGCGCTCGCGAGTCTCGATGTGGCGGCGGCCGCGACCTGCCTGCTCGCGCTCTATGCGCTCGAGCTGTGGCTCGTGAGTGCGCGGCTCGCGGAGGCGGCGCGTTTCGGGCTCGCGGCCGGCGTTGCGGTCGGCACCAAGTTCTCGGCCGTGCCGTTCATCGGGCTCGCCCTGCCGGCGCTGGCGCTCACGCGGGCGGCCACGGCGTGGCGGCAGGCCCCTGGGGCCGGGCCGAGGGCGTGGCTGGTGGGGCTCACCCTCGCGGGACTCGCCGCGCTCGTGCCACTCGCGCTCGCCTACGGACCGCGCTCGGCCAACCCGGCGGGCGTCGCGGTGCGTTTCAACTGGGCGGTGTCGTACCTGTTGCAGGAGCGGGGTCCCGATCATCTGCTCGGCGTGCTGCTCTCGCATCTGTCACTGCCGCGCGAGGCGAAGGACCTCATCAACGGCATCGTGGCCGTGAAGGCTCACAACGACAGCGGTCACCTGTCGTACCTCCTGGGGCGCACCGGCACGACGGGCTGGTGGTATTTCTATCTGGTGGCGCTCGCCGTCAAGACGCCCATTCCGCTTCTGGCTGCCGGACCTGCCGGGGTCGCCTGGCTGGCGCGTGACGGCTGGCGCGACCGCAATCCCTGGGCGCTCGCGCCCGCGGTGCTCATCGTGACGCTGCTCACCTTCGCCAGCCTCTTCAGTCACATCAACATCGGCATCCGGCACATCCTGGTGCTGTATCCCTTTCTCGCCATCGGCGCCGCCTATGTCGCGGTGCGCGCCTGGCGCTCGCTGGCCGCGCTCCGCCCGCGGCGCGCCGCGACGGCTGGCACCGCGGTAGTGCTCACGCTGGTGTTCTGGCAGTTGAGCACGTTGGGGACCGCGTATCCGGACTATCTGCCGTATTTCAATGAGGCCGTTCCCCACCCGGAGCGGGTGCTGGTCGATTCGGATCTGGACTGGGGGCAGGATCTGCGACGGCTGGAGCTGCGCGCCGCGCAGCTCGGCATCGCGAAGCTGAGCATCGCCTACCGTGGCACGGCGGACCTGAAGCGCGAGCCGCTGCCTGCGTTCGTGGTTCTTGGGTCGCGCCGGCCGGTGAGCGGCTGGGTGGCGATCTCCGAGCTCGCGCGCACTCGCAATCCCGCCGACTACGCCTGGCTCGATGCGTACCGGCCGCTCGAGCGCATCGGCAAGTCGATCGATCTCTACTACATTCCCTGAAGGGGCACCCGCACCGGGCCCCCTTCAGTCCTTCAGGCGGCCTGCGGCCCGGCCGGGGCGCGCAGCCGCGTGATGCGCACGAGCGGCGGCGGGTGCGAATAGTAGAACGCGGCGTAGAGCGCATCCGGCGTCAGCGTGCTGGCGTTGTCGCGATGGAGCTTGACGAGCGCGCTCGCGAGCTCGGCGGCGCTCGCGTGGCGGCTCGCGAAATCGTCCGCCTCGAACTCGTGGCGACGCGACCAGAGCGAACCGAGCGGAGTGACGAAGAAGGTGAAAGCCGGCGCCGCGAAGGCAAAGAGCAGCAGCGCCGCGTGCGTCGACGGCACCGGCACGCCGAGCGCCGCGTAGAAGCCCGGCTCCCGGGTGAGCCACCCGAGCAGCGCCAGTCCCGCGAAGGCCAGCGCGACCGAGAGCAGCAGCCGCTGACGCACGTGCCGGAGTCGGAAATGACCGAGCTCGTGCGCGAGCACCGCCTCGACTTCGGGGTGCGCGAGCTGCTCGAGGAGCGTATCGAAGAACACGATGCGCTTGTGGCGGCCGATGCCCGTGAAGTAGGCGTTGCCGTGGGTCGAGCGACGCGAGCTGTCGACGACGAACACTCCGCGTGCGGCGAAGCCGCAGCGATCGAGCAGCGCTTCGATCCGCTCCCGCAGCGCCGGGTCCGGAAGCGGCACGAAGCGGTTGAAGAGCGGTGCGATGAATGCCGGCCAGGCCCAGGTCATGAGCAGCATGAGCACGAGCCACAGCCCCCATGCCCACACCCACCACCACCGTACCGCGCGCTCCATCAGCACCAGTATCGCGGTGAGCACCGGAGCGCCGAGCGCCACGGCGAGCGCGAGGCCCCTGCCGAGGTCGGCGAGGAACAGCGCGGGCGTGGTGCGGTTGAAGCCAAAGCGCGCCTCGAGCCCGAAGGTCCGCCAGACCGAGAGAGGCAGGTGGATGAGCTCGACGAGGAGCGCCACGCTGGCGATGACGGCCAGCCCGAGCCAGGGCTCGGTGAGGCGGCCGTGGCGCCAGAGGGCATCCACCGCTGCGATGCCGCCACCGACCGTGAGGGCGAGTGTGAGCGCCGCGTCGATCAGGCTCCCGAGGCGACCCAGGCGCAGCCTCGCGAGGGTGTAGTCGGCCGCCTTGCCGTGCTCGGCCGGCGAGACGCTCGCGGCGAACGGCCCGGGCACGCGCTCGCGGTGACGCGCCACGGCGGCGGCCTGGCGTGCGCCGAGCCACAGCTCGATGGCGAGTCCGAGGAGGACCGCGAGGACGAAGAGTGCCGTCAGCCAGCGCATCCGCGCACGTCCCCTCAGGGGGCCACCCACCCCGAGCCGAGCAGGGTCTCGCTGAATTCGCGCGCTACGCGTGGATCGGGGCGGGCGAGCTTGCGCTTGGCGCTCGCGAACGGAATGCGCGCCAGGATGTCGCGAATGACGTTCAACCGCGCCTGGTGCTTGTCGTCGGCGCGCACCAGTATCCACGGCGCATGCTGTTGATGGGTGCGCAGCAACATGCTGTCGCGCGCCCGGCTGTAATCGCGCCAGTGTCGTTGCGCCGCTTCGTCGACCGGGCTGATCTTCCACTGCTTGAGCGGATCGCGGCGGCGCGCACGCAGTCGCCGCGCCTGCTCCTCGCGGCTGATGTCGAGGTAATACTTGAGGAGCGAGATTCCCGAGCGCACCAGCATGCGCTCGAAGCGTGGAGCGGAATCCAGGAACTCGTCGCGCTCCGCGCGGGTGCAGAACTTCATGACGTACTCGACGCCGGCGCGGTTATACCAACTGCGGTTGAAGAGGACGATCTCGCGGGCCGCCGGCAGGTGCCCGACGTAGCGCTGGAAGTACCACTCGGTGTCTTCGCGATCGCTCGGCTTGCCGGGAGCCACGACCCGCACCTCGCGCGGGCTCAAGTGCGCCACGATGCGCTTGATCGTGCCGTCCTTGCCGGAGGCGTCGCGCCCCTCGAGGATCACGAGCAGCTTGCCGCCGTGCGCGATCACGTGCCGATGCAGCTTGACCAGCTCGATCTGCAGGCGGCGCAGCTCCCGCGCGTATTCCTTCTTGCCGATCCGCGGCGCGGACTCGCCCTCGCCCGAACGCTTGCTCGCCTTCATGGGTCCTCCGGCGTGATGGGTCCTGCGGCGTGCGGATCCCGGTCAAAGCGGCTCGCGGTGCGCGCCGGCGCGCCAGCCGAGCCCTAGCATGAGCGCGCCGAATACCAGCAGCACCAGGCCCCACCAGAGGTTGATGTGGATGCCGAGCGAGCGCGCGTAGATCGCCGGATCGCTCAGCAACCCGAATCCCGTGAGCAGCAGCCCGAGAATGGTGAACATGACTCCGAGGGGCGTGCGGATGTCGAGGCCCATGAGGGGAGCTCCTTACCAGAAGGCGAAGTTGAGCAGCAGCGTCACGGTGAGCACGGCCGCCCCGAGCGCCGCGGGCCGCGCGTACCAGGGCCGACCTGCCTCGCTCGGCCGCGGTGTAAGCGAGTAGACGAGCCCCACCAGCTCCTTCTCGGGGCGCGGCCGGGTGACGAGGCTCACGCCGACCGTCACGGTGAGGCACACCGTGAACGCCGAGATGGCCGTCCAGAAATTCTGCGCCATCTCGCTCGGGTAGAGATGCAGCACGGCGAGCCAGCCGCCCTTGATGCCGACCAGGCTCCCGCGGGGCAGCGTCAGCGCCTGATGCAACGCCGCCGCCGCCGTGCCCGACAGGAGCCCCGCGAACGCGCCGTGGCCGGTGGCGCGCTTCCAGAACATTCCCAGCAGAAAGGTCGCGAACAGCGGCGCATTCACGAACGCGAACAGCAGCTGCAGCATGTCCATGATGTTGTTGAAGTGGTTGGCGACGTAGGCCGCGGCCACCGAGAGCGCGATGCCGAACACCGTGGCCACGCGCCCCATGTTGAGATAATGGTGGTCGCTCGCACCGCGATGTATGTAGGCCTGGTAGATGTCGTAGGTCCACACGGTGTTGAAGGCCGTGACGTTGCCCGCCATGCCGGACATGAAGCTGGCCAGGAGCGCCGTGAGCCCGAGGCCCAGCATGCCGTGCGGGAAGTAGTGGCTGAGCATCATGGGGATGGACAGATCGTAGTTGAGGGTGCCATCGGTCTTGTGAGGCAGCGCGAAGCCGCTCGCGCCCATGTGCGTGCTGGAGGCGATCGCGATCATGCCCGGCACGATGACCAGGAACGGGAACAGCATCTTCGGAACTGCGGCGATGAGCGGCACGCGGCGCGCGGCCGACATCGAATGCGCGGCCATGGCGCGCTGCACGACGAGGAAATCGGTGCACCAGTAGCCGAAGGACAGCACGAAGCCGAGTCCCATCACGACCCCGAACCACTCGACGCCCATGGGATTGGACGCGGCGTGGCCCATCTGGCTCCAGGTGCTCGACCATGCCCGAGAGGCGAAGCCCTGAGACGTCGCCACGTGCGTCAGCCGTTCGGTGAGTCCCTGCCAGCCCCCCAGATCCTTGAGGCCGAGGAACACCAGCGGCGCGAAACCGGCGACGATGAGGAAGAACTGCAGCACCTCGTTGTAGATGGCCGAGGTGAGTCCTCCGAGCAGGATATAGCCCAGCACGATGGCCGCGGACAGCCACACGCTCGTGTCGAAGTCCCAACCCAGGAGCAGATTCAGCAGCAGTCCCATGGCGTACATCGAGACGCCCGAGGAGAAAACCGTCATGGTCGCGAACGAGATCGCGTTCAGGCCGCGGGTCTTCTCGTCGAAGCGCATCTTCAGGTACTCGGGCACCGAGCGCGCCTGCGAGCCGTAGTAGAACGGCATCATGAAGACCCCGAGAAACACCATCGCGGGAATCGCGCCCACCCAGTAGAAATGGCTGGTCGCCATGCCGTACTTGGCCCCCGAGGCGGCCATGCCGATCACTTCCTGCGCGCCGAGGTTGGCGGAGAGGAATGCGAGCCCGGCGACCCAGGCGGGAATCGAGCGGCCGGAGAGAAAATAATCCGTGCTGGTCTTCATGTAGCGCCGCAGCGTGAAGCCGATGCCCAGCACGAAGGCGAAGTACACGCCCATGATGACCCAGTCGATCTCGCTTGGATGCACGAGTCCCCCTCTTCTTATTTATCGACGGCAGCGCCCGGGTGCGCCGCGGGCCGAGGGCGGCGACACTCATCGACGCTGCGATAGTCGGTGTGCGCCGGGTACAGCGCCAGGAGCTTGCGCGTCACGCCGTTGGTCCAGCCGAAGCCGTCCTGCAGCGGGTACTCGCCGCCGCCGCCCGAACGGTCGGTGTTCATCACGTCGTACTTCTCGACCAGTTTGCCGCTCTCGCGGTACGCGCGCGCCACATTCACCGTCCAGCGGCACGCAATCTCCTCGGCGAGCGCCGTCTCTCCGTAGGCGTTGAATCCGGCCACCGCGATCCACTGCAGCGGCGCCCAGCCGTTCGGCGCATCCCACTGCTGGCCGGTATTGCGGGTGGTCGTGACCACGCCGCCCCCCTTGAGGAGGCGCCGTCGCGTGGTGCGGGCGACCGAGGCGGCCTGGGCAGGGGAGGCGGCATGCACGAACAACGGGTAGAGCGTGGCCGCCGATACGCGCGGGATGCGCTCGCCCCGTGCCCACTGATAATCGAAATAGGCGCCGCGCACCGGGTCCCAGAGATATCGGTCCATCGCGTTCCGCCGGGCCCGCGCGTGCTCGCGGAACGCGCGCTGGCAGGCCTCGTCATGGGCCTCGCCACAGCCGGCTGCGATCGCCTGCTCGAGACCGAACAGCAGGCTGTTGAGATCGACCGGCACGATGGCGGTGGTGTCGATCGAGGTCAGGGAGTGTGCGTCGGCGAACCAGCGTGAGCTGAAGTCCCAACCGCTCTCGGCCGCGGCGCGCACGTCGCGGTAGAGCTCCCGCCGGTCGCGCCCGCTGCGGTTGGCGAGCGCCACGTCCTCGCGGTATGACTCGTCCCGCGGCAGGTCCTCGTCGTCCCAGTAGCGGTTGAGCACCTGCGCGGGCGCCGGCGCGCGCACCCGCGTCGCTCCGCCGAGGCCGACGACGCGCCGCCGGGCCAACCCTCGCGCCACGGACGATGCCCCGTCCATCCAGAAGGCATATTCGCGCTCGAGCTGCGGGAGATAGCGGGCAAAGGCGCGCTCGGGGTGTCCGGGCTCGAGGAGTGCCACCATCGCGAAGAAGAACGGCGGCTGCGAGCGGCTGAGGTAATACGTGCGATTGCCGTTCGGGATTCGTCCGTAGGTGTCGATGAGGTGGGCGAAGTCGCCCACCATGTCCTTCGTGAGGTCCGCGCGCCCGCTCTCGAGCAGCCCCAGCATGGTGAAGTACGAGTCCCAGTAATAGATCTCGCGGAATCGCCCGCCCGGCACCACGAAGGGCCGCGGCAGCGACAGGAGCGAGGAGTAGGGCGGAACGTCGGCGGGCTGGCGAGTCAGCACGCCCCAGAGCGCATCGATGTGATCGATCAGCGAGGCACCGGCCGGTGCGGCAAGCGGGGGCACAGTCGTCGCACCCGTCGAAGCCGGACCCGAGCCGACCGTTGTCGGGGCCGTGAAGTGGGTGGCCACGAAGCGCTTGAGCTCCTCGGGCGTAGGCGGGGTGGCCGCGCGGTACCGGGCAAGAATCTCCGCAGGTGAGCCCTTAGGGATGGCATCGCAGAAGTCCTTGCCGTCCGCGAACACCTGCTCCTCCTGAACCCGGGTGAAGAGCTCTCCGTAGAGCGCATGCGGGGGGAGAACCGGCGCTTCCGGCTCGAGCGCGATGCCCTCCGGTGGGCGCGCGAGCAGGAGCAGAGCGAGCACGCCGCCGGGGGCGGCGGCGCCCAGCACGTGCGCCCTGAGCGACGAGATGCCGGCGCGATGGGGCCGGCCGGACGGGCATCGGGCAGACATCGGGGCGCCAGCATGACATGCAGACCGGCCCCGTGCACGGGTGTACCCTTCCTTCGCGGAGGGTGAGGAGCGGACGATGGCGACCGAGGAACGGACGGTGACCGAGGAACGGACGATGGCGGCGGCCGCGGAGCCGATGGTGAGGCGCGCACAGGACGCGCGCGGCGTGCGTACTCTGACGCTCAATCGCCCGCAGTCCTTCAATGCGCTCTCCGAGGCGATGCTCGCGGCGCTGCAGGAGGAGCTCGATGCGATCGCGGCCGACGAATCGGTGCGCGTCGTGGTGCTCGCGGCCGAGGGCAAGGCGTTCTGCGCCGGCCATGACCTGAAGGAAATGCGCGCCAAGCCCTCGCTCGGCTATTACCGGGAGCTGTTTGCGCAGTGCACGCGAATGATGCTCGGCCTCGTGCGCCTCCCGGTGCCGGTGATCGCGCGCGTGCAGGGCATCGCCACGGCGGCGGGCTGCCAGCTGGTCGCCCAGTGCGACCTCGCGGTCGCCTCCAGCGCCGCGCGCTTCGCGGTCAGTGGCATCAACCTCGGGCTTTTCTGCTCGACGCCCTCCGTGCCGCTGCTGCGCAACGTGCCGCGCAAGCCCGCGTTCGAGATGCTGGTCACCGGGGACTTCATCGATGCCGCGCAGGCGCGATCCTTGGGGCTCGTAAACCGCGTGGCCGAGCCTGCGCGACTCGACGCCGAGATCGAGACGCTGCTCGCGAGCATCGTCGCCAAGCCGCGCGCCGTCATCGCGATGGGCAAGGAGCTCTTCTATCGCCAGGTCGAGCTCGGCCTCCAGGCGGCGTACGCGGCGGCCGGCGAGACCATGGCCTGCAACATGCTGGAGGAGGCGGCGCTCGAGGGCGTGCAGGCCTTCATCGATAAGCGCAAGCCACGGTGGTGAGCCGGGTGCGGCGGCTCCCCGCGGCCGGCCGCGCGATGATCCGAGGAGCCCCCGCGGCGACCTGAGCGCTTCGATCGCGCGCTGCCGCCTATCATCATGCGGCGTCGTCCATGAGAGGCGGAGCATGGCGATCGACTTCACGCTGAACCAGCGCCCCGTGCGCTACGACGGCGACCCTGCGATGCCGCTGCTCTGGTATCTGCGCGATCACGCGCGCCTCACCGGAACGAAGTTCGGCTGCGGGATCGGTTACTGCGGGGCCTGCACCGTCCACCTCGACGGTGCCGCGACGCGCTCGTGCGTCGTGCCCATGTCGGCCGTGGGAGGCCGCCGCGTCACGACCATCGAGGGGCTCGCGTCCGACGGCCGCCTGCACCCGGTCCAGCAAGCCTGGATCGAGGAGGACGTCGCTCAGTGCGGCTACTGCCAGGCGGGCCAGATCATGGCGGCCGTGGATCTCATCACGCGCACGCCCGCGCCGAGCGATGCCGACATCGCGACGCTCACCAACCTCTGCCGCTGCGGCACTTACCCGCGCATCCGCCGGGCCATCCATCGCGCAGCCGCGCAGCTTGACCGCACGCGCCGATGAGCGCTGTGGCGGACACCCGAGCGCTCTCGCGCCGCGCCTTTCTCGGCGTGTCGCTGAGCGCAGCCGGCGGGCTGCTGCTGGCGCTGCGCTCCGGGGCGGCGGGGCAGGAGACGGCAGCCGCAGGCGAGGCGCTCGGCGCCTTCATCCGCATCGAGCCGGACGGACGCATCGTGATCGGCGCGCGCGGCTGCGAGATCGGGCAGGGCGTCAAGACATCCCTTCCCATGCTGATCGCGGAAGAACTGGACGTTCCCTGGCCGGCCGTGACGGTCGAGCAACTGCCCTATGGCCTCGTCGCCGCCAAGGATCCGCCGGGCTTCACCTCGCTCTACGGGCCCCAGGGTGCGGGCGGCAGCACCAACATTCCGGACGGCTGGCACGACCTGCGGCAGGCGGGTGCGAGGGCCCGATGGCTCCTGATCCAGACGGCGGCGCGTGTCTGGGAGACACCGTCCGATCGGCTGACGACGCGCGAGGCGCACGTGGTGCACCCGGATGGGCGGACGCTCGGCTACGCGGAGCTCGCGCCGCGCGCCGCGAAGCTCGCTCTGCCGGCGGCGGATCTGCCGCTGAAAGCGAGGAGTGAGTATCGGATCATCGGCCAGCCGACCCGGGTCGCCGATGCGCGCGACATCGTGACCGGGGTGGCCGCTTACGGAATCGACGCCGCGATCCCTTCTGCCCTGACGGCGCTCATCGCGCGATGTCCGTACTTCGATGGTGAAGTCGCGAGCGTCGACGAAGCGCAAGCGCGGCGTGTTCCCGGCGTCAGACAGGTCGTCAGGATCCCGGGGCCGCGGGCCGGTGTGCCATTGGACCGAAACCTCGCAGCCGGCGTTGCGGTCCTGGCGGATGACTTCTGGTCCGCCCGTAAGGGCCGTGAGGCGCTGCGCATCACGTGGACGCGCCCGTCGGGAGCTGCGGACTCCTCGGCCGCGCTCGAGCGCCGCGCCACTGCAGCGCTCGCGGCGAGCGGAAAGATCGCGCGCCGCGATGGCAACCCGGACGAGGCCCGGAACGCTGCCGCCCGCGTGGTGGAGGCGGTGTACGTCATGCCGCTCCTCGCGCATGCGACGATGGAGCCGCCGAATGCGCTCATCGATCTCAAGCCGAAGAGCGCGCTGCTCATCGCCTCGCTCCAGAGCCCCGGGGGAGCCTCGCAGATGATCCACGCGATGACCGGCGTTGCCCGCACCGACATCGAGATCCGGCTGCCGCGGGTCGGCGGAGGCTTCGGCCGCCGGCTGCAGAACGACTTCGTGGCGGAGGCGGTGCTGGTGGCGCAGGCGGCCGGGACACCGGTGAAAGTCATGTGGACGCGCGAGGACGACCTGCAGAACGATTTCTACCGGCCGTTCGGTCTGCATCAGCTCCGGGCGTCCCTCGATGCCCAGGGTCGCCTCACCAGCTGGGCGCATCGCGTGGCCGCGACACCGCGCAAGTACCGTGCCGCCGGCATGGAGGACGCAGCGGACTGGGTCGGCTGCGTCGACCCCGACGGCTTTCCCGCCGGCTGTGTGGCGAGCTACCTCGCGGAGTTCGTGCCGGTGGACTTCAGCATTCCGCGGGGCTGGTGGCGTGCGCCGCTGCCGACGTTCTGCGCATTTGCGGTGGAGAGCTTCCTCGACGAGGTGGCGCTCGCCTCGGGCGTCGATCCGGTGACGCTGCGACTCGATCTGCTCGGTGCGCCGCGGGAGCTCCCGTATCGCGACCACGGCGGACCGATCCTGCACACCGGGCGCCTCGCCGGCGTGCTCAACAGCGCGGCGGGAGCGATCGGCTACGGACGCAAGCTCCCGGCGGGCCGCGGGATCGGCCTGGCGAGTCATTTCACCCACGGTGGATATGTCGCCCACGCGCTCGAAGTCGCCGTGTCGCAAGCGGGCGCGCTCGAGGTCGTGAGGTGCGTGTGCGCGGCGGACGTCGGCGAGATCGTCAACCCGCTCGGGCTCGAAGCCCAGATGATGGGAGCGACCCTCGACGGACTCTCGACGGCGCTCGAGCTCGAGATCACCGTGAAGGACGGCCGCATCGAGCAGTCGAACTTTCCCGACTATCGGCTGCTGCGCATGGGGGCGGCGCCCGACGTCGAGGTGCATCTCCTGCCCTCGGGATTCCCGCCGTCCGGGGCCGGCGAGATGGGGATACCCTCGGTCGCGCCGGCGCTCGCCAACGCCATTTTCGCCGCAACGGGTCAGCGCATCCGCCGTCTGCCGGTGGGAGATCAGCTCAAGAGCCCGGCGAGGGCAAGCTGATGCCTGCCGCGAACGGCGCGCGCACATCCATGCGGGCGGTGACCGCCGGCATCGGATACTTGAGTCCGCTCGCGCAATTGAAGAGCACCACGTGGTCGCTCGCGCGGAGCCTCCCGCCGGCGGCGGCTTCGAGATAGGCCGCGTAGGTCGCCGCTCCCTCGGGGCTGAGCAAGAGACCGTCCCGCAATCCCACCTGCTGCCGCGCCGCCTCGATGGCGGAATCCGACACCGCGAGCGCAAATCCGCCGCTCTCGCGCAGCGCCTCGAGGATCAGAAAATCCCCGAGCGCCGCGGGCACGCGGATGCCGGCGGCGATGGTGCGGGCGTTCTCCCACGCCGTCGCGGCGCGGGCGCCGCTCTCGAACGCGCGCACGATCGGCGCGCAGCCCGTCGCCTGGACCGCTACGAGGCGCGGCAGCGGCGGAGAGATCCACCCGAGAGCGGTGAGCTCAGCCCAGGCCTTCCACATGCCGATGAGGCCCGTGCCGCCGCCCGTCGGGTAGAAGACCACATCGGGGAGCTGCCAGTCGGTCTGCGCCGCGAGCTCGAGTCCCATGGTCTTCTTGCCTTCGATGCGGTACGGCTCCTTGAGCGTCGACATGTCGAACCAGCCGAACTTCGCCTTACCCGACTCGACCAGCCGGGCGCAATCGTTGATCAGGCCGTTGACGCGCCAGACCGCCGCGCCCTGGAGCGCGATCTCGCTCAGGTTGATTTCAGGGGTGTCGTCCGGGCAGAAGCAGAACGCCTCGAGGCCGGCGCGCGCGGCGTACGCGGCCATGGCCGCCCCGGCGTTGCCGTTGGTGGGGATGGCGAGGCGCCGTGCGCCGAGCGCCTTCGCCATCGAGACCGCCACGGCGAGGCCGCGGGCCTTGAACGAGCCGGTCGGCAGGCGCGCTTCGTCCTTGACCATCGGGGGCCGGAAGCCGGCGGGGCGCGGGCTGTGCGACAGCGCGATGAGGGGCGTCTCCACTTCGCCGAGACTCACGATCCGCGCGGGATCCTCGAGCGGCAGCAGCTCGTGCCAGCGCCATAGGTTCGGCGGGCGTCGCGCGATCTCCTCGCGGCGCACCTCGCGCCGGAGAGCCTCGAGGTCGTAGCGCGCGAGGAGCGGCTTTCCGGCCGCCGACAGACCCTGGAGCTTTCGGATGTCGTAGCGGTCGTGGCCGACACTGCACTCGAGGTGGGTTGCGTAGGAGTAGCGCACCAGGACTCCTCGGCTTTCACGGGAGCGGCTTCGCCGCCCTAGCTTTATGCTACAAAGATCCGATGACGTCCGGGACGCCGCTGAGCTCGCCGCCGCAACTGGTCCGCGCCATCGGCCGCTGGAGCATGGTAGCACTCGCGGTCAACAGCATCCTCGGCAGCGGCATCTTCGGCTTGCCTTCGGCGGTCGCGGCACTGGTGGGTGAGTGGAGTGTGTGGGCGGTGCTGATCGCGGGCGCCGGCATGGGCGTCATCATTGCCTGCTACGCGGAAGTTGCCTCGCAGTTCGACGAGACCGGCGGAACTTACCTCTATCTGAGGCACACGTTCGGGCGTTTCGTGGGGGTTCAGGTAGGCTGGCTGACGCTCTTGAGCCGGCTCACCGCGTGCGCCGCCGCCGTGAACCTCCTGGTCATTTACCTCGGGGAATTCTGGCCGGCGGCGGCCGAGCCGCTCCCGCGGCTTGCGGTGATTACGGTTTTCCTCTGCACTCTGGCGGCGGTGAACTACCGGGGCGTCGGCGCCGGTGCGCGGGTCAGCAACGTCACGGTGGTCGCGAAGCTCCTGGCGCTGGCTGTGGTCTGCGTCGCCGGCACGATCTATCTCGTGGGCCATCCGCAGGTCGCGGCGAGACCGGTGGAAGCGGGTCTCGACGGGTGGCTCAAGGCGATGCTGTTGCTGCTCTTCGCCTATGGCGGTTATGAGGCCGCGCTGAATCCGATGGGCGAGGCGCGTAACCCGCAGCGGGATGTCGCGTTCGCGCTGTTCACGGCGCTCCTGATCCTCATCGCTCTCTACACGCTGCTGCAGCTCATCGTCATCGACCTCGTCCCGGATGCCGCTCACAGCGTCCGTCCGCTCGCCGACGCTGCCCGCGTCGCCATGGGACCCGCCGGCGCGGCTCTGATCTCCGCGGGCGCGCTGCTCTCGGTCTACGGCTACATCAGCGCCAACATGCTGACCGTGCCCCGGAGCACCTTCGCGCTCGCGGAGCGGGGAGACTTCCCCGCCTGGCTCGCCGCGGTGCACCCGCGCTTTCGCACGCCGCACTTTTCGATCCTGGTCTTTGCGCTGCTGCTCTGGGGGTTTTCTCAGTTCGCGAGCTTCTCCTGGAACGTGACGCTCTCGGCGGTGGCGCGGGTGCTCTTCTACGGCGGCATCTGCGCCGCGGTTCCGGTCCTGCGCCGGCGGCAGCCCGGCGCCGCCGCGTACCGCTTGCCCGGGGGACTCCTGCTGCCGCTCGTCGGAACGGCGATCTGCGCGCTGCTGCTCACGCGGGTGGACTTCAGCAAGTCGCTCATCCTGCTCGCGACGCTCACCGCCGCGGCGGTGAACTGGCTCCTGGTGAGGAGTCGGAAGCCCGCGCCGGCGATTTCAAATGCATAAGCCCGCGCACCCGGAGCCGCGGCCGGACGCCTCCGTCACCGCGGGCGCCCGCGCCGTCGCTGCAGGGGCGGCGGAGGCGCTCGCCGGCTTTCTGAATTTCAGGATCGCCTGATCGGTGCGCCCGCGAACTGCGGGATCGAACACGCGCAGCTGATGCGAGTCCTGCGGGTTGCGCAGGAGATCGCTCCGGGCCTCGAGGCGAAATCCGGCGGCGAGGACGGTGCGGACGATGACTTCGGGGTCGATGCGGTGCAGCGTCTCCGTGTCGCGCACCCCCGATCCGGCTTCCGCGACGTGATCGATGACCATGAGCTCGCCGCCCGGCTTCAGCGCCTCGAACATCGCCCGGGAGACTTGCGGAACGTCCGCCGGGCCCATGAACGAGTCATAGAGGTCGTGGAAATCGAGCGACGTAAAGACCAGGTCGACCGGCTCAGGCGGCCGGAACCGATCGACCGGCCCGGTCAACACGCTCACGTTCTCGTACGTGCCGCCGTGCTCGAGCGCGCGCGTCCCGGCGACCTCATCCGGGGAGCAGTTCTTGAGCTGCTCCTCGGGCAGAAACGCGTAGACATGCCCGTTTCTCCCGACGATGTGACTGAAGAGCCGCGTAAAGTACCCGCCGCCCGACATGAAGTCGGCCACGCGGTCGCCGGGCTTCACTCCGGCGAATGTCAGCACCGCCTCCGGCCGGCGCTCGGCATCGCGTGCCACCTGCTCGGGCGGCCGGTCCGCAGCAGCGATCGCAGCCGCGACGTAATCGGTCAGGGCGGCGGCGCTCCCGGGCTGCGCGCCGAACAGAGCCCACACCGCCAGCAGCACGCCGGCATGCCTGATCGCACGAGCCATGTTCAGTCTCCGTGAGGGCGGGGTGCCCTTCCAACCGCAGACTCTACGAGTTAAAGTGCACTTCAAGTCAAGCGGGCGGGAACGGCCAATGCGGGAGCTTTCGATCGGCGAGGTCGCACGCGAGGCGGGCGTGCCGGCCTCGACGCTGCGCTACTACGAGAAGGCCGGCCTGCTGCGTGCGCCGCCGCGCCGATCCGGGCAGCGCTGCTACCCCGAGGCGGTGTTCGGCCGAATCAGCCTCATCAGGCTCGCGCTCGAGGCGGGCTTCACCATCGGGGAAACCCGGGTGTTCCTGACGGGGTTTTCCGAGCAGACGCCTCCGGCGGCGCGCTGGCGCGCGCTCGCCGCACGCAAGCTCGAGGAAGTCGACGCGCTGCTCGAGAGGGCGCAGCGCATGAAGTCGCTCCTGCAGACGAGCTTCCAGTGCCGCTGCCCGCGGCTGGAGGACTGCGAGAAATTCCTGCACACCGCCAAACGCAGACAGGGACCGTCCTGCTGATAGAATAGGCGGACAGGTCGCTGCCTGAATCAAACAATAAGGGGCAAAACCATGCTGCGGCAACTGACGCGCCTGTGCGTTCGCTACGCCGAGCGCTACATACCGAATCCTTACCTGTACGCCGTCATCCTGACCTTCATCACGGTCGCGGCGGCGTTGATCTGGACGCCGAGCGGCCTGCTGAAGGTCGTCGATTCCTGGTACGACGGCATCTGGAACATCCTGGCTTTTGCGCTGCAGATGGCGCTGATTCTCGTGACCGGGGTGACGCTCGCGGATGCGCCGCTCGTCAAGGGGCTGCTGCGCCGGGTCGCATCGCTCCCGACCGGCCAGGCGGGCGCCGCGATCACGGTGTTCCTCGCCGCCGCGGTCGGCTCGTGGCTCAACTGGGGCTTCGGCCTCGTGGTCGGCGCGCTGGTGGCGCGCGAGATCGCCAAGCGACTGCGCGCTGTGGATTTCGGCTTTCTGGTCGCCGCCGCCTACATGGGCTTCATGACGTGGGCCTCCGGCCTCTCCAGCTCGATTGCGCTCGCCACGGCCACCCACGGCAGCGCGCTCAACATCGTGGAGAAGGTGACCGGGAAGATAGCCGGGTTCGACGAGACGATCTTCACCGCCTACAACCTGGTCCCGGTCGTGCTGCTCGTGATCCTCATGCCGGTGGCGCTCTGCTTCATGGGCCCGGAGGAGAAGGACATGAAGAAGGTCGACCCGCAGGTGCTCATCCGCCAGGACGAGGTGGCGCAGGAGGGCACCCGGGCTCGCACTTTCGCCACCGTGCTCGAGGATTCCTGGCTGCTCACGGTGCTCCTGGTGCTGATGGGTGTCATCTACGAGTGGCACACCATCACCACCAAGGGATTCCACCTCGACATCAACGGCTTCATCTTCATCGTGCTGATGCTCGGGCTCATCTTCCACTGGCGCCCGATCCGCTACGTGCGCTCGTTCGAGTCCGGGGCGAGAACCGTAGGTCCCATCCTGCTGCAGTTCCCGCTCTACGGCGGCATCATGGGCATCATGACCGGCACGGGGCTCGCGGGGATCATCGCGGCGAGCTTCGTCTCCTTCTCGACGGAGCACACGCTGCCGTTCTGGTCGTTCATCTCTTCCAACATCATCAGCCTGTTCGTCCCCTCCGGCGGCGGTCACTGGGCGGTGCAGGGCCCGTTCATGATTCCGGCGGCGGTCAAACTGCACGTCGGCGCCGCCATCACGGCCATGGGAACCGCGATGGGTGAGCAGACCGCGAACATGATTCAGCCGTTCTGGGCGTTGCCGATCCTCGCGATCGCCCGCCTCGGCATCAAGGACATCATGGGCTACTGCGTGATCGGCCTGATCATCGGCCTCATTCTGTTCGGGGGGTCGCTCCTGATCTTCGCCTGAGCGTCGCCCGCCCGCGTGAATGGAGCTCTTTCCATTGACCTCCATCAGGAGCATCGTTGGAACCGAAGCGGCAGCATCGAGCCGCCGGTGCGGCGAGTGCACGGCCTGCTGCGATGGGTGGCTCAAGATCAATGTGTACGGCGTCGAGGTTTATCCCGGCCACCCTTGCCTCCACAGTTCCGGCCACCATTGTCTAATCTATGAACGGCGGCCCCTCGACCCCTGCCAGCGTTTCTTCTGTGGTTGGCTCGTGCCAACAAGTCCATTACCAGACTGGCTCCGCCCCGATAAGGCCAAAGTCATCTTCCTCCCTGCACAGTTCAATTGGAACGGTCAGCCTGTTGATGTTGCCGTACCAGTCGGCGACGGACCCGATGACAAGACTACGGAATGGCTCAAGAATTTCGCGTCGGAACGCAGGCGCCTCCTGCTCTATCGCATGGATCAGGACTGGTTCGCCTTCGGCCCGCCGGCATTCCAGGCGGAGATGCAGGAGCGCATGGCTCGCGGCGAGAAGCTCTGGTGAGCATGCAACATTCGCGATGCGCTATCGCCACGCGATCACGCGATATCACGCGATATCA
>Ga0209577_10000542_pt1 | contig 38227 bp, 35 predicted proteins | sample GraSoiAngelo_109_FD_185874 | JGI IMG/M metagenome (GOLD analysis project Ga0209577, IMG submission 185874) | Grasslands soil microbial communities from the Angelo Coastal Reserve, California, USA - 14_0903_12_20cm (SPAdes) (version 2) | ecosystem: Environmental > Terrestrial > Soil > Grasslands... | reverse complement strand
CAAGGACGGCCGCACCTAGCCTCACAACAGGACGGGAGGGGCATCGTCACCCCTCCCGCTGGTGGTCCGCCCTACGCGGCGCCCCTACGGCAGGCGATCGAGGCAAGCCGTGAAGTTCGGGTTGTTCCGCTCCGTGATCGGCACCGGGATGTTGACGTCCACGCCGTAGACCGAGGGGTTGGATTTGAAGTACGGCCCCGTCGGAAACACGGTGTTCGCCGGCCGGCCGTACTGCCGGATCAAGCGTCGCAGATCTCCCAAACGGTGCGCCGTGAGCCACAGCCAACGCGCCCGCTCCGCAAACAGCAAGTTGATGGCTCCGCCCGCGGCCGTGGCCGAGCTGGTATCGAGTGCCGCTAGGGCCGGGACCGGATTGGTCAGCGTGTCGGTCCGGCTGAACGGACTGGGGTTGAAGTAGGACCGGCTCCCCGCGCTGACGACGCGCGGGTCGTTCAGCGCGGTGTAGAATCCGCCCGCGTTAGTGGTCGTGTCCCCGAGCCTGAGCGCGGCCTCGGCTTGGATCAGCCGTGCCTCGACGCCAGACGCCAGGGGTATTGGCGCCTTCCGGTCGCCGAACCGGAAACTGTTGTACTGAGGCGTGAGACCGTCGAACCCGAACCCGGGTCTACCCGAAGCTGTAACGCGGCGCCGCGACGGCGTCCGCGGGTCGAATACGGTGCGGAACGGAAATCCGTTGCCGCCTTCGCGGTCGGCGACGGAATAGCGGCGGTCGAACGTATTGCCGTTGAAAACGCCGTTGTTCTCGAAAGTGCTGATCTCGGAGTGCTCGCTCAAATAGGCGAAGGACGTCGGCACGCCGGTGACGGCCGCCCCGGCCGCCGCGAAATTGCCCTGGTCGAGCCGCGCGCGACCGGTGCCGACCGCGGCGAGGTTGAGCATGGCTTGCTTGGCAGTCGCATCGGCCGTCACCGTGTCGGAGTTGGCCACGGCGGTCGCCGCGGCGAAGCGGGCGATCGCCGTATCGAGCAACTGCGCGGTCGTGAGCGGCACCCCGTACGTAATCTTGCCGGTGGCGGCGTCCAAGTGGCTCACCGGAACGCCGGAGCAATACGTCTCGGCGAAGAAGAGGTAGGTGTACCCTGCCAGATTCAGCACCTCGGCATGCCCTGGATCGTTCGGGAGTAGGGCGGCGTACCGTGCGGCCGCCTTCTCCGCCGCATTCCGCGCCTGGTGCAGCAGCCGGTACCACAGATCCACGTCCGAGTTGGTCACCTGGATAGTGCGCGCATCCACCTCGATGCGCGTGGGGAAGGTCTCGGAGTCGATCCACTCGTCGGCGAGCAGTCCGCCGTACATGATCACGCCTTCGCCCGTACCACCCGATCCATCGGGGTGGTCGCCGCTGAACGCAATGGAAAAGTTGCCGATCGCCCCGGCGCGCAGCGTACCGAGCGCCGCAGTATCGCTCAGCGAGCCGGGAGGAACGATGGTCGGAATATTCACGCGCAGCGGGTCGTTGCAGGCACCGCTCGGCAGCACGAGCGCGACCACCAGGAGCGCGAGCAGCTTGGATGTATGCGTCATGGAGTTGATCCTCGGGCTCTAGAAGGTCACGTTGACGCGCGCCAGGAAATAGCGCACCGGGGGCTGACTCAGGAAGTCGGCCACGCTGAAGTTGAATTGGCCAGACTGGCTGATCTCGGGATCCGCGCCCCGGTACTTCGTCCAGGTGGCGAGGTTGCGACCGGTGAGCGTCAGGCTCAGCGTGCTCGCGCCGATGCGTGAGGCCCATTCTCCGGGCGCCGTGTACGTGAGGGACACTTCCCGCAGCTTGAGGAACCCCGCGTCCTCGAAGAATCCGGTCTCGAGGCCGTAGTACACGGCGGCGTCGGCCGCGGCCTGGTCGGCGGGCGACGCCTTGGCCAGGTTGAAGCCGCGGCAGATGGCGAATTGACAACGGAACTGCTCGGTGGCGTTGTCCAGCTTGCTGCCCCACCGCCCATCCAGCAGTCCATAGAGACGGAAGTGCTGCAGGAAGTTGACCTCGGTGCTGAACGAGGCGCCGCGGGTCGGCACCGACGACCCCTGGAACGAGTCCGCGGTGTCCACGGTCATCTCCGTGAACGGATCGATTATACCGTCCTTGTTCGAATCGGCGAACGTGTACGACTTGCCCCAATAGCCGCCGGCGACGTAGCCAACCTGATGGCGCTGGCTCGCGCCACCCAAGCCGAAGAGGATCGGCGTGTTGCTCGTGTCGGTGGCCAACACGCGGTTCTTATTGCCCCACCCGCTGGCCGTGACGGTCCACGACAAGTTCGGCCGGTTGATCACCTGAGCCGTGAGCAGCAACTCGATGCCCTTGTTGCTCACCCGGCCGAGATTGTCCAGACGCGTGAAGCTCTCGCCCAGCGAACCCGCGATGGGCACCGCGACCAGCGCGTCCTTCGAGGTCTTGTCGTAGTACGTGGCCTCGAAATGGACGCGCTGCTGTACGAAGTCGGCGTCGAACCCGGCCTCGATCTCCCGGGTTTGCTCCGGTTTCAGGCCGGCGTTCCCGACACCTCCGAACGTCACTCCGGGGAGGTCGGTCCCGCTCGCCGCGACGGCGACGGGCAAGGAAAAGCGCTGGGCATCGAGCGTGCCGGGCGCCCGGCCCGCCTTGCCCCATGCCGCCCGCAGCCGCAGGCTGGAGAGCCACCCCATGCGTGGGAAGAAGGGCTCCTCCGAAATGACCCACGAACCGGACAGCTTGGGATAGACGATGTTGCTGAAGTTCGTCCCGAAGGCGGAGTTCTTGTCGGCACGCAGGGCGCCCGTAACGAACAGGCGGTCGCGCACCCCAACTTGCTCTTCCACGTATCCGCCCAGCGTCACCTGGGGCGCCACGGAGTCGCCCACACCCGCGAACACCACCCCGGCCACGCCGGAGGTCCCGGTGACGATCTTGCGTCCGAATGCGCGCACCTGATCGAACACGTTCTTGCTGAACTGCAGCCCCACCGTCGTATTCGACGCGACCGCAGGCGAGAGGCGGAACGCCGCCGTCGTCGCGAGATTCGCCGTGTACGCGCGCACTTGAGCGCTGTAGGAGGACGCTTGCCCGTCGACGTCGAACGGGTTGACGTTGGGCGGATTCAGGAAGTCATCCCCCTGGTTCGTCACGTCGTATCCGGCGGTGCCGCGCATCGAGAGGAAGCTCCACGGCCGGAACGTGAGGTTCAGACCGCCAGTAAAGCGCTCGATGCGCTGCCCCGCCCGGATCAGCTCGGCTTGTTGCGGCGTCAGAAAGCCGTACCCACCGTTCGTGCTGTCAGTACCGCCGAGCAGCCCGCTCGGGAGTATGCCGAAGCTGTTGTTGTCGTTCTGCGGCAGCGCCAGATCGCTCGAGACGTACGCCGTGGAGACCGAAATATCCATCAAACGGCTGACCTGGTTCCGCAGATTGGCACGGACGCTGGTCTTCCTGAGGTCGTTCGACTCGAAGATGCCCTTCTCCCGCTGGAAGTCGCCCGATACGTAGAACGTAGTGATCTCGTTGCCGCCGGAGGCGCTCAGTCCATAGTGCTGGCGCACGCCTTGGCGGAACGGGGAGCGCTGCTTGAGCGGGTTGAAGCTGTCGATCACGACCTGTGAGACGGTGTTCGGGCAAGCCCCAATCGCGATGAATGATGGGTAGCAGCCATTCGCCGCCGACGTGTCCTCGTGGGCGTAATAGTTGGTCGGCCAGTTGGTCTCGTCGTTCAGCGTGCCGCCTTCGGTGAACGCGGTCCACTTGGTGGGCCCCGGCCGGCCCTGCTTGGTGCGGATCTGGATCACGCCGTTCGCCGCGTCGGTACCGTACAGGGCCGCTGCCGACGGGCCCTTCACCACTTCCACCGACTCCCAGTCTTCGGGGTTCAAGTCGTTGAGCCGAGACGGCGCCTGGCCGCCCGACGCGCCGAGACCGCCGTCGGCGTTCGGCACGTTGTCGATCCGCACGCCGTCCACTACGATGATCGGCTCGTTGCGGAGCGACAGGCTGGTTGCACCGCGGATCCGGATGCGCGACCCGGTGCCGGTTGTACCGCCGCTCTGCATCACTTCCACGCCCGGCACGCGTGAGTTGAGAAGGTCGGCCGCGGACACCGGCGCCGCTTCCTGCGCGATCTTGGACGCGTCGATCGTCCCCACGTTGTTGCCCAGTTCGCGCTTCAGCTGCTCCTGCCCGGTGGCCGACACGACAACCACGTCCAACGGGATCGCTGCGGGCGTGAGCGCGAAATCGAGCGTCGCTGGCTGGCCCGCGGCCACCGTGACCGCTTGCGTCCCCGTCGCGAACCCGATGAAACGCACCTGCACCTGGTACTGCCCGGGCGGCACGTTGGTAATGCTGTAGCGCCCTTCGCGGCCGGTGCGGGCCTGCAGGCTGGTGCCCAGGACGAGCACCGACGCGCCCGCGACCGGCTGCTGATTGGACTTGTCGGTAACTTGCCCAGCCACCGTCCCCTGCTGGGCCTGCACCGGCCCGGCGGCAAAGCCCGCGGCGCCGAACAGCGCGGCCGCGACGCCGAGCGAGCGAATGGGGAGAAGCTTCATGAGATGTGTCCTCGAATGAAGGAGACACGCGCGCGCTCCCACACCGACGGGACTCGCGCGGTGACAGACGTGCGCCAAAACCACTCTCTGCCTACGGCCTGCGGTGGCTACATCGGGTTCGGGCGGGGCGGTACGGCGGACGGCACGCCGACGATGTGTAGCGCATGAACCACTCTCCTAGGGCTAGAGGTGAGAGCGAAACGGCACGGCTAAGGTGAGACGAAGCCGGCTGCACCGCAAGAAACCGGACGTTTCACAAAGGAACCTAGGTACCGGGCGACCTGTCAGAGAACTGTTATAGGCGTCCGCTCCGATCTTAAATCTCTTTCGCGGCTCGCCTGCCGGGGCTACGTTCGCGCCTCATGCGTTTCCGACTCCGCCCGGCGCTCGTCGCCCTGCTCTGGGGCGCGTCCGGGTGCTTCCTGTTCCACCGCGGAGAATCCGATCCTCGGCCCGCCTTCGACGTACCCGCGGGCGAAATCGCCCTCAACGTCACGAACCACAACTATCTCGACGTGGTGGTCTACGTGCTGCACGACGGCCAGCAAACGCGCGTGGGGATGGTGACGGGGTCGTCGGCGGCACTGTTGTTCGTGCCGATCCGACTGCTGGGGATGGGACACGAGCTGCAACTGTACGGGCGCGCGATCGGCAACGACACCTTCGCCCGGACCCCGACGCTCATCATTCAGGCGGGGCAGTACATCGAATGGACGCTCGAAACCGATCTGCGCCGCTCGAGCGTGGGGGTGTTCTGAGGGCCGCTACTTCTTGCCTGGGGGACCGCCGATCGTCGAGCCCGAGCTGGCGCCCCCGATCAGCCCGAACGCCGCCGTGGTAGCGACGAGGCCGGTGATCCCTACGCCGACGAGCAGCGCGCTGCGGCGCTTCGACAGTTGCCGCACCTGAACCGAGGCAATCCGATCCTTGGGCAGCGCCACACGCTCCCCGGCCCAAGGGAGTTGGTCACCACGGACGAGTTCCACGGAAGACACGGAAAGGAGCAGGCCTTGCTCATCCTCCCCCACATAGCGCCCGCGCACCGCGAACACGCTCGGGCCCAGATAGCGTGCCAGGTCCACGCTGCCCGCGTCGGTGAGGGTGACGGCCAGGTAGGCACCCGGCTCGGGAGTCGGTTGCGTCAGGGGGCTGTAGTTGTAACAGCCGGCCGTGAGGCACACGGCGGTGAGCAACATCGCGGCTCGCATCGGCACTCCGTTCAATGGGGGCTCGGCCCCCCTCCGCCGCCTCCGCTGAGCGCGCCAGCCGACGCCGGTCCAAACGCCTGGGACGCGATCACGAACCCTGCGACCGCCGCGCCCGCCAACAGTACCGTCTTGCTCGGCGATACCGTGCGCTGCTCCACTTGCCGCACGAACTCGCCGGGCACCACCACGGTCTCCCCCGCCCAGTGGGCCAGATCTCCGCGGCGCGACTCGACCGACTCCACCGCGATCGCGAGCCCCCGCTCCGTCGCGGACAGATAGCGACCTCGAACGACGAGTGCGTTCGGCCCGAGATACAGCGCCAGCTCCTCGGAGCCGCTCTCGGTGAGCGTCACGGCGAGGTAGCTCGACGGCACCAGGCTCGACCGGCGAAGCGGCAGGTAGTTGTAGCAGCCGACCTGTAACAGCGCAACCGTCAACAGGGACGCGGCGCGACACAGCATGGGCTCGCCTCTCCTTGAGGCAGGAAGGGAGCGAACCCTACGGCTGGTTCGCTCCCTTGCATTATACAGCCGACCCAGCTACGGCGTCACCCGTCCACAGCGTGCCGAGATCTACGGATAGGCCGTGGGGCACGCGTTCACGTCGGACTGGGTTCGCACTTGGGCGGTCACTTCCTGGCTCTCCGTGGGGATGTGGGAGTTCGCGTTCCGTTCCGTCTGGGGGTAGAACAGCTCCCCGGGCACCGCAGCGAGGCCCAGCACGTTAGGCTGTACATACTTGATGGGCACCAAGACCCCTGCCTGCACGGTCCCGGCGATACAGGTGCGGCGATAGTCACTCAACGCCTCGAAGTTCTGGAACATCACCACGTACTTCTCCAGCATGATGGAGTCGAGCAAGGCGGCACCCGTCGCCCCACCGTTCCTCGATGCCAACCCCGGCACGGCGAGATATGCGCTGTCCAGGTGCGCCTGCGCGGATGCCACGTTGGCCACCGCCAAGTTCGCCTCCGCCAGGATCAATTGGTTCTCCTGATACGTCACGTAGGGCACGCTGAACTTGGCGGAGAACCGCGTCGGTTCGCACTGGAAATTCGAGACGCTCGTCTGCGGAACGTTGAAGTCGTCACCGGCGTAGTTCGGACCGATATTCACCCATGTCACGGGGCCGTCGGTCGTGGTCCCACCCACTGTGGTGCTCCACGTCGGCTCCGCGGCACCTGAGGTACCGGCGACCGAAACGGTGTCGATGTTGCCGTTCGAATCGCCGATCTGATCCCCCAACTTGTACGCGTGGGTCGCGGTCCAGGTGGCGTCCACCAGCGGACAGAAGTAATCAGCCCGGCGTGGGTCCCCGCGGGTGTTCATGTAGTCCACGAGCGCCTTGCCGGCTTCGAGGTCGCCCCCGAAGGCCGAGTTGTCCTGGAAGGTGAACCACTGGTTCGATTGCGGATATCCTGCACCCGAATGAAAGGCACGCAGGTCACTGGCGCCGGTGCGATCGCTGATACCGCTATCGGCTTGCGCGATCACATCAGCCCAGACCGCTGCCGCCGTGCGACCCCCAAGCTTCCCTGTGCTCGCCGCCTCGACGGTGTGGAGGAAGTAACGCGCCTTGAGGGTGTGCGCCACCGCGACCCACTTCTTCGGATCCGCGCCAAGGACGAGATCGGGAGGAGCGGGAAGCGTCGTCACCCCGCTCTTGAGTGCGACGATCCCGCGGTTGAGCATGTTCTGCACCGTGTCATAGACCACCAACTGGGAGTCGAGCACCGGGGCTGTGCCGCCGCGAATCTCACTGTAAGGGATGCTACCCCAGAGGTCAGCGGCGCTGCCGACGGTATAGGCTTTCCACACCAGGTCGATGCCGAGGTAGAGGTCGTCCCCCGCCATGCGGGCCATGCTGGCAATCGTATCCATGTCGATCAGGCCACCGCCGGTGTAGACCGAGGCCCAGTCCGTGCCGTTCGCCCCAATATTGGAGCCGGCACCGAACACGTATCGGCCCGCCTGCTCGACGTAGCGCCCGTTCGTCGCGCCGCACTGCTGCATCCACTCACACACCATCATGGCGGCGGTCCCTTCATGGAACGCGAACTGCCCCGCCTGAATTCCCACCAGCAGAGTTTGAATCGTGGCCAGAGAGGGGTTGTTTGGATCGCTGGACAGCTTGTCCCCGGTCAAGAAGCTGTTGCAGCCCGCCAGCCCGAGAAGCAGCCCCAGCGAGGCGAGCGCGACACTGATGTTGCGACGCATATGTCGATCTCCTCGGGGTTAGTGGTTGAGAGTGATCGCGAACGCGAACGAGCGCGTCTGCGGGTTGTTGAAGTAGTCCACGCCTCCGGCGCCCGCGCCTGAAGAAATCGGGCCACCCAGGTTGGTCTCGGGGTCGTAACCGGTGTACTTGGTCCACGTTTTCAGGTTTCGGCCCGACACGCGGATATCGATGCTCGAGAAGCCGATGGCCCGCTGCACCCACGGCGCGTCGATCGTGTAGCTCACCGACACTTCGCGCAGCTTCACGAACCCACCGTCCTCGATGCACGGCTCGTCGATCCCGATGAACGGGCAGGCGGCGATGAATTTGAACCAAGGTTCGCCGATCGACACCTGCTGTCCCTTGCCCGGACCAACCACTGGTCCATCCCACCACCCACCTTGGCCGAAGGTCTTCGGGTTGCCGGTGCACGTCGCGGGGTCGGCGAAGGCAGTGCAGGTCGCCCTAGTCTCGGTATCTTTGTGCGTGCCGTAGCTCCACAGCGCGCCCTTCGTGCCGTTCCAGATCTGCCCGCCGTGGCGGATGTCAACCAGACCAGAAACGCGGACCTTGCGGTAGCGGAACGAGCTGCGCACGCTGGCGGTCCAGTCGTAATTTGGGTCCTGCACAATGCGCAGGTCGGGATCCTGCACCGGGTAGCCGTCGGGGCCGATGAACAGCGCACCCTTCGGAGCGCTGCCACAGACCGCACCCAGGGTGTCCTTGGTCGTCGCCGTCACGAAAACCGAGTCTTTGTTGCCCGAGATGCCGCACCGCATGAACCCAGTGCCGAGGTACACGCCGATCGGCTTGCCGGTCATCGCGACCTGACGGTTGAAGTCGCCGATCACGACGTACTGCAACCCGGCGGGCAGCTTCTGCACCAGGCTGCGGTTACGGGCCCACTGCAGCCCGACGTCCCAGCCGTAGTCAGCTTGCTCCACCGGGCGGGCGTTGAGCGAAACCTCCCACCCGCGGTTGCGGATCGTGGCGGCGTTCTTGGCTTGGAAGCTGTACCCGGAGGATGGGTATACGGGCGCGAGCAGGATCACGTCGGACGACGTCTTGCTGTACCACGTGACGCTCGCGTCGGCGCGGTCCTTGAAGAACCCGAAATCCGCGCCAGTTTCGAACTCCTTCGAGCGCTCGGGCTTGAGGACATCCGCAGCCTTCACGGCAGACGCCAGGCCGGGTAAACCGGCTTGGGACGGCGTGTTGCTACCGCCCAGCAGCTCGGAGCTGGAGTAAGTCTGGGCGGTTAGATAGGGGAGCGGCTCGATACCGGCCTCGCCGTAGGCAACCCGGGCCTTCCCGAACGACAGCCACGACATTTCACCCAGCGCCTTGGTGAACTCCCACGCGGCACTCCCCTTGGGGAACCAGCTGCGCAAGTTGCTCCGCCCGAACGTCGACGAGCCGTCGTTGCGGATCGCCGCAGTGAAATGCAGCTGGTCTTTGATGTCGAGCGTCCCCTGGCCGAACCAACCGGCGTCGTGGATCACCTGCTCGTTGTCGACCGGCAGGTCCGGCGTAACCGTGTTGGACAGCTTGAACGGTTGCAGGGCGATCAAGCTGCGGCCGACGGTGCCGAGCTGGCGCACGTTTCGCGTGTCCAGGTTTTGCCCGATCGTCAGCTGGCCGCTGAGGTCGGGATTGATGGTGTAGGTCGCGGTCGCCGTGAGGTTATGATCGATCGAGTAGTTGACGATCTTCCCCTCGACGACCCGGCCTGCGCTGCACGGTGACGCCGAGCTGACGGGACACCCCTCGAGCCGCTCGTCGGCGGCGTAGTCCGCTCCGAGCGAATAATTGAACTTGAGCCACCCGAGAGGAGTGTATTCAGCATTCACGTTGCCGTACACGCGGCCGACGGCCGCGGCGTTGATCTGCTCGTTCAGCACCCAGAGGGGATTGTCGAAGACACGGTCGTCAGTCAACGTCAAAGTGTTGGGATGCAGAAACCGGTACGCGCGCTCCTGCGGGCCGACTGCCGTCTGCACGATGTACGGCACGGAGTTGTATTCCGGCGGCTGCCGCAGATCACCGAGTTGCACGCCGTTGGTATTGTTGCCCCGCTGGATGAAGTGGCCCCGGTCGTCTGCGTAAGACAGGTCCGCACCGATTCTCAAGTTGTCCACGAGCCGGTGCGATCCCTTGAACCGCATCGTCGTGCGCGAAAAGTAGTTGTTCGGCCCGACGAAGACGCCTTGCTGGTACGCGTTGGCCGCGGACAGATAGAACGTGGTGCGATCGTTCCCGCCCGAGACTGTGATCCCGTTGTCGAGCGCGTGCCCGACACGATAGATCTCGTTCGCATGGTCGAAAACTGCGGTGCCGGTCGCCAGCCGCGGGCCCCACGACCGCCCGCACTTCCGGGCCAGGGCACTCCCGGATCCACACTGGCCGGTTGGCGTCGTATCCCCGGGCACGCCCGCATCCCCCCGGCCAAACAAGGTCTGGAGGGGGTACGTGTGGTTGATGTCGTCGAACGAGGTGGATGAGTGAAAGGTGAAGTGGGTGGGACCGGCGCGGCCAGACTTGGTCGAGATCAGGATCACGCCGGCGCCCGCCCGCGAGCCGTAAATGGCACTCGCTGCGGGGCCTTTCAGAATCTCATACGACTCGACGTCGTTCGGATTGATGTCGATCGCGCGGTTCGACGCCACCGTGCCTTCAGTCTGCCCGAACTGAGTGGTTTGTCCTCCGCCATCGTCGATCCGGTTGAAGTTCGAGGTAGAAAAGGCCGAATTGTCGATGGGCACACCGTCCACAACGATCAGCGGCTGATTCGACCCGAGGATCGAGTTGATGCCGCGGATGTTGATGAACGAGCCAGCGCCCGGATCCCCCGACTGCTGAACGACCGTGACGTTGGGTGCTTTTGCCGCCAGGCCCTGCACGACGTTCGCCTCGCCCGCGCGCTGCACGACATCCGCATCCACGTGGTTACGCACGTTACCAAGCTTCTCGGTCGAGGTCGCGGTCCCGGCGCCGGTTACGACCACCTCGCCCAGCTGCAGCGGGTTGGCAGCGAGCGTAAAGTCGTGCGTCACACCACCCGACGAGAGCGTGACCTGGGCGTTCTGCGACTTGTAGCCCAGACGTCGGGCGACCAGCGTCACCGTTTGACCGGAGACGCGGGCACCGGGAACGACGAGCACGTAGCGGCCGTCGTCCTTGGTGAGGCCCCCCAATCCCATCGTGGGGATTGCGACCTCAACCTGCCCGAGGGCTTGTCCAGCGTCGCTCGTGACTTTCCCAGTGATGGTCACCGGCTGCTGTGCGACGAGCAGGGCCGGGAGCGCGACCAGCGCGCTGAGAATGATGGGAACTAACCGACGGGGTGTGCTTTCCATGTCCCCTCCGACGAGGTAGACGTGACGCGCGCGACCGGTGCCACTCGCACGCAGCGGCCCGGCCCTCCTCTCCCATTTCCATATCGCCTGCTCAACGAAATGCGCGCTCGCACGATGACGGCGGGATAGGGCGCAACACGCGCAGTGACGGCAAGACGTCAGATCAAGGCGAGACGGCTCGCCGACCCCCACCTAATAGCACCAATCGCCGCAGTGCGCCAGAGCGACATAGGGTTGCAGGTCGTTTCATAGTGAAACATTCGCCAAGCGCGGACTGCGGGTGCCGCACAAATTGATCGCCGGAACTCCTCCATGATTACGCGCGCGCTCCTCGTCGCCTTCACCGCGCTGGCGCTCCTCGACGCCCGAGGCTCCCGCCAGACGCTCGACCCGCTCGCGGCCCGATCCAAAGGCCGCCGCGACGCGCCCGTCACGCTCTACGAAATGTCCGACTTCCAGTGCCCCTACTGCCGTGCCTTCGCCCTCGGCACCATGCCGCTGCTCGAACAGGAGTACATCACCACCGGGAAAGTCCGGCTCGTCTACATCAACCTGCCGCTCACGAGCGTCCACGCGAACGCGCAGGCGGCTGCCCAGGTCGCCGTGTGCGCGGCCCGGCAGGATCGCTTCTGGCCGATGCACGACCTGCTGTTCCGCCACCAGGACGACTGGGCCAAGCTCGCGAAGCCCGACACGTTTCTCCTCGGCCTCGGCGACTCGGCACAGCTCGATCGCGCCGCGCTGGCCCGCTGCCTCGTCGCCAAGGCGACCGCCTCCGAGGTCGACGCCGACGCCGCGCGGGCACGACGCGCGGGGGCCGTGAGCACGCCGACGTTTTACGTGGAAGGCGGCCTGCTCGAGGGCGCCGCGCCGGTGACGGTGTTCCGCGCGGTGCTGGACTCGATCTATCGAACCAAGACTGGGCGCTGATGGCGCGCCCTTCCTTCCTGTACCGGCTCGGGCTCGGACTGGCGCAGCGCGCCCTGCCGCTCGCCGCCCGCTTCGACAAGAAGCTCGCCCGCGGCCTGGACGCGCGCCGCGGCGTGACCCAGCGGCTGGCCGCATGGGCCAAGAGCGAGCGCGACCCCGGGCGTCCGCTCGTGTGGGTGCACGCCGCCTCGGTGGGCGAGGGCCTGCAGGCGAAGCCGGTGCTCGAGGCGCTGCGCGCCGAAGCGCCCAGCTGGCAACTCGCCTACACGTTCTTTTCCCCGTCCGCCGAGCGGCTGGCGCGCACCCTGCCGGCGGACGTGGCGGACTATTTGCCGCTCGACCGCCCCGTGGACGTGGCGGCGGTGCTCGATGCGCTCAAACCCACCGCCCTCGTGTTCTCGAAGCTCGATGTGTGGCCCGAGCTGACCCTGGCGGCCGCACGCCGCGGCGTGAAGCTGGGCCTCATCTCCGCCACGGTCGCGCCGACCAGCTCGCGGCTGCGCTGGCCCACGCGCGGCTGGGCGGAGCCGGCGTACCGGGCGCTCGACCGCATCGGCACGATCAGCGAAGAGGACGGGCGCCGCCTGGAGCAGCTGGGGGCGCGCCGCAGCGCGCTCGAGGTCACGGGGGACACGCGCTACGACAGCGTGGCGGAGCGGGCCGAACGCTTCGACCGCACGCGCGACCCGTTCGCCCGCCTCGCCATCGCCCGGGCCGGCACATTCACCATCGTCGCTGGGTCCACCTGGCCGAGTGACGAAGCCGTCGTCCTCCCTGCATTCGTCGACTTAGTGGCGCAAGTCCCCAGTGCCCGGCTCGTACTCGCGCCGCACGAGCCCAATCCGGACCACCTGGCGGGCATCACGCAGCTGGCCGCGAAACTGGGACTCCCTCGACCGGTGCGCTTGTCGCAAGTCGAGCACACCTCGCCCGCGCCGGTGATCGTGGTGGATCGCGTGGGCATCCTCGCCGACCTGTACGCGCTCGCGGACGTGTCGTTCGTGGGGGGCGGGTACCACCGGGCCGGGCTGCACTCGGTGCTCGAGCCGGCGGTGTTCGGCGTCCCCGTGGCCGTGGGGCCGCACTGGCACATGAGCCGCGACGCGACGCTCTTGCTCGAGCGGGGCGGCGCCGTCGCGCTCGCCTCCGACGGGCGTCACGCGCTGCACTCGCAATGGCTCGTGTGGCATCACGACCCCGCGACGCGAAAGAAAGCGGGAGACGCCGGGAAGAAGCTGGTGCGGGAAGGGCGCGGCGCGGCGGAGCGAACGACGGAGCTAGTAAAAAAACTGGTTAGAGGAGGTTAGGGGAGGTTGGAGCAGGTTTGGGGAGGTTGACGTCAGCGGAGCAACCTCCCCAAACCTCCACCAACCTCCCCAACCTACTTCCCCGCGACGACGCCTTCGAAGGTGACGGACCTCGGCACCACGAGCCCCAGCGTCAAGCCGGTGACGAGCAGATCGCTCCAGCGGCTCCGCACCTTGACGCGCAGATTGGCGATGCGCGCCCCCGTCCCCATCTGGCCGGCCAGCACGTCCTCGAGATTCGGCTGCGCGACCGGCACAAGACCGACGAGCAGGTAAATCGAGTGCTTGGTCACGCTGAACGCCGTGCCGGAGTCCGGCCCCTGTGCCGAGCCCGCCAGCGACACCGGCACGCCGAGATGCGTCGCGTCGAGCGTGAGCGCGCAACCGCTCAACACGATCGCCAGCGTGAGGACCGCCGCCCGCGTGACCTGCGATCGATTCACAGAGCTCCTGGAAACAGACGGGGCGCGCCGGGTTTGGCGCGCCCCAAAGGTAGCGGCTTCAAGTGGTCTTGTGAACCGGCCTTACAAGCCCATCGGCAGCCGCAGCCCAACGTTTGCGCCGAGACCCAACACCTTCTGCGTCGTCCCGTCGTCGAGTTTCTCGGAATCGTAGGCCACATGGACTCCGACCAGGCCGAAGCTGAAGTTCCCCCCGATCACCCAACCGAAATTCGTCTCATGGTCCTTCACACCCGTCGGGGCGTTGGAGACCTTGTGATAGCGGATGCCGGGTGAGAAGTACGGCTCGATGCTGATCCCCGGCGTCGGCAATGGCACGCTCAATCCGACGGCTCCCAGCACGCTGGTCTGCCCCGGGAACGTCGACGTCCCCGACGTGACCTCGGCACTGTGCGCCGCGCCCACCTGAAGATCAACCGACACCGGGATGAGGCTGCCGCCGATGAGACGGAACGCGCCCGTCGCCCCGTACGACGTCACGCGGTCGTTCATGGCGTCCGGTTTCCAAGACGCGACGCCCGCGGTCAACGTGATCGTGCCGAGCCCGAGGGAGGCGCGACCGCCGAACGCGTTGCCGCCGCCCGAGCTGTCGTTGGGCGCGCCGTAGTCGCCATAGAACGTCACGCCGGTGCCCCCCTTGGGGGCGTTCCACGTCGGCATGCCGAGCCACTGCGCGGTGAGGGGCGTCGCGAGAAATGCGATCAAACCCAGAATTAACGCCGTCTGCTTCATAGAACTCCTTTACAGAGGTTGGGGAGGTTAGGGAAGGTCAGGGGAGGTCAGGGGAGGTTGATGCGTCCGGAGCAACCTCCCCTAACCTCCCCAACCTCCCGAACCTCCTTCAGTTCAGTGCACCCACACCGCGCCGATCGACACCCCCGTGAACGGGTGATCGCCGAGACCGCCCGAGACGCGCGCGTCGAGCACCCGGGACAGTCGGAAGTCGGCACCGACGCCGAACCCGAATTCCAGGGCCGAGGATCGGCCGCTGCCCGCGACGAAACCGACCGTGGGCTGCACGTAGGGCACGATGCTGACCGTCGATCCCCGCGGATCGACGCGGCGGCCGAGCGACAGACCCACGGGAACGAACAGCGTCGAGCCGCCGCTCACGAGGCCGGCCCCGGCGCCGAACACGACGGCACCGTCGAGCGGGAAGTCGATGGTGTGGGTGATCACGCGCTCGCGCGCCTCGGCGCCGACGAGCAGGACCGCTTTTCCCGAGCCGGGAGGATCGAAGATGCCCCCCCGCAGTCCGACGTCGAGCGTGCCGCTGGCGTAGCGATAGGCGCCCTCGAAGCCCGTCCCGCCGCCGTTGGGGAAGCTGAACACGGCCCCCAGCTCCGACCGTTGAAACGCGCGATAGGGCGCGTTGAACGACGGCATGCCCGTCGCCTGCGCCCGGGCGACCGGCGCCACTCCCGCCACGGCCGCCGCCACCAGCAACGCCACCTCACGTCCCATGGCTTCCCTTGCCTGAAAAGAATAGAGAGCGTGAGACAGGGTACCCAGGCGGCCGCCCATCGTTCCGCCCCCAAACGCGACGGCCCGCCCTGCGCGGGCGAGCCGTGCGACGGGCCGTCAGACTAGAACCGAATGCCGCCCGTGAGAATGAACGTCTTCCCACCACCGACTTCTCCGCGGGCCTCCGCGAACGGCGTGAGGTGCGAGCCCCGGACCCTGAATGTGGTGCCGCCGAACAGGTTCAGGCCCGCTTTGGTCGCCCCAATGCTGGTGCCGCCGGACGGGCCGGCGGACGCGTGCGCGACGTTCAGACCCCCGCCCGCGTAGGGCCGAAGCGAGCTGCGCGAGGGGACCGTGAAGCGGTAGGCGACGTCGCCGTTGATCTCCCAGTAGTGCCCGCTGATGCCGGCTGGCACGCTGGGGAAGAAGTAGTCGAACGAGACGATGCCATCGAGCGGTGTCTTCGGAAACAGCGACTCGAGCGGGATCACGGCACGTCCGCCGATCCCGAAGTCCACGTCGCTACTCCAATTCAGCTCGAGCCCGAACGATGGGCGGTCCGCCGACCGGGCAGCCGGGCGTGCGGCCCCGCGCCGCTGCGCGACGCCGAGCGCCGGGTATGCCGCAAGCATCACGAGGAGCAGCGCGCTGCCGATGCACTTCCGCATGTGGAAGCCTCCCGTTGCCTGTGATGAAGGGAAGTAATGAAGGCACATCGCTAAGGGCGATGCGCGGATCTGTCAAGCCGGTTCGACCCGATCGGCCACCACGCGCACCGCGTCCCCCATCACCTGGAGGAAACCGCCGGCCACTGTGAACCGGTTCGAGCCGCCGCCCTGTCGCACCTGCAGCACGCCGGCGCCGAGCAACGTGAGAAATGGTGCGTGGCGCGGCAGGATGCCGACCAGACCGTCGAACGCCGGCGCGACCACCGCGTCGGCGGCACCATCGAATACCGCCCGCTCGGGCGAAACCACTGTGACGTGCATCACTCAGGCGCTGGCCAGCCGTTTGGCCTGCTCGAGCGCTTCGTCGATCCCGGCCACCATGTAGAACGCCTGCTCGGGCAGGTGGTCGAATTCGCCCGCCACGACCCGCTCGAACGAGCTGATCGTGTCCTCCAGTTTCACGTACTTGCCCTCGAGGCCGGTGAACTGGGTCGCAACGAAGAACGGCTGGGAGAGGAAGCGCTGCACGCGCCGCGCCCGCGCCACGAGCTGCTTGTCTTCTTCCGACAGCTCGTCCATGCCGAGGATCGCGATGATATCCTGGAGATCCTTGTAGCGCTGCAGGATGCGCTGCACTTCGATCGCCACTTTGTAATGGCGCTCTCCCAGATATTGCGCGTCGAGAATGCGCGACGACGACGCCAGCGGGTCCACCGCGGGGTAGATGCCCAGCTCGAAGATCTGGCGCGACAGCACGACTGTGGCATCGAGATGCGAGAACGCCGTCGCGGGCGCCGGATCGGTCAAGTCGTCGGCGGGGACGTAGATCGCCTGCACCGACGTGACCGAGCCCTTCTTGGTCGACGTGATCCGCTCCTGCAGCTCGCCCATCTCGGTGGCGAGCGTCGGCTGGTAGCCGACCGCCGACGGCATGCGGCCGAGCAGCGCCGACACCTCGGAGCCCGCCTGCGTGAACCGGAAGATGTTGTCGATGAACACGAGCACGTCCTGACCTTCGACGTCGCGGAAGTATTCCGCCACGGTCAGGCCGGTGAGGCCGACCCGCAGGCGCGCGCCCGGGGGCTCGTTCATCTGGCCGTAGATCAGCGCGCAGGACTTGAGCACGCCGCTTTCCTTCATTTCCAGATAGAGGTCGTTCCCCTCGCGGGTGCGCTCTCCCACGCCGCAGAACACCGACCGGCCACCGTGGCCCATGGCCACGTTGTGAATCAGCTCCTGGATGATGACCGTCTTGCCTACGCCGGCGCCGCCGAACAGGCCAATCTTGCCGCCCTTCACGAACGGGGCGATCAGGTCGATCACCTTGATTCCCGTTTCGAACACCTCGGTCTTGGGCTCCAGGTCGACGAACTTCGGGGTCTCGCGGTGGATCGGCCACCGCTCGGCGGTCGTCGGAATCGGCTCGCCTTCGTCCACCGGCTCGCCCAGGACGTTCAGGATTCGCCCCAGCGCCGCCTCGCCCACCGGCACCGTGATCGGGCTGCCGGTGTCGACTACCTCCATGCCGCGCACCACGCCGTCGGTTGAGCTCATCGCGACCGCGCGCACCTGGTTGCGCCCGATGTGCTGCTGCACCTCGGCGGTCAGCCGGATCGCCGGCGCGCCGTCGCCGGCATGCCCGGTATGATCGATCACCACCGCGTTGTAGAGCTCGGGGAGGTGCTCCGGCTCGAACTCCACGTCGAGCACGGGCCCGATCACTTGAACGACCTTGCCGACGCTCTTCGGGGCTTCCTTGGTTCGTGTCGCCATGTGCTATCCTTTCAGAGCCTCCGCCCCACCTACGATCTCCGCCAGCTCCTGCGTGATCTGCGCCTGGCGCGCCCGGTTGAACGTGCGCTGCAGCAGGTCGAGAATATCCCCGGCGTTGTCGGTGGCGTTCTTCATCGCGGTGCGTTGCGCCCCCAGGAACGCCGCCGCCGTCTCCACGAATGCCCGGTACACCTGGTTGCGCACATACAGCGGCAACAGCTGCTCGAGAATCGCCTCGGCGGACGGCTTCAGGATGTAGTTGGCCGCCCTCTGCCGCCCTCTGCCGCCCTCTGCCGCCCGGGGTGGGGCAATGGGGAGGACGCGGAGCGTGGCGGGCGGCGTGCTCACCGCGCTCTTGAACTGGGAGAACACCACGTCCACGGCGTCCAGGGCGCCCGACGCGAACTGCGCCATCAGCGGCGTGACGACGTCCGCGGCCTGGGCCGCGGTCGGCCGGTCACCGACATCGATTCGCTGCGACGCCACCGGTCGCCTGGCGAACTTGAAGTACGTGATCCCCTTCTTCCCGATGAGGTGCAGGTCGACCGTCGTCCCATCGGCCTCGAGCTGCTCGATGCGCCGCCGCGCTTCGCGGATCAGGTTGGCGTTGAACGCCCCGCACAACCCGCGGTTAGCGGTAATCAGAATGAGTGCCACCCGCCGACTGACCCGGGGCGCAAGCCCGGGCGCCCCGGGGTCAGTGGGCTTGGGCTGTCGCAGCAGTGGGAACCGCTCCGCCAGCTCCGGGGTGTACAGGTCGGCGATCACCTCGGCGAGGGCGGCGGCGTAGGGGCGCGCCGCGATCACCCGATCCTGGGCGCGCTTGAGCTTGGACGTGGCCACGAGCTCCATCGTCTTGGTGATCTTGCGCGTGCTCTGGACGGACTTGATCCGCCGGCGCAGCTCGCGGGGTTTGGCCATCAGCTCGCCGCGATCTGTTTGTACTCGGCGATGGCGGCGCGCAGCCGGGCGGCGAGCTCGTCGCCCAGTACCTTGCGCGTGCGGATCTCCTCTCCCAGGTCGCGGTGCTGGGCGGCCATGAAGTCCCGGAAGCCCTGCTCCCAGCCCTTGATCTGCTCCACCGCGACGTCGTCGAGAAAGCCGTTCGTCACGGCGAAGATGAGCATGACTTGCTGCTCGACGGGCATGGGCGCGTACTGCGGCTGCTTCAGCACCTCCACGACCCGCGCCCCGCGGGCCAGCTGCTTCTGCGTCGCCTGATCGAGCTCCGAGCCGAACTGGGCGAACGCCTCGAGCTCCCGGTACTGCGCCAGGTCGAGGCGCAGCCGCCCGGCGACCTGCTTCATCGCCTTGATCTGTGCGCTCCCCCCCACGCGCGACACCGAAATTCCAGGATTGATGGCCGGCCGCACGTTCGAGTAGAACATGTCGGTCTCGAGAAAGATCTGGCCGTCGGTGATGGAGATGACGTTGGTGGGGATGTAGGCGGAGATGTCCCCCGCCTGCGTCTCGATGATGGGGAGCGCGGTGAGGGAGCCGCCGCCCATGTCATTGGACAGTTTCGCCGCCCGCTCGAGCAGACGGCTGTGCAGGTAGAACACGTCGCCCGGGTACGCCTCGCGACCGGGCGGGCGGCGCAATACCAGCGACAGCTGGCGGTACGCCGCGGCCTGCTTCGACAGGTCGTCGTAGATGCACAGCGTGGCTTTCTTCTCGTCGTACATGAAGTACTCGGCCATGGCGCAGCCCGAGAACGGCGCGATGTACTGCATCGGCGCCGGCTCGGAGGCCGAGGCCACGACGACGATCGTATACTCCATCGCGCCGTGCTCCTTGAGCCGCTCCACCACCGCGGCCACGGTCGAATTCTTCTGCCCGATCGCCACGTAGACGCAGATGACCCCTTCGCCCTTCTGGTTGATGATCGTGTCGATCGCGATGGCGGTCTTGCCGATGGCCCGATCGCCGATGATCAGCTCGCGCTGGCCGCGGCCGATGGGGATCATCGAGTCGATCGCCTTGACCCCCGTCTGGAGCGGCTCCTTCACCGGCTGCCGCTTGATGATCCCGGGCGCGACGATGTCGACCTTGCGGGTCGTGGTGGTGTGAATGGGCCCGCGCCCGTCCACCGGACGCCCCAACGCGTCCACCACGCGTCCCACCAGCGCCGGCCCGACCGGCACCTCCAGCACGCGGCCGGTGCGGCGTACCTCGTCGCCTTCGCGCAGCTCGAGGTAATTGCCGAAGATCACGGCGCCGATGTTGTCCTCTTCGAGGTTCAGCGCCTGGCCGACCACCTTATCACCCGTCTCGGACGAGGTGAACTCGAGCATTTCGCCCGCCATGGCCGACGTGAGACCGTAGATGCGGGCGATGCCGTCCTTCACTTCGAGCACGGTGCCGACTTCCCGGACGTCGAGCTCGGCCAGGTCGGCGGCCTGGATTTCCTTGAGGAGGATTTCTTTCAGCTCGCCGGGGCGCAGGATGGAGTCGGTGGGCATGGGGTCTAGGAGTTGAAGTTTGTGAAAAATATCACATGAACGCGGAACGCGGAAGTCGGAATGCGGAACAGTAGTGCAAGGTCGTTCGCGGCACGACCCCACCGTACTGTTCCGCCTTCCGCGTTCCGCCTTCCGCGTTTTTTCATGGTCTCGACCTCGTCCTTCCTCTTATGAATCGCTCGAGCACCCCCGCCGCCCCCACGGTCCGCAATTCCTGCGGCGTGGCGCCAGCCACGCGCCGGGCCAGGCCGGCCAGATGGCTCGGCGAGGCAAGCCCGAGGATCTTCACCACGGCGCGCACCGTGTACCCGGGGTTGCCGAGCAGGTCGGCCGCGCACGCGGCGCGGGCGAGGTCGATCACCCGCTTCAGGTTCGGCGCCCCCCCCGCGGCGAACTCGCGGGACAGGTGCTCGCGCGTGACGCGCAGCGCGGCCGCCAGATGGGCCGTCTGGGTGGGGACCGCGACGCGGCGCAGGACCTCCTCCCACGCCGCGAGCTGCAGCCGATCGGTGAGACGCAGCAGGCGTGGCGCATCGGCCAGCGCGGCGCGACGCGCCACCTGGGCCGTGCGCGCCGCGATCCACTCCCCTGCCACGGCGTTGTCCACGCCCTCGACGAGCAGTCCCGCGAAACCGGAGGCGTGGCAGGTGGCGAGCAACGCCCCGTCGTCGGGGCGCAGGGCCGAGAGGACGTACATGGGGATGCGCGGGAAGCGCCCGGGCAGGGCGAGCGCGGCGACGGGTGCGGCCTTCACGTCGAGCACCACGGCGTCTACCAGTCGCTGATACAGCAACCGCTCCACGGCGGCGAGCGTACGGCACAGCCGCACGGTCCCGGACCCGCGCGGATATCCCCGCTTCACGGCGCGCCGCGGCTCGGCGCGGGGGTGAAACACCGGCACGACGGCCGTCATCCCGTGGCGCCCTCGCTCCCGGCCGTCCCTTCGCCCACATGTGCGAGCGCCTGCACCATGGCGGTGGCCTGCTCCAGCACCGCGCGCGCGTTGTCGTACGAAATGGTGCGGCGGGCGGCATCGGCGGGATGCCACGCACAATCGGTGATGCCTTCGTCCGTCTGGGGCACAGGGTCGCCGTGCTTCGACTCGAACAGAAAAAAGTGGCAGTACTTGTGGATGGTCTTCCCGCGGAACCGGAAGTACCAGTCGATCACGCGGATCGGTCCGTGCAGCACGAGGTTGTCGAGCCCCGTCTCCTCGCCGACCTCGCGCCGCGCCGCGAGCGCCGGGGGCTCGCCGACCTCGAGGTGCCCCTTGGGAAAGCCCCAGTTGCGATAGGCGTCGCGGATCAGCAGGAAGCGCGGCTCGCCGTCGGGAGCGCGGCGGAAGACGACCCCGCCCGCGCTCGTTTCCCGCTGCGCCCGGCGCTGTTTGCGGGTCATGGCGAACGCGGAACGCGGAACGCGGAACGCGGAACAGGCGCGCCGACGTCCGTTCTGCTGTTCCGCGTTCCGACTTCCGCGTTCCGCGTTGGTCTAGAATACACTGAACGAGAAGTACTTTCTCGGATTGGCCTGGATGTCGGACAGGAGCTGCCGCAGCTGGATCATCGTGAGCGTGGTCTCGCGATACAGCGTCGAGTCCGACACGAGCAGCCCCAGGGTCCCGCTGCGGTTGGCGATGCGCGACATCACGCTGTCCGCCGACACGAGCACCCGGACGAGGCTTTCCTGGTTCTTGTGCGCCGCATCGAGCAGGTCGCGGAAGTCCTGGGACGCCGACTTGAGATTGGCGCTGGTCGCGGCGGAGTTGTTCAGGATGGTCGCGAGCTGGCCCTGGTTGGTGGCCGAGTCCACCCGGCCCAACGTGGTCTCCAGGTTGGTAGCGGCCTTCGCGAGCACGTCGGAGCCCTGCCGCAGGTTCGACCCGACCGAGCCCAGGACCTCGGCCTGCTCGTTCGTGACGCGGACCAGCCGGTCCGCCACCTGGCCGAAGTCCTTGATCGACCGGCGCAGCTCGTTCACGGCCTCGGAATCGAAGGCACTCTGGATGCGGCTCGAGACGGTGGCGATGTCGGTGGCGATGCGGCTGGCCTGCGCCGTGAGCTGCCCGATGTCGGGGAGGGTGGCGCCGGGCCATTTGCCGCTGCCGGCGGCCTGCGCTTCCGCGATCGCCTGCTTGATGTTCGGGTCGTTGGGCAGCTGGTCGAGCGGCACGAGCGAGGCCGCCCACTCGCCGAACAGCGACGCCGACGCGGCGATCACGGCCGGCCTGGGCGGGGGCTGGGTGCCGGCGTAGATCTTCAGGTCGGCCTCGACCCAGTTGCCGCTGGCGAGTCGGATCGCCTCGACCCGGCCCACGCGCACCCCGCGCAGCACTACGGGATCGCCCACGCCCAGTCCCCCGACCGTGCGGAAGCGGGCCGGGTAGACCGCCTCCGTGCGCCCGAGGTGCGCGCCGGAGAGCCACAGCGCGCCCGCGACCACGACGGCGAACGCGGCGATCACCACCACCCCGACGGCGAACTCGTTCTCGCGCTTCACGTCGGGCGTCCCTCGATGAACTGCCGCACCACGGGATCCTCCGTCTCCTGGATCTGGGCCACGGTCCCCACCTGCCGGATCTTGCCCTCGTACAACATGGCGATGCGGTCCCCCACCGTGTAGGCGCTGCGCATGTCGTGCGTCACGACGATTCCGGTCACCCGCAGGTGCTCCCGGGTTCGCACCATCAGCTGGTCGATCACGGCCGCCGTCACGGGATCGAGCCCGGTGGTCGGCTCGTCGTACAGGATGTAGCGCGGGCGCAAGGCGATCGCGCGCGCGATCCCCACGCGCTTGCGCATCCCGCCCGACAGCTCGGCCGGGTAGCGGTCCTCGGCGCCGGTGAGATCCACGAGCGCCAGCGCCTCGGCGACCCGCTCGGCGATCTCGTCGTCCGACAGCTCGCGGCGCCGGAGACCGAGGGCGAGGTTGTCGAACACCGACATCGAGTCGAACAGCGCGGCGAACTGGAACACGAACCCGATCTCGCGGCGCAGCGCGGTGAGGGCCGCCCGGTCGAGCGTGGACACGGCGCGGCCGTCGACGATCACGTCGCCGGCATCGGCCTGCAACAGCCCCACGACGTGCTTCAAGGCCACGCTCTTCCCCGTGCCCGAATAGCCGATGATGACCGTGGTCTCGCCGTCCTGCACGCGCAGCGTGAACCCCTCGAGCACCGGGCGGCCGTCGAACGCCTTGCGCAGATCCTGGAACTCGATCACCGCAACAGCACCAGCGCCCAAAAGGCATCGAGCACGAGCAGCAGTACGGCCGAATACACGACGGCGCGGGTGGTGCTCCGGCCCACCCCTTCCGCGCCGCCCCGCGTCGAGAGCCCCACCACACAGCCCACGAGCGTGATGGTGCACCCGAAGGTGGCGCTCTTGAAGAGGCCGAACCAGGTGTCCTTGAAACGATAGAACAGCTTGAGGCCCTTGAGAAACTCCTGAGTGGAGAGATCGAGCAGCACGAAGCTGGCGATCCACCCGGTGAAGATCCCGGTGAGTATCGCCAGGGCCACGATGACGGGGAACATGGTGGTCCCGGCCAACACCCGCGGCAGCACCAGAAAGCTCTGGGGATCGTAGGCGAGGGTCTCGAGTGCGTCCACCTGCTCGGTGACCTTCATGGTGCCGAGCTCGGCGGCCATGCTCGCGCCGACGCGGCCCGCCAACGCGAGCCCGGCGAGGACGGGTCCGAGCTCGAGCATCATCGTCTTGCCGACGAGCGTGCCGACGAAGTAGAGCGGGACCGTGCCGGTGAACGTGTAGGACGCCTGCAGGGCCAGGACGACGCCCGTGAACGCGGCGATGAACAGCGCGACGGGGAGCGAGTCCACCCCGACGCGCCGCATCTGCACCAGCGTCAACCGTCCCCACACCGCGACGTCCGGGACGGCGCGCGCGAGATCCCCTACGAAATGGCCGAAGCCGCCGACGGCCTTGATCGCGTCGACGGTCCTTCGGCCGAGGCGTTCGATCACGGGGCTTAAACTACGACGCCACGTTGCACGACGCCACGTTCCAGGAAACGAAAATGGCCGGCACGAAAGCTTGCCGGCCACCTCTTGCAACGTGGCGTCGTGGCGTCGTGCAACGTCTCAGGCCGCGAAGCTCGCCAGCGCCTTCCCCACGTCTCCGTCCCGCAACCGCTTGAGCGCCCGATCCCTGAGCTGGCGCACCCGCTCGCGCGTCACGCCGAGCATGCCGCCGATCTCCTCGAGCGTGTGCTCGCGGCCGCCGTCCAGGCCGAAATACAGGCGCAGCACCTTGGCGTCGCGCCGCTGCAGCGTGCCGAGGGCCTGCTCGATCTCGTCCGACAGGAAGCGGTCCATCGCCTGGTCTTCCGTGTCGGGCAGGTCTTCGGCGATGAAGCGCTCGATCAGCGAGCGATCTCCGTCGGGATCGAGCGGGGCATCGAGCCGCACGTCGCCCGTGTTGAGCGCCGCGAGCGACTGCACCACTTCGAGCGACAGCTTGGTGGCGTCGGAGATCTCCTCCGGCGTGGGCTCGCGCCGCAGCGTCTGCCGCAGGTACTCGGCCGTGCGCACGATGCGCGACAGGTCGGCCGTGCGGTTCAGCGGCACGCGCACGGTGCGGCCCTGGCGCGCCAGCGCCGCGAGAATCGCCTGCCGGATCCACCACACCGCGTAGGAGATGAACTTCACCCCCTGGTCCGGGTCGAACTTCCGGGCCGCAGTGAGCAGCCCCACGTTTCCCTCGCCGATCAGGTCGGTGAGGGGCAGGCCGCGGTTCTGGTATTTCTTTGCGACCGAGATGACGAAGCGCAGGTTGCGCTTCACCAGCTCCTGCATCGACTCCTGATCGCCGGCGCGCACCTTGCGGGCGAGCGCGATCTCCTCCTTTTGGGTGAGGAGGGGCGTCTTCGACACCTCATGGAGATACTGGTCGAGGATGTCGCGCTCGTGCTCATGGGTGCCGAGGCCGGACAAGAGCCCCCGGCGCCGCCCGCGCTTTTTGGCGGGCTTCGCCTTCGCCTCGGGCGCCGCTGCGGCAGCCGCCGCCGTGGGGCGGGGGGCCGTTCGAGGCTTCGCCCGGGCGGGGGAGGTGGTCTTCTTCCGTCGAATACGCTTGGGCATCGCTATGGTCCCGGATCACCCTGTGATACCGAACACAGGAGGAAAAGTTCGCGCCTGGGCATGAAATCGCTTGACACCACTGGAACGTCCCGGTAAGATGCCGTGTTCCCGCCGGAACGCGTTTTGCCGGGCCCAATATACGGGGGGCGTAGCTCAGTTGGGAGAGCGCGTGAATGGCATTCACGAGGTCAGGGGTTCGATCCCCCTCGCCTCCATCACGGCTGGACGCCGAGACGCCGAGCCGCCTAGTCTGACATGGCCCAGACCCGTTACATTGGGCGGCAAGAGCGTCGCAGTCGACCGTAGTCGTCTCGGCGTCCAGTTGTTCGCGGGAATAGCTCAGTTGGTAGAGCACAACCTTGCCAAGGTTGGGGTCGCGGGTTCGAGTCCCGTTTCCCGCTCTCACCCGGCGTCACGGCCGGGGCCATGGCTTGAGGATACAACGACGCGGGGTGGAGCAGTCTGGTAGCTCGCCGGGCTCATAACCCGGAGGTCGTGGGTTCAAATCCCACCCCCGCTACTCAAACGCGGAACGCGGAACGTGGAATGCGGAACAGGTGTCACACGTTCCTCTGTTCCGCGTTCCCACTTCCGCGTTCCGCGTTCTAGACGGGCGGTTAGCTCAGCTGGTTAGAGCGCCACGTTGACATCGTGGAGGTCACTAGTTCGAGTCTAGTACCGCCCACTCGCGCCCATAGCTCAACTGGATAGAGCGCTTGACTACGGATCAAGAGGCTGGGGGTTCGAGTCCTCCTGGGCGCATAACGGCTGGACGCCTAGACGCCGAGACGCCTAGACGCCCAGGAGTTCGCAGGATGCAGTCCTAGGCGGCTAGGCGTCTATGCGTCTGGGCGTCTAGCCTTTCGGGGCGTAGCGCAGCCCGGTTAGCGCGCCTGGTTCGGGACCAGGAGGTCGGAGGTTCAAATCCTCTCGCCCCGACTAGAATGTTTGCGCCAGTAGCTCAGCTGGATAGAGCGTCGGCCTCCGGAGCCGAAGGTCCCGCGTTCGAATCGCGGCTGGCGCATCGCAACGCGACGAGTCGAGCGGCAACGCGGTCCGGGATCGGGGCGTGCTCCCTCGCCAGGAGGTCGTAGAGCAGGCGATCGTACGGCCGCCCCTCGATCCAGTGCCGCCGCCGCTGCCGCCCGACATACCTGAACTTGAGCTGCTCCAGCACGCGACGTGCTGCCACGTTGCTCTCGACTGTCCACGCGCTCACCGCTTCCAGCCCGAGCTCGACAAAGCCGAACGTGAGCAGCTTGGACGCGGCGCGGAACGTATAGCCCCCGTAACGCTTCCGACCGAGCACCGCCCATAGCGAACCGGCCGTCTTCGACTCGCGACGTATGTCCGACAGTGCCACGAGGCCGACCGGCAGATCGCTATCATCCGGCGTGAACAGGCGGAGCAGGTGGAGATCCCGCTGCGTCATGATTGTGAGAGAAACGCGGCTCAGGGCGTGGACGCCGTCTCCGAAGTCCAGCCACTTGTAGTTCTCCTCGCGTCCCAGCCACTGGGCGGCGAGCTGGATCAACTCGGGTCTGTCGAGCGGCAAGAGCTTCATGGCCGGGTCCCCGAACGCGAATGAGCGCGGACGCAACACGTGGGTTGACTCACCGTGCATCATCGCAACACCCGGACCACAGCAACAGCAGGATCTGGCAAACCCAAAAAACCTCAAACGTCGGAATCGAGTGCGGACTCCGAGCAACACCCGCTGCGGAGATCCATCAATCGCGGCCGGGCGGTCGTCAAGCCGTCACGGGATTCCCACGAGCTTGTGCGTCTGGAGACTGAGGCGCCACCGGGGATGGGCGAGGCAGTAGCGCACGGCGAGTTCCGTGTTCCGCACCCGGTCGGGCCCGTCCATCGGCTGCAGGAACCAGTGCCGAAAACCGAGACCTTCGAGGCTCTCTGGGGAGATGCCCTCCTGGGGGAACACCAGCTTCAGCTCGTCGCCGCTCCGGAGCACGAGCTCGGCTCCGGCCTTGGGGCTGACGCACACCCAATCGACACCGGGTGGCGGCGGCAGGGTGCCGTTCGTCTCGATCGCGATTTCGAACCCCGCCCTATGCAAGGCGGCGGTGAGGGGCTCGTCGAGTTGCAGCAGGGGCTCGCCGCCCGTGCATACGACGAAGCGGGGGGCGCCAGGCGCAGCCGCGGCGGGCCAGGCCGCCAGCACGGCTCGTGCGAGCGCATCGCTCGAGGCGAACCGCCCACCACCGGGACCGTCCGTGTCGACGAAGTCCGTGTCGCAGAAGCCGCACCGCGCCGTCGCGCGATCTTCCTCGCGCCCGGACCACAGGTTGCAGCCCGAGAATCGCAACAGCACCGCGGGGCGCCCGGCGTTCGCCCCCTCGCCCTGGAGCGTGTAGTAGATCTCCTTCACGGCGTAGCTCACCGCGAGGCTCCCGCCGCCGCCCGGTATCGGATTGGATCGGGTGTGCCCGCCTCGGCGAAGCCCTTCAGGCGCAACAGGCAGGCATCACAGCGCCCGCAGGCCTCGCCGCCGGGCGCGGGGTCGTAACAGCTCGAGGTGAGCGCGTAGTCGAGGCCCAGCGACAGGCCCGTGAGAATGATCTCCCGCTTGGAGAGGGCGATCAGGGGCGTATGGATTCGGAGGCGCTGCCGACCCTCGACGCCCGCCCGCGTGGCGAGGCTCGCCATGGCCTGGAACGCCGCGATGTACTCCGGCCGGCAGTCGGGGTAGCCGCTGTAGTCGAGGGCCGTCACGCCGATGAAGATATCCGCCGCGCCCACGACCTCGGCCCACGCCAACGCAAAGGACAGGAAGATCGTGTTGCGCGCGGGCACATAGGTGACCGGGATCCCCGCCGCGAGCTCGGCGGGGGTCCGGTCCTTGGGGACCGCAATCTCGGCCGTGAGCGCGGACCCGCCGAATCGCCGCAGGTCGAATTCGACGATCTCGTGCCGTGCTACGTGGAGGGCGCGGGCGACACGACGGGCCGCCGCGATCTCGACCTCGTGACGCTGGCCGTAGTGGAACGTGAGCGCGTAGACCTCGAACCCCTGGTGCTGGGCCAGGGCCAGCGCCGTGGTCGAGTCGATCCCGCCGCTCAACAGTGCGATGGCTTTCGGCTTGGGATTGGTCATCTTTCCGAAAGTTATCCGCTCGAGCACATCGGTACAGTGACGAGTTGAGGAGTCCACCATGACCTCGCAACCGCCCAGGCTGCCCCGCACGGGACCGCTCCCCCGACCCGCGAACCCGACGGAGGCTCGGGAGTACCTGAAGGCCGAAGCGTTTCCCGCGCCGGACGTGCGGACCGTGACCCTGACGGCCACGGAATTCACATCCATCTGCCCTCGCACCGGCCAGCCCGACTTCGGCAGCGTGACCATCGAGTACACGCCCGGTGAACGCTGCCTCGAGTCGAAGGCGCTCAAGTACTATCTCTGGTCGTATCGCGATGAAGGAGCGTTCTGCGAGAGCCTGGCGGCCCGGATCGCGGACGACATCGTGTACGCCATCCGCCCCAGGGCACTCAGCGTGCAGGTCAACCAGAACGTGCGAGGCGGGATTGCCCTGGTCGCCCGCGCCGTGCGGGAAGGGACGTGACGCCATGGATGCGCAGCAGCTTCGGGCCATTCAGACGCCGCTCAAGGAGCGCTACCGCGCCGAGCCTGCGGCAGCACTGGTCACGCTGCACGCACGGGGCAAACTCGGCGAGGAGAACCCCACGTGCAGCGTGGAAACCGGGAGGGCGTTGGTCGAGGCCGGCCTGCACCCGGCCACGGGTGGTGACGGTCGCGCGGCGTGCTCGGGCGATCTGCTGCTCGAAGCCCTGGTTGCCTGCGCCGGGGTCACGCTGAAGGCGGTCGCCACGGCGCTCGCCCTGCCGCTCGACGGCGGGACCGTCTCCGCCGAAGGCGACCTGGATTTTCGCGGCACGCTGGGCGTCGCGAAGGACGTACCGGTGGGGTTTCAGGCGATACGCCTGCGGTTCGACCTGGACACCGACGCGAGCGCGGAGCAGCTCGATTCCCTGCTCCGGCTCACGGAGCGCTACTGTGTCGTGTATCAGACGCTCCAGCACGCCGCGAGCGTCACGGTATCCCTGTCGGCGCGCGGCGCAGGCGGTCGCTAGAGCCCCAGGGCCAATCCCACGCGGGCCAGGGACGCCTGGATCGGCGCGTCGATCTCCCCCGTCCCGCCGGGGTTGGTCTTGCGATTCATGCGGTTGAACGCGTAGGTCGCGGTGCCGTGCAGCCTCCCCGCCAGCCGGATATCGAGGCCGAGACCCAGATCGAGCGAGATGGCGGCGCGGCCCCCTCCCGAGAATTTCGGCGCCGCGAGGTAGTTGGCGCGGAACACGACCGTCGCGCCCGGCCCGATCTCGTAGAACGAGCGCGCCCCTACCCGCACCGCTCCCACCGACTGGGCGTCGAACTCGGGATCGGCGCTGCGGTGGAGCACCCCCACCTCGACGCTCGCGTAGGCGGCCACGTCGTACGCGACCCAGGCGTCCACCTGCGTGGCGGTGAAGCCGGTCGTCGCGGCACTGCCGTCCGCGGGATCGAGACTCAGGCGCACCACGGCCGCCTCGACGGAGAGCCTGTCCCGCCGCGCCCACAGCGACCCCCCGAAGCCGCTGCCGCGATACCGCAGCCCGGAGGCGACTTCGCGATAATCGGCCAGCGCGAACTGAGGCCCGACGGTGACCAGCTGGCCCGCCGCCGGCCGCAGCGCGAGGGCGAGCAGCAGGGCGCCAAGAGCCGCGCGACTCACTTGGGCGTCACTTGTGGTACCGGGGCCACGGTGACCTGCACCTGCTGGCGCCGGGCCACGTTCTCCCTCGCGATGTCCTGGTTGCGCCGCGCGATCTGGTCGCGCAGCAGCCGGTTGTAAAGAATGTTGGCCGCGGCGGGGCGTGGCGCCGGCTTGCGGAGCATCATCACGAACCCCGTCACCAGCGCCGCTCCTCCCACGAGCCCCAGCTCGCGCTTCGAGCCCGAGCCGAGGCTCGAGCTCTCGAGGCCCAGCGTGCCGACGAGCGCGCCGCCCGTATAAAGGAAAGCCAGCCCCACCGGACGCCAGCTCTGCGGCGGAATCTCGGTCTCGGGAAGGAACTGGTAGCCGGGCAGACTCGTGACGGACGGCACGGTGTCCACACGGCCATGACTCACGCGGATCGGCTGCGATGCGGAGAACGTGTTCTGACCCAGGCGCGCATCGACCACGAGGGTGTAAGTGCCCGGCGGCACCGGGTCACCGCCCGCGAGGCGCGCCGGCCAGCGCAGGTTCACCTGCCCGTTCCACGCGCCCGAGTCGATCACGACGGTCCCCCCGGTGCCGATGGCGCGCGCGACCACGCGCGCAGGCTGCGTGACCGTGAACCGGACGGGCACGGCCCCCTGCCCGCCGACGAAACTGACGCTGTCGACCCGCAGCTGCCGCACCAGCAGCACCTGACGCAGCGCCACGTCGAAGGCGCTGTACGCCTTGGGCGACACGCGGTTGGGGTCGAGCTGTCGCTCCGGGTCGATGAGCACGAGCTGCTTGAAGGCGTCCACGGCTTTGAGGATCGAGTCCATGGCACCGTAGGTGAATCCCAGCAGCTCGTACGCCCGGGCACGCTCGGCACCGGTGAGTCGCTCGCGCAGCGCGGCCCGCGCGAGCGTCAGCACCTGGCGATACTCGAGGTTGTCGTACGCCTGCTGCGCGCGGCGGAGGGTGGCGTTCTGCCCCGCCTGGGCAGCTCCCAGCGCCGGGACGGCCAGGCCTGCGAAGCACACCACTGCGCCAAGGTAGCGGGCCATGGGACTCACTCCGGCAACAGGGTGTAGCGCTTGCGGACCGTGTTGCTCGCGTCGACCTGCACGGTCTCGCTGACCGTCTTGAACCCGGCATGCTCGATACGGACCGTGTGGCGGCCGGGCCTGACGACGTATTCGACCAGCGGCGTCTGGCCGGCATCGACGCCATCGATGTACACCTCGCCGAACGGGTCCGCGGCGATGGTGAGGAAGCTCTGCGCTGCCGGCACGGGCGCGGCCGGCCGCGGCCTGGTGCGCGGGGCCGGGCTCGATTGCACCGGCACGCGAACGGTGTCCTGGATCCTCACCGTGTCGACGGACGGTACCGCTTCCCGCTCCCCGCTCCCTCGGCGCCCCAGGACCAGGTATCCTCCCACGCCGGCGGCCACCACGACCACGACTCCGATCCAGGCGGCGGCGCGGGACTTTCTAGGGGCAGCGGGGGGAGCGGCCTTGCCTCGGCGCCCGCCCGGGAGCGGCGTCGTGGGTGCGCCGGTGATCTGGGTCGGCGAGTCGGCCGTTGCTTGCGGACGCGGGCGCACGGTGCCGGGCCCCTTCCCCTTCCCAGGCGACGCGACCGGCTGCTCCGGCCAGACGCCGGTGGCGAAGTCTTCCATCGTCGGAAACCGCAGGTCCGGGTCCTTGGAGAGGGCACGCGAGATCGCGGCCGTGAGGGCCCCGGGGATGCCGGGGCGCCTGGCGCTCGCGAGCGGCGGCTCCTCGTAGATGTGCTTGTAGATGATGGTATGGACGGAGTCGCCGGCGAACGGCAGCTCGGCCGTGATCATGCGAAAGCCGACCACGCCAAGCGAGTACTGGTCGGCGCGGCCATCCACGGCCGCCCCCTTTCCCTGCTCGGGCGCCATGTAGTGCGGCGTGCCGATGATCATGCCGGTGGCCGTGAACCCGGTCGCCGCCTGGAGCGCCTTGGAAATGCCGAAGTCGGTGAGCATGACCCGGCCGTCGTGGTCGAACATGATGTTCGCGGGCTTGACGTCGCGGTGCACGACGCCGCGCTGGTGGGCGTGCCCCAGAGCGCAGGCGGCTTCCCACAGAATCCGCTGGATGTCGGGGACCGGGAGCGGCTCCTTCTTGTCGAGCAGGTCCTCGAGCGAGGTGCCCTCGACATACTTCATCACGAAGTAGTTGAGCCCGCCCTCGCTCTCGACCCGGTAGATGGGGATGATGTTGGGGTGGTCGAGCTTGGCGGCGGTCTTGGCCTCCTGCTGGAAGCGGCGCACCACCTGGTCGTCCTGGGCGACATCGGGCGGAAGCACCTTGATCGCCACCTCGCGCTCGAGGGTGAGATCGTACGCCAGGAACACCTGGCCCATGCCCCCCTTCCCCAGCAGGCGCTCGATCCGGTACTTGCCCTCGATGATGCGCTGCAGCCGCTCGCGAACGACGTCGACGCTGCTGGTGCTCGCACCGGTGCCCGCGCCGGATATGTCCGCGCCACACGACAAGCAGAACCGGCTGTTCTCCGGGACCGGCGTGTGACAGCGGAAGCATTCGAGCACGCCGTTGGTCACGGCCGCCGGCTCCTGACGAGGGTGGACCGGGCGCTGGCGGCCGACGCGCGGCGGCGGCGGAGCGCGGCGCTCGCGGTGGCGGGTGGCGACGGCCAGGTCGGGGTGTTGCAGGTTCCTGGTTGCAGCAGCGGGACGGTGCCCACGCAGACCTCGTAGGTGGTGGTCGTGCCGGCGAAGTCCACGATCGCCAGGTAATAGTCCCCCGTGGCGAGGGACGGCGTCAGGTTCACATCCGAACCCGCCGCCGTGTCGGCGGCGACCACCGAAACAACGGTGTCGGTCGCGGCGGGCACCTTGATGACGTAAAGATCCAGGTCCTTGAGGGAGTCCGGGTGCGTCCCGGGGAATGCGTGCAGCCGCACCTGCGCCGTCGAGGTGGCCCCCGGGCTCGTGTAGCGGAATCGGATCCAGTCGACGTCGTGCGGATTCTCGATGGTCAAGGTGTCGCGGAAGGTCGGGGCCGGGACGGTGCCGCGCAGGTCGGCGGCGTTGCACGAGTTGTCGTCTTCGTGCGCGTCGGCGGGGAGCTCGCTGACGTAGCCGGCAAGCACCGAGAGACCGTAGCGTCCCGGCGTGCCGTAGATGGCGATCGCGTCGAGGCCGGGCGGCGGCAGGTTCTTGAACGCGACGATCGTCGAATCGCCCACCGCTTCGGCGGGCGCGAAGCCGGCGCCGTGGCAGGCGTGCGATTTCGGTCCGAAGGTCCAGGAGTCCGAGCCGATCACGTACGTCTTGGCGGGGCCGTTCCAGCCCAGCGAGTCCGTCAGGAACGTCGAGAACGTGCCCGCGATCTGAGGCGCCGTCAGGATGATCGTCAGGTCCTGCGTCTGGGCCTGGGTGAAATGGTACCAGTCCACGCCGTTCTTTTCGCCGCGCCGCAAGGGCTCGAAGGCCAACGCAGGGTTGAAGAACCGGAGGATGGGGTACGCAGGGAACGGCGGCGGCGCGCCCAGGTTGATGGGTTGGGGGATGGTGTCATCCGGCTCGAACAGGTCGTGCTCGATCACTCGGGTAGTGTCTCCGTGAACGAATCCCAACACGCCGTTGCCCCCCGAGATCCCGAAGAAGAAGAGCGAGTCGGTCTGCGCGGGCGGCGGCACCCAGTACAGCCGACGCGACGTGCCGTTGGCGAACGCCGTATCGGCGAACGGATCCAGGATCAGCGGAGTGCTCTTCAACTGCGCCGCGAAAATCGAGTCGACCCCAACGCCGTATAACGACACCAGCTCGCCGTAGCGCACGATCCTGGGCCGTACGCTGTCGATCTCGAGGGGAGCCGAGACCCGGATGGTGTCCGCGGCCGCCAGCTGGCCCGTGTCGAAGTTGCGCGCGGCGGCCGTGATGATCACCGTGCCCGACTTGATCCCGACGACCCGGCCCGCCGCGACGGTGGCCACGGCCGAGTCACTGCTCGACCACACGAACGCGACGTTGGGGATCGGCTGCGAGTCGCCCGGTCCACGGATCTCCCAGGCCCTGGCTGCCACGACCGTGTCGTTGCCGCGAAACAGAATTCGCACCGGCGGGAGGCTGACGTGCACCGACGCGTCGTGCTCGGTGGGGTAGACGCAGGTCGCGACGGTCACACAACCGATCAGCAGCGCTCCCGCAGCCAGGCCGCGCCCGTGTCGCATTCGACGATGTCCGCCGGGGTCGGCAGTCAATCTAATGGTCCCCCGGTGCGACGCCCATGACGCGTCTCACCTAGAGCCGCCCCCGGCGCTTCAGCTCGAGGTACCGCGCCACGACCGCCTCGGCGGCCCGCTGGGGCGCGACGTCCAGCACCAGCACCCCCGCGCGCCGCATGTGTCCCAGCGCCTCCTCCCGGGCCCGCAGCAGCTCCTCGGCTGCCGCCTTGCGAAACGCGTCGTGCGCCGCGACGGGCCGGAGCCCCGCGACCTGCTCGACTTCCGGATTCTTGAGCGTGACGGCGAGGGGCAGATGGCGCGGCCGCAGGCTGGCGACGTTCGCCACCAGGGCGTCCGACGCGAAGCGGTCGATCACGTCGGTGAAGAGCACGGTGAGCGCGCGTTTGCGGTTGCGCGCGGCGAGGTACCGGAACGCGCCCGGGTAGTCCGGCTCGACGAGCGTCGGCTGGATCACCGCGAGCACGTCGAGCACGCGCTTCAGCGCCGCCCGGCCGCGCTGCGGCGCGACGAAATGCTGCACGCCGTCCGCGAACGCCATCACGCCGACGTTGTCGTCGTGCTGCGTGGCAGCGTACGCCAGCTCGAGCGCCGCCCGCACCACGTAGTCGAGCCGCGACAGGCCGGCGATCTCGGCGGTGAGCAGCCGACCCGTGTCGAGCAGCAGCAGCACCTGCTGGCGCCGCTCCGCCTCGTACTGCCGCGTGATCACCTTGCCGCGGCGGGCCGTGGCCTTCCAGTCGATGTGCCGCAGATCGTCGCCCGGCACCCAGTCGCGCAGCGACTCGAACAGACGGCCCTCGCCCAGCTGTCGCAGGGGCGTGATGCCCTGCTCGCGCCGCCGCTGCGCCCGCGCCACCGACGCCTGGAGTCGGACGGTGACGAGGGGGGGATACACGGCCGCGTCCCAGGGCAGGTCGATCCGGTCGCGCCGAGCTCCCAGTCCGAGCGGACCGATCGAGTCCACGGCGAACCCACCCCCCCGCTCCCGCCCCCGCCGCGCCGGCCGCACGGAGACGGTGTCGCGCGCGCTGCCGAGCGACGGCACAGCGATGCGGCGCGACGGCTGCGAGCCCCCCAGCACGTCGGGCCGCAGCTCGCGCACCCGCAGGCGGGCGATGCGCCGGGTGTCGTTCACCCAGCGGTAGGAGACGTCGGCCTCGCGACCCACCGAAAACGCCGGGGGCGCGTCGCGCGACACGCGCAGCCCGGCGCTGCCCGGGCGAGCGGCGAGCACGGCGTCCAGCCACACCAGTGCGACGAGCACCAGGTCGGCGGCGAGCATGGCATCGAGGCCCCAGGGGATCCAGAGCGCCGCGAGACCGGCGAGTGCACCGGCCGCACCCACCTCCAGCGCGCGCCGGGTCCAGAGCACCCCCGCCCGCGTGCCGACGAAATACCAGACGCCCCAGAACGCCGCGACGATCGCGAGGTACGCGAGCCACGCCAGCGGCGTCACGCCGTCGGCACCTCCGTCTTGTCGAGGATCGCCTTCAGCGCCGCGTCCGGCGTGACGCCCTCGAGCTCGAGCTCCGGCGCGACGCTCACCCGATGGCGCAGCACCGCGCAGGCGAGCCGCTTCACATCGTCGGGGATCACGTAATCGCGCCCGTCCAGCAGCGCCGCCGCACGGGCCGCCTTGAGCAGGGCCACGCCGGCCCGGGGGCTCGCGCCCAGCGTGAACGACGCGGCCTCTCGCGTGGCCCGGACGACGCCCGCGATGTAGGCGGTGATCTGCGACGCGACCCGCACCCCCTCGACCGCGGCGCGCAACCGCTCGAGGCCGGCCGCGTCGGTCACCTGGCTCACGCCGTACGTCGCCGGCCGGTCCGCCTCGAAGCCCTGGACCGTGCGCTCGAGGACGCCCCGCTCGGCGTCCGAGTCGGGGTAGCCCACCAGCACCTTGGCCATGAAGCGGTCGAGCTCGGCCTCGGGCAGGGGGTAGGTCCCTTCGAACTCGACGGGGTTCTGGGTCGCGAACACGGTGAACGTGGCGGACAGCGGGTGCCCCACACCGTCGACGGTGACGGTGCGCTCCTGCATCGCCTCGAGCAGGGCGGCCTGCGTCTTGGCGGGCGCCCGGTTGATTTCGTCGGCCAGCACCAGATCGGCGAAGATCGGACCCGGTCGGAAAGTGAACTCCCGCGCGCCGGTGAGCAGCGTGACCCCGGTGATGTCGGCCGGCATCAGGTCGGGGGTGAACTGGATGCGCTGAAATTTCACGTCGAGCGCCAGCCCCAGGGTGCGCACCAGCAGGGTCTTGGCGGTGCCCGGCACGCCCTCGAGCAAAACGTGTCCGCGGGCGAGGAGGCACACCAGGGCCTCGCGGGTCGCCGCCGCCTGCCCCAGAATCACGCCATCGAGCGCCTCTAAGATGCGGCGCGCGTCGTCTGCGGGCGAAGCTGCTCCCACACGTCCTCCACCGCTTGGGCGGCCGCGAGTGCACGCTCGGGACCGCCGGGTTGGTCGATCGTGCGCTGCAGCTCCCGCACCGCGTTGCGCCCGGTGGCGGTCGGCAGCCCCAGCTCCAGCGCCGCGAGCCAGGAACGCTGGCCCTCGACGGACAGCGCGCCGGCGCGACCGAGGCGACGCCGCAGCCCGGACACCGTGAGCGACACCGCCGTGTCCACACCCCCTGCTCCTTCGAGCCCGGCCGCGAGCGCGTCGAGATGCTCGAGGGGTGATCGCCGCCGCCGCTCGACGCCCGCGCGCGGGGGCCCGAACCGCACGGCCATTCCGGCGACTGCCACGAGCGCTACACCCACGAGCTGGAGAAGGGCCCAACCCGGCGGATGGCCCACCAGCCAGGCCGCCGCCGCCGCCAGCAGCGAGCCGCCGGCGCCGAACCCCTGGTGATACTCGTCCACGACCACCCGGCGCGTGCGCCCGTCCGCAAACCAGGGGAGCACGGCGAGCCCGGCATCGGTCTCCTTGAGCGAGCGGTTGGTGAGGAAGCCGCCGTCGGCAAGCAAGATCGCTTCCCCCCCGGACCGAAAGCCCAGGCGGATGGCCAGGGGGCGACCGCCCCTGACACCGAGCAGGGTGTCCACCCGAAGGGCGAGACGGGGTGGGCACCCATCGCCATCCAGGCGTTCCGCCGTCGCAGCCGCGAGCGACTCGGCCGGCATCGGCACCAGCGTGCGACCGGCACGGGGGAGACGCCAGGCGCCGCTCAACACCGGGCTCGAATCCGCTGCCGCGCCGCGCCGCAGGCGCCGCGAGTGGTAGCCGAAGCACGTCTCGATCCCCGTCACGCCGGCGACGAACACGCGTCCTCCGTGCGTCACATAGTCGCGCACCGCGACGAGCTCACGCGCCGTGGGGCGGTCGATGTCGAGAAACGCGAGCAGCACGGCTCGCCGGGGCTCCACGCCGTCGCTCGCGAGGTCGAAGTAGGGGTGTCGCCGCTGCTCCACCGTCATCCCGAGGTGCCTGAGGGTCTGGGCCAGCCCTTTCGCGCCGTGCGGCCCGGCCAGATAGCTGGAGAGCCGGGGGTCGTCCAGGTCCCGGGTGGGTGCGGTCACCACGCCGGCGACCGCCGCGAGTACGATGGCCGCGATCGCCCCGAGGACGACCGCCCGCTCACCGCGTCGCAGCATGAAGCCCGAGCCCCGCGGCCAGTGCGTCGAAGCGGTGCCACTGCTCGGCATCGCACGGCGCGCCCCCGAACACGTGGCGGTACAAGGTGGCCACGAGCTCGGTCAGCCCCGAGCGCCCGGCGGCGTCGAGCCGCGCTTCGAGCGCGTACTCGGCGGGGGTCTTGGACGGATGGAACTGCACGACGCGGC
>Ga0209577_10000541_pt1 | contig 38311 bp, 37 predicted proteins | sample GraSoiAngelo_109_FD_185874 | JGI IMG/M metagenome (GOLD analysis project Ga0209577, IMG submission 185874) | Grasslands soil microbial communities from the Angelo Coastal Reserve, California, USA - 14_0903_12_20cm (SPAdes) (version 2) | ecosystem: Environmental > Terrestrial > Soil > Grasslands... | reverse complement strand
GCCTCCAGCCGCAGCTCGCGCCACCCCGCTGCCATCCACCAGGGCAGGTAGCCGAGCGCGGCCGGCGCCAGCGACCCTTGCGCGCGCGCGAGCGCCGGCGACAGCGCGAGCGCGGCGGCGAGCTGCAGGGCGCGACGTCTCGACGGGTTCATCGGGTAGTACGCTGGGCGTCCCTTTCAACCCGAGGAGACGCCATGAGAGCGGCAAGCGCCATCGCCTGTCTGGGCTTTTGCATCGCCCCTAGCTTCGCATCCGCGCAGAGCGGCAACAATCTCGAGGTGATCAACCATCCGAACTACGACAAGAGCGTTTTCATGCCTTTTTCACCCGCGATCAAGGTGAAAAGCGGCAAGCTCCTCTGGCTCGCCGGCGGCACGGCGCTGCCGGTGTATCACGACCATCCGCACAAGCGCGACGAGGTGGTGAAGTACCTCAAGAACGATCTCGAGGCGCAGGTGCGCCAGACGATGGACGGCATCATGCAGACGTTGAAGGCGGCGAACGCCTCGCCGAAAGACGTGGTGCATGTCTTCATCTTCCGCACGCGGCCGCGCATGGGCGATATCGGCAAGGCGAGCGCGATCGTCAACTCCTACTTCGAGCCGTACAACCACAAGCCGGCGACGACCAACATGGCGGTGCTCGAGCTCGGCGAGCCCGAGCAGCTTGTCGAAATCCAGGTGGTGGCCGTCGTCGATAACTAGGCCAATTCCGTACTTAGTACGAAATAGTTATTACGTACCTAAGTACGCAATTCAGTCGGCGAGCGGGCTGGGCCGCAGCTGGAAGCGCACCACTTTCGGCCGCGTGCCCTTGCCGCCTTCCAGGTGGAAAGGCGCGCGCGTCGCCACGGTCGACCACAGGCCGCGGTCTTTCCAGTCTTTTTTCGCGTCATCGATGCGCCCGTCGAGCCATTTGGCGTAGTAGCCGAGTGGATAGGGCACGCGCAGCACAACGAACTTCCCATCGACAAGCGCGAGCAGCCCCTCGTTCAGGTTACCGGTGGCGATGGGCACGTTCCTGCCCAGCCCGAAGGTGTCGAACTGGTCGACCCAGGTGTAGTAGCTCGACTCGACGCTGCCCTGATCGAGCACGCCCTTGAACTGCGGCCCGGGAAACGGGTAGAGCGCCCAGCCCTCCGGGCAGTGCGCGCCGGTGGCGCTCGGCCCGTTGAGCGGGCCTTTGCATTTGCGCCGATCGAAGCTCGCGAGATGGCCGCTCGAGAGCGAAGTCCAGAAGACGCCCTCGCGGTCGATGTCGCCGCCGCGCGGGCCGTAGCCAGGCAACGGCGGCTCGTAGATCTCCGTCAGCGCGGTATGCGCCGGATCCGGGCCGGGGTTCACGCGCACGACGTAGCCGGGGAAGCTGCGCGACGTGCCCCACACCGTGCCGTCGACCGGATTCACGGCGACCGAGTAAAGGCCGGTGACGACGCGCTGGTCCTTCGCCGGGTTGAGCGGCTCGCCGGGCTCCACCCAGTCGTCGCGTCTTCCGTTGCCGTTGGTGTCGAGGATGAAAGGCGTCCAGCCCTGCGCGCGCTCCTCGTCGCCGGTCTCTTCGTACACCTTCCGATTGAGCCAGCCCAGCACCGGGTTCGCCGCACCGCCGGCGCTCGTCCACAGCGTGTTGTTCGCGTCCTCGGCGAAAACCAAGTGATGCGTGCTGAAGCAGGTGCTGATCAGCGTGAACTTGCCCGACTGCGGGTCGTACATCGAAAGGTGCCGGTTGGCGCGCTCGAGCGGGAACACCTGCGCGGACGGATGCGACGAGCCCTTGCGGCAGAAGTCCGGGTTCTGCGGCGGCCGCACGCGTGCCGTGTACCAGAGGCGCCCGCGCTCGTCGAGCATCGGGTTGTGCGTGCTCGTGTGGCTGTCCCAGATCGGCTTCGCGCCCCAGTACGGCGACGGCGCCATCGGGTCATCCTTGGACGACGGCGTCTCGGGGTCGCGCACCGGATGCTCCATTTCGGTCGCGACGTGCGATCGCGGATCGAGCACGGGCAGCAGGTCGGTGCTCTCTTCGGTCGCGCCGTAGAGCTTGCCGTAGGCGTTGAGCGTCGGGTTGCGCTTGTCGGTTGAGATCTCGTCGTGCAGATAGGCGCGCGGGTTGCTCCAGTCCCAGAGCGTGATCACTACATTGCGCTCCGCTCCTTGAGGGCGTGGCGGCCGCTCGGCGGGAATCTCGCCGGCGGCGACGCGATCGGTCCACTCGGCAAACTGCGCCAGCATGCGGTCGGGATCGGTACGCCCGAGGACGTTCACCATCGATGTCATCGCCTGGCCGGAGGTGATGCGCCGCGCCCACGCTTCCTGCGATGACTTGAAGTGACCGAGCGCCTGCGGCACGGTGCGCGTCGCCGCCGTTCCCATGGCGTGGCAGCCGACGCAGCCGTTGCTTTTCACCGCGTCGAGCCATTGCTGCTGGCTCGCCGCTTTGCCGATCGGGAACTCGCCCTTCTCCGGTACGCGCAGCATCGAGTACCAGTAGATGGACGGGTAATACTGCGCCGCCGAGCCCTGGTTCGGCGCGACGTTCGCCTTGAGGCGCAGTCGGTCGCCGGGCCGCGCCTTCACTTTCTTCGAGTCGACCAGGCCGTAGCCGCGCACCCAGACGCGGTAGCTCGCTTTCGGCAGCTCCGGAATGAGGAAACGGCCGTAGTCGTCGGTGACGACGATCTTCGCGAACTTGGTCGGCAGGTCCTCCGTCTCGGCAATCACCCAGACACCGGCTTCCGCCGTCCGGCCGTTCGTGACCACGCCGCGAATGCTTTGCGCGCTTGCCGGCAGCGCCAGCGCCATCAACAGGATGAAAACTTTCATGCGGGCGCCGCGACGGGCACGGGGCGAGCTTCGCGGATCGGCAGATGCACCGCGGCGGCGCCGAGGCAAAGCGCGATGTCCGCCCACCACATCCAGTCGTAGCCGCCGGTCGCCTCGAAGGCTTTTCCGCCGAGCCAGGCGCCGAGGAAGCCGCCCACTTGGTGCGAAAGCATGACGACGCCGAAGAGCGTGGCCATGTAGCGCGCGCCGTGCAGCTTGGCGACGAGGCCGATGGTCGGCGGCACGGTGGAGAGGTAGGTGAAGCCGATGGCCGCGGCGAAGAGGAAGAAGACCATCGGCACCTTAGGCGAGAAAACGAAGACGAGAATGATGATCGCGCGCGCGAAGTACACGCCGGCAAGCGCCATCTTCATGCGGCGCATCTGGATGTATTTGCCGATCCACAGGCTGCCGAACATGTTGAAGAGCCCGATGATGGAGAGCGACCACGCTGAGACGCTCGCGGGAAGCTGGCAGAACGCGACGATGCCGGGCAGGTGCGTGGCGATGAAGGCGATGTGGAAGCCGCAGGTGAAGAACCCGGCGGTGAGCAGGAGGTAGCTCGGGTCGCGCAGCGCGCCGGCGAGCGCCTGGCGCAAAGTGCCGGCGTTGAGATGCGCCGTGGCGTGCAGCGGCTCAGACGGAGTGATGAAAAGGACGAGCGGGATCGCTGCGAGGCCGATGGCGCCGACGATGACGAGCGCCGGCTGCCAGCCGGCAAGGCCGATGAAAAGCTGCGCGAGCGGCACGAGCACGAATTGGCCGAGCGAGCCGCCGGCGCCGATGATGCCGTTGGCGACCGAGCGCTTCGCTTCCGGAATCCAGCGAGCGACGGCGGAGGCGAGCTGCGCCGGGCCGCTGGTGCTCGCGCCCGAAGCGGCGATGATGCCGACCACCACGATGAGCGACCAGGCGCTCGAGGCGAAGGGCATGAGCGCGGTGCCCAGAGCAAGGCAAAGCGAGCCCGCCAGCATCACCGGCCGCGGTCCCCAGCGATCGGAGACGGCGCCCGCGACCGGCTGGCCGATGCCCCACATGAGCTGCGCGACGCCGAAGGCGAGGCTGATGGTGGCGTAGCCGACGCCGGTGGCGGAATTGATGGCGCTGATGAAGAGCGGCTGCGCGGTACGGATGCCGAGCGCAAGGCCGAAGATTGCGCCCGCGGCAAGCGCAAGCGGCATGAAGCTGCGGTGGGTCATAGGACGAACGGCTGCATCTTAGCGCGCATGTCCGCGGGAATCGGCAGCGGGCGCCAGGTGTCGAGCGAAACCAGCGCGACTTTGTGCTTCGCGCGGAATTTTTCCTCGCCGCCCACCGAGCCGCGCACCACGAACTCGATCGATGAGCGGCCGAGTTTCGCGATGGCGAGCTCGAGGCGCAGCGTGTCGCCGAGATGCGCCGGCCGGAAGAACTCGCAGCCCGTGTTGACGATGGGAAAGCCGATGCGCCGCTCGAGATGCATCTCCTGGAACGGCAGCCCGACCGCCTCGCGAAACCAGTCCTCGACTACGCCGCCGACCATGTCGAAGAAATTGACGAAATAGACAATGCCGGCCGGGTCGCAGTGCGAGAAGCGGATCAGCCGCTCGCGCTCAAACGGCTTTGGCACTAGAGGATGCGGTTGAACCAGGCGAGCGACAGCAGCCCGGCGACGAGCACGAGCAGCGCGGCCGCGGCCGAGAAGAAGGCGCCGATCTCGGTCTTCTTCGTTTCCATCACCAGGCGAGAATTCATGGTCTGGTAGATCTTCTTCAGGTCGACCGCGTTGCCGGCATAGAAATAGTCGCCGCGCGTGAGATCGGCGATGGCGCGCAGTGTCTCCTCGTCCAGGCGCACGTGCATCGACCAGCCGTCGAAGCCGACGATCTTGCCTTCCGGCGTGCCCACGCCGACGGTGAAGATGCGCACGCCGCGCTCGGCGGCAAGCCGTGCGGCCATCAGCGAGTCGGGACCGGTGGTGCGCTGACCGTCGGTGAGAAGAATGATCACGGCGGAGGTGTACGAGCCCGGCGGCGCGGGCTTGAAGTTGGGCGGCGGCTTGCGCTTCTCGGCGGCGTAGGAAAAGCTTGCGACATCGTAGCCGCCGTCGGGAAAGAGCACCGCGAGCGAGACGATGATCGCGCTGCCGATCGCGGTGGCGCGCTGCAGCTGGAAGCGATCGATCGCGGCGTAGAGGTCGTCCTTGTTGGTGGTCGGCGCCTGCGCCACGGTGGCGGTGCCGGCGAAGGCGACGATGCCGATCCTGACGTGGGAAGGCTGGTCGGCGATGAAGGCTTTCGCTGCGACCTGCGCGGCGACCAGGCGGTTGGGCTCGACGTCGCTCGCGCGCATGCTGCCGGAGACGTCCATGGCGAGGATCACCGTCTCGTGCTGCGAGGGCAGCGTCATGGTGGCGCTCGGCCGCGCGATGGCGACGATGAGCGCCGCGAGCGCAGCCAGGATGAAGAGCGGCGGCACGTGGCGCCGCCAGCTTGCGCCCGACATCGCTTCGCGCATCAGCGCGAGGCTGGAGTAGCGCACCGCGAAGCGCTTGCGCCGGCGCAGCAGGTAAACGTACAGCGCCACCAGCGCAGGAAGCGCGGCGAGCAGCCAGAGGAACTCAGGCCACTGGAAGCTCATGCACCCTCACGGCGCGCTTGCGCTTGCGCAGATCGGCGAAGCGCAGCACGGTGTCGACGAGATCGGCGTCGGTGGCGAGCTCGAGCGCGTCCACCCCGGCATCGCGCAGCGCCGTGCGCAGGCCGGCTTCGCGCCTTTGCGCCGCGTCCATGAAGCGCTGGCGAAAGCGCCCGTCGTGCGTGTCGACGAAGAGCTGCTCGCCGGTCTCGGCGTCCTCGAATACGAGGAGCCCCAGGTCGGGCAGCTCGGTCTCGAGCGGATCGTGCAGCCGCACGGCGATCATCTCGTGGCGCTGCGCGAGCTGGCGCACCGGCTGCTCCCAGCCGGGCGCGCTGATGAAGTCGGAGACGAGAAACAGGAGCGAGCGCCGGTGGATGAAGTTGAACGCGCTCTTGAGGAGCGTCCCCAGATCGGTGCCTTTGCCGGCGGCGAGCGGCGGCCGCGTCATCATGGCGTGCAGGATGGCAAGCACCTGCCGGCGCCCCGAGCGCGGCGCGATGACATTGTCGACCTCGAGCCCATAGAGGATCGCGCCGACGCGGTTGCCATGGCGCGTGAGAAGCCGCGCCAGCAGCGCGACGAAATCGGCCGACAGCTCGCGCTTTTTCACCTCGCGCGAGCCGAAGTCGACCGAGCGGGAAAGATCGAGCAGGAACCAGGCGGTGATCTCGCGGTCCTCGTGGTACTCGCGCACATAGGGCGTCTGCAGCCGCGCGGTCACATTCCAATCGATGTGGCGGACGTCGTCGCCGTACTGGTACTCGCGCAGGTCCGCGAGATCGAGGCCGAAGCCGCGAAAAAGCGTCCGGTAGTCGCCATGCAGGAGGCCGTCGAGGCGACGCATCACCGTCCACTCGAGACGGCGCAGGACCGCGTCAGGATTGCGCGGCGGGGGCGGGCTTTGCATGCGCTTGCAGCGGCTTCGCGGGCGGGCGCACCTTCTGCATCAGGCGCTTGATGAGCTCGTCGGGCATGAGCCCCTCGGCGAGCGCCTCGTAGGAGAGCACCAGCCGATGGCGCAGCACGTCGGGCACGAGATCCACCACGTCCTCGGGCAGCGCGTAGTCGCGCCCACGCAGGAAGGCGAGCGCCCGCGCACACTCGATCAGGTGGATCGAGGCCCTGGGGCTCGCGCCGTACAGGAGGTACTTGTCCGGCGCGCGCGTGGCGGCGGCGAGGCGCACCGCGTACTGGATGAGCGCCGGCTCGACATAGCCCTTGCGGCACTGGCGCTGCAGCTCGAGGAGCTGGTCGGTGCTCGCCACGGCGAGCGGCTCGTGGGCCGGGCCGGTGACGCGCTCGACGATCACGAACTCCTCTTCCTCGCTCGGGTACCCGACCAGCACCTTCATCATGAAGCGATCGACCTGCGCCTCGGGCAGCGCGTAGGTGCCCTCGGTCTCGATCGGGTTCTGCGTCGCCATCACCAGGAACGGATCGGGCACCTTGTGCGTCTCGCCGGCGATCGTCACCTGGTGCTCCTGCATCACCTCGAGCAGCGCGCTCTGCACCTTGGCGGGCGCGCGGTTGATCTCATCGGCCAGCAGCAGGTTGCAGAACACCGGACCGAGCGACGTGCTGAAGTCGCCGGTGCGCTGGTTGTAGATGCGCGTGCCGACCAAGTCCGCCGGCACGAGATCGGGCGTGAACTGGATGCGCCGGAATGTGCCGCGCACGGTGGCGGCGAGCGTCTTGACGGTGAGCGTCTTTGCCAGGCCGGGCACCCCCTCCACCAGCAGGTGACCGCCGGCGAGCATCGCCACCAGCACGCGCTCGAGGAAGTGGTCCTGGCCGACGACGGTTTTCTTTACCTCGTAGAGCACGCGCTCCATGAGCGGCGAAGCTGGGTCCATGGCGTTCCTTTAGAAAGGCGAAAGCCCGATCGAGGACGCGGCGTTCTCGATCGGTACGGCAAAGCCGATGCCGATGAAGACACGGTTCTCCGTCGGATTGAGCAGGCCCGTGACGATGCCGATCACCTCGCCGTCGAGCGTGACGAGCGGGCCGCCGGAGTTGCCGGGATTCACCGCGGCGTCGAACTGGATGAGGTTGGTGAGCAGGCGCTTGCCCTCGGGCGAGACGTAGTCGCGCTTCAAGCCGGAGATGACGCCGGCGGAAACCGACGGGCCGATGCCGAACGGAAATCCCACCGCCACCACTTCATCGCCGGGGCGCAGCCCGGCGGTGGAACGCATGACCGCCGGCATCATGTCGTCGGGCAGGCTCTTTGCCTGCAGCACGGCGAGATCGTGCTCGGGCCGCTCGCCGACGAGCGTCGCTTCGGAATCGAGCCCGTCGAAGAAGGTGACGTGGATGCGCCGCGCGCCCTGCACGACATGCAGGTTGGTGAGGATGAGGCCCGAGTCGACGATGACCACGCCCGTGCCGCGCTGCCAGTCGGCTTTGCCGGTGTCCATGCCTTGCGTGCCCTCCTCGCCGTCGTCGGCCATGGCGCGCACTGCAACCACCGAAGGGAGGATCTTTTCGTAGGCTTGCGTCGCCGAAGGCGGCGGCGGCGCGGTGTCGAGCGCGTGCTTGACGACGGCCTCGACGTCCTTCTCGCTAAGGCTCGGCGGCTGCATCACCCACATCGCGCCGATCAAAAGGAGGATCCCCGCCGCGAGCGACGGGACGATGAGGCGCCGCCAGGCAAAGCGCCGGCGCTGCGGCGCCGCCGCCGGCGCGGCGGCCGGCAGGGGCGCCGCAACCCGGGATGCGCTGTAGAGCGCGCGTCGTTTCATGGAGCGACCCGGTTTTAGTGTAACAGCGAAGAACGCGTGCCACTTCGCGACTTGGCGCGTGGGTCGCGGTCAGCGAAAGCTTGGCGAAAGGCGCCTAGCGGGCGGAGACTTTGGTGCCGTAGAGCCGCGCGCGGCTGGCGTAGCACACCGCGCAGCGCACGAGCCCGCCGGATAGCAGCCCCGCCGGCCGGTATTCGTGTAGCAGCGCCGGGCGGACCTCGTCGCACACGTCACAGTACACGCGCGCCTCGCTGATCATCGTGAACGCGAGCCAGCCGCAGCGCGAGCAGCGCGCCGCGGTCCCCATGGAGGGCTCATTCGGCAGGAAGTGCTCGAACTCGACCGGCTTTATCGCGCGGCAGTTGGCGCAGTAGACGTGCGTCGCCTCGATCACACCCGCCGCCTCACGTGCTGGAAGAGCGCGATTGCAGCGACTAGCGCAAGCGCCGGAAGGACGAGACTGGTCATCGGCGTCACGCGCGCCTTGTGCTTGGTCAGCTCGCCCGCATGCGGCGCCATGAGCGCGATGCGCCGCTTCATCATGCGCGCGCCAAGCTCGCCGAGCCGCTCGCCGAGGACGCGCTCGGCCTGCGGCAGGAGCCCGGTCTCCTCGTCGGCGACGTGATGTATCACCTCGCGCATCAATTCCATCACGCGCGCGTCGTATTGCGGTTCCGCCGGGTCGGCGGTGCGCAGCTCGCCGATGAGGCTGCGCATGCGGTCGTGCTCCGGAATGAAGCGGCCGACAAGCGCGCTGTCGACGCTCGCCATGGCTGGGTAAAAGATTTCCTCTTCGACCTGTGCATGCACGTCCAGCGCGAGGCAGATGGTCGCCACGAGCGAGCGCTTGGTGGCGGCGGACGATTCGGTCTTGTAGCGGTGGAAGGTCGTGAGGACGCGGGAATGATCTGCCCGGATCATGTCCGTCGCGTCCGGGACGAGCTTGGCAAGAACGGTGGCCATGTCGGACGCGTAGCAAGAACAGGTCCCATGGACGCCATCGCCTGATTGCGCGATACCGCGGGTGCTGCCTTGCGGCGTAGGATGGCGCCGACAACCAAGGGGAGGCCCAATGAGACTGGCTGCGGTTCTTTGCGCTGCAACGCTCGCCGGCGGTTGCGCGGTCGGCAATCAGCACGTCTACCACGGTGCCACCGCTGAAATCGGCACGAATGGCAATACCACGGTGGCCGTGGCGACACAGGACCTGCGCCCCTATGTCGCTTCCGGCGAGAAGGCGCCGAATTTCGTCGGCCTTAGCCGCGGTGGCTTCGGTAACCCGTTCAACGTGACGACGGCGAGCGGCAATGCGCTTGCCCAGGATTTTTCCGCCACTATCGCGCGCTCGTTGGAGCTGAAAGGCTACAAGGTGACTGCTGTCAGCGTGGCCGGGTCGGCACCCGCCAATGTGAAGGAGCTCGTCGCGAAATCAGGCAAAGAGCGGCTCGCGCTCGTCACGATCAACGAGTGGAAAAGCGACACGATGATGAATACCGCGCTTTACTACGACCTGTTGCTGCGGGTCTATGACGTGGGCGGAAAGCAGCTCGCTGAAAACCGGATTGGCGGCAAAGACGATCTCGGCGGCAGCGCGATGAACCCGCCCGGCCACGCAAAGGAGGCCGTGCCTCCGGCTTACCGGCGAAAGCTCGAGGAGCTCTTCAATAGCGACGCGGTGCGGCAGAGCCTGCGCTGAGCTCGCTCGCGCGAGTGGCGGAGAGTGAGTCCGCTACAGCACGAGTTAAGCTTCTGATACCGCGCCCTTTGTTCTAAAGGCGCCGCCTTACCCAAACGCTACCCACGTTCCGCGCGGCGCCATCCCGATACGCTGAGTGGTTGAAGCGCCCGCCCGGAAAGAGCGCGGTTACGTGCGACCCGCGCTTCCCGACCATGCGCATATTGCCGAGGCGCTCACCCCTTTTCTGGGCCGCCACCTTTCCGGCCGAGATCGACGCCTCCTATGAGCGATACCCGCTCGACGCAGGCGACGACGGGAGATCTTGCGTCGTTCCGGAAGGCCGGCGGCGCGTCGTGACGGCGCTCCCGGCCGGGACTTGAACAAAGTTCCCGGACGCGACTGCCCGATGCTCGATGGAGGTCGCGACCTCTTCGAGCGACAAAGCTCGACCGGCGCGGCGGCCGTCCTCGAATTCGTCGTCCACGAGCTTTCCGATCTCGTCGCGTAAGCGCTCAGCGTCGCGCGGCCATGGGCCGCCGGGTACGAAAGCGGCGGCCTTCTCCACGGCGCCCCAGACGCGCCCGGCCTCCGCAGTGCGTCCCTCGAGCGCCAGTGCCATTGCAAACTGGCTCAGATACCACGACAGACCGACGCGGTCGCTGATCTGCAACGCCACATCGACTGCTTCACGAACGAGCCGTTGCGCCTCGGCGGCACGCCCCTCGGCGAGTGCGACGTCAGCGAGCGCGCTCACCGTCCCGGCGCGCCACCAGCGCCAAGGCACCCGCGCCGCGAGCTCGGCGCTCTCTTCGAGCAAGGCGACACCACGCGCGCGGTCGCCCGTCTGCAGGGCGATCGCCGCGAGCAGGGACAACGGCTGGCATGCGCCCTTGTCGTTTTCCAGCCGTCGGTGGATCGCGAGGCTTCGCTCGCTCAGCTCCTGCGCTCGCGAGACGTCTCCGCGATGCAGCGCCGAGATGGAGAGGCGGTGCAACAAGACGGCGACGCCGTGCTCGTTGCCGAGCCGCTGGTACTCCGCGAGGCTCTCCTTGCACAACCGCTCGGCGAGGTCGAACTGCCCGTCGAAATGCGCGGAGCTGCCGAACGATCGGAGCGCGCGGGCGCGAAGCAGCGGTGGGGCCGCGCCCGCCCGCTCGAGGAAGGCGCCGTACCAACGCAAGGCTTCCTCCGTATAGCCGAACACCCAGAACTGCTCCAGCGCGACGAGGAGCTCTAGGCCGAAGTCTGTCTCCTCCTTCTCGAACGCCCACGTCAGCGCCACGCGCATATTGGCCGCGTCGGGGATGACGATCTCGGGCCGCTGCTCACCGGGCACGTCGGTGTCGAGCGCGGCGCTCACGGCGAGCGCGAGATAGTACTCCGCATGGCGTCGTCGCAGCTCCTCAACATCGGGTACGTCAGCGAGACGCTCGAGCGCGAACTCGCGGATCGTCTCGAGCATCAGCAGGCGAGCGTCGCCGAGCGCCTTGACGAGGCTCGCTTCGACGACTGCACCCACCGTCTCGACCGTTCCTCCGGCAACGGCTTCGGCGGCCTCGTGTGAGAAGGACCCTGCGAAGACGGCGAACCGGGCAAACAGATCTTGCAGCTCGTCCGGGAGGAGGTCATAGCTCCACTCGATCGTCGCGCGGAGTGTCCGCTGGCGCTCGGGCGCGTCGCGCGCGCCCGTCGTCAGCAATGGAAGCCGACGGTCGAGACGGCGGAGCAGCGTGGGCGCATCGAGCGTGCGTAGCCGGGCGGCTGCGAGCTCGAGTGCAAGCGGCAAACCGTCCAGACGCCGGCAGATCTCCGGGGCGCACTCGTCCGGGGTGAAGTCGCGCCGCACCGAACGCGCGCGCTGCACGAGCACTTCGACGGCGTCGTCTTGCGGCAATGGTTCCACCGCATACTCCCGCTCCGCCTGCAGCCGCAACGGCGCACGGCTCGTCGCGAGCACTTTCACTGCTCCACCTGCCTCGAGCAGCGCCGCAACGTCCGCCGCGGCGTCGAGGACGTGCTCGAAGTTGTCGAGGAGGATGAGCGCGTCGCGATCGGCGATCTCGCGCAAGTCGACTAGCCCGACCGTTTGCGCTATTGCGGGCCGAACGAGCTTGGGAGACGAGAGCTGCGCGAGCCGAACGAAGAAGACGCCGCCCGGGAACGCCTCAAGAAGCTCCGCCCCGACTTGCAGGCCGAGGCGCGTCTTGCCACTTCCTCCGGGCCCCGTGAGAGTGACCAGCCGCTCGGAGCCGAGAAGCATCGTCGACAACTCGGCGAGCTCCCGCACGCGGCCGACGAGCGGATTCGAAGCAACCGGCAAGTTCGTCGTGTTCAGGCTCCTGAGCGGCGGAAAGTCGCCGTCGCCGAGCTGGTAAATGCGCTCCGGCGCTGTCAGATCCTTCAGCCGGTGATTGCCGAGATCGCGCAAACCATCCGCGCCCACGAGGTCGCACGTCGATCGTGAGAGCAGCACCTGTCCGCCGTGACCAACGGCCGCGATCCGTGCCGCCCTGTGCACGTCGATTCCGATATAACCCTCATCCGTGACGAGCGGTTCGCCGGTATGCAGACCTATCCGCACCCGAATCGGACCGTCCAGCCCGAGCTGAGCGTCGCGCGCAGCCGCGAGCGCATCCGACGCGCGCGCAAACGCGAAGAAGAAGGCGTCTCCGTGCACATCCACCTCGACGCCGCCGTGACGGGCGAATGCCTCCCGCAACGTCTGCCGATGCTCGCGCAACACATCGGCGTACTTCTCGCCCAGCTCGCGCAGCAGCCGAGTCGACCCCTCGACGTCCGTGAACAGGAAGGTGACCGTGCCGGTGGGAAGGCGGCCCACGGCTTAATGATGCGACCGTCCCCAGAGGACGTCCAGCCGCGGCGACGGCTGCTTGGGCAGCTCGCCCTCCTGATAGGGACCCAACTCACGCCTCGGAAACCGAGCGTACGACTGCGCCGGGAGGAATCGGCGTCTACTCGGCGACGCCTGCACCGTGGCGGAGCGCCGTTTTCGTCCACCGTATAGGCGACGAGTCCGAACTCGCGCGCGCCGACCGCACGGAATGTGACGACCAGCTCTTCGTTAAAGTCGGGCTGACCTGCAAATGGATGACGTTATGGAAGACGAGATGTCTTTTTTCATAGGGGGAAAATCGAGGAAGCGAGACTACCCTGGACGTCGTTGGATGATACTTGGCGGAGGGTGAGGGATTCGAACCCCCGGGCCCTTGCGGGCCAACGGATTTCAAGTCCGCCGCATTCGACCGCTCTGCCAACCCTCCGGGGTTGAAAAGCGCTTTCCCGGCCGCATTTTAGGGTAGTCTAGGCGCATACCAAGGAGGACCGGATGGAACTCAAACCCATACGCACGGACGGCGAGCCGGTAAGGCGCGACTTTCCGTACGAAGCGGCCGCGGACGTTCTTGCCGCCGAGCAGGGCCGCAAGGTCCTGCGCAACACCTATCTCCTGCTTGCGCTCACCATGGTGCCGACCGTGATCGGCGCGTGGATCGGCATGGCGACCGGCGCAGTCATCCTCGCGCATCCGGTGGCGAGCACGCTCATCATGCTCGCGGGCGTGATCGGCCTGCAGTTCGGCATCGCCGCCAACCGCAACAGCGCTGTAGGCGTCGCGCTGCTGCTCCTTATGACCGGGCTGCTGGGCTGGTGGCTTGGGCCGATCCTCAATTTCGCGCTCGCGCTGAAAAACGGCGTGCAGCTCGTCGGCTACGCGGCCGTGGGCACCGGCGTGATCTTTTTCGCCATGGGTGCGATCGCCGCCACGACCAAGCGCGACTTCGGCTTCATGGGCAAGTTCCTGTTCGTGGGGATGATCGCCCTGCTCGTTGCCATGATCGCGAATATCTTCCTGCAGATCCCGGCGCTCGCGCTCACCATCTCCACCCTCGTGGTCGTGGTGTTCTCTCTCTTCCTGCTCTATGACCTGCAGCGCATCATGCGCGGCGGCGAGAGCAACTACATCATGGCGGCGACCGGCGTCTACATGAGTCTCTGGAACATCTTCGCCAACCTGCTGTACCTGCTGATGGCGCTCACCGGCGAGCGCGACTAGCCGGAGCGCAGTGCATTGAAAAAGGCGCCTGCGGGCGCCTTTTTTATTGGGCTTCGTTTTTATTGGGCTTCGAAGAGCACGAGGCTCTCCACGTGCGCGGTGTGCGGAAACATGTTCACCACGCCGGCCGCCACTAAGCGGTAGCCCTTGGTGTGGGCGAGAACGCCCGCATCGCGGGCGAGCGTCGCGGGATCGCACGATACGTAGACGATGCGCTGTGGCAATGGCGCAGCGAGCGCTTTCACGATTTCGATAGCGCCCTGGCGCGGCGGATCGACGAGCAGCTTGTCGAAGCGGCCGAAGGCCGCGAGATTCGGCGTGAAGAGATCCATTTGCTCGAACTGGGCGACGAGCCCATTGGCGGCGGCATTGGTTCGCGCACGCGCCACCAGCTCGTCGCTACCTTCGAAGCCGATCACCTGAGCGCCGCGACGCGCGAGGGGCAGCGAGAAGTTGCCCAGGCCGCAAAAGAGGTCGGCGATGCGCTCGCCCGGCTGCGGATCGAGGAGCTCGAGCGCCCGCGCCACCAGCACGCGGTTCACCGCGTGATTCACCTGCGTGAAATCGGTAGGGCGGAAGTGCAGGCGCACCCCGTAATCGGGCAGCTCGTAGTAGAGCTCGCTGCGCGCCGGCTCGAATGGCTGGGCGCTGTCGGGTCCGCCCGGCTGCAACCACAAGTGGATATCGTGCTCGCGGGCAAACGCGCGCAGATGCGCGTGATCATCCCCGGTCAGCGGCAGGAGGTGGCGCAACACCAGCGCGGCGGCGTTGTCACCCACCGCGACCTCGACCTGCGGCAGGCGGCTGTGCACCGAGAGCCGTTCGATCAACGCGCGCAGCGGATCGATGAGCGCCGAGATGCGTTCGGGCAGCACCGGGCACTGGTGCATGTCGGCGACGTAGGTGGAGCGGCGCTCGCGAAAGCCCACCATCACGCCCTTCTTGTCCACGCGGCGCACCGAGAGCCGCGCCCGGTGCCGGTAGCCCCATTCGTCGCCGCTGACCATGGGCAGGACGCGCTCGGGCTCGACTTTGCCAATGCGCGCCAGGTTCTGCAGCAGCCAGTCCTGCTTGGCAGCCATCTGCGTGGCGAGGTCGGCGTGCTGCGTGGCGCAGCCGCCGCAGATGCCGAAATGCGGGCAGCGCGGCGCGCGCCGGCCGGGCGATTCGACCAGCAGGCGGCTGACGCGCCCGAGATCGAAACGACGGCCGCCGGTCATGATCTGCACGGCGGCGCGCTCGCCGGGCAGCGCGCCGTCGACGAACAGCACCTTGCCGTCCGGCGCGCGCGCGACGCCGCGCCCCTCGGCGTCCAGGCCGTCGATATCGACCGTCAGCTCTGCCAGAGCGACAGGAACTCCTGCCAGTGCGGCTCGGGCCGCCGCGCGAGCGCGTCTCGCAGCAGCGCGCACTCGGCGTCGTGGCGTTCCTGGGAGAGCAAGCCGCGCACCACCTGGAAACGCAGGTAAAGCAGGAACGTGTTGACGACATCCACCTCGCAGTAGTTGCGGATGGGCTGGATCTCGCCCCGGCGGTAAGCCGGCCACACTTCGGCGCCGCCGACGCCCTGCTTGCCCGGCAGGTGCGCGAGCCGGGCGAGCTCATCGAGCGGCGCGAAGTTGCGCGAATTGAACATCGCGAGCTGATCCATCAGGTCGAGGTGGCGGGTCTGGAAGCGGTTGACGTAGTTGTTGTAGCGGAAGGCCTGGTCCTCGTCGCCCAGCTCCCAGAAGCGCGTGCAGCACACGCCATGGATGAGCGCCCGGTGGTTGAGCACCGGGATGTCGAAGCCTTTGCCGTTCCAGGAGACGAGCTGCGGCACCTTGCGCTCGATCGCGTCGAAGAAGCGCGCGATCGCCGCTTTCTCGTCGCGCTCGGGCTCGCCGATCGAGAAGATCTTGATGCCTTCGTCGTCGCGCGCGACGCAGGAGATCACGATCACGCGGTGCAGGTGCGGCGGCAGGAAGTCGTTGCCCGCCGTGGCGCGGCGCTTCTGGAACGCGACCTCGGCGACTTCCGCGTCCGGCAATTCGGCCGGCAGGTCGTAGAGCCGCCGGATGCCGGCGCAGTCGGGAATCGTCTCGATGTCGAAGGCGAGAATCGGCGTCACGTCAGTCGGGGAAGACACCAGTCGTGAGATAGCGGTCGCCGCGGTCGCAGACGATGGTGACGATCACGGCGTTCTTGAGGTCGCGCGCGATGCGCAAGGCGACGTGCATGGCACCGCCGGAGGAGATACCGGCGAAGATGCCTTCCTCGCGCGCCAGGCGCCGCGTCATCTCCTCGGCCTCGCCCTGGCTCACGTATTCGAGGCGGTCGACGCGCTTCGGGTCATAGATCTTCGGCAGATAGGCCTCGGGCCATTTGCGGATACCAGGGATCTGCGAGCCCTCCTGCGGCTGGCAGCCGATGATCTCGATTTTCTGGTTCTTCTCCTTGAAGTAGCGCGAGCAGCCCATGATGGTGCCCGTCGTGCCCATGCTCGAGACGAAGTGCGTGATGCGAGCGTCGGTGTCGCGCCAGATCTCGGGCCCGGTGCTGTCGTAGTGCACCTGCGGGTTGGCCGGGTTCGCGAACTGGTCGAGCATGGTGCCCGCGCCCTCGCGCACCATCTTCTCCGCCAAGTCGCGCGCCGCCTCCATGCCGCCCTTCTGCGGCGTGAGGACGATCTCGGCGCCGTAGGCGCGCATCGTCTGGCGGCGCTCGGCCGAGAGGTGCTCGGGCATGATGAGCACCATGCGGTAGCCGCGCGTGGCGGCCGCCATGGCGAGCGCGATGCCGGTGTTGCCGGAGGTGGGCTCGATCAGCGTAGCGCCCGGCTTGATACGCCCCGAGTGCTCTGCGTGGCGGATCATGGCGATCGCCGGGCGGTCCTTCACCGAGCCCGCGGGATTGTTGCCCTCGAGCTTGGCAAGGATCACCGTCTTGTGGCGCGCAATCTCCGGCCCCGGCAGGCGCTGCAGCCGCACGAGGGGCGTGTTGCCGATGAAATCCTCGAGGGTGCGCTTCACTTGGCCTGGAGCTCCTTGACGTAGGCCGTGACGCCCTGCTCGACGCTCATGAACTCGCCGGGGTAGCCCGCCTCGCGCAGGCGCGAAAGGTCTGCCTCGGTAAAGCTCTGATATTTGCCGACGAGCTCGGGAGGAAACGGCACGTATTCGATGAGGCCTTTGGCGACGACGTCGTGCAGCGTCGACTGCGTGCCGTGCACGGCGTTGATGACGGCGACCGCGAGGCGGTTGAAAGTCTGCGCCCGTCCGGTGCCGCAATTGAAGATGCCGGAAACGCCGCGCCGTTCGAGGAACCACAGGTTTAGCGCCACCGCGTCGTCGACGTAGATGAAGTCGCGCCGCTGCTCGCCGTCACGATAGCCGTCAGCGCCGGCGAAGAGCTTCACTTTTCCCTCGCCGTGCAGCTGCTGGTAGGCGTGGAGCGCCACCGACGCCATGCGTCCTTTGTGCCACTCGTTGGGCCCGTAGACGTTGAAGTAGCGAAGGCCCACGATCTGCGCGCTCGCCTGCGGCAGGCGGCTGCGCACCACCTGGTCGAAGAGGAACTTGGAGTAGCCGTAGAGGTTGAGCGGCCGCTCGCATGCGCGCTCCTCGCGGTATTGCGGCCCGCGGCCGTAGACCGCCGCCGAGGAGGCGTAGACGAGCGGGAGCTCCTCGTCCTGGCACCAGTCGAGCAGCCGCCGCGAGTAGGCGTAGTTGTTCTCCATCATGTAGCGCCCGTCGGTCTCGAGCGTATCGGAGCACGCGCCCTGGTGGAACACCGCCTCCACCGCGCCTTCCAGCGCCTCGAGCCGCGCGCCGAGCTGCGCCTGGTCGACGTAGTCGGCGATCTCGCAATCGGCGAGATTGCGGAACTTGTCGCCGTGCGCGAGGTTGTCGACCGCGATGATCTCGCTCACGCCGCGGCGGTTCAGCCCGCGCACCAGGCGCGAGCCGATGAAGCCGGCGGCCCCGGTAACAATGTAGTAGTTCATGGGCCGAAGATCTCCGCCGGAGTGACGACGGCCGTGCCGAATTTCGTCACCTTGATGCCGCCGGCGCGATTGGCGACGCGCACCGCCGACTCGAGCGATTCGCCCGCGGCGAGCATCACGGCGAGCGCGGCGATCACGGTATCGCCCGCGCCGGTGACGTCCGACACCTCGTGCTTCTCGGCGCGCACGCGCAGCGCGCGGCGCGAGCGGAAGAGCGTCATGCCCTCCTCGCCGCGCGTCAGGAGCAGCGCGTCGAGCCGCAGGCTCGCGCGCAGCTTCTCGGCGCGCGTGGCGAGATCCTTCTCATCGTCCCAGTCGCCGACGACCTGGCGCAGCTCGAGCACATTGGGCGTCACGATGCTGGCGCCGCGATAGCGGCTGTAATCCTTGCCCTTCGGGTCGATGAGCACGAGCTTTTTCGCCTTGCGAGCCTCGTTGATCATCGTTTCGATGTGCGCAAGCCCGCCTTTGCCATAGTCGGAAAGCAGTATCACATCGCAGTCTTTGAGCGCATCGCGGAAATCGGCGAGCTTCGACGCCAGCACTTCAGTCGACGGCGGCGTTTCGAAGTCGATGCGCAGGAGCTGGTGACGGCGCGGTCCGACGACGCGCAGCTTTTGCGTGGTGGCAAGTTTGCCATCGGTATGCAGCCGGGCGTCCAGGCCCTCCTGCTTCGCGAGCTTCGCGATGCGCCGCCCCGCCTCGTCCCTGCCGATGACCGAAAGCAGGCGCACCTTCGCTCCCAGCGCCTTGCAATTGCGGGCGACGTTGCCCGCGCCCCCGAGGCGCAGCTCCTCCTCCTTCTCGTTGACGAGCACGATGGGCACGGGAGCCTCCGGTGAGATCCGCGAGACCTCCCCGTACCAGTAGCGGTCGAGCATGACGTCGCCGACCACGAGCACGCGCGCTTTGGAGGTGTCCGGTGCTCTCACTGCTTTCGACCGACGGGGTAATACTCGAGCCCCTGCGCGCGCAGCGCCGCCGGGTCGTAAAGGTTGCGGCCGTCGAAGATCGCGGGCGTCTTGAGCACCTTCTTGATCGCCGCGAAATCGGGGCTGCGGAACTCCTGCCACTCGGTGACGATGGCGAGCGCGTCGGCGCCCGCGAGCGCCTCCATGGCATTGGCGACGATGCTGACGCTACGTCTCTCGGTGAAGATCTTGCGCGCCTCGCCGCCCGCCGCGGGGTCGTAGGCGCGCACCGTGGCGCCGGCGGCCACGAGATCGTCGATCAGCGCGAGGCTCGGCGCTTCGCGCATGTCGTCGGTGTTCGCCTTGAACGCGAGGCCCCAGAGAGCGATGCACTTGCCGCGCAGGCTCTCGTCGAAGCGGGTGCGGATCTTGTCGGCGAGCACGTGCTTCTGCACCTCGTTCACCTCATCAACCGCATTCACCACGCGCAGCGGCCGCCCGGCTTCCTGGGCGGTGCGCTGCAGCGCCTTGACGTCTTTGGGAAAGCAGGAGCCGCCGAACCCGGCGCCGGCGTAGAGGAACTGGTGGCCGATGCGCGGATCGGAGCCGATGCCGCGGCGCACTTCCTCGACGTCGGCGCCGATCGCCTCGGCGAGGTTGGCGATCTCGTTCATGAACGAGATGCGCGTCGCGAGCATGGCGTTCGCCGCATACTTGGTGAGCTCGGCGGAGCGCACGCTCATCACGATGATGCGCTCGCGGTTTCTCTGGAACGGCGCGTAGAGCTGGCGAAGCAGCGCGATGGCGCGCGCGTCGTCCGAGCCGACGATGATGCGATCGGGCCGCATGAAATCCTCGACCGCGGCGCCTTCCTTCAGGAACTCCGGGTTCGACACCACCGTGAAATCGTTGCCCAGATGCCGCGTCTTCTGCTCATCGATCACCGCGTGCTTCACCTTGTCGGCGGTGCCGACCGGCACGGTCGATTTCGTGACGATGACCTTGTAGCCCTCCATGTAGCGGCCAATCGCCCGCGCCGCGGCGATGACGTGCTGCAGGTCGGCCGAGCCGTCCTCGCCGGGCGGCGTGCCGACAGCAATGAGCTGCAGCTCCGCATGCGCTACGCTCGCGGGCACATCGGTCGAGAAGCGCAAACGTCCGGCGTGCTCGTTGCGCTTCACGATGGGTTCCAGGCCCGGCTCGAAGATCGGAATCTCGCCCGCGTTCAGGCGCGCGATCTTGCGCTCGTCGAGATCCAGGCAGAACACGTTGTTGCCGGCGTCCGCGAGGCAGGCGCCGGTGACGAGGCCGACGTAGCCTGTCCCTATGACTGTTACGTTCATGCGATGACGGTGACCTTCATGGCGTTAGATCGAACTCCTCGGTGCGCCGCGGCGGGTAGGTTTCCCAGCCGCCGCAGGCGGGACAGCGCCAGTAGAACTGGCGCGCCTTGAAGCCGCAGGTCTCGCAGCGATAGCGCGCGAGGCGCCGCGTGTGGCCGTGCACCAGATTCCTCACGAGCTCGAGGTCGCGCCGGCGATCCGGCGAGCCCGCGGCGATGATTTGCGCTTCCAGCAGCCGGTCGAGGCCGAGCAGCGTGGGATTGCGGCGCAGCTCGTCGCGCACGAGCTTGTACGCCTCCTCGTGGCCCTTCGCCTCCAGCGTGTGCTGGAACACCGTGTCGAGGAGGTCGAGCGAGGGATAGCGCTCGAGGTAGCCGGCGATGAGCCGCAGGCCCTCCTCGGCGCGGCCGGCCTCGCGATGGGCTTCGTAGAGCCGCTGCGCCGCGAGCGCAAGGTACGCCGGGTTCTGCGATTCGATGCGCTTCCAGTGCTCGATAGCGCGATCCAAGTTGCCCGCCGAGCGCTCGAGATCGCCGAGCTGCAGGCTCGCGCGCACGCATTTGCGATTCGCCTCCAGCGCGGACTCGAGCTGCCGGCGCGCCGCGTCGGGGCGCGACTGCGCCATCTCCGAGGCGGCGAGCTCGCAGTAGTACTGCGCGAGCGCGCGAGGATCGGAGGCCACGTGGCGCGTCATGTCGATCGCACGGCGCCAGTCCTTTTCCTGCTCGTAGATCTCGAGGAGATGCGCGCGGGCGCTCGCCGCCTGAGGGCTCCCTTCCAGCTTCTTGAATACCTCTTCGGCGCGATCGAGGATGCCCGCCTTGAGATAGTCCTGGCCGAGCTCGGCGAGCGCGATCACCTTCTGGTCGGAACCGAGGTCGGCGCGCTCGAGCAGATTCTGATGCATGCGGATCGCCCGGTCATACTCGCCACGGCGCCGGAAGAGACTGCCCAGCGCGAAGTGCAGCTCGATGGTCTCCGGGTCGACCTTCACGACCTCGATGAACGCCTCGATCGCCTTGTCGGGCTGCTCGTTCAGGAGGAAGTTGAGTCCCTTGAAATAGGAGCGCGGCAGCGCGCGCGACTCCGACACGATCTGCCGGATGTCGATGCGGGCGGCGATCCAGCCCAGGCCGAAAAAGAGCGGAAATCCGAGCAGCCACCAGTATTCGAACTCCACCACTCAGAGCTCCGGCACCGGCGGCTTCGCCGGCTCGGCGACGCCGCCCGCGCGCCGGCGCAGCGCCGCGATCTCGCGCCGCTGGCGCAAGAGCGTGCCGAGCAGCGCGGCAATGCCAAAGAGCGCCCCGGCGACGAAAAAGGCAAACAGCAGCACGACGAGCGGCGCCTGCCATGCGAAATCGAAGTAAAAGCGCAGCGTCACCGGCTCCACGTTCTTCGCCGCGAACGCGACGAGCAGCACGAACACGAGGAGGCGGATCGCCCAGGCGACGATACGCACCCCGGCCCTTTACCTGACAGGCTGCGAAGCCCGCTCCTCGGGAGCCGCCTGCCGGTCGGGAGTGGCGCCGTCGACGCGCTCGCGCAATTCCTTGCCCGCCTTGAAGTGCGGCACGTACTTCTCGGGCACGTGCACCTTCTCGCCCGACTTCGGATTGCGACCGGTGCGCGGCGGCCGGTAGTTGAGCCCGAAGCTGCCGAAGCCGCGGATCTCGATGCGATGGCCGCTGAGCAGGCTGTGGGTCATCGCGTCGAGGATCATCTTCACCGCGTACTCGGCGTCCTTCGCCACGAGCTGCGGATAACGCTGCGCGAGCCGCGCGATCAGTTCCGACTTGGTCATGCGAGCGTTCCCCCCTGTGCCTATGCCCCCGCTATTGCTGCGGGTTATTGCCCTTGTCGAGCTTCGCGCGCAGCAGCGCCCCGAGGTTGGTCGCGCCGGCGCTCGCCGCCGCCTGCTCGCTCTTCAGCTGCTTCATCGCTTCGGTCTCTTCCGTGAGCTCGCGCGCCTTCACCGAGAGGTTGATCGAGCGGTTCTTGCGGTCGACGTTGATGATCATCGCCTGCACGCTGTCGCCCTCTTTCAGGTGCTTCGCGAGGTCGTCGACGCGGTCGCGCGAGAATTCGGAGGCGCGCAGATAACCCTCGACGCCGCCCAGCTCCACCACCGCGCCCTTGGCGTCGACCGACTTCACCGTGCCGGTGACGAGGCTATTCTTCTCGTGGCTCGCGATGAAGTTGGTGAAGGGGTCGCCTTCCAGCTGCTTCACGCCGAGCGAAATGCGCTCGCGCTCGACGTCGATGGAGAGCACCACGGCTTCCAGCTCCTCGCCCTTCTTGAACTTCTTCACCGCCTCCTCGCCGGCCTCGGACCAGGCGAGATCCGAGAGATGCACGAGGCCGTCGATGCCGCCGGGCAGGCCGACGAACACGCCGAAGTCGGTGATCGACTTGATCTGGCCCTTCACGCGATCGCCCTTCTTGTACTCGCGCGCGAAGTCCTCCCACGGGTTGGGCATGCACTGCTTCATGCCGAGCGAGATGCGCCGGCGCTCCTCGTCGATCTCGAGGATCATCACCTCGACCTCGTCGCCCACCTGCACGACCTTGGATGGATGCACGTTCTTGTTGGTCCAGTCCATCTCGGACACGTGCACCAGGCCTTCGATGCCGGACTCGACTTCCACGAAGGCGCCGTAGTCGGTGAGGTTCGTGACCTTGCCGAAGAGGCGCGTGCCCTGCGGATAGCGGCGCGCGATGCCGACCCACGGGTCCTCGCCCAGCTGCTTGAGGCCGAGCGAGACGCGGTTCTTTTCGGCGTCGAATTTGAGCACCTTGGCGGTGACCTCGTCGCCGACGTTCAGCACTTCGGAAGGATGCTTGACGCGGCGCCAGGCGAGATCGGTAATGTGCAGCAGCCCGTCGATGCCGCCGAGGTCGACGAATGCGCCGTAGTCGGTGATGTTCTTGACGATGCCCTTGACGGTGGCGCCTTCCTGCAGCGATGCGAGCAATGCCTCGCGCTCCGCGCCAGCCGTTTCCTCCAGCACTGCGCGGCGGGAAACAACCACGTTGTTGCGCTTGCGATCGAGCTTGATGACCTTGAACTCCATCTCCTTGCCTTCGTAAGGGGTGGTGTCCTTCACCGGACGCAGGTCGACAAGCGAGCCGGGCAGGAACGCGCGGATGCCCTTGGTCATCACGGTCAGGCCGCCTTTCACCTTGCCGGTGATGACGCCCTTCACCTTCTCGCCGTTCTCGAGCGCCTTCTCGAGCTCGAGCCACGCGGCCATGCGCTTCGCCTTGTCGCGCGACAGGCGCGTCGCGCCGAAGCCGTCTTCCAGCGCTTCGATGGAGACAGAGACAAAGTCGCCCGCCTTCACTTCCACCTGCCCGGCGTCGTTACGGAATTCCTCGACCGGGATGACGCTCTCGGACTTGAGCCCCGCATTCACGACTACCCAGTTCTCGTCCACGCTGAGCACTTCGGCGGTGATCACCTCGCCGATGCGCATTTCCTTGCGGTTGAGGCTCTCCTCGAAGAGCGCGGCGAACGATTCGCCGCCGGAGGCTTGGGTGGATTGCGGGGACTTCTGCGACGCTGCTGCGGGGGAGATACTCGCCATTACGAAAAAACCTTTTCAAACCGCAAGCTGGCGCCTGCGGGCCAATGTTGAACACGGGGCGGCGCCGTCATGTCCGCCCACCTTTCCTTTCCTGCCACCAGCCGACGATTCGCTCGGCTACCTCGTCAATCGAAAGCGCTGACGAATCGAGCACTTGCGAATCCGGCGCGGGAACGAGCGGCGCGACCGCCCGCTTGGCGTCGCGCTCGTCGCGCTCCCGAAGATCGCGGGAAAGGGCGCGAAGATTAGCATCGATTCCTTTTTCTATCAACTGCTTATATCGCCGTCCGGCCCTGATTTCCGCGCTTGCTGTCAAGAACACCTTGAGTTGCGCATCGGGGAACACCACCGTCCCCATATCCCGGCCATCGGCGACGAGGCCCGGCGGCCGGCGGAACGAGCGCTGGCGCTTAAGAAGCGCCTGGCGCAGCGCCGGCACCTTGGCGACCTCGGAGGCGCGGCTGCCGACGAGCTCGCTTCTCACCTTGTCGCTGATCGACTCATCGGCGAGCAGGATGTCGCCCTCCTCGAAGCTCACATCCATCTCTTCGGCAAGCGCCGCGAGCCGCTTTTCATCGAGCGTGTCTTCGCGCAGCGAAAGCAGCGCCACGACGCGGTAGAGCGCGCCGCTCTCGAGGTAGTGGAAGCCGAGCCTTTTTGCCACGCGGCTCGCGATCGTGCCCTTGCCGGAGGCCGACGGGCCGTCGATCGCGATGACCGGCGCGCTCATGCGGTGATGCTCGCGAGCGCGGCGAAGTAATCGGGGAACGTCTTGGCGACGCACTCGGGGTTCTTGATGCGCACCGGCACGCCGCCGAGCGCAACGAGCGCGTAGCTCATCGCCATGCGGTGATCGTCGTACGTATCGATCGCAACGCCCGGCTTCAGCTCCCCAGGGACGATGCGCAGATAGTCGCTCCCGTCCTCCACCTGCGCGCCGAGCTTGCGAAGCTCAGCGGCCATCGCGGCGATGCGGTCGGTCTCCTTCACGCGCCAGCTCGCGATGTTGCGAAGGCGGCTTGGCCCATCGGCAAAGAGAGCGAGCACCGCGGCCGTCATCGCGGCGTCGGGAATGTGATTGAGATCCATGTCTATCGGGTGCAGCCTGCCGCGCCCGGCGCACTCGATCCAGCCATCGCCCATACGTACGTTGGCGCCCATCGCCTCGAGCACGTCGGCGAATCGCACATCGCCCTGGATGCTCTCGCGGCCGACGCCCTCCACGCGTACCGGCCCGCCGCCCAGCGCGCCGGCGGCAAGAAAGTACGACGCGGAGGACGCGTCGCCCTCGACGTAGATCGTGCCCGGCGATGAGTAGCGCGCGCGCGGGATGTGAAACCGTGACCAGCCATCGCGCTCGACGGCGACGCCGAAGCGGCGCATGACGTTCAGCGTGATCTCGACGTAGGGCTTGGAAATCAACTCGCCGCGAACTTCGATGGTGGCATCGCCGCCGGCGAGCGGCAGCGCCATTAGCAAGGCGCTCAGGAACTGCGAGGACACGTCGCCCTTCACCGGCACGGCCGCGTCGAGGCGCAGCTTCGCCGGATGGATGGCGAGCGGCGGGAAGCCCGGCTTTCCCCGATAGTCGATGCGCGCGCCGCGGTGAGGGGCCGCAGCGCCGTGCCGGCGTTGCCGAGGAAGAGGTCGGCCTTCTTCTCGCGAAAGACGCCGCCCGCACCATGAACGCTGAGCGCTTGCGCCCTTTCGGTGATCGGTACGCCGAGGCGCTCGAGCGCCTCGCGCATGACGCGTGTGTCCTCGGCGTCGAGGAGCCCCCGCACCGCGCTCTCGCCCGCAGCGAGCGCGGCAGCGAGCAGCACGCGGTTCGAGATGCTCTTGGAGCCCGGCAGGCGCACACTGCCGCGCGCGCCGCGCGCCGCTTTCAGCTCGAGGACTTCAGCCATCGGTTGCGCGCCGCGCGCGCCTCGGCGAAGAGCCGCTCGAGCGCGCCGCCGTCGCCCGCCGCGAGCAGCCGCTCGATGTCGCCCAGGCGCCCCTGGTAGCGCGCGAGCTCGGCAGCCAGGCGATCGCGGTTGGCGAGGCAGATATCGCGCCACATCTCCGGGTGGCTCGAGGCGATGCGCGTGAAGTCGCGGAAGCCGCCCGCGGCGTAGGCGAACAGCTGCTCGGCATTCGCGCGTCCAGCGATGTCGTGCACGAGCGCATAGGCGAGCACGTGCGGCAGATGGCTCACCGCAGCGAGCACCGCATCGTGCTCTTCGGCGGCGAGCCGCGTGATGCGCGCGCCACAGGCGCGCCATGCGTCCTCGACGCGCTGCAGCGTTGGCGGCGCGTTGTCAGGCAGCGGGGTGAGCACCACGCGGCGCTCGCGAAAGAGCGTCGCGCTCGCCGCGGCCGCTCCGCTTTCTTCGGCGCCCGCGACCGGATGCGCGGGGACGAACTGCGCGATCTTGGCGCCGAGCGCGTTACGCGCCGCGGCGATCACGTCGCGCTTGGTGCTGCCGGCGTCCGTGAGCACCGTATGCTGCGCAATCGATGGCGCGATGGCCGCAAAGAGCTGCGGAAACTGCGCCACCGGCGCCGCAACGAGCACCATGTCCGCCTCGCGCGCCGCGGCGGCGGCGTCGGGCGCGATGGCGTCGATGATGCGCCGCTCGCGTGCGAGCTCGAGATTGGCGCGCGAGCGCCCGGCGCCGACCACATGCGAGACCTTGCCCGCTTCCCGCAGCGCCAGCGCGAAGGAGCCGCCGATCAGCCCGACGCCGATGACGGCAAGGCGCATCAGTCGCGCAGGCTCGCGGCCAGCGCGGCGAGGAACTTCTCGTTCTCCTCCGGCGTGCCGACGGTAACGCGCAGGTGCTCGGGCAGTTCGTAGGCGCCGCCCACCGGCCGCACGATCACGCCGCGGCGCAGAAGGCGCTTGTAGATCTCCGCCGCTCTTCCGACGCGGATGGTGATGAAGTTGCCGTACGAGGGGATGTAATCCAGCCCGAGGCGCGTCGCGCCTTCGGCCAGCTGTTGCAGGCCGTGCAGATTCTCGGCATAGCTGCGCGCGACGAACGCCATGTCGTCGAGCGCCGCCGTCGCTGCGGCGAGCGCGAGGCTGTTGACGTTGAACGGCTGGCGCACGCGGTTCATGATGTCGGCGACCGACGGGTGCGCGAATGCATAGCCCACGCGCAGCCCGGCGAGCCCGTAGGCCTTGGAGAAGGTGCGCGTGAGGACCAGGTTGGGATGGCGCTTGAGCCATTTCACGCTGTCGCCCCGCAGATCGGGCGAAAGGTATTCGTTGTACGCCTCGTCCAGCACCACGAGCACCCGCTCCGGCACACGGCGCAGGAACGCTTCGACTGCCTCTGCGCGCGCGTAAGTCCCGGTGGGGTTGTTCGGGTTCGCCACCCAGATGACATAGGTCTCGTCGTCCAGCGCGCGCGCCATCGTCTCGAGGTCGTGCGCGTAGTTCCTGGCCGGCACGACGATCGCGCGGGCGCCGCGCGCCTGCGTCGCGAGCGGATAGACGGCGAAGGCGTGCTGCGACATGACGGCGGCACGGCCCGGGCCGAGGAAGGCGGCCGCGACGAGCTCGAGGACATCGTTCGAGCCGTTGCCGAGCACGATCGAGCCCATCTCGACGCCGTAGCGCGCCGAAAGCGCGCTTTTCAGCTCGAAGCCGTTGCCGTCCGGATAGCGCGCGATGTCCGCGAGCGCGGCGTCGATTGCGGCGCGCGTGCGCGGGCCGATGCCGCGCGGATTCTCGTTGGAGGCGAGCTTGATGATGCTGCGCTCCTCCAGCCCCATCTCGCGAGCGAGCTCGGAGATCGGCTTGCCTGGCTGGTAGGGTGCGATCGAGCGCACGTAAGATGGCGAGAGCTCGCAGGGATCGATCAGCATCAGCGCACCGCCACGGGATAAGAGCCGAGCACCTTGAGGAATGGCGCAGCCGTACGCAGCTTGGCGAGCGCCTTGGCTACCGGCGCATCCTTCTGGTGCCCCTCGACGTCGATGAAGAACACGTACTCCCAGAGCGCGGAACGGCTGCGCGCCGGGCGCGACTCGATGCGCGTCATGCTCACGCGATGCTCGGCGAGCGGCGTGAGCAGCGCATGCACGGCGCCGGGCTTGTTCTCCGCGGAAAGGACGAGCGAGGTGCGGTCCTTGCCGGTCGGCGCCGGGTCGAGCTCGCCGAGTACCAGAAAGCGCGTGGTGTTATTGGGCGTATCCTCGATCGAGCGCGCGAGCACCGTGAGCCCGTAGCGCTCGGCGGCCGCTTCGCCGGCGATGGCCGCCGTTGCCGGCTCATGGGCGGCACGCTGCGCCGCCTCCGCGTTCGAGGCGAGCGGCACGCGCTCGACGCCCGGCAGGTGCTGCGCGAGCCAGGCGTCGCACTGGCCGAGGGACTGGGCGTGCGAATAGACGCGCCGCAGCTCCTTGAGGGTGCCCTTCGCGAGCAGGTTCTGCTGCACGCGCAGCTCGATCTCCGCGCAGATGCGTAGCGGCGTGCTGAGCAGGAGATCCAGCGTGCGCCCGACGACGCCTTCGGTGGAATTTTCGACCGGCACCACGGTGAACTGCACCGCGCGCGCCTCGCAGCGGCGGAACGCCTCGTCGACGCTCGCCGCGGGCAGCGCCTCGACCGCCCGGCCGAAATGCTGGCGCACCGCCTGCTCGCTGAAGGTGCCCTCGGGCCCGAGGTAGATGACGCGGATCGCCTCTTCGAGCCCGCGGCAGGCGGAGATCACCTCGCGGAATACGGCGGTTACCCGCTCGGCGGCGAGCGGCCCCGGGTTGCTATCCGCAATGCGCCGCAGGATCTCGGTCTCGCGCTCGGGCCGGTAAGCCGGCGCGCCGTGCTTGAGGGCGCCGATGCGGCTCGCGAGCCCGGCGCGCCGGTTGAGGAGTTTCAGCAGCTCGTCGTCGACCGCATCGATGTCGCGACGCAGCTTGTCGATGTCTTCAGCCATCGACCGGCAGATAGCGCACCGCGAGCACGCCGCTGGTATGGCAGAGCTCATCGATCACGTCGTCGGGCACCGGACTGTCGATGTCCGCGACCGTGTACGCCATCTCTCCCTTGGACTTGTTCAGCATGTTGTGGATGTTGATTTTGCGCTTGCCGAGCGTATGCGAAATGCGCCCCAGCATGTCGGGGACATTGGCATTGGCGATCGCGAGGCGAAACGGCGACTCGCGCGGCATCGTCGCGTCGGGGAAGTTGACCGCATTCTGCAGATTGCCGTGCTCGAGATAATTACGCACCTCGTCAACGACCATCACCGCCGAATTGTCCTCCGCCTCGGCCGTCGAGGCGCCGAGATGCGGCAGCGCGATCACGCCCGGCTTGCCGAGCAGCGCCGCGCTGGGGAAGTCGGTCACGTACCAGCGCAGCCGGGCGCTTGCGAGGCCCTTCAGCACCGCGTCGTCGGCGGTCACGCCCTCGCGCGAGAAGTTGAGCAGCACCGCGCCCTGGTGGAAATGCTCGACGTTCTTGGCATTGATCATGTGCCGCGTTTTCTCGACGAGCGGCACGTGCAGGCTCACGAAGTGGCTCCCCTTCAGCACCTCGTCGATCGAATGCGCGCGGCGCACCTGCGAAGGCAGGCTCCACGCGGCTTCCACCGTGATGTGCGGATCGTGGCCGAGCACGTTCATGCCCAGCCGTATGGCCGCGTCCGCCACCAGGCTGCCGATCTTGCCGAGGCCGATCACGCCGAGCGTGTGGCCCGGAAGCTCGAAGCCGGCGAAAGCCTTCTTGCCGCTCTCCACGGTCTTGTCGATGTCGCCGCCGTCCAGTCCCTTGACGAACTCGAGCGCCGGCCCGAGGTTGCGCGCCGCGATCAGCATGCCGGCGAGCACCAGCTCCTTCACGGCGTTGGCGTTCGCGCCGGGTGCGTTGAACACCGGGATGCCGCGTTTCGACAGTGCCACGACCGGAATGTTGTTCACGCCGGCGCCCGCGCGGCCAACGGCACGCAGCGAGGGCCCAAACTCGTATTTATGCAGGTCCTGCGAGCGCACCAGGATCGCCCACGGATCCTTCGATTCCTTGACCACGGCATAGCGCTCCGGCGGGAAGCGCTTGAGGCCCACCTGCGCAATCTGGTTGATCACCAGGACCTCGCACTTCTTGCCCTTAGCCATGGCGCTTTTCGAATTCCCGCATGTACTCCACCAGCCGCTGCAGGCCCTCGATCGGCATCGCGTTGTAGATCGAGGCGCGCATGCCGCCGACCGAGCGGTGGCCCTTGAGCTGCACCATGCCGCGCTCCGCGGCGCCTTTCAGGAAAGGCTCGTCGAGCTTCGCGTCCGGCAGCGTGAAGGGCACGTTCATGCGCGAACGGTCCTCTTTCGCCACCGGGTTGCTGTAGAAGCGCGTGCTGTCGAGATAGTCGTAGAGCAGCTTGCTCTTCGCGACGTTGCGCCGTTCGATCTCGGCGAGGCCGCCCAGCGCCTTGAGCCATTTGAATACCAGCGCGGCGATGTAGATCGAGTAGCTGGGCGGCGTATTGAGCATGGAGTCCGCCTCGGCCTGCAGCTTGTAGTCCATCACACTCGGTGTGCCCTTGGCCGCCTGTCCGATGAGGTCGTCGCGCACGATGACGATCGACATGCCCGCCGGGCCGACGTTCTTCTGCGCGCCGGCGTAGATCAGCCCGAACTTGGAGATCTCGATCGGCCGCGACAGGAAGTGCGACGAGGCGTCGGCAACGAGCGGGATCTCAACTTTTGGCGCCGCATGGAACTCCACCCCGCCGATGGTCTCGTTCGAGCAGTAGTGGACGTACGCCGCGTCCGGGCGCTCGTGCCACTGCTTGGGCGCATAGGTGAACTTGCGATCTTCCGATGTGGCGGCGATATGCACATCGCAATAGCTCTTCGCTTCCTTGATTGCCTTCTTCGACCATTCACCGGTCGCCACGTAGTCGGCCTTGCCCTTGCCGCGCAGCAGGTTCATCGGCACCTGCGCGAACTGCAGCGTGGCGCCGCCGGCGAGGAACAGCACCTTGTAGTTCGCCGGCACGGCGAGGAGCTCGCGCAGGTCCTTCTCCGCCTGCGCGGCGATGCCGATGAACTCGCTTCCGCGATGGCTCATCTCCATCACCGACATGCCGCTGCCGTGCCAGTCGAGCATCTCGTCGCCGGCACGGGAAAGCACTTCCGCGGGCAGCATCGCCGGGCCCGCGCTGAAATTGAAAATGCGCGACATCAGTGCACCGTGGGCGGCGGCGCCTCCGGAGGTACGTCTTCCGCCGGCGGCGCTTCCGATCCCGGCTCGCCATGGCCGCCGTTACCGCCGTTGCCGTTGCCGAGGTCGCGCTCTTCGATGCGCTCGATGCCGGCGAGCTTCTCGCCCTCGGAGAGCGCGATCAGCGTCACGCCCTGCGTCGAGCGTCCCATCTCGCGGATCTGCGCGACGCTCGTGCGGATCAACACGCCGCCGGTGGAAATGAGCATTACCTCGTCGTTGTCATCCACCAGTACGGCGCCGACCACCCTGCCATTGCGCTCGGAGGTCTGGATCGAGATGACCCCCTGGCCGCCGCGCCCATGACGCGGGTATTCGCCGAGCGGCGTGCGCTTGCCGAAGCCGTGCTCGGTGGCGGTGAGCACGCCCTTCTGCTCGTTGTTCGCCGCGAGCATGCAGACGACGCGCTGGCCTTCGCCCAGGCGCATGCCGCGCACGCCGGTCGCCTGGCGGCCCATCGGGCGCACGTCGGCTTCCTCGAAGCGCACCGCCTTGCCCTCGGAGGAGAAGAGCATCACGTCGTATTTGCCGTCGGTGAGCGCCGCACCGACGAGGTAGTCGCCTTCGCCGAGGCCCACGGCGATGATGCCGCTCGGACGCGGACGCGAGAATTCGTCGAGCGGCGTCTTCTTCACCGTGCCCTGCGCGGTGGCCATGAAAACGTAGTGGTCCTCGTCGAACTCCTTGACCGGCACCACCGCGGTGATCTTCTCGCCTTGCTCGAGCGGGAACATGTTGACGATCGGCTTGCCGCGCGCCGAGCGGCTGCCGGCCGGTACCTCGAAGACCTTGAGCCAGTAGAGCTTGCCCCGGTTGGAGAAGCACAGCAGGTAGTCGTGCGAGTGCGCGACGAACAGCCGCTCGATGAAGTCGTCTTCCTTCATCGTGGTTGCCATGCGGCCGCGGCCGCCGCGGCGCTGCGCCTTGTATTCGGTGAGCGGCTGCGACTTGACGTAGCCGCCGTGCGAGAACGTCACCACCATGTCCTGCGGCGCGATCAGGTCCTCGATCGAGATGTCCTCGGCGACGGTGACGATCTCGCTCTTGCGCTTGTCGGCGAACGCCTCCTTCAGCGCGCGCAGCTCGTCGGCAATCATCTTTGTGATGCGTACCGGCTTCGCCAGGATGTCGAGCAAGTCGGCGATCTTCACCATCACCTCGCGGTACTCGTCGCGGATCTTGTCCTGCTCGAGGCCGGTGAGGCGGCGTAGCTGCAGGTCGATGATCGCCTGTGCCTGCTCGTCCGACAGGTGGTAGCCGCCCTCCTGCAGTCCATATTGGGCAGCCAGCCCTTCCGGCCGGAATTGCGCCGCGGGCGCTTTGCCGAGCATGTCGCGCACGAGCTGCGAGGGCCAGGCACGCGCCATCAGGCCGCGCTTCGCCTCGGCGGGACTTGGCGAGCGCTTGATGAGGTCGACGACTTCGTCGACGTTGGAGAGCGCCACCGCCAGGCCTTCGAGGAGATGGCCCCGTTCGCGCGCCTTGCGCAGCTCGAACACCGTGCGGCGCGTGACGACTTCGCGCCGGTGCGAGATGAACGCCTCGAACAGGTCCTTGAGGTTGAGGAGCCGCGGCTGGCCGTCGACCAGCGCCACCATGTTCATATGGAAGGCGTCCTGCAGCTGCGTCATCTTGTAGAGGTTGTTCAGCACGACTTCCGGAATCTCGCCGCGCTTCAGCTCGATGACCATGCGCATGCCCGACTTGTCGGACTCATCGCGCAGGTCCGAGATGCCCTCGAGGCGCTTGTCGGTGACCAGCTCGGCGAGCTTCTCGAGCAGCGCCTTCTTGTTCACCTGGTAGGGCAGCTCGTCGACGATGATCGCCTGCCGATCGCCCTTGCCGATCTCCTCGAAGTGCGTACGCGCGCGCATCACCACGCGGCCGCGCCCGCTGCGATAGCCCTCGTGCGCGCCGGCGATACCGTAGATGATCCCGGCGGTCGGAAAGTCGGGCGCGGGCATCAGCTTGATCACTTCCTCGATGGCGCAGTGCGGCTGCTCGAGCACATGCAGGGCAGCGTCGATCACTTCGCCGAGGTTATGCGGCGGGATGTTGGTTGCCATGCCGACGGCAATGCCCGAGGAGCCATTCACCAGCAAGTTGGGCACGCGCGTCGGCAGCACCACCGGCTCGCGTTCCTTGCCGTCGTAATTGGGTGCGAAGTCGACGGTCTCGGCCTCGATGTCGGCGAGCATCTCGGAGGCGAGCTTCTCCAGCCGGCACTCGGTATAGCGGTAGGCCGCGGCGGAGTCGCCATCGACCGAGCCGAAATTGCCCTGGCCGTCGATCAGCGTGTAGCGCATGGAGAAGTCTTGTGCCATGCGCACGAGCGCCTCGTACGTGGCGGCGTCACCGTGCGGATGGTATTTGCCGAGCACATCGCCGACGATGCGCGCGCACTTCACGTAGGGGCGGTTCCAGACGTTATTCGCCTCGTGCATCGCAAACAGCACACGGCGATGCACCGGCTTCAGACCGTCTCTCACGTCCGGAAGAGCGCGTCCCACGATCACGCTCATCGCGTAATCGAGGTACGAGCGCCGCATCTCCTCCTCGAGTGAGACCGGGAGGGTTTCTTTGGCGAAGGATTCCATGCGAAGGAGGCTCGGATTTTATCATGCGAGGTGCGCGCAACCGACGGTTTTCTCTCGAAAAACGGCTTGTCCGCAGCGGCGCGACTGTGCTTAAATGCGCCACCAAAAATCACCGAGGGGGAGGCCGATGAAAAACCGCTTGCTGATCCTCGCCGCGCTGCTCGCGGCCGCCGGTTGCGCCACGCAGGAAGCGCCCAAGCCCGCGCCTGCGCCCGCGCCAGCACCGAAGCCGCAAGTCACACCGGAAGTGAAACCGGCGCCCGTGGCAAAGCCCGAGCCCAAGAAGCCGGCGCTCGTCAATCTCTCGTCGCGCGAGCTCTTCGAGTTCAATAAGGCGACGCTCACCGACGAAGCGAAGAAAAAGCTCGACGCCGAGGTGGTGGCGAAGCTCAAGGACGTCGGCGAGGTGCGTTACATCAACGTGAACGGGCACGCCGACCGGCTCGGCTCAGCGCAGTACAACCAGCGGCTTTCCGAGAAGCGCGCCGAGGCCGTGCGCGCTTATCTCGTCTCGAAGGGCGTGGATGCGTCGAAGGTCGAGACCTTGGGCTTCGGCAAGACGACGCCGGTGAAGTCCTGCCCCGACCAGAAAGACCGCAAGGGACTCATCGAGTGCCTCGCGCCGAACCGGCGCGTCGAGGTCGAGATCCAAGGCGCCCCGAGATAGCACCCTTTCTCATCGAGCCGCGCTGGCTCGTTCCGGTCGAGCCGGCCGGCAGTGTCCTCGCCGAGCATGCCGTCGCCGTGCGCGACGGCAATATCGAAGCGCTGCTGCCCGCGGCCCAAGCGCGAGCGCGCTTTGCCGGCTACGAACGCATCGCGCTCGACGAGCATGTGCTCTTCCCGGGGCTGGTCAACGCGCATACGCATGCCGCGATGACGCTGATGCGCGGGCTGGCGGACGATCTGCCGCTCATGCGCTGGCTCGAGGAGCACATCTGGCCCGCTGAAAAGCGCCATGTGTCGCCGCAGTTCGTGCGCGATGGCACGCTGCTCGCGTGCGCCGAGATGCTGCGTGGCGGCATCACCTGCTTCAATGACATGTACTTCTTCCCGCAGGCGGCGCTCGAGTCGGCGCTCGAAGCGGGCATGCGCTCGGCGCACGGCATCATCGTGATCGAGTTTCCGTCCGCCTATGCGGCCGATGCGGCGGACTACCTGCGCAAGGGCCTCGAGGTGCGCGATCGCTACGGCGATGAGCCGCTCGCCTCCTTCTGCCTCGCGCCGCATGCACCCTACACGGTGTCCGATGCGACCTTCCGCCAGGTGGCGACGCTCGCTGCGGAGCTTGACCTGCCCGTGCATGTGCACGTGCACGAGACGGAGGACGAAGTGCAGCGCTCGGTTGCCGAGCACGGCGTGCGGCCGCTCGAGCGGCTGCAGCGGCTGAATATCGTCACGCCGAATCTGATCGCCGTGCACGCGGTCCATCTCAGCCGCGAAGAGATCGCGCTGCTCGCGCGCCACGGCTCCTCGGTCGTGCATTGCCCGAGCTCGAACCTCAAGCTCGCGAGCGGCTTTGCGCCGGTCGCGAAGCTCGCCGCTGCGGGCGTCAACGTCGCGCTCGGTACCGATGGCGCGGCGAGCAACAACCGCCTGGACATGTTCCAGGAGATGCGCAGCGCCGCGCTGCTCGCCAAAGCGCTCGCGCGCGACGCGCAGGCGATGCCTGCGCACGCGGCGCTGCGCGCGGCGACGCTCGGCGGCGCGCAAGCGCTCGGGCTCGCGGAACGCATCGGCTCCATTACGCCCGGCAAGGCGGCCGACCTCGTCGCCGTTTCACTGCGCGCGCCGGAACTCGCACCGTGCTATGACGTGGTGTCGCATCTTGTGTATGCGGCGGGCCGCGAGCACGTCACCCACGTATGGATTGCAGGTGAGCTGCGCCTTCTCGACGCTGAGCTTCAAAACGATGCCTTTGCTCGCTTGGATACTCGGATGGCTTTGTGGCAAAATGCCCTCGGCTCACTCGCAGGCCATTGATAGCAATAAGGTTTTAAGTACCAAACGGGAGAAACAATGAGAACGAACGCGTGGGCTCTTGTCGCATTGGTCGCCGCATTCGTCGCTTTTGCCGCTGGTTGCGCCACGCAGGAGCCGCCGAAGCCGGCGCCCGCGCCCGCGCCAGCCCCGGCCCCGGCGCCCGCGCCGGCACCGAAGCCCGAGCCGAAGCCCGAGCCGCCGAAGCCCAAGCCCGTGGCCGAGAAAGTCACCTTGGCCGCCGATGTGCTTTTCGATTTCGACAAGTCGGTGGTCAAGCCCGACGGCAAGGCGAAGCTCGATGACCTCTCTGCGAAAGTGCGGGGCATCAATCTCGAGGTCGTGATTGCGATCGGCCACACCGACTCGATCGGCAGCGACGAGTACAACCAGAAGCTTTCGGTGCGGCGCGCCGAATCGGTGAAGGCCTATCTGGCGTCGAAAGGCATCGAAGCGAATCGCATCTACACCGAAGGCAAAGGCGAGAAACAGCCCGTCGCCGACAACCGCACGCGCGAAGGCCGCGCCAAGAACCGCCGCGTGGAGATCGAGGTCATCGGCACACGCCGTCCCTAGAACGCAATAGTCCGCCCTACCCGTCCAGACCCCGCTTCGGCGGGGTTTTTGTTTCGCGGCACGCTGTTTGCTGCTCCCTGTGGCCCATGTCGACCTGATCCGGTTGGCACGGCTGATTTTTGCAACGTTTTCCACAAGGAGACGAGGATGGAGAAGCGCATCTTGGCAGTGCTAATCGCGGCGGCGTGGGCCGGTGCTGCGTACGCACAAACTTATCAGACAGACCGCAACGCGAACGCCGGCCGACAAGCGCAGAGCAGCACCGCTCCACAAACTCCGGGCGCTACGGCACGCGCCGGCAATCCGCCACCGCCGTCTGATGCTTATGTCGGCTCGGGCGCAGGAGTGGTAGCGACCAACCCCTTTGGCCTTTGCTGGCGTGGCGGCGCAGAGTGGTCGCCGGACAAGGCCGCCGCGCCCTGTGACCTCGTGACGCGGGCTACAGTCGCGCCCGTGCCAGTCGCACAAGCGCCGGCGCCCGCGCCGGTTGTTGCCGCGCCACCGCGCGTGATCGAGAAGATCACGCTCAACACCGACGTGCTGTTTGCGTTCAACCGGGCGGAGCTCACACCCGCCGGCGAGCAGAAGCTCGATGAGCTCGCCAAGAGCGCGCAGGGCTCCGACGTCGAGAAAGTGGTGCTCACCGGGCATGCCGACCGCATCGGCACCGAGGACTACAACCAGAAACTGTCGGAGGACCGCGCGCAGGCGGTGGCCGACTATCTGGCGACCAAAGGCGTGGATCGTAGCCGCCTGCAGGTCGAAGCGAAAGGCGAGAGCCAGCCCATCACCGGCGACCAGTGCAAGAACATGGGCCCGGAGAACAACAAGAACCAGAAGCTCATCGCCTGCCTGCAGCCCGACCGGCGCGTCGACGCAGAGCTGCTCGGCAGCCGCGAGACGACCGCTGGCTCGGCGCCCGCTCCAGCCGGCGCCGGCGCGACGGGCGGCGCGAGCTCCGGCAGCGCCGGCTCTTCATCGAGCAATCCCGGCTCCGCGAACACGAAGTAGCGTTAGGTGCACGCAACGAGCCCCGCTTCGGCGGGGCTTTTTTTTGGGACAATCACCGGCGTGAGCGTGAACGTCGATCCGGCCGAGCTCGAGAAGTTCAGCCAGCTCGCGCATCGCTGGTGGGATCCGCACGGCGAGTTCCGGCCGCTCCACGAAATTAATCCGCTGCGGCTTGACTGGATCGACGAGCGCGCCGCGCTTGCGGGCAAGAACGTGCTCGATGTCGGCTGCGGCGGCGGCATCCTCGCCGAGGCGATGGCCGCGCGCGGCGCACGCGTCAGCGGCATCGATCTTTCGGAAAAATCGCTGCGCGTCGCGCAACTACACCTTCTGCAGAGCAAAGCCGATGTGCAATACGAGTGCGCGAGCCCCGAAGAATATGCCGAGCGCCATCCGGCAGCCTTCGATGTGATCACCTGCATGGAGCTCCTCGAGCACGTGCCACAGCCGGCCAACGTCGTCGCGGCGTGCGCGCGCCTCGTGCGCCCGGACGGCCAGGTGTTCTTCTCCACGATCAACCGCAACCCCAAGGCCTATCTCTTCGCGGTCATCGGCGCGGAGTACATCCTGCGGCTGCTGCCACGCGGCACGCACGACTACCTGCGCTTCATCAAGCCCGCGGAGCTCTCGCGCTTCGCTCGAGACGCCGGGCTGCGCTGCGCCGAGCTCATCGGCATGACCTACAACCCGCTCACGCGCGAGTATCGGCTCGGGCGCGACTGCGACGTCAACTATCTCCTGCGCTGCGTGCGTGATTAGCACGCGCGCGGTGCTGTTCGATTTCGACGGCACGTTGGCCGATACCGCACCCGATCTCGCTTGCGCAGTGAACGCGATGCGCGCGGCGCGCGGCCTGCAGCCCCTCGCCGCCGCGGTCGTGCGGCCCTACGCGTCGATGGGCGCGCGGGGCCTCCTGCGCGTCGGCTTCGACATGACGCCCGAGCACCCGCAATACATTGCGATGCGCGACGAATTCCTCGACCTGTACGGGCGAGCGCTATGCGTCCACACGCGCGTATTCCCCGGCATGGCGGAGCTTCTGGCCGAGCTTGAGGCGCGCGACATCGCCTGGGGCATCGTCACGAACAAATCGAGCCGCTTCACCACGCGCCTGGTGGAGGAGCTCGGCGTCGCGCCGGCATGCGTGATCTGCGGCGATTCGACACCGCATCTGAAACCGCATCC